>Ga0154921_11_pt1 | contig 34459 bp, 42 predicted proteins | sample RifCSPhighO2_01_FD_105890 | JGI IMG/M metagenome (GOLD analysis project Ga0154921, IMG submission 105890) | Candidatus Pacebacteria bacterium RIFCSPHIGHO2_01_FULL_46_16 | reverse complement strand
AATGCCGGTTACTCATGCTTTGGCGCAACTGGTGCTAAGGTTTGTCGGCTGACTGCTAATACTGCTTCAACAACGTGTCAGCCTGCTGCCATCACCTATGCCTGCAACACTGCTTGCACCACCGATGCCCAATGCAAAACAGTGAATAATGACTATATCTGTGCTGCAGATCAAGGTAACCGCTGTCGCCTGGATACTAACCGAGGCTCTGCAACTTGTGCCGCTCCACCAAAGACCTACACTTGCAACGCTACTTGCGATACCACAGCAGACTGCCAGTCCTACAACACTAACTACGTTTGCTACAACGCTGGTGGAACAACGGGCAAAGTCTGTCGCCTAACCGGCAATGAAACTAACACTAGTTGCCAAAGTGCCTCTGCACCACCTCCTGCTCCGGCAATCGGCTGCAACCAAATTTGTGCTACCAATGCTGACTGTTCCAACACCGCTCACATTTGCTACGACACGGCACTCGTGGGTCAGACAGCAGGCAAGGTTTGTCGGCTCGCTAACTACGTCAACTCGGCGACCTGTACCACCCCCTCCGGCAGTGTGACCTACACACCTCCAGCGGAAACCAAGGGTGGTCAACCTGCCCTCCCAGCAGAGCTACCACAAACTGGTCCAGAGGATTGGCTGAATTGGCTCAAAGCAGGTCTCATCACCCTCGGTGTCGGTGCTGCTCTCTTGCTCTTACTCTAGGCGTGAACTGTAAACTAGACATCGCGGTATAATACCCACATGCAACCTCATTCGATGTGCGCAGTCGCACTAGCAACGTACATGTGGAATAGACCGGAATGGCTGTTCCTCAACAACGCCAGGACAGAGATTGAGTACACGATTTCAGAGGGGTCGCAAAAGATTTTTCGGCATCTTAAGTATCGACTAGAAGTAAGCGCCCAAAAATCTGATAAAAAATTTACCGTCTATATTCTTCGAGATGGTGGTGGCATTGCTTGCTCTATTACTGTTTGGCGAGATTCATCTCAGGAAGGATCGAGAGTCTACCAAACTCATAGTCAACAACATGTGGCAGGGTTAGTGGAAGAGTATGATCTTTGGAAAAATAAATTAGTCAATGGCAGACACCGAAACAGTTTGAAATACAAAAAATTTGCGGGCGAAGTTCTCGACTCTGACAGAAAAAAAATTAGGCTCATTTCTGAAATAAAACATCCAGACAAAGATATATATACTCCTTTGAGCTACGCGGTGGAACTGAAAAATATTGTTGAAACTGAGTAAGTCACAAAAAGCCAACTCAGGCTCTCAACTGGTTTTAGTTTTCTCTGAAAACTACCGCATGAGATTTTAGAAACTCCGTATTAAACGTCTCCAAAAATCCTAATCTCCCAAGCAAAGCAGGCACTTCATTATTATCGAAGAAAGCGATGGGAATTCTCCTTTGCATGCTACCGATTGTGGCAGAAATTTTAGATTTCAGTAAATAAATAGTTTGAGTCCCACCAACTCCGAGCGTAATGTCTTTGAGACAATCTCTCTCTAAAGAGATTCTCAGCTTTTCCGAAAAATGGCGAGGAATTATAGTGTAGTCTGCTCCTGTATCAACAACCATCCATATATCAACAGATTTATCAACAGATGGCGACTTCAAACCGACCCTTGCAACGGGTCTGTAGATATGCCCAAATGGAGTTTCCCCGTTGTCTTCAAAGTCAAATTCTACATCCATAGTATCAGTGATCTGGCTTTAGAAAGGTATGCTACCTCTGGAGTAATATCAGGATACTTTTTTTCTAACTTTTTCAATATTTCTGCGGCGCCTTCTCCTGTCTTGGCAGTATAAACTTTACCTGCTACAAGGATAACATGCTTGCCTCGATAACGACGGTTTTTGAAAATATCCGGCATTGTTAGTTTATCTTGCATGTCTCTATTATATACTGAGCTTACGCACCGTTTCAAATATTACGAGTTCTAGAACGGATCATACCCCTCTGAAAAACCGTATTTGTTACTAGTGAGTCGGGAGGGATTCGAACCCCCGACCAGTAAGGTATAAGCTTACCGCTCTAACCAACTGAGCTACCGACTCACTGCACCTAAGTATTATACCGCTCACCTGCCGCAGATGGTATGATGTCGAGGTGAAAATACTTGCCGAACTCAAAAAACGAAAAAAATTGGTTATTGGAATAGTGATAATTTTCCTGATTCTGCTTGGTTTTATCGTCATTCGCTCACGCAAACAAGAAAGACCGCTCGCTTTTATCACTCCAGTGCGCCAAGAAATAATTGAAACGCTCGAAATTTCTGGCACGGTTGATGCGCTGCAAAAAGCTCGCCTGCGCTTCATCGCTGGCGGTAAAGTTACGTACCTGAGCGCACAAGAAGGTGATGCCATCAAGAAATGGCAAACGCTTGCCACCCTTGATCCAGCCTCGTTGCAAAAATCGCTCCAACAAGATCTCAACCTCTACATGCAAAACCGCTGGGATTGGGAAGCGCGCATTGATGACACCAAGTATCGCTGGCTCAACGACGCGGAGCAACTTGCCAAAGACAAGGCGCAGTGGGATTTAGAGAATAAGGTACTTGATGTAGAAATACAAGATATCGCCATCAAAAATACTCGCCTGACGGCACCATTTGCCGGCATTCTCACCCACTCGCCGATCACCAGTGCAGGCACCCAGTTGCTGGGCAGCGATTATTTTGAACTCGTTGATCCCACCTCGCTCGTGTTCGTCGGTCGAGTTGATGAAGCAGATGTCGCAAAAATTTCAGAGGGATTGTCCGCTCAAATCCGCCTGGATGCGTTCGAGGGAGAAATATTTGCCACCGCCGTTGAACGGGTCTCGTTTGCCAGTAGTGAAATTGCCGATGGGACGGTCTTTAGCGTTCGTTTTCCCTTGTTGTCTGCCAACGATGGACTACGCTTTCGCCTGGGCATGAACGGAGACGCCACGATCGAGTTGACAAAAGTCGAACAAGCCCTCACCGTGCCACTCAACGCTACGAGGATTCGTGATGACAAAATCTATGTCGACGTTCGCACCGGAGAAAAAACGACGGAGGAGCGAGAAATCACCACTGGCAAAGAAACAGATGACGTGGTCGAAGTGCTCTCTGGTCTGAGCGAAAGTGACCAAGTGCTCCTGCCAGAGTAATCTGAAAGTCTCACATGCTACTCACACTTGAGAATGTTTCAAAACACTATACTCTTGGCGGCGTGCTCGTACAGGCGCTCCATGAGGTGAGCTTGACCATTGATCGCGGCGAGTTTGTGGCGATCATGGGTCCATCTGGCTCGGGAAAATCAACATTTTTACAGGTAGCCAGTACTCTGGCTGTGCCCACCAGTGGTTTGATCAAGCTCAACGATCGTGAAGTCAGCTCGTACAATGAGATCGAACGGGCGCACCTGCGCAATAAGTCTATTGGCTTTGTCTTTCAACAGTTTAATCTACTACCTCGCACGAGTGCTCTGGCAAATGTTGAATTACCGCTGGTTTACGCCAAAGTTACTGCCAATGAGCGTACGGCTCGAGCTCGGACAATGCTCGAGCGCGTCGGACTGGCTGACCGACTACAAAATACTCCCGCCCAACTCTCTGGTGGACAACAACAACGGGTGGCGATTGCGCGCGCACTGATCAATGACCCAGATATTATCTTTGCCGATGAACCGACGGGCAATCTCGATACAAAATCGGGCGATGATATCAAACAACTTCTCGCCCAATTACATCAAGAAGGCAGAACTATTATCATGGTTACACACGAAGCAGATGTGGCAAAAATTGCCGAGCGGTTGATTGTGTTTAGGGATGGCAGGATACTTTCAAATACAAAGCATCCGCGCGGTGGTACAAAGAAACAAGTGGAAAAATAACCATGGATGTTTTTATCGTTGCTCTACGAGCTATTTTTGTCAACAAGCTACGCTCATTTTTGACTGCTTTAGGCGTTATTATTGGTGTGGCTTCGGTTGTCTTGCTCACAAGCATCAGCAATGGTCTGTCCGTCTTTATTACCGAGCAATTTAATGAGCTTGGCGCAAATACTTTGATCGTTTTCCCTGGAGATGTTTTTGGTGATGGGGGCGGATTTAGCAGCGAGCATAGTCACGCTGGCCTAGCCAATAGCAAACTGAGTCAGCGAGAGGTCAATAATCTCCAACAACTCCGTGAGCATGTCAGCTCGGTAGCGCCGTCTGGTCTGCAATCCGACACAATTGCCGTGAGAAACAAAAAGAGAAAAATTACTGTCTTAGGCACGTCGGCTAGTTACGAGACGGCATTCAATACCAAGCCAACAAAAGGGCGCTTTTTCCTTGATTCAGAGAATAACAATGGTGACAAGGTAGTTGTTCTGGGCTTTGAGATTGCCAACCAATTGTTTGGCAAGGTAGACCCTGTGGGCAAACAGGTAACCATCGGCAATCAAAATTTTCGAGTTTCTGGTGTCATCGAAAAAAAGGGAGGTGGTTTCGGCGGACCATCATTTGATACCTATGCCTATATACCTCTGGAAACATTCACTCGTGTCTATGACACGACCAGAATTGTACGCATTGTGGTCAAGACAAAAACGACCGAACGCCTCGCGGAGCACATGCAAGCGATTCGAAAAGAGCTGGAGCGTTCACTAAAGGCTGATGAGTTTTCCGTTGTGGATCAGTCAGAAATTCTTGGCACCATTAATCAAATTCTATCGGTCCTCACGATTGGGTTGGGTGGCATTGCCAGTATTTCACTGGTCGTGGGCGGTATTGGAATCATGAATATCATGCTCGTGTCGGTCACCGAGCGGACTCGAGAAATCGGCTTGCGCAAAGCACTCGGGGCAACCCCAAATCTGATTTTGGTACAATTTTTGATCGAAGCGGCAATTTTATCGTTCTTTGGCGGACTACTGGGTGTCGGTATTGCGTTTGGTGGCACACTTGTCTTGCAGGCGTTTATTCCCGCCAAGGTGACCATTGATGCGGTACTACTCGCCTTTGGCGTATCCACACTTGTCGGTCTTGTCTTTGGTGCTGCACCTGCACGCCGAGCGGCCCGACTTTCGCCTATTGAAGCCCTACGATACGAATAGGTGCGAGGCACAAACGTACGATATACTGGAGTAGATGCGTAAACTGCGAATTGTTGCTACCCTTTCTCTCCTGTTGCTCATGGGGGCTGCCGCGTACATTTTAATCCCAGCCAAGGATTCCTTTTCCCTCAAGGACTTGGTCCCAATGGCACAAAAAGTGATAGCTGGCGCACGAGTCCCTGCCGAAGTGAGCAGCACCTTAGACAATATTGCCACCCAAGCAAAAACCCTCCAGGGACACGTCAGCAACGTGCTCGGCGCGACAAATCGCGAACAACCTAATCAACCGATCCAAGAACGGGCGTTTGAGTACGGTCGCTACCTCTATTGTAATCAGGTGGTGGATGACTATGAGAGCCGGGTCAGCAAAGAGTAATCAACTCACATGAATCGAGAAAAGAACCTCTCAGTTCTCAAGTAACCATTCATAAAGCGGAATAATGTGTTAACTACTACAATTAGGATACCAAACGACGGTTGTTTTCAGAAACTTTCGTAAGTGTTCGTTGGGTGCAAAACAATGACCAACTCACCCTTTTCTGACCTACAACCTGAAATCTACGGCTTTGCTATCGGTTCAGTAGGAAGGATCCTGTACCAGCTGAAAGCTACTAGCTGTAGTTATCTTGTATTCCCAAACAATCTTGATCACTACCTTACAATGCTGCTTCATGACCAATCACCATATATTCTCGGATTAGGATCTTGTTCTGATATTAATCAACATTACATGGGGATTGAAACGATTTGCTCGAATAAGCTCAAAAGCAAATTTATTAATCTTGAAATTAAGCCATTTCTGGAACCAAACTCCCAAATGAGATATACGCACACGATTGGTGACTCTTTTTGTAGTATGGCAAGTTGGAAAATTATGCAGTTGATCAAACAACAGGAGCTAAAATCTCAGTTTTCTTTTCTCCACGTCCCCAAATCAATACCATTTTGGTCTGTAACTCAGAAACTCGACCAGACATTATTGGAGTTTAAGTCAGACCCGCGATAACCAGTTGGTTATAAATGTAATTTAGTGATTGTTTGTGTACTTAAGTGCTCGAACGATGGTATGCCTGCCCGCCTCTGGAGGGAATTCGGACGAATTGATTGGGTCAGCGAGCTGGAGTATCCAGAGTGGATGGTGAAGGAGGTGGGGAGGTTGTTGCAATACTAAAAAGATATATTGCTACTCATACCGCTTCCCATTATCAAGATATTTTTCTCGCCTTCCCAAGTTAAGTTGGTAATATCTGTTTGTTCAATATCCTGCTGATGTAACAATGTAAACTGCCTTTCGATAGCATAAACAAGCAATTCAAGTTTTTCTTCATTCTCTTTGCGAATAACTACTGCCAGCTTACTTGAATCAGGTGACCAGCCAACTGTTGTTTGGTCAGTCAGACCACTGCCTACATCGGGATGATCTCTCCTAATTTCTAAAAGCCTTCGCCCATACTCGTTTCCACGATCAGCCACCGAGATACCATATTTATAACTATAGTGATGAACGGCAACGTACTGTTTATTAGGAGACCAAGTATAGCCCACACCCAACGACATATCTTGTAGCAATCTAGTTTCAGTATCAATAATAGCAGCAGTCATGCATTCAGTCCCACAAGAACGATAGATCACCAGCTCACGATCATTGAGCCACTCCAAGTTTGAAAGGTGAAAATCACCCTTAAATATCTCTTCTGTCTTATTGCCTTGTTGCAAAACCACAACGGTTTCACTTACATAATCTGCATCTCTAGATGCATTGGTGCTATCCTTGATAACTTTCTCTTGGAAAAAAGCTGACTTGCTTTTATTTGGAGAAAATTCTAATGATATGCTTTTCAAATTTTGATTTCTGCTTCTTAAATGTTCTTGTTGCTCTTTCTCAGATTGTATGTAAGTAACAGTTTCACCTAAAACTTTAGTTTCTGCTGACTGATCACTTTGCTCATAGTAGTCTAAGAAAAATTGTTCCGTTGCATCTTGATAATTTATCAATTGATTCATGACTATATAACTGATAGTTGCGCTACCTATTGACACGAAAGTATTAAAGAGTACCAACATAGGGAAAATAAAAGGGGTTAATTGTTTAAATTTAACTGTCATTTGGATCTTTATAAAAAAGAAAGTTGTCTATTTTCTTAGTAAAAATCACCCCCGGGACTCTCTCCGTTGTAAACACCTCTGAAAATAGATCATCAGAATGGAAATAAGTAGCTCCATTCGTAGGATCACTGATATCGCCGTTTACAACTTAAGAAGCAACCTCGTAAGCAGTAAACCAAGCTTTCTCAGTCAATGGATCAGCATTCTCACTTAGTGGATTTGTTAAAGCTAGGTAGTTTGAATTAGTTGGGTTAAATGGAGAAAACTGATAAATACCCTTGCTACTCTTCAAAACAACACCGTGATAATCCTCACCAAAATATGATCGCTTAGCTTCAACCCTATTTTTGACAACCCAACTAATACCAACTATGGTTTCTCTGGACTGATTCCTGGCTTCACCAAAAATTAACCGTGCTAGAATCATTGTTTCCGTATCATCGGCGAAATCCCCTGTCCACTTAGGATTTTCCACAGTTGGGGCATTTATAGACTTAGCTTGATTTGATCCTGACTCCAAAGTACCCAAATCAAAAATAACTTTGTGCAAGGTCGGAGTCTTGTCTGCCCAAAATTCAATATAGTGAATTCCTTTAGGTAAATCTTTGGCGACGACTTTCTGTTCTTTTTTAGAACCAGTAAAAATTTGACCTGGTGTGGCGTGCCAAACCCAATCTCTCCACAGTGTAGAATCAGGGTTATGTTCAACTTCATTATCAATGATTACTTTTACATCATCACCATCGAAAAGATGCCAAGAAGTATCGATTTCGGCACTGATTGAAATTAAAGGTAGATCAACTAATATGAATGTAAACCATGGCCGTTTATCACCATTCTCAGATGATTGGTCAAAGTTGAATATTATTGCTGATGGATTCTCTATGTGTGAATGAGTCCACTCCTCAACTATTACTTGACCTTTGGGATAGAAGGTGATGGTATGTTCATCCCGATCTAACTTTAGAAGAAAAATATTTGTTTGTTTTAAACCGTTGAGCTTACTGCCATTCCAAGCAGGGGGAATGTCGTATCTCTGAGTATTTTCTTTTGGTGGGATTTCTCTAAATAACCTATCATCAATCTCAATCCTTAAATCATTGCGTCCTTTACACCCTGCCGTGATACTAATTGCATATAAACCTAATTGCGGAACTGAAAAAGATACCTGAGTTTTTTCTGTCAGAATATCTGGCAAATCTTTGGGCATGAAGTCATCATAATTTAAGTAAGCTATGCAGACAACAACTACAAATTACTCCGCTGTTGAATCTCCGCTTCAACAATATCTCTGTCCCTGCCGTACTTAAGGCGGGATAGTTCCCTGATCATCTCTGCCTGCTTTATGTTCATCCGTGCTTTGACCGCCACCATGTCTTTTTCGAGTGACATGCTAAAAGCCGGGACTGGCTCGTTATTCACAATAGTTTTGATGTAGACGTGGTACTTCTCGATGTTGGTCAAGTCACTTTCGTTGAAGGTCGGAGTGAATTCGTGCTGCAAAAAGTTCGCATCTGGTACACCGATGCGGAATGAAATAACGGTGCCAACGTTGCCAAATACTGCATTTTTGACTTCTTCATCGATCTGACCAACAAACTGGTTGGCCACAATGAGATTGAGGCGATACTTACGCGCTTCAGACAAAATGACAGCGAAATCTTCGGTCGCATAGTTTTGGAACTCATCGACATAGAGGAAGAAATCGTGCCGTTGCTCAATCGGGACATCGGCTCGACTCATGGCTGCGGTCAACACTTTTGGCACCAAGATCAAACCCAAAAACTTGGCGTCTTCCTCACCCAAAATACCCTTCGATAAATTGCAGAGAATGATTTTCTTTTCGTCCATCGCCTGGCGAAAGTTGAAAGCACTGCTCGGCTGACCAATAATATTACGCATAGTCTTGTTGGTCACAAATCGACCAAACTTGGAAACAATGTAGTCCAATACTTCGGATTTATGAAAGTCCGACGTCTGGGCAATCTGGTCGGTCCAGTAGCGTCTGACCACTGGATCTTTGACAAACGGCAAGAGTTCCTCCACGTACTTGCTGTCAGTTAGAGCTCGCACGAGCTCGATAAACGTGGTGCCTTTTTTGTACATAATCGTCAACATTGCGTTGCGGATGGCGTGTTCAAACCGCGGACCGATAATACCAGTGCGGTGCGGGTCATACAGCTTGTACATCAGACCAATAATCGAGCTGACAACGAAGTGACGCTGCTCCTCCGTGTCTGCCTCCATCATATTAAGACCCATTGGTCGGGTGAGATCAGACGGGTTGAAATAAATCACATCGTCTGCCCGCTCCGGCGGCATAAGTTGCAAAATATCTTCGACAAACTCACCGTGCGGATCAATGGCACACACACCGTGCCCTTCTTCGATATCTTGTAAAATCAGTTCTTTGAGAAACTCCGACTTACCGGTACCAGTTTTTCCGATGATGTAGGTGTGGCGTCGCCGATCATCGAGATTCATAAACACTTTGCGCTCCTCGCCACGATACTGGGAATTCCCTAGGTACACGCCGCTGTGTGGCATACCCTGGGGTGCAGGTGCGTGCTTGGCGTTGAGCCAATTGATATGCGGAGTCAAAACTGTTTTGTTTGGCAGGTGAAAAATACTGGCGAGCTCTTCGGTATTCAAAATACACGTATTATGATTAAAGATCGGCATATAGCGGTATATGAAATCAATCATAAACAAGTGTTTGAGGAAAATTCTGGCTCGCTTAAAACCGTTGTAGGCCGAAGTGAACTGCGCGAAACTACCGGCAATATTGTTAAGGTGTGAATCAGCCAGCTGCTCTTGTGGTGATGAGATGACAATGCGAATTGAAACTCGAAATCCTGGTTTTTCCGTTTTAACCCCGATTGCCTCCATTTCCTTGGGGTCATGTCCATAGGTGGCTTTTTCTGGGTCCGCCTCACGCTTTTTTTCACTTGAAACGTAGTTACGCCCTTGTTTGTGCCAGCGGTTGCCGATCGGCTGCAATAAAAATTGCACAATGGCACCCTCGCCCTCGCCCATTTTTGCCAACCCGGAAGTAAGTAGCGATAAACCATCCGTCGGCAAGTCTTTATACATTTTGACGGGAAAGTAGAGTGACTTTTCGAGCGTGAGAGAGGTGAATGCCACGCGCCCTTTTTGATTAAAAATATTAATTTCGTCAACCTCTTTGATATCTGCCTCCGGATACGCGCCATGTACCTGTTTTTCTACCAGATCGCGAATTTTTTTGGGACAGCTCACATAAAAAGCAATGCTCTCTTTGAGTGCGACGATCTCAAATGAAAAAGAATCTTCTACCACAAAAAATCTCTTGAGACCAGTTTTTTTGAGTGAGTATAATCCGGCAAACATCTGCTCGGCAGCGTCAATTTTTATTTCGTTGTCTTTGGGAACGCGGATGACCAGGGTGACAAAATCAAGAGCGTAGCGCTCGCGATGTCGGTGCTTCAACCATTGGAACAACATATAGGCAAACACTCCAAACATCAGGATCAACAAAATTGCCACTCCAATCGCAACCGCAGTTGAGATGATTGAGGCAACTAATGAGGTAGTATCAAATCCCATAGATTACTCCGAAGTGCGAAAAACTACCGCTCCGCGAAACATTTTTATAATCCGCTCACTCCAGCTCACCAGCCACTTGATACTCCAAGTGGGATTCTTTTTGGCGGCTAATGTAGTGTCTTCTGCTGAAATGGGTAACACGATGACTTTTTTGACTGGTATGTTGGAGTGCTGGGTAGGCAACGAACCATCGGCAAGCACAATTTCTTGCGGCTTCTGATCGGCATGATTCTCAATAGCCTGTAAATACCCCTCTACCTCTGGTGAAAGCTCTGGACTCAGCTCCTGCTCTACCACCTGCACATGACCGGTTAATTCTGGTGCAACGTCTGGTGTGAGTGCGCTACTTTGCTCGGGTCGGCGAGCGGAGGTAACTGTAGGGACATTCAAGGTATCTGTAGCTTGAGCAATTACTTGTGGCACAACCTGGGCAATACTCGAAGACTGAGCAGTTGCTTTTACCTCCGCCAGCACGTTTTCAAGTCGGGCTAGTTGGTCGCTTGTGCTTGACGTAGTCACTGCTGGAGGTTGGGCGATTTGGGTAAAACCAGAGCCACCCAACAATCGCTGTACCAGCGAATTATTGGTTGCACGTAAACGAGACGTAATGCGAGATCCAGATGAGGGCAGAGATTGCATGGTGCAATAATCATACCATTTTGATACTGGACTGAACGAATGAGGTTTTTTTTAAAATTCTACATGTCCTCCATTATAGTTCTGCAAATTTATCCGCTATCAAAAAATCTGATGCACTTACCAACTATGTCCAAGTTCACATAGTTTCAGCCAGACTTTTACGTCACCAATTGAGGGATTATTTTCTTGCACGAACCTCATGATCTCTAAACAAATTTTGTCTTCTTTTTGCACTCTTTCGGGAAAAGCATGGGCTGTTATTTCCATTTCTACATTTCCAAGCATTTCCCCACCAGCAACTAACACAAATCTCATAGTTATTTCCTTTGCCGTCAGTTTGATTTCACTGCAGGTCAGTTTGTCTGCTAAATACTGCTTAAGTTTTGGTATGAATACCTGCAAATTACCAAAAACCTTTTGGTCTGTTGCATAAATATTCACAGTTGGCATAGACACATTCCACTAAACTCAGTCAGTGTCTTAGAACTACATGTTTGAGTTTATCAAAAATGTCGACCAAAGCCATATCAGGCTTTCTTTGCAAAGTGCGAATCAAAAATCCTAACCAAAGAAACTAGATTGTTCTTAAATATTATGGTTGAGCCGTTCGTCACGCCGCCAAAATTGGCTACCTCTGCATACTGACCGTCCGAGTCCAAAATTCGTTCGCTAGTTTTTGTATCTGTTAAATATCCGTCCTTATCTTGGGAAAAACCCAAAAACTTGAGCGTCTTCGGTGAAATTATATCCTTGTCAGAAAAATTAATCTTTAGCATCTTGGTCAAATTGTAACACGATAATACTAGAACCGCACAGTTCTTTGAAACACTCCCGCCCCTGTTGCCAACTCTAGCTGCCGAAAATCTCCCGCCGGAAGCTCAAGCACGACCGTGACCGGTTGGGGTGAACGAATTGTTGGCAGTGCGTCGAGCGATTGCCCTGGCTGCGGTGGTGGCACATTTTCTACTATCCCCACAATTTGCTCGCCATCAATCCAAATCATGTCGATAGCAAACTGCATGTCTTTCATCCAAAACTGTGCCACTTGCCGTTCTGGCAAAAGAAATAACATGCCGTCGCCTGGCACACTTGCTCTCCCGCTCAGTCCTTGTGCCAACTCTTCGCTGGTGCGCATCACAGCGACTCGTAACGTTTGGTTACCAATGTGCAGTGTTTCAAGTGAATCAGTTGCTTGTGGTTCTGGTAAGTTCTGGGTACAACCACTCAGCACAACCAGCGAGCACAGCAGTACTCCTGCCAGCCAATTTTTCATACGGTAGCTTTTCTTAAATAAAGCACGCTACCCAAACTAATGGCTACCAATGCGACTACGACTTGATTGACGCCAATAGCGGCAAACAGTACTTGTTTATCAGGTCGGATAAAGTCGAGCAACAAGCGTAAACCACAGTAAAAGAAGATATAGCTCACCGTGATCGCTCCCTTGCCGATGCGCCAGGTTTGCGGTCTGTTTTTTTCAAGTTGCCAGGCAGCAATCGCGAACAACACGAGTGCTCCTGCTTCATAGGCAAATAGCGGATGGTAGTAGGCAAACTGCTCGAAGCCAGGTAGTCGATGCTCTGGGGAAATAGAGATTTTCCACGGTAGGTTGGTTGGCAACCCGTACAATTCTTGGTTGACCCAGTTACCAAGTCGCCCGATGGCTTGCCCAATCGGTAGTGCCAATATGATGCTGTCGCTCAAGTGTAAAAAGCTCACCTGTTTCCTCGGCAAACACCGGAATCCCCACCATAAGCCGATTGCGCCACCCAACAGACCACCAAAAATGCTCAACCCACCGCGCCAAACGTAGAACACAGCCAGCGGCTCTGTAAGATAATCCCACCAATCAGTCGCGACGTGCCATAAGCGCGCTCCAACGAATCCAAAAACCAGAGCGAGTACCGCCAACCGAGAAAATGCATCAGCGGAAATCCCCAAGCGTTGCACGCGCTTTTCCGCAATTCGGTAACTGACCAGAATCGCCAACGCCAGGAGCAAACCATACCAGTGCAGGTTGAGTCCAAACAGCGTAAACCCGGGGTTTGGCATGTTAAGGACGAAACACTAGTCCCACTAACAAGAGGTAGTACCCCCACGCTAGCAGCACAAAATGATTGATATCTGCTTGCGTATATCGCTTATTAATCTGGGCAAAAAATGTCTGGTGAAATACCTCTGCGTCTAAACGCAGGTGTGTCATCTCAATCAAGAGTGAACCAGCGATACCCAAGGCTAAACCATTGCCGACCAGTGAGCCGGAAGAGGTGACTATCCACAAACTGACGGCTGCAAAGGAAATTATAAATAAAAATGAGCGGGTAAAAATAAATGTATGGGCCTCATCTTGATAACGAGGCGCGAGGACTACTTTGTCAAACTTCAGTAAACCTGCTCCCAACAGCAAGCCGAGAGAAAACTCGAGTAGCGGGAACCAGATCAGATTGGTACCAAGTTTGAGAAAGAAAAACGCACCCGCTAACAAGCCAAGCAGAGTCAGTTTAGCAATCGTTGTCCGTAAAGTTCGCACAATTTTATTGTAGCAGAAGAGCAAAAGCTGGGGAACGCTGATACTCGTCGGTGAGCTCGCGCAGTACCACCTCGATTTCTTCCATCGTCACGGGGCTACCAAACAGCAAATAATCATTGCCCGCTACTAACGCTTTGCGCGCCGTGGTTGTCAGTGAATCGCCTTGCTTGGCTCCACCCATTTCGAGTGCATCAGAAATCACCTGCACCTTGGGAAAAGTTTTCTTGAGCGCACCAATGCAAGCGGCAGAGAGTGAGCATGGTTTGGTTGGATCATCGCTGGCTATCGCCACATGAGCTACCATCACGGGAATGTCTGGGTATTTTTCTAGGAGTGTCGAAAAAACAGTGATCTCTGCTGTGCTGGGGTCGAGAGCTTCGAGCGATTGGTGAGTATCGAGGGTTGTTCCACCCAAACCCGGATAGTGTTTGAGCACAGGCGTAACATCGAGCGAGCGCGCTACCTCTATATAGTCGCTTGCAGCAGCCACCACCACTTGAGAATCTGCCGAACACAATCGAGTGCCCAACACCTTGTTATTCTCGCCTAGATCAACCATCGGTGCCAACACCATTGTTACCCCAACTGTCTTGAGTTCTGCAAGCGAAGTAGTCAGCAGTTCCCGCCGCTTTTCACTTGAGAGCTCACACAGGCTCTGCCAACTCGGAAGTTTGGTGAAGCCTGCACCACTATACCGCTGTACTATTCCACCTTCGTGGTCGACGAGTATCTCGGGTTGCCAATCTGGGTATTTTGCCAATTCAGCCTCGAGTTGTTCGGCTTGCGCCCAGGAAATTTGTTTACCAAATACCACAACACCACCGACTCGCCACAAAGCCAGCTGCGCCACTTGTGCTGTGAGCAGACTCGAGTCGTCTAACAACAACGGCACATACATGTTTTTCGCCACTTGCGCTTGGGCGTACTCTCTCGTCACCACTTCTGCCTGTGTTGCTACCGGTGGAGTTGGCACGACGAGGGCGGGTGCTGTAGTATCTTGCGCACGAAACTTGGTCGCATACGCCAATAAACCAGCGGCGAGTGCCAAAAGGAGAATAAATACCCAGGTTCTCAAGTAAGGATTGGATTGTGCTGGTAACATTATTTCGATTGTACCTTGGTTTTTTTGAGCTCACGTACTTTCCACATAAAGAGTCGTGCTTTGCTTTTAGCGTGCTGCGCATCAGACACAAAGGCCAGCGCCTCTTGCAAAAGCGTGCGATCATTGGTTTTCGCCATTTTAATGTAGAGACTTTTATGCGGCAGATCATCGAGCGCTACTGCCAACCGGTAACCATAATCTTGAAATTCCTGGGTAATGTACCCACCCTTATCTTGCAATCCAAAATTTGCCAATACAGAAGCAATCTTCGTAAACCCACGTTTGGTATCCGTCATACGCGACCCACATGTTTGGATCGGATGCCATCGCTCACCAGCAAACTGAATAGCACACCGAGTGCCGCAATAATAAATAATCCCTGCCAACCAGATGCAGCCAACACAAGCAGCAATACGATCAACCAAAAAATTACCGCCGCCGCCGAAATAATCACTTCACGGTACACAAAGTAGGAAAATATTTGACTACCCTGACTCCGTCGGAGAACCAATGTTTCAAAGAACAGCCAATGGAAATTAGCAGTTAGTTTGTCTAGGGTGTCAACGACGGCAATGCTCCAAATTGCGGTTGCTTGCATACGCAACAACCACAAAACTGAAAGAATGCCACCAGAGATAAAAAACGGCCTTTTACTCTTGTGTGTGTCGATGTAAACCCCGATAAGAAACGACAGGGTCAAGGCAAGTAAGAGCGAAGCAGTATAGAGGTAGCCAACTTTTTCGACTGTCCCCAAAATAAAAAATACGTACAGTGGCCACAAAAAAAGCGTGGCGTCATTGACATACTGTCCCACATACGACAGGGCGAGGCGGTCAAAGCGCGCTTCCTTGAGCCAGTGAAAAAACTCGGCTCGACTCACCTTGTCGTGTAATACAACAATCTGCACCTGAAAAACATTGATGAGACTGAAAAGCGTCGCCCCCAACGCAAATAAAAATAGCGTTTCAAACCCAAAGTAACCGGCTAGTACCCCTCCGAGTGCAGGCGCAATCGCAGAGGTTGTCTGGAGCAGTGTTTGCAATAATCCCAAATCTTTACCAATGTTATGTTTACTCGCGTGTTGGCTCAGGATAGTGTAGTAGCTACTCCAAAAAAGACTGGCTTGCAACCCATCCAAAACAGCAGATAAAAGTAGCAAGGAAAGCGAGTGCGTGGCAAAGTACAAACAAGCAAACAGCAACGCGCGCAACAAATACGAGAAGATAAATGTCCGCTGGATTCCCACTCTGCTGGTGTAGGTGCCAAAACCAATGCTCGTCAGCAACACGACCAGGCGGACCAATAGAAAGTAGCCAGCAATAAACACCAGTCCTCTTTGAAACTCAGACAAGGGTACGTCGCCCAACCAAGTCACGCCTGACTGGTATAAGAATATGGGCATAAAAAAGAAGGTTGATTGATTAACCAGATCTCGCAAAACCCGCAAGATATAGAGTCCCCGCAACTCTTTATTACGGTCTACTCGCAAAAATGGTAAATGCAAATGGTGAGATCGATACAGCGGCATGTGCCACTTATCCTAGCAGCTTTCGCGCCACAGTTTCTACCACTTGGTCAACAACTGGTTGCTCTGTTGGCAGAAAAGGCAGGAGCACATATTCATTACCAGGCATGGTCCGCTGCCCAGCCCGACCGTCTACCCCAATACGCACATGCCAGAACCGTTTCGTTTTTAGGTGCTGGTAGATCGAAAGTAAGCCGTTGTGGATTTTTGGGCCGGTGCCTAATTGAATTTTATACTCCCCCAGCGGAATGTCTAAATCGTCGTGGATAACGAACAGATCAGAGAGTTCTTGGTCACGTTGTGCTGAATCAAACTGCGCATAATACGAGAGCGCAGCAGTCACTGCCCTGCCAGAATCATTCATGAATGTTTCGGGTTTTACTAGCAAAAAGGCTGACTTACTGCGAGCTATCTGCGAGTTGGTTTTCTTTGCTGATACAAATGAAATTGCTAATAATGAAGCAATTTTATCCAACACCACATGACCTATAGAGTGGCGGGTGTTTCGGTATTCTACACCTGGGTTACCCAGACCAACAATCTTTGTCATGTGCACATTGTACCAGCCAACAGGTATAATTATTGCCTGTGCCTATGAACACTACAGTGCCAAATTTTTCGATTGTCATCCCCTGTCTCAATGAGGAGAAGTATCTGCCGTTGTTACTCAATGACCTAAGCAAACAAACTAATCAGGACTTTGAGGTGATCGTGGTTGATGGTAACTCTGATGATAAAACGGTAGAGAAAGCCCAAACATTTGCCAAGAAGTTTCCACTGACTATCAAAGTTGTTGATAAAAGAAATGTTTCATTCCAGCGAAATACAGGCGGCAAGCTTGCAAAGCACAACTGGATTGTTTTTATGGATGCGGATAATCGGTTGCCAAATTATTTATTAGATGGCGTCCGTTATCAATTGGCAAAATCACCAAATACTGACATATTTACACTCTGGATTAAAGTTGAATCTGCAAAGCGAATTGATCGTGCGGTTGAGCAAGCCCTCAATATTGGCATGGAAGTCTATAACCGTTTTGGAAAAGCAGCTGCGTTGGGGGCATTCATTGGGTGCTCGAAACAGGTGATACAAAAAATTTCATTTGACGAGAGGCAAAAATATGCCGAAGATGGCATGTTTACTGCTGCAGCACACGCTGCAGGCTTTCATTTTTCAATTTTCAAAGATCCCAATTATTACTATTCTCTTAGACGAGTGCATGCCGAAGGCACACTTTACAATTTCCAGAAAGCGGCTGTCTTGCAAATGAAATTTTTACGGGGCAAGAATATATATGAAGCAGACTACCCGATGCTTGGTGGAAAATACTATGATGAGCTTTCTGCTCGAGAAAAATCTTACTTTGAGCGAACACAAGAGTTTATCAAAACGGCTAGCATTGAACAACGCAAGGAAATAAAGGCACTACTAAGGCGCCTTTTTTAACAATAAAAATACTTTTCATGCACACCAAAGCTGACTTTTTTTTTACTAGCTATGATGGCGAACAACTATTTGCTAACGAGCACTGCAACTCGCTCAAACCCGAAAAAACGTACATACTTTTTTCTGGACTTGGGGGCTGTTCAACTAGTTGGCATTTTTTTATCAAAGAGCTTTTGCAACTTCGTCCTGAATCGCGCTGTATTGCAGTCGATCTGCGTGGGCACGGCAAATCAAGTCACGCATTTTCTGCTCAAGCAGACAATGTTCTCGATTGTTTTGCAAAAGATCTTGCGACACTCATTGAGCAAGTAGCTGCCGACAGAACCAAACTGTACTTTGTAGGTCATAGCCTTGGTTGTTTGATCTTGCAAACATTTTTAACTCAACAAGAAAAAAACCCATTTGCAGAAATTTTTCTCTGTGCTGGAAGAGTTAAAATATCACCACTTGGAATTAATTTTACCTGGCTTTACCCTATGCTTGCCAGTTGGTCAAAAAATCACAAACATGGCATGCGCCAGCTCTCGCTCGAAGAACAATTGAGATATAAAAATACATTCGATTTTCACATTCCTCGGGTGCTCAATGACATTACGATCATTGGAAAAGTTACCTACGTGCTTTTGTGGCTTTGTATCTTTGGTTGGCAATCCAGAAAAATTGCATTCTTAAACACTCAAAAAACTCACTGGATATTTGGCAAGAAAGATATGTTGATTCAAAAAAAAGAACTGTCAGCTATTTATGCACGCTATCCACAAGCTCAGTATCACCACATTGATTCAAATCACTGCATAGTAGTCAATCAACCTCTGGTTGCTGCACACATTGTCGCGGAAAATAGTTAACTGCAGCTCTTAAAAAGAACTGAGCTCGCCCAAACTCGTCGCATCTTGCCAGCGCTTATCATCACGGAATCGCACCAGACGAGGAAACCTGAGGGCGAGTCCGGCAGTATGGTTGGGCGACTTGGTCAACTCGTCCGCGGCAATTTCAACCACGAGTCCCGGGCGAATCCAAAAATCTGGATACAGTTCTTTGGCAACCTGATACTCTGTCGGCTGCGTCTGAGTAACCAGCGCAGCGCAGCGCAGCTTGAGCTCACGAAACTGCTCGTCGGTCAATCCTGTACCAATTTTTGCCAAACTGAGCACCTGTTCGCCGTCGAGAATGCCCACCAGAAATGCACCAACGCCAAACTGTGTGCGTTTGCCTTTACCCACATAGTAGCCCAAAACCAGACAGTCCAGTGTGTCGGCCAGCTTGCCGCGGGTACCAGCCAACTCCTTAATTTTCACCCAATACCACCCCTTCCGGCCACTTTGGTAGGGAGCATCAATTTTTTTGACCACCGCTCCTTCCAGTCCGAGTGCAAGTTGTTGCTCGTGGAAGCGGCGCAGCTCAGTCGGATTTTCGGTCGTAATGTACGGGGTAAACTTGAGGTTCTGGCTATCACGCATCGTTCGGCGCAGCAGCTGTTTGCGTTCTTGTAGTGGTACGGTGAGGAGTGATCGCCCATCAATAAATAATAGATCATAGACATAAAAAACAATTGGTACGCTCTGAGCCTGAGAGGCAATTTCGTGCTTGCGCTTGCGGGTAATCGTCTCTTGGAACGGCAGTAATGTGCCTGTCTGCGGATTATAGCCAATCGCCTCGGCGTCGAGAATTACTTGCTTGACGGTAATCAGGCCAAACAGCTCTGCCAACTCTGGAAACATGTGGGTGGCGTCTTCTAGGCTGCGGGTGTAGGCGAGTGCTTGGTTGCGCACAGCGTCGATATGCATCTGGATACGCAGACCATCGTACTTCGGCTCGGCAATCACTCGACCCAATTTGGCCACAATTTCTTCGCTCGTGTGCAGTCGCTGGCACAATTGCGGTACGACGGGCGTGCCAAACACCACATCATACTGCGCTAATGCCGTCTGCCGAGTACCGACATCTTTGGCTGCTAAGTATACCCGCGCCAACTGACCGACATCGGCGCGCTTTTGGTAGGCTTGTTCGAGTGCAACTGTTTCAGCTTTTGTCCCCGTTTGTGCCCACGAAAGGGCGTCTAAGATTGTCATGGTGGCAAAACCTAACCGGAGTTTACCGGTGATCATGCGGGTAATGTACTTGGCTGCGAGTGGCGAAACCGCGTGTAACAGAGCGATGGTTAACTCTAATTTTCTCTGCTGCGAACCTGCGCCAGCTGCCTCTGCAATCGCTACCAGTTTTTGATGCAACTCTACGACCGACAAATCCCCGCCGCCCGTGTCATGGTCGCGTAAAATCTGTTCCGCTACCACACCGATGTCACCAATTTTTTTGTAGAGGGCGAGCACTTGGCTAGCTTCAGAGTGGTTTTCAGGCTCGGGCGAGCCTTCGAGCGCAATTGTACTGAGTGCCCGTAACAACATTTTGCTCGATAACTGAAACTCCAGCGAGCGGTACTGGGGTACCAGCGAACCTTGCAAAAGGTAACTCGCATATTGCTGTTCGTCTGGTGAGAAACGCTGATACAGCTCCGCCAACACCGCCGTCATCTCCAGGCGGGAACTCAAGGCATCTAGGCGTGCTAGATACTGGGCGAATGCTGTAGTTTGCATCTATTGCTCTACTCTAGCAGACTGTAGGTAACTCCTTTGGTTACCCCTTGCTTTTTGATCAGGCCTTTGGTCATGAGGTCTTTTAAGTCACGCAGGACCGTATCGACCGATACTTGCGGCAAAAGCTTTTGGGCATCGTCGGAGGAAATCAAGTCTTGCTGCTGGAATAACTCGAGTAAAATAATTTGCCGCTCCGAGAGCGCCACCTGTCGACCCAGTTGTTTCCTTAATTTTAAATCACGCGAAAGTTTCTGCACTTGTTCACGAATTTTCTCGAGCTCTATCGCCACACCATAACAAAAATACTCGAGCCAGTAGGTCAAGTTTCGCTCAGCATGCTGCTGCACCGAAAGTAGTGCCTGATAGTACGCGTCTACATCACTGTCAAAGTACTGCTCGAGAGAGAAAAAGCGCTTGAAATCATACGACAGGGTATAGAGCATGAGTGAGGCGAAAGCGCGCGCCGTTCGACCGTTGCCCTCGATAAACGGGTGAATGTAGACCAATTGGTAGTGGGTGATGGCAGCGCGCAAGAGCGGGTGGACTGCTTGGGTAGTTGGTGCATGTACCCAGGTGAAAAAATCAGTCATGAGATAGGGAATCTCGACGGCAACGGGTGGACGGAACACTACCCCGCTGCTCGTGGCACTGCGCACCACTACCTGTTTGTCGCGGTAGCGACCGGCATAGCCTTCTTCGATTAACTTGAAAACTGTCAGGCGGTGCAGCGTTTTGAGCGTTTTCTCAGTGATTAGCTCGCTATACTTGGGTGTAGTCTGTTTATCGATCCAATCAATCACGTTGCGATAGTTGATCACCTCCTGAATATCCCGCTCACGCGCCAACATGCCGGTGCGCTTCGCCACTTCCTCCGAATCAACATAGTCTTGGAGTCGCACCACTTGTTGCGCCTGCTCACGGGTGAGATCGTTGCCCTCTATCTTCGTGCCATAATGTACCGTGCGCGTAAACGCGTCATCGCGAAACTTGGCTTCCCAACTCGGGACGAGTGCGGCATGATCGATCAGTGCTTTGGCTGACTCGATCCGGGAGATGTAGGTCAAAATATTGCTGGAAATACTAAATTGTGGATCAAACATACTCAGTGCGTGCAATTATTATTGCACAGAATGCGAAAATAGGTAGCTTCAAGCTAGGGTGCTTGACGCAAAATTCGCCAAAAAACCTCGGGGATCGCTTGCACCAAATCACTGGCATTAAAAAACGGCCCAACTGTTTTCGCTAAGTGCTCCCCTGCCTGCTTATTGATAAAACTGCCCACCACCGCGGATGTTTCAGCGTCGTGTTTACAATACAGAGCCGCAACTAAACCCGCCAAGACATCACCCGTGCCACCTTTGGTCATCCCGGCATTACCTCCCGTGATAGTCGTCACTGCCGAACGATGATAGACATAGTCACTGGGACCTTTGAGCAAAATCGTGATGCCGCGGGCAAGCAGGCTGTCGGTCGTGCCACCCAAGAGATTACTGATACGCTCAAACTCACCGTGGTGCGGTGTGAGAATGCTCGAGTCGGGAAAGAGCTCTGGCTCAAGTGTTTGCAAGGCACCAGCATCAATTACCCAACGTTTATCCGCGTACTGCGTAATCAGGGTTGTCACAGCCGCAGCTGTCTCGGCACTCCGATCCATGCCCGGACCAATAAGCACGCAATCTGCCTCAGCGATGTAATCTGCTATCGCGCTTCGGTCGAGCACTATACCGTTCCAAAACTCACCTTTGGCCTGTTGCACTAACTGATTATTACTCGGGACGGAGGCATAAAACACCATATCAACAAATTTGCTCGCGATATCTAGACTCCACTTGCTGGCTGCGTGAAATAATTCGCTGCCGCCGATGATCAGCAATTTGCCGTTTTGCCCTTTGTGCGAGTAGGGGTCGGGTGGGGTAATTTTCCGTAGCTGGTCGCTGATATCGGGTGAGAGTGTCATACGGCGTATTCTACACAAGTGACGTAATACTTGTTTGTAGAGGAAATTTGTCATATAGTTCTTGGGCTAACTCCCTATGAGTCGTCGTGATAATTGTTTGCTGTTGTGGCAAAATGCCTTCAAGCAAGGCGCGGCTGCCGTCATCGAGCTCTGACCAAATATCATCTAATAGTAAAAGTGGGAATACCCCAGAGTGTTTCTCAAGGTACGACCGCTCACACAATTTGAGCCACAACACACCCAATCGTTGTTGTCCACGAGAACCGTAGACCGCAATATCTCTGTACACGCCTGCAAAATCGAGCTCTACATGGAAATCATCCTTGTGTGGACCGATTAGTGTATGGCCAGACGCAATCTCACGCTCGATATGTTCAAGTTGCCGCTCCGCCGTCAGTACTGATGGAACATACACCACTTGGAAGTGTAAGGGAAAATCTACCTCTATCATGTGGCTAAAAAATTGTCGCCTGGCTTCTTGGAGGAGTTCGCCCTGCTTGAGCAAAGTCATCGTCCAGTAGTTTAAACTCGATCTTGGTTGCTCACCCACTCGTACTTGCAGCAGTAGTTTATTGCGTCGTCGTAGTGCTTGCTCATAGACGCGTGCGGCTCGCTCATATTCCTGACTTATCTGGCTCAAAACCACATCAATAAACCCTCGCCTGCGAGCCGGTGAGCCCTCAACTAAGCGCATGTCTTCCGGACGGAACAGCACGCAAGACAAGTATGTTTTCAGGCGACGACGTTGTCGCTTCACTTCGTTGACAAAAAACGTCTTAGAACTCACTTTTTTGCCTTGCAACTCACCTCTGGTAAAAAAAATTTGTAGTACTGCCAACTCATCGTTATTATCAATGACTGTTGCGACAATGCGAGAACACGCACGTTTAAAGGTGATCAACTCGGCAGTTGTTTTTGCCCGGAAACTTTCGCCCGTACTAAACAAACAAATTGCTTCCAAAATGGCTGTTTTACCACTGGCGTTGTTGCCAACAAGAATTGTCGTTGGGGTAAAAAACTGCAACTTCAGTTGCGCGTGCAAACGAAAATCGGTCAGTGAAAGTGTCGTGAGCTGCATCTAGGCAGATTCTACCTCAATCACACAAAAGAAATCTGCAGCTTTGCATCCAACCCCTCTGCCACGCGCTTGAGAAATATAATGCACAATACCGCATCAACTTTACACAAAGCGTAGCAGCAAAGCAGCACTATTCAGCTTGTATCACTTCCGCTCAATATTAAAAAAAGCAAAACCCTTCTGGGGAATCGATAATCTCCCAGGCGCCCGAAGATTAAAGGCTGTTTTAAAATCAGAGCCGCTGAGCCTGATCTCTCCTTTGTCGGTTTGAAAAATCAACTCATTGGTTGCACCGTTGCCCTGGCTAACAGTCACTGACAAAACAGTGGATGGACCATCTGCCTTCTCCCGAAGCTCCGCATGAGAATAGGGATTTCCTCCCCAACAAGCAGTCGTCACCGGCGTTACTCGCTCATCTCTGTATTTCGCGGCGTTGATAATATCGGCTAGTTCCTCGGGTGAGAGCCAGGGGTTAGATCGACCACACTTATCACTGTTGACGCTATACCCTTGGGTATACCAGGCCTTGTACACCCATGGAGAACCGCCGACCTTTTCATACGATTTATCAACAAAATTGGCTCCCCCTGCGCTGTCGCTCGTATCCCACCCTGCAGTAGTCGTAAACACCCCATGGGTCGAGGCGTAGTAGGTGACGACATCCTCGATGATTTCTCCTCGAGTATCCTGGACGGCTTTTTTCCACCTCTCCGGCGGACTGTCAGCTTTTGATTTGGAAAATACCTGGCAACTTTCCGTCGTACAAATTTCTTTTCCCTCTTGTTTGTAGCGGTACGCATAGGTACGAGCCGCTACCGCCTGCGCCTTCAAAGCTTCTGGATGCCAGCTGGATGGCATTTCGGCAATCCCCCAGAGGTAGTGCTCTTCGAAATTCAGCTCGCCAAAACCACGAACTTTGATTCCCCCTCCCGTGTCCTTGCTTACCGGTTCTTTCCCATAGTACGCTTGTAAGATCTGTTTATAGCTCTGATTGCTTTGGGCTCTGCCTCGAGCACCATACTGGCTCATACCCTTTCTATGGGTATGCGCCCCAAAAGAAAATACGGCAAAATAGCCTCCGGGCGCCGACTCGCGAAAACCTTTGATTGAAGCGTTGTAATCGTCAGCTAACTCGCTATCACCGATGCTGGCAGTAAAACTACCGGACCGAGCAGACAAAATCGCCTGCTGCTTAGCCGATAAGTCGGCAATTTTACCGGTCAATTCTTTTTGGTAATCTTTGGCCTTAGAGATTTCTCCGCGAAAAAATGCCGCTTGTTCATCCAGCTGTGCCTCAAGCGCTGCCAGCTGTGTCTGTTTTTTCTCGAGCGTAATCGTGTCTGCCTCGAGACTCGCGATCACTCCTTCCAAACTTTGGATCAATTGATTGTCACGTGCTTTGACTGACGACTGATAGGCGAGGTCTTTGGTCACGCTGGCTGCATCCTGACCAGCTAGGTAAATCAACAGCGGATTGAGTGCACGCGATTTTTTGTACTGCACCCGTACCCGCTCCAGAAAAATTTTGTACTGCAATCCCAGTTCTACTTCACGATCACTAATATCTAACTCAAGGTCGGCTACCTCTTGCTTGGCCCGCACGATGCCTGCGCGCGCCGCGGCAATCCGAGCTTCGAGGGTTTTGACTTCGCTCTCGAGTGGGGTCGTCGCGTCCTTCGAAAGCTGCCGGAGCTTCTCGAGCTCACTGATCTGCTGCTGCAGCTCTTGGACTTCGTCGGCTTGCACTAAAATACCTCGAAAAACAACCAATGCTACCAAGCTACACAAAAGAGCCACGCACACAACAAGACGGAAAAATGAGGACATTATCTAGTAGTGTAGCAAATGCGTTCTGCCTTGGGATGGGGTACAATAATGTGATTGATGCCACTCTCGCGAATTTTACTCAGCAGCTTTGTTTTTGCGCTGGTTTTTGTGCTTAATACGAAGATTGTTTCTGCAGCCAGTGATTGTTCTGATTCACCAATTGATGCCACGGTTGAGGGACTCGGTGTCAGTATCGCTTCGGGCACAAGCGAGCATACAATAACTATAAAATCTCGCTACCTAGAAGATGGCAATTATCGAATAGGTATTTCTCCGCAAGCAGGAGATATCATAAGTCCAAAATCATACTCAAATTATGCGGCAAAAAGCCTTGGAGTGGATACGCTTACGTTGACCATCGGAGGTGATGCTCTCATTTACTCAGATCCTCAAGGATTTGCTGAAGATACAAAACATGCTTACCTATATAAAGAGGGCAATATCATCAATATATGTAAGGCAGGTACTTACAATATTGTAAAAGATCCGCGTCTAACTTGCTCAGCATTTCAAATATATCAATACCAAACTTTTGATAATAATGGAGATGGCATTACAGAACAGAATAAGTGCTACAGTAGCGGATGCCTCGATGCTAAGTCAGAAATATTTATAACTGGGGGAGACTTTAAAAATAGAGAAGATGTTGTTAACTGGGGATCGCTCACATTCAAATGTGGAAAAGAGGGCGACGCGATAGGCTTTTGCCTCAATAGAACTTTATCAATTATTAATGGGCAACTAAAAACTTATGGTAGTGATCTCTCCGTACATTGGGGACCTGGAACTTGGTCGTATACACCACAATCCTTGTTTGTAGGAAAAAACTGGGAAGGTGCCTGCCAAGGCTCGATCGAGATTCGCAACTCCTGTCCTCCGGATGAATGTCATACCACCTTTCGCAATCCAAAAAGTGAAGATGAGACAACTGTCTTTGAACTGTGCACGCAGATTAGTGACCCGACCCAACGAACCAATTGTCAGGATTGTGCGAGCTCAGACGCATCAGATGCGGACGGTCAAGCCGGTGTCTGGACGGCCATCGGTTGTATCAAACGAAGTCCCACGTCTATCATCCAACGCTTTATTCGACTTGGCCTGGGTATTGGCGGCGGAGTTTCTCTCATCATGACCTTGGCAGGCGGCCTCATCCTCACTACCTCGCAGGGTGATCCCAAGCGCACCGGGCAGGCTAAAGAAATGATAACCAATGCCGTTATTGGTCTCATCTTTGTCATTTTTTCCGTCATGATCTTGCAGTTTGTTGGGTTCACCGTGCTCAAGATACCAGGATTTGGAATAAAATGAAAAAGTTTCTGTTTGTCTTCTTTGTCTTGCTGATGCTGATTGCGCCACATTTTTCTACCGTGAATGCTGAAGAGTATGTAATAGCTGGTTGTGGCACTGCTTGGCTGGTTTCAGGAGTCGATATTACAAATATAACTGGTCTAGGCACAACAATTCGCTCTGGAACAAGTTCCCATCAAATTTCGATAACATTTGATTCAAGTGAAAATTACTCAGAGTACTATCTCAAAATTAATTCTCAGGGAAATAGCACAATCACAACTGATCGAGTATCTGCTAATCCAATAACTGCTAATCGCTATAGTGTTACCTTTATTATCAATGACGAAAATGCCTTGAGAGCATTTTCAACAACGCAGGCGCGCACTTTTGACGTTACCTTTTTTGCCAAACGAACGTACTTTGACGAACTTTGTTCAATCGGATCGTATACAGTTCGTCCGGCAGAGCTAGATTCTATTAATGTCAACACTCCTGATAAATACTGCGGTACTTACAAAGGAGATACATTCGAGTGTCGAGCAGTAGATGGTATCTTGTATCCGAGTGCTGACCATTCACTCTGTGATGGCTCAAGAAATACTAATAGCCAATATGAGTGCTGCTCCAAAGGTTTTCTGAGCTTAACGCAAAATATCTGTCCATCTGAACCAATCTCTGGTTGCGGAAAACTAGAGGGCACAAGTTGTAAAACAGAAGTAGGTACATACATCTGGAACTACAAAACATGCAATACGGACGCAACTATTTGTTGTAGTCAAGATGTGGTACTGCCTAGTACGTGCACTCCTGCCCCAACTCCTACCCCAGTTCCAACCTGTGGGAGACTAGTTGAGGATAAAAATCCAGAAAATAATGTTTGTGTATTTGGAACAAATCCGGTAACAAGTGGTTTTGTCTCCTGTCTCAAAGTTGGTGAGTGTTGCAGACAAGCTTCTCAATGTACACCTGTTGAGAATGGTGGCGGTGAAGAGGGAGGAGGCGGTGACGATGGCAACCTCGAAGGCGGACTCACCCAAGGTCCGACCGTCGCCCAATTTGATGCCCTCAACCCACTCAAGATTGGTAACAAAAACAATACTGCTAGCCCACACGCCGTGCGCCTTTCTACCCCTGGTGGCATTGTCACGAGATTTTTGCAGTTTGCCTTCCCCATCGCGGGTCTGATTCTTTTTGCCATGCTCTCTTGGGCGGGTTTTGAAATCTTGACCGGAGCTGCCAACCAAAAATCACTCGATGCGGGCAAACAGCGCGCGACAGCCGCGATCGTCGGTTATTTACTTTTGTTTGCTTCGTACTGGCTCATGCAGATTGTGGAAGTCGTCTTTGGGATCTCGGTTCTCTAAAAAAAATCACCCCGCCCCAAACCTGCGTTTACGCCTGGCAAAATCAGCCAAGACCTCATCGAGCTTAGCGGGGGTAAACTCGGGAAAATCAAAGGCAGGAAAACAAAACTCAGCGTAGTGACTCTGCCACGACATGAAGCCAGATAATCGCTGCTCTCCGCTGGTCCGAACAATACAATCTGGCTCGGGGATACCGGCGGTATCGAGGTGGTCGGCGATCACCTGCTCCGTAATCTCGCCTGGTTCGAGTCTGCCCTCCTGGACTTTTTGTGCAATGGTTTGCACTGTCCGCCGCAACTCATCGTGCCCACCATAATTCATAGCAAACGTCAGCGTCAGACCCGTATTTGCTCTGGTCAGCTCCACCCCATCAATGATTCTTTTTTGGATATCTTTTGGCAAACCAGCGAGGTTGCCGATGTGTTTAATACGATAATTTTTTTCGTGTAGTCGAGGCAATTTTTCATCAAAAACTTTGCGGAATAAATCCATGAGGAAAGCTACTTCGCGCTTTTCTCGATTCCAGTTTTCGGTGCTAAACACCCAAAAGGTAATAAAACCTATACCGAGTTTGGCAGCGTGATCCGCCAACGGTTCAAAAATCGCATCGATAGCATACTTGTGTCCACGAAAAACTTTCCAGCCATGTCGTTTGGCCCAGCGGCGGTTGCCGTCGCAGATGATGGCGAGGTGGGTGGGGAGGGTAGCCAATTTTTTTGCCATAGTTATTTTTCCCCTCTAGTGCCAAGCACCGACTTACCCGCCACAGCTTGCGAAAGACTGCCATACTCGATCCCATCAATAATCAAACCAGAAATTCCTTGTTTGGCAAGCGCGAGCGTTTCTTCTACTTTGTGCAACATGCCTCCTGTTACATCTACCCCACTAGAACCACCAAGTGCTGTCCTAAACTGGTCAACGTTTGCTGGAGAAATGAGAGGGATAGTATCACCGCTTGCATCATAGACGCCATTGGTTTGACCGCAGTGGATAATGCGTTCAATCTCATAACCCTTACTTTGTAGCGTTAGTCCAAGATGTGCCAAAACTTTTTCGGTAGAAAAAATCGTACACCCGACCTCAGCATCAAAAATCTGGTCGCCATACACGACTGGCAGCAGACCCAGTTGCAACAGCTGTTCAAGAGGTTCAGTAAAAATATCACCAAATGCAAAGTTTGTGGCCGTCATCATGCTTAGCGGACTGACGGCAACAGCTTGAACTTGAGCGTCAAATAATGCCTGCATCACGATTGCGTTTAGTCGACGTGCTGCAGCCGCAACCTCCACAATCCCCTGGCGACTCTGTTCGTTCAGTAACCCCTTATGTGTTTGGTATTTTTTTGCGGGAATATGACCAAACGAACCAGCACCGTGACCAAGTATGAGTGGCTTCCCCAAGTTCATCGCCTTTTTTACTTCTTGAGCAATCGTCGCAAGCGCCTCTGATCGAACGGTATACGGTTTATTTTTATCGGTAATCAGCGAGCCGCCGATTTTTATGAGGGTGATGGGTTGCATAGTTGATTACCTTAAAAGGTATTTACCATGTAAATGGATCGTCGGTAGCATAAATTAATCCTTTGTGCGACCAACGCTTCAAGCTCCGCAAGCGCTGGAGGTCTGATCTCAGGTTGAGGTTCTGGGGCCTCAGCTTTAATAGGCACAGCTGTAGCAGAACACTGGTTGGGACCTTGCTGGTTTTCTCGAGTCGCATTTACCATTACTCCCCCCTTTCTTTTAAAACTACATGATTCAATCCAAGTTCAAACCACACCGCCCACTCATCTGCCCGTTTTTGTTCCAAAATTTTTGTAGGACTTTTTTTATCAAACGTTAGCCACTCAACCGCTTGTACCTCCTCTGGATTAGGCACGACTTCGCCGTCGTACCAGCCAATAAAAACCTGATCGAGCTCGTTTTCGCCAAACTCCTCGTTGCACACAACTTGGTATCGAAACTTCGCTCCAGGTTGCAACACAAGCTCCGGATCTACTATTCCCAACTCTTCTCGCAGTCGGCGACGTGCGCACTCGAAGTAATTCTCCGTTGGTTGCACATTGCCGCAGACTGTATTGGCCCATTGACCTGCGCCAACAATTTTTTTGCTGCTTCGCTGTTGGAGGAGTAACTCCGTCTGGTCTTCCAACTTGCGAAATAGAAAAACAGAAATGGCGCGATGCAGTACGCCTGCACCACGATGTGCCTCGATCTTATTCATCACACCAAGCACTCGATCATGTTTGTCCACGAGCGTCACTTGGTCGAGCATAGTCTGCTTTGTATTGTTCATGACTGTCTTTAGTTATTGCGCAAAGATACTGTAGTACTCTATTTGGCGCATTGCGTCTTTTCAGATCCGCACCCATGCGTAACCGCCACTGCTGTCCTCGCCAGTGAGCGGCACAAGATCGCTCGGCAGAGACTGGCACACCTACTTAGTCGTAAAAAACCCACAAAATCACGCAAACTGCCTTATTCACGAAACGTAATTGTGAAGCGTACCGCCAAGTAGAACAATAAAATTTGCCAATAGACACAAAATAGGACAAGCCAATTGGCGACAAATGGAATGAGATCGCAACCAAAAAATCCAGAACTGCTGCACGAAAATACGAAACGGACCAGGGGCACCAGCACAAAGAACCAGACCACCTTAACCAAAACAAGCACCGCCAATGGCAACAGGGTCAACCACAAAAATGCCCGCTCTTGCACCAGCGACTGCATGGTTTGATAGGGATGTAAGAGTAACCCGACGGTAATTGTGCCACAAGCATAGAGAAACGAGATGACGAACTGGTGCCAGGTCATCGGCTCCCCTCCACCCAAAACTTTGCCACCTCCATCAGGAGTGCGGTCAGACAAGAACACACCAATAACACCTGCCAAGTATGTCGACCAATAAATGCGGTCACCGCATCAAACTGACTGGGAAGGAGTTTCTTGGATTCTAGTTTGGCCTGGAGTGCTGCTTCTTTTTCTAACAAATGCAGGAAATCGACCGTTTCTTTCATGTGGCACGCTCCTGCAAAACCAGGGCGTACACCGCTTTAAACTCACCACGGGCACGAAATAGCTCCGACTCAACCGCCTTGAGAGACTTGCCGAGCTCCACCGCAATTTCTGCTACCTGTTTATTATCGATATACTTGAGACGCAATAGCTCGGCAGAGTACACGTGCATTTGCTCAAGACAAGCGAACACCACAGAGGACACCTCACTCGTATCAGCGATTGGTTCGGTTAGGAGCGTCTCAAACAGGGGTACCAGTTTGAGCATTTTTTTGGCATAGTGCTTGCGATAGTAATCCGCAATTTCGTGACGGGCAATCGCGACCAACCAAGTCCAGAGCGACGAAGAACCGCGAAACAATGGCAGCTGCTTGAGTGCGTGAATAAATGCTTCCTGAACTAATTCTTCGGCGTCCGCTTGGTTTGCCAGGCGTCTCGCGACATAATCCACCAACTTGTCGTGATAACGCGCAAACCACTCGCGTACTGCCGCGGCCTCACCACGCTTCAGTTTTTCTATGAGCTGCTTCTCACTAGACATGCGTATATCGTATACTACTTGTATATGTTTGGTTGGCTTGTACCAGTTGCGCACGCAATTACCGATTGTGATCCTGGAGCAACAGGAGATAAGGGTATTGATCTTGGCAATTGCTTGCGCTTGAGTAATGATGAGGCCGTCAGTGCCGTCTATTCCGAGCCAGCCTTTTTGGTCAATCTCATCGTCCGCAATATGTTTGTTGTTGGCGGCGTGGTGCTCTTTTTGCTCATTTTTTATGCTGGTTTTAAGTATGTTTCTCAGGGCAAAAAAGGCATGGAAGAAGCCAAAAATATTTTTAAGTCGATTCTCATTGGAACAGTCTTGATGTTTTGCGCCTATTGGATCGTACAAATTGTCCAACTTTTGACAGGGGTAGACATCGGACTATAAACTATGCCACAACTCGCAGCCAATCTCGGCATCGGCACCATCAAACAACCGCCGGGAGTAGATTTGTACCAAGCGGCATCAGGGGCTGACATTGGTATTTTGTTATTTATTTCTGCCCTGGTCAAACTTGCCTTGATCATCGGCGGCATCTGGGCGATGGCCAATATTTTCCTCGCCAGTTATACGTACCTGAATAGTAAGGGCGATCCGGGTAATCATGAAAAAGTTGCCAAATCGGTGACGAATACTATCATGGGCTTGGTACTACTTATCACGATTTATACGATCACGGCAATTGTCGGCCTCATTTTCTTTGGTGATGCGGGGTATATTTTAAATCCGACACTACACAAAATACCTGGACTATGATGAAAAAATCGCTCGTTTTCTTTTTTGTTGTAATTTTTAGTTTAATTTTTTTCGCTTCAGAGGTGAGAGCTGGAACGTGTACCACTGTCGGAGAATGTGTTGATGGGAAAAAGTGTGTTAAGGATGCATCGGGGCTAATATACAAAGGCAGTGAATCATGCGGAGACAACCTTGGACAAGGTGTTATAGGTGGCGTTACCCCACCAAAGGCCATTACAACCCTCAATAATCTTGCTAGAATCAGAGATGGAGAATCTGTCGGCATCGGCCTCATCATCTTCCTCTCCCGAGTTTTACGATTATTCACCATCGTCACTGGTCTCTTTGTGATCGCCAATGTCATCCTCGCCGCGTATGCCTACATCATTGAATCTGGCAGCGATGTAAAAGAAAAAGTCAAAGAACGCTTTACCATGACGGCGATTGGCTTGGCTATTATCGTTGGCGCGTATACACTCGCTGCCATCATCGGTCTGATTTTCTTTGGTGATGCCACCTTTATTCTCTCGCCAGAGCTCTACTCTGCGCTCGATATGCAGTAAAAGATGTATACTACTTACGCGATGATTTCCTCCCTCAATAGACTAGCCCAATTTGGTTCGTTTGAAGCTCCAGTCAACAACAAATTTTCTACTAACTCCGCGACCGGCATGACTGCCTTCACCAACTTAGAATTGCTGATTTCCCATATGTTTGGTGTGTTGACGGTTTTTGGTGGACTTTTTTTTATCGTCACTTTCCTCATTGCTGGCATCAACTGGGTCACCGCCGGTGGGGATAAGGGTAAAATTGAAAAGGCGCGTGGTAGTATGGTGCAAGGCGTTTTAGGTTTGGTGGTAGTCGTTGCTGCCTATGCCATTATTGGCGTCATCGGCTCGGTAGTGGGACTTAATCTTTTGAATCCTGCCGAGAGTTTGACAGCATTAGTCACTAAAATAAAACCATGAAAAAACTATTTACCACACTCTCTTTGCTGGCATTTTCGGCTACGCAAACACTGGCGGCTGGCGTCACTAATCCAGCGATCGGCAACCTGGGCAATAGCGCACAGAAAGCCTCAAGTGGCGCCACTTTTGCGTTCTACTTGGTCTATATCTGGAGAGCAATTATCATGATTGGCGGCCTCGCAGTGATAGTCATGTTTTTGCAGGGAGGCATTGAGTGGGTTACTTCGGGTGGAGATAAAGGCAAGCTGGAGGCAGCCAGAAATCGCATGACACAGTCTGCGCTGGGCTTATTTGTACTTGTCAGTTCTTTTACGATTATTGCCTATATCAGCAAACTATTTTTTGGCGCAGAGTTTCAACTGCTCAACCTAGTATTTCCGTCGCCACTAGTAAAGTAACTTTATGTCAAATTTTTTTACTCCAACCCAACTCGCCCAAGCCAATATTGATCTTTTTAACCAAGCCAAGTCCCAGGAACTGCCTGGCAGAAATACTATTAGCGATATAACACAACCAGAGGTTGGTCTCGGTGTCCTCGTGGCCCAAATCTTGAGTATCATGATGACCATTGGTGCTCTGATGGTATTTATCTATTTCCTCTGGGGCGCAATTTCTTGGATAAGTGCGGGTGGAGACAAAGGGAAGATCGAGGAAGCCCGCAATCGCATTACAACATCTGTCATCGGCATCATTGTTTTGGCGTCGATTGTCGCCATCTTCAAAGTGCTCCAGCTCGTTCTTGGTATTGAAGTATTAAAGTTTATCTAATAGACTGGTAATTGCATCAAAAAATAGAGGGGTGTTATAATCTTCTAATAAGCGGTAAAAACACGTACTACATAGTAGTAAAAGGAACATCATGATCAAGTCATTTTCAAAAATTGCAACCAAAGTCAGTGCTGCTAGCACCGCTTTTTATATTTCTGCGTTTGGGGTGGCGGATAAAGTATTTGCGCAGAGAATAAGTGCGCCCGCACCAAATGTTGCCGCAGGAGATGCAAAGGTTGTAAGCCTTGGCAAAGGCTTCGCCCCAGACATGGGTACCCTCATTACTTCAGTTTTGACCTTTGTTATGTTGATCGCAGCTT
>Ga0154921_18_pt1 | contig 89751 bp, 102 predicted proteins | sample RifCSPhighO2_01_FD_105890 | JGI IMG/M metagenome (GOLD analysis project Ga0154921, IMG submission 105890) | Candidatus Pacebacteria bacterium RIFCSPHIGHO2_01_FULL_46_16 | reverse complement strand
CGCCAAGCAAAAGGGTTTTTGCGAAGCGAGACCCGCCGAAGGCGGGGCGAGCGAGCAATCATCTCGTCCTGCAAAATCGTTAAGTTTTGATTGGTCGGGGTGACAGGACTCGAACCTGCGATCTCGCGACCCCCAGCCGCGCATTCTAGCCATCTGAACTACACCCCGATCGCTTCACACGGACATTCTAGCCTATCAAATCTACCCCGTCGCACAATCCTACACTTTACGTACGTGTTGCGATGTACTATACATCCTAGTACAAAGTAATTATAGTAAAAAAACCCAAAAGTTACACCTGCCCAGCAAAGGAAAGTTATGACAAAACAGCCAGACAAGAAACCCGATGAAGCCCCAAAGGCAAGTGATGAACAAATTGCCAAACGCCAAGCTGTCTCGATTGCGATGCAGCAGATTGAGAAGGAATTTGGTAAGGGCTCGATTATGAAGATGGGTGACTCACTCAAACACATGGCTACCATCCCGGTCGTTTCCTCTGGCTCATTGGCACTCAACTTAGCCCTTGGTGTTGGAGGTTATCCCAAGGGTAGGATTGTGGAGGTCTATGGTCCCGAGGCATCGGGAAAAACGACACTCTGTCTGCACGCCATTGCCGCGATCCAAAAAACAGGTGGCACCGCTGCCTTTGTCGATGTAGAACACGCACTGGACCCGATGCGTGCGCAGCGCATTGGGGTAAATTTGGCAGAGCTCCTGATTTCTCAGCCAGATTATGGCGAACAAGCACTTGAGATTGCCGAAACACTCATCCGTTCGGGAGGAGTTGAGATTGTCGTCATCGACTCGGTGGCAGCCTTGGTGCCAAAATCGGAAATCGAGGGCGAGATGGGTGATGCACAAATGGGTGTGCAAGCACGCCTCATGTCGCAAGCCATGCGTAAGCTAACGGCTGCCATTAGCCGAACCAATACCCTCGTGATGTTTACCAACCAAATTCGCATGAAGATTGGCGTCATGTTTGGCAGTCCCGAAACCACCCCAGGCGGTAATGCGCTTAAGTTCTATGCTTCGCAACGTTTGGACGTGCGCAAAATCGGTAACATCCAGGAAGGTGAGAAAGTGGTCGGCAGTCGTCATCGAGTCCGGGTCAAGAAAAATAAGGTTGCACCGCCATTTCAAGTGGCCGAGTTTGATATGGACGAAAATGGTATTTCTATGACCGGGGATGTGGTAGACATCGGGGCGCAGGAAGGCATTATTGAGAAGAGCGGTAGCTTTTACAAATACGGCGGTGAAGTCCTCGCGCAAGGGCGCGAAGCCGCCAAAGCACACCTGGCAGAGCACCCAGATTTACTCAAGAAAATTCAAAAAGAAATCTGGCAAAAAATCAAGCAGTCCGATTGACGCGCTGCCATTTTCGCAGTACAATCGGGGTCACATTCCTACAAGAACGTAAGGAAATAAAAGTAAAAAAATGTCCGTATGAATCAATACTTTTCTGCTACCCTATCAGCACTGACCAAGTATGGTGAGTCGAAGTATTGACTCTCAGACAACTTTTGTTTTTTTTCACTTGAGGTTTGTTACATAAGCACAGACAAGGAGTCCTATGTCATTATTTAGCAACTTATCGTCGCTCTTTGGTTCGCAAATACAACCAAAAAAAAGCCATCCGCACCAACCAGAGCGACAGAAACCACCGCAACCGAAAGTCGCCACTCCTCCACCCACGTCATTGGCACAATCTATAACTCAGACACAGTCTGATGCTGGCATACAGGCAAAAGCCCGCGAAATAATCGTCGAGGCGAAGGCAGAAGCCCTGGCTATTCGCAGCAAAGCAGAGCGAGAAACGGGTGAGCTTGCCAAACAACTCGAAGAACAGCAGCGTCTGCTCAACCAAAAACTTGATCGGATTGATGAACGGCTTTCGAGCATGGACAAGCGTGAACTCGAACTCGAAAAGCGGCGCACGGACCTCGAAAAAACCACTCAAGAGCTACAAGCAGAGCGCAATAATTTAGTCAAAAAACTCGAAAGCGTCGCCGAGCTTACCAGAGAAGAAGCACGTAAGGCCTTATTCGCCGATCTCGATGAGCAACTGAGCAAAGAAAAGGCTCGATTTGTTCGACAAAAAGAAGAAGAAGCCAAGGAAGAAGCGGGCGATCGGGTGCAGGAGATTTTAATTGACGCTATGAAACATGGCGCCACCGACTACGTACCTGAATACACCATCTCGGTTGTGCAGCTGCCTTCCGAAGAAATGAAGGGCAAAATCATCGGCAAATCTGGGCGCAATATCAATGCCTTTGAGCATACAACGGGAGTTGATGTGGACCTGGATACCTCACCAACTGAAGTTCGGCTCTCCTGCTTCGACCCGGTTCGACGAGAGATTGCGCGGATTTCTCTCGAGCGACTGATTAAAGACGGTCGAATTCAACCTACCCGTATTGAAGAGGTGGTAGAAAAAGTCCGACAAGAACTCGATAAGGTTATCTTTGAGGCGGGCAAAAAACTCTGCCACGATCTGGGAGTGTACAACCTACCCACCGACCTTATGAAAATGTTGGGCAAGTTTAAGTTTCGTTTTTCGTATGGTCAAAACATGATCGCACATACGCTCGAAGAAACAAAAATTGGTATTAAACTTGCCAGCGAACTCGGACTCGATGTTAATACTGTAAAGCTCGGCTGTCTGCTCCATGATATTGGAAAAGTTTCGGAGGAAGCAGAGGGTAGTCACGTAGATCTTGGGGTTACAATAGCCACCCAGTTCAAGTTGCCACAAGCTATCATTGACTGTATTGCCCAACACCACGAAGATGAGCCGTTCTCTGGTCCAGAACAAACACTGGTTTATATTGCAGACGCTATTTCTGGTGCACGACCAGGTGCACGTTACGAAAACTACGACGCCTACGTCAAACGCCTGCAACAGCTCGAAGAGATTGCTACTACACACCCACAGGTTCGCCAGGCTTACGCCATCCAGGCTGGGCGTGAAGTACGGGTTATTCTCATCCCTGAAAAATCGAAGGATGACGATGTGACCGTCTTGAGCGCGAAGATTCGTGATGAAATAAAAAGCAGCATGACCTATCCAGGTACAGTTACCGTTTCGGTTATCAGAGAAACGAGAGCGCAAGCAGTTGCGACCTAAAGTAATACGCTATACTAGGTGAAGTATGAAAGAATTTTGGCTTGCCTTGCAGGTTGTCGTTTCGATCTTCTTGATTGGGGCAATTCTCTTGCAATCCCAAGGCTCGGGACTCGGTGCTGCTTGGGGAGGCGGAGGTGAAACGTACCACACGCGTCGGGGATTAGAAAAAATTCTTTTTTACCTGACAATTGCTGGAGTGGCACTTTTTATTACTGCAGCCCTCGGGGTTGCGTCCACTCTCTAAAAAATCATGCGTAAAGCATATTGGTACTTGAGCGCGTATGTTCGCAAACACGGACTGGTCGTAGTTATCACATTGGCTCTGGCCCTCGGTTTTTTTTCATTTGTCGTGCCGACGATTGCGACTCGACTCGAAAAGCGACAGCAATTTTATATCGGCATCATCGGTCAATACACAATTTATACCCTCCCAGATATCGTGACTGATCAGTTGAGCGTAGGCTTAACTGCCATCACCGATGACGGTGGGGTTGTGCCGGTACTGGCGCAGCGTTGGGCAGTGGAGCAAGGGGGAAAAACCTATCGTTTTGTCCTAAAAGACAACCTCACTTGGAGTGATGGAACCACTATTAAACCAGAAGAAATACAGTTTAATCTCAAGGACACGACGATTTCTACCACCGCTCAAGATCTCATTTTTCAGTTGCCAGCAGAGTTTTCACCCTTTCCCAGTTTAGTGGCGGAACCCTTACTCAAAATGGTTGAACAAAAAAAACCATTTGCTCGTAACCGCCCCGTACCAATCGGCATTGGCAATTATCATGTCAGCGACTACCTGACTAAAAATAACCATCTCACAGAGCTCGTTATCGACAGCGAAAATGAACGATATATTTATCGATTTTTTCAAACCGAAGAAGATGCCGAAACTGCCTTCAAACAGGGAAAAGTTGATATCCTGCTTGACTTAGTCAAGGAACATGAAATTTACGACTGGCCAACCGTGATAATTACCAAACGCTTCAATGATAATCAATACTTGGCAATTTTCTTTAATCTGCAAGATCCCCTGATGGCAAAAAATATTCGTCAAGCACTTGCCTATGCCACGAGTAAACCTGAGGATGCATCTCGCGCGATCGGCCCAATTAGCTCTCGTTCCTGGGCATACTTGTCGGGAGGCAAAACGTATGCCAAAGATTGGGAGCGTGGTCTAGAGCGCTTGTTCGATGAACCGCCACAGTTACCGCTGACATTTACGCTCACCACAACGCCAATTTTTGCTGCGCGGGCAGAGACCACCAAAACTGAGTGGGAAGAATTTGGTGTGTACGCAGCAGAACAGTGTCAATCGGCAAAAGCGATCGAGGACAAAGCCTTGTGCGAAAATATGCGCATCAAAGTGACCCTCAAGATTTCTAATTTTCCTGACACCAATGACTTTCAGCTCTTACTGATCGGCCAGGAATCATCGCCTGACCCAGATCAATATCACCTCTGGCATTCAGATCAGAGCACCAACTTTACTCACTACAAAAATACCCGCATCGATAACTTGCTCGAAAAAGGCAGGCAAACGTTTGACCAAGCAGACCGCAAGCAAATCTATCAAGAATTTCAACAATTTATTCTTGAAGACCCGCCAGCAATTTTTTTGGACCACCTGCAAACCTATGATGTCACGCGTCGGTAACTAGAGGTGTCTGTGCCACTTCCGCAAGAGTTCAAACCAGCGAGTGACCCAATAGGTTGATCTAAGTGGTATGTCATGTGCTTCTAAGTACTGGATTTCTCTGCCACCAAATCCTCGTTTAAAGATCGATACACCGGCGAAGCGATGCTTGTCCATACCTGGTGGAGCCACACCCCATAAGTTATAGCTCGTACAACCTTGCTCCTTGGCTGCTGCTATCACGCGCCACTGCACCGCGTAGGCTCCCGGTAACTTACTATTTTCTTCTGTAGAGATACCGTAGTGATACACCGCCTGTCGGTGATATAAAAGTATAAACGCCGTGGCTAACAGCTGTGAACCTTGATAGGCAGAGACGAGCAGCGCTTGGTTGTGTTGGGCAAAAATTTGAAATTGTTTATGCAGGAACTGATAGCTGAAGGGGACAAATTTTTGCCGCTGGGCCACCAGACGTTGTTGTTCATAAAACTCTTGAATTCTGGCAGGATCACGAGAAACTTGGGTGGTTATACCCAGTTGTTGGGACTTTCTGATTGCCGAACGGGTATTTTTGCGCATACCAGCCAATAATGCTTCATCACTTTCGGTAATGTTGATTTCGACTGTCCGGTCGGCGGTAACGTGCATAGCCGAATGCACCGCCCCAAACTGAGCCACGATTGTGCGTGCGACCGCATCATCAAGCAGTTGTGGGCGAAACCGTATGAAGGTACAGCCTTGCTTTTGCGCCACTGTGACCAGTTCAGAAAACAGTGTATAGACCGCAAACGGATCGTGCCAATCGATCAGCGGTCCCCCTGGCAAACTGCAGTAGGTACCCCGTCTGGCATGTTCAAAAATTCCCTGGGCAACACCAGCTAATGTACCGTTGCAATAGAGTCCTAGACGAGCAATCTTGTTTCCCAGTCGTTGCTGAAACTCACCCCACTGCCAAGACTGCAAAAAATTTGCTTCTGGACGACGAGCTAGCCACTGCTCCCAAACGTCTTGCTCGGTAATCTCTGTGACCACATATATATTTTGCTCGTCGAGCAACGAGTGGATGGTCGTCGCTAAGCGCACCGCTGTTTCGACGGAAATGTGCTGATGGGTGGGTAGGGTGAAAACTGATCTCGCCAGTGTCTCGGCACGAGGGCAAGTACCAGTCTCATAAACGCTCTTGAAAGCCAAGCTACCACTGTCGACCGCCGCTCGATACCAGCGGTCCGACAGATAAAACTGGTATTTTTTGAGCGATGAGGCAAGCGCGTCTGAATCTCTCACAGTGAGCGGAAACCGCAAGAGCGAGCCGGGATTCGGCAATTGTTTTGGCGAAACGACATACTTTTGCAGTAGTCGCGCATAGACTGATGCGATGAGCGATCGGTGCGCGAGCGCTGCCGGTAGTTTCGCTAGTTGTTCCAAAACCAACCTTGCTTGCCCAACCGAAAGCTTTTCGAGTGGAGCGGTTGTGCGCAGCACTGGACTGCTCATGATACCTACCTGCCGTGCGCTGCGCTGCAAAAGTTTACCAAGTCTAAAAGTGAAAGTTTTTCTAATCACCACAGACAGCAGCGGATACACAGCCTGACGCCAAGTACTTCGCGAACGCAGCGGCTGTCGTGCGGGTTCGGCAGCCAGCAAACCTTGGCGAAACAAGCAGCAACCACCAGCCACTGCATCGAGTATCTTGTCACGTCCGAACGAGACAACAATTACCTGACCAAAACTACCTAACGGTTCACCAGACTGCGTCACACCGCCAAATGCCTGAGCTAGATCTTCGATCAACAACACGCCATGTGCGTCACACCAAGTTCGAATCGCGGCCACATCAGCCGGACAACCGAGTACATGCTGGACCAAAACCACTTTTGCATCCGGGTGAGCGTCAAATGCCGCTTGGATGGTCTCGACACTCAAATTGACTGAACGCTCTTCTAGATCAACATATACTGGTCGTAAATCGGCACCACAGATTGCTTCTTCGATGGCAGCACAGCTAAATGCCTGGGTAAGCACCTTTGCTCCTCGAGGAATTGCTACGTTTTGCAACGCAAACTGAATGGCGTCACGACCAGTCGCAAAAAAGTAACCTTGAGAAAAATCGGGAAAGAAATGATGCAGCTGCTCAGCCAGCGCGAGTTGCATCTTGCTTTTGTTTGGAGGCAGGCAGTACCACCAGAGAGTTTGACAAGCAAACTTGAACGTATAGTTGGAACCGAGGCTGCCAAACACTGGGCTGGTTTCTTTCATAGATATTTTGCCAACCAAGCGGGCAGCCGCCCCTCGAGTAATATAATTGTTTGTGGATCAACTGTGTGTAAATTTTTTATCATCAATTGTTTGTCTGTCACCAGGTTTGTCGGAAAATGTTCGGCGAATGCTTGTCTACCAACCTCGCCCAGATACCAAACCTCACTAACACAAACTGCAGCCGCTTGGGCCAATCGACTGTGAATTGCTCGGGACTGAGAACCGAGGTCAACAATACCAGCAGTCAGCAAAATTTTTCTTGGCTGCGGGTGCTCGGCCAACAAGTTCAGAGCAGCCAAAAACCCATCAGGATTGCTCGTTCCTCCGTCGTCGATGACAGAAATGCCAAATGGCGTGGTACGTCGACGAATCCACTTTTCTGTCGGAACAAATGTCTGCAAACCCGCAACAATCTGTTTGTCGGTCAAGCCAAGCTGTTGCGACACCGCAACTACACTGAGCACGGTGTTGCCGTAGTGGTTGCCAATAATCGTGGTGGTAATCTGGGTACCAGCGAATCGTACTTGCAAATATTGGTTGGGTAAAACTAATAATTTCGCAGCTGGATGCAGCCAAGTTGCTGTAATTTGTAAAGTGTTTTTATTTGCCGCCATTGCAACAACTTGTTCGGCAGACTGACTGCAACAAAACACTGGTGCTGCATCTGGTAGAGCCAGCAATAACTCTGCTTTTGCCTTGGCGATCGCCTGCTTGGACCCAAACAATTCTAGATGCTGGGCGCCCAGTCCGGTAATGATCGCCATGTCTGGCGGAATCACGGCTGCGAGCCGAGCAATTTCGTCCATTTGATATGCAGCATACTCGAGTACCAGCGTCTCGGCATTCCCCAAATTTTTCAGCACATACCGGGCTATCCCAAGCGCAGTATTAACCGAACCAGGAGTAGTGCAGACCGCACCGTGCTGCGCCAGCATATGCACGAGCAATTGTTTAGTCGTGGTTTTGCCAAAACTCCCAGTGATGCCAATGATAAATATTTTTTTTAGGCTGAGCACTCGCTGCAAACCCAGTAAATAGCCGGTTGTCACCAACCAAACTAAACCGCTGGTAAGTACGGTGAGAACGAGTACAACTGCGGGAGCAACCATGTATCGGAGCACGGGTACGAGGTATGAGCGAGTAACAACCAAAGCCGGCACTGCTTTTGACCAGGGTAGCAACGTGTATACAAACCAAGTACCAATTAACCAACTAGCGAGCAGTAGCAACATCGCCCGGAACGTTTTAACTGGACGCTTAAACAGCGTTGGCTGAGTAACTGCCAAGACTGGCAACAGATGCAAAATCATCTGTCGGATTGAAAGTGAGCGCAGATGTGCCAGCAAGCGGTCAAGTCGGTACTCCTTTTGCTGCAGCAAGCCAACCCACCAGAGCAATCCAGCAAAGTACGCCAAGAGCCACACGAGCTGATACAAAATAAAAATAGCGCTAGACATCAATTGCCTCGCAAATATACTGCACCACCTGATCAGTATGCGTAAACGGTACCCCATGTTTGGCTCCCGGGACGAGCCGGAGTCGTGCTTGAGGTATACCAGCAACTAGTCGGCGCGCGAATGCCAGCGGAGTAATTGCGTCTACCTCCCCCCAAATGATGGTCGTTGGAATAGAAATACTCTGCAACAAATCATCAACCTCGTGAGTAACCACCCGCTGCATGGTCTCGCGCATAACGAGATTTGCTTCTAGGTAGTCACGCTCGCCAGCTAATCGGTACAGCCCGCGGCGCAAACCTGGTGAAGTGGTCAATAACCGACCAAGTTTGGCCAAAATATAAAAGCCCTGCCGCTTACAACGCTGAAAGAGGCTATGCGAGCGTAGTCCCGCACTGGCAATCAAAATCAATTTTTGTACCTGCGTGGGATAGCGAGCCGCGTAGGTAATTGCCAAGTGCCCACCAAAAGAGTGACCAAGCAAAACCAGATTTTTTTTGTTCGAGAGTCGTTTTACTAACCAACTCATGTATTCATCCATCCCCCAGGCTTTGGTTAGTGGCAACTCAAAACCAGGTAGTTTGAGGACTGAGACGTCAATACTTGCTTTATGCAACAACTCGATAACCGACTGCCACTGACGACTGGGTGCAGTCTCTCTTGACCACCCGTGGAGAATCACAACCTTTGGCGTTGTACTAGACATGGCACCATTATACGCAGCTCTGGACCAGAAACGCACCTTGTACCAATGCTGAGATTTCGTATACTAGCCAAATGCGCAATCTTTCACTCCCGATTGTTCTCAGCACCGCTCTGTTATTCTCTGGGTGTACACCGCCAGGTCCCAGTGAACCAATCAAGCTTACTGCAACCAATACTAGTACCAATCAAGCGCCCCCGCCGCTGGAAAATCAGGAAGCAGTTATGCCACCAATCGCAAAAACGGAAAAAACACTCGCCGATTTTGGCGTGATCGCCGGAAAAATGGTCACGCTCACAACGACTAAAGGTGCAGTGGTGATCGAACTGTATCGTGAGCAAGCCCCGCTGACTACGGCTAATTTTCTTTCACTAGTGAATAATGGTTTTTATAACAGCATGGTGTTTCACCGAGTCATTCCAGATTTTATGGCTCAAGTTGGTGATCCATTGACCAAGGACCCCAGTAAAAAAGCACTCTGGGGCACTGGCGGACCTGGCTACTCAATCGCCGATGAATTTGGACCTGGATTGACGCATAGTGGTTCTGGTATCGTCTCCATGGCAAACTCCGGAGCAAATACTGGCGGTAGTCAATTCTTCATCACCTACGCTGCCACCGATTGGCTCGATGGCAAGCACGCCATTTTTGGTCACGTAACACAAGGCATGGATGTAGTTGAAAAAATTACGGTCGGTGATTCGATTGTCTCGGCAACAGTGGAGTGAGGTCTGGTCAACACCCAAGGAGCTGTAAAAATCCCAAGCGCAGAAATTTTTCGATCATTAACAGAACATTGCGGAGTGATCGCAACGGCTGGTCCAAATATACCCCCGGAAGATTTTATTGCTGGATGGTGGCGTCTTCGACATCGTGGTGATGGTGCCTGGGGGATGATAACTGTATCTGGTCAAGGTGTTCAGCACGATCACGTACCTGGGTCAAATGGGCATGGAAATCCAATAAACCTTTTAAACAATGCTGGCGTAGATGCTTATATACGTTTGGGACATGACCGTTATGCGACAAGTGGGGGAGCTGGCAGCGAAAACTCACAACCCATTTACCTTTCCGACGGACAAAATACGTTGGGACTCGCCCACAATGGCAACCTTCCTGGTAAAGTCGTGCAGCACCTACGCACCTTATTACGTACACCACTACCCGATGATGCCAGCGATTCTCGAGTGATGACCCAATTGTTGCTTGATTTTCGACCACGTTTTACTACGTGGGAGGAAACATTTGTCGCCCTGCTGCCACGGTTTCAGGGTGCATTTTCATTAGCCTGTTTGACGGATGAAGATGCCATCTATGCCATTCGCGATCCTTGGGACATCCGACCGCTGTGTCTCGGAAGAAAAAATAACACTTGGGTTGTGGCATCGGAGAGTGTAGCACTTGACTCTATGGGTGCAACATATATGCGTGAGGTAGAACCTGGAGAAATTGTCTGCCTTCGCCCGGATGGGAGAATAACCGCAACAAAGTATGCCTCTGGGGCCGGTGAACGACGCTGCGCGCTGGAACCACTTTACTTTTCGAAGATTGACAGTATTGTTGACCAGGAAACAATTCGCGAACAACGCCAACGACTTGGTGAGTTGGTCGGAGCCAGATTTTTAAACAAAGGAAAGAGAGAAGGATTCGTTGTTCCCATTTTGAACTCTGGCAAACAAGTGGCGATTGGGGTAGCTCGCGCCCTAGGGCTGCCCATTGCTGAGGAGGCAATCCGCTTGGCGTTAGACAAACGTTCGTTTATTCAAAATACTCCCGCAACCAGAACAGAAGTCGTCAATCAAAAACACGTTGTAAACGGGGAGTATATACGAGGCAAATGTATTATTCTCTGTGATGACTCGCTGGTGCGCGGAACATCACTGATTGCTCTGTTGGCAAAAATTCGTGAGCATAACCCAGCAGAGATTCACATACTGCTCGGCTCAGAGCCGGTCATAGACATCTGTGAATGGGGGGTTGATTTACCGACCCGTACAGAATTGTTCGTCTACAACCTACTCCAAGAACGACCTGACTGGAGTAATCAAGACGAGTATCTCTCGTGGCTCGCCAAAGTAGAGGATCTTGTTGCGAAGGAACTAGGAGTAGATTCTGTGACCTACCTCGACAGGAAGTCTGTCAATCTGGCACTCAATCGAACAGATGACCAGCTCTGCAGACACTGCTTTGGTGGGAAAAAACCGACCGAAGATAACCCTCCCACATACCGGATTGAGCTCGACATTTGACATTACCAAGAAATAACAGCAAACTTCTCCTATGACCGCACGCCGCAATCTCAGCCTGCTTTTTGCTTGTATGGGGATAGTTTGTCTCATGCTCGCGTTTGGCATGGTAACCAGCATCAACGCGTACCGCTTCCTCAGCACTGGCAAATATGTGCAAGCACGTACCAGTGTCAGACTAGCCCTACCAGTGGCTCAGCTCGCAAATGTCACCACGTTTCACTCCTCTGCAACCATGCAAACCTGGGAAAGTGGTTTACGAACCCTCGTCGCTGCTAATAATTCACTGGTAACACTCCAAGCACTACAAAAACAGGTGAGTGACGGTGGGGCACCAAATATCACCCTACTAGTGGAGAACGCACAACAACTTGAGGTAAATCTGCAAGATACGGTTACGAATATAGGAAGCTCTCCCCTTCTATCTCGTATGCTTCGCACACAACTTAGTCAATTAGAAAAATTGCATGAAGTTCTCTCCCACACGGTTTCCCTGGCTTCACAATTTACTGAGGGACAAAAAACTCTGCTCATCCTGCTGCAAAACTCTGATGAGTTGCGGGCGACCGGTGGTTTTATGGGATCGTACGTCCTCGTAAAATTTGATTCAGGCAATGTGGAAGAGCTTGTGGTCGAAGATATCTACGACGCCGATGGACAGGTTAGAGAGTACTTTGAGCCACCCAGCGGAGTGAAAAACTACTTGACCGGTGGGAACGGTTGGCGCTTGCCGGATGCCAATTGGCATCCCGACTTTGCCCAAAGTGCCCAAGACACCTTGCGTTTTTTTGCGTTGGCTGAGCGCAGCCATATTGATGGCGTGGTTGCCATCAACCTACCGATGATGCAATCACTCCTCAGCGTGACTGGTCCCCTCACACTGCTAGATCAAGACTTGGTACTGAGCGAAGCAAACGTTAGCCAGGTTCTACGCGCTGATCGAGCAGTTTTTTTTGCCGGTAGCACGGCCAAAAAAAGTGTCTTACTGCAGGCTATTACCCAACTTAAGTTGGTCATTGCCAAACTGGATATGCAGCAAAAAAAGCAATTGGTTGAACAGCTGCGCCAACACCTTGCTCGCGGCAATATTCTGGCGTACTTTCCTAATCCAAATTTAGAACTGGCAGCGGTATCACTCGGTTTAGCCGGTCCACTCGGTCCACCAAGCTTGCGGTCTGATACCCTCTTTTACTATCCGCTTGAATCAAACGTGGGCATCAACAAGGTAAATGCCGTAGTTACGCGCGAGTTTGTCATGACCACAGCGCCCACCCTGACTGAGCTTGGGATCACGTTGCATAACTCAAGTACACAAGATGGCTATGTCAATTATCAGCGGTTGCTGTTTAACCCAGAACAATCGCTGAAAGAAATCGTGGTCAATGGTGAACAGGTCACCGAATTTGATAGTGCAGTCATTACGAGCAGCACCGGGCAGAAGTACCAGCAAGTGGGATTTTTGGTAACCATACTTCCGAGTAATACCACGCGCATTACCATGACCCTCACCCATCCAGCGGGATTTTCAACCATTGTCCTCCAAAAACAACCAGGTACAGCCAACACTACTCTGACCAGCATCACGTCCCAAGGCATGCAAGCGTACCAACTCACGCAATCTTTTCTCGAGTACATGATAGAATGAAGCCTATGCCAGAGACAGAATTAGACTCGCTCGAAAGCACTGTCGACAAGGCACGTGTGCTACTGCGAGAGTTAGATATTTCAGATTTAGAGACCAAGCACCAGGCGCTCGAAACCAAAACCCTCGCGTCACAATTCTGGCAGCAGGTAGATGCACAGGAAATTATGAGCCAGCTCACCCTAGCGCAGGAGCAGTTGCATATGGCAACGACACTCCAAGCCGGAGTGGCAGATATTGAACTCATCCAAACTCTCCTCACTGGAGCGACCGAGGGCAGCGATGATTACCAAGACCTCGAGCAACAACTGACTGTCAGTCATGCAAATCTCGATACGCTCGTCCGCAAAGTCACACTCCAACAGTACCTCAGTGGTCCGTACGACAGCTTCGGTGCCATACTCTCGATCCACTCCGGCCAAGGTGGAACAGAGGCCATGGATTGGGCCGATATGTTGCGACGCATGTATGTCCGCTACTTTGAACGCAAAAACTGGAAATTTGCAATCTTGAGCGAGTCGCGTGGTGAAGAGGCCGGCATAAAAAGCGCGGAGTATGAAGTGCGTGGACCATTTATTTATGGCTACCTCAAGCGGGAACGTGGCACACACCGGCTTGTCCGACAGAGTCCCTTTAATGCTGATGGGTTGCGCCAAACCTCCTTTGCTTTAATCTCTGTACTGCCACTCATTCCTGAGAGTGAGAAGTCTGTCATGCTTGATGAGGGGGAACTCCAGTGGCAGTTCTCTCGTGCTGGGGGAGCCGGCGGACAAAATGTCAACAAAGTCAATACCGCTGTGGAGCTCACCCATATTCCCAGTGGCATTGTCGTCCGCTGCCGAGAAGAGCGGACCCAAGTGCAAAATAAAGAACGAGCACTCCAGAAACTGCGGGCAGAGCTGGCTTTTCGAGAAGAAATTGCGCGCGAAGCAACCCTAGCCAAAGAAAAGGGAACACACCACCATGCCAGTTGGGGTAGCCAAATCCGCAACTACGTTTTACATCCCTATAAACAGATTAAAGACGTGCGCACGGCGGTGGTACGAACTGATGTGCAAGCCATTCTCGATGGTGATCTAGATGAGTTTATAGAGGCGGAGCTGAGTCTCTAGGAGCGGGAGCTTCACTTGGTACATATGCTTCTGCTATACTAAATTCCTACAAAAAACCTATGCACAAACTTGATCTCACCGCACCGCAACCACTCGTCGACCAACCACAAACTACTATAGAATCGATCGAAACTGCAGTTGACGATCTCCCTTCTGAGAGTAATAATCGAGCTTTCGTGCCGGGTCATCCTATGAAGAAAAAAAATGCGGTCATCGGATTTTGTTGTGCTGCGATCGTAGCTGGTGTTGCCACAGGCTATGGTAGTTATCGGCTGTATGGGCGCACGGGGAGCAGCACGCCTGGCTCAACAACTAATTCTGCAGTGATATCTCAAATAGCGGGCGAGAATGTTTCGGCTGGAGAAGTATTTGGCAGTGCTGACGACACTGCCTTCAAAGACCAAGCTGAGGGTTACTTGGAAGCCGGGGGCATCAACGGGGAAGGATCACACAAATTACTTCGTCCAGGCGGAGTATCGCAAACTGTCTATCTTACCTCCTCTGTGACCGATCTTGACAAGTTGGTTGGGATGGAAGTTAAGATCTGGGGTGAGACATTCAAAGCTCAGCGGGCTGGTTGGTTAATGGACGTTGGTCGGGTCGAAGTGGTCAAAGTTCAAGGTTCGGCTCCTTCGGAAAAGTAAGGTGCAATCAAGCACATAGTTGCCAAGTAGCGCACTTTTCTCTACACTGAACAGTGTTTATGATTCGTTTTCAAGATGTCTCAAAGGAGTTTTCTCCCAATAATTTTGGTCTCAAGCAGATTACGTTTGCCGTTGACTCAGGTGAGTTCGTTTTTATAACCGGTGCTTCTGGAAGTGGTAAAACCACTCTCATGCGCCTCATTATTCGTGAGTATGTGCCTACATCTGGAGAAATCTCGCTCTTTGATACCCAGCTCGCCAGTCTTTCGCAGAAAAAAGTTTCAGAGTTGCGACGTAAGGTTGGCGTCGTTTTTCAAGATTATAAACTATTGCCAGAGCTCAACGTCTGGGAAAACATCGCCTTACCGCTTGAAATTGTGGGTCAGCCACAACTAGAAATCGAAAGCCGAGTCACCGATTTATTGAAGCTCATTGGTTTGACGGAAAAACCCTACCTCTTTCCCTCGCAGCTCTCCGGTGGCGAAGCCCAACGGGTTGGCATTGCCAGAGCCCTCTCACTCGGACCAGAATTGATTTTTGCCGATGAACCAACCGGCAATCTCGATGCTGAAAATACGCAAGCGATTGTAGAATTATTGCGAAAAATCAACCAACTCGGGACAACTATTTTATTTGCCACACATGATTCAAACCTTACTAAACGAGACGAGGTTCGTATACTCAAGCTCGAAGCTGGCAGCCTCGTTCACGACTCGAGAGCAAAAACTCAGCCAGCCGCTCCGCCGATAGCCATACCGAACAAACCAGTAGCTACGAAATCGACCACGGTCAAACCAGTAGCAAAAAAAGGTTGGTTTGGTAAATTATTCTCCCGCCCAAAGCAAACAGCTAAAAAAATAGACAAAAAGCCGGAGCCAAAAAAAGATGCACCAAAACCCAGCAAAATAAAGGTGGCAAATAAAAAACCTGCCCAGCCAGCAGTAGTATCAGAGGAAGCTTTGGAGTAAATTATGCAGTCGTTCACCAACGCCCTTACTACTATGCGACGCACACCGTACCAATCGCTGGCGGCATTGCTGATGGTTTCGGTGACCTTTTTTGTGGGGTATCGCCTGTCATTTATTCTGGCTGGTGCTCATCTTGTTTTGTCACACTTTGAAACATCACCACAGGTAATTGCCTTTTTCAAGCTCGATACAGATAAACAAGCTATGGAACAACTTTCGCAGTCGTTGCTCAAGACCACAGATGTGAGTGAGGTGCGTCTCATCACCCAAGAACAGGCGCTCAAAGATTATGCCAAAGAGTACGGTGACTCCCCACTGCTCTTGGAGCTTGTCACCGCAGATATCCTTCCTGCCAGCGTCGAAGTCTCTGCTATGAGCATTGATACACTCACCAAGCTAGCGGAACAACTGAAGCAAGAGCCCAGCGTTGATGATGTTGTTTTTCAACAAGACATTGTCGAACAATTGAGTAGCTGGACGAAAGCCTTGCGTATCGCTGGACTCGTTGACGTGGGCGTCCTCAGCTTTGCCTCTTTTCTAACTATCACCATCATCATCACGCTCAAGGCAACCAACAAAAAATACTCAGTCACCATTATGCGTCTGATTGGTGCATCAAACTGGTATATCAACAAGCCATTTGTGATCGAAGGCATACTGTATGGCACGCTGGGGGCATTGCTCGGGTGGATGGCAATCACCGCCATTTTGCTCTATCTCACCCCGACACTCTCCACCTTCTTTTCTGGAATTATCGCCTTCCCCATCCCCCTGTCATTTTTGCTCATACAACTAGGCAGTGGCATGCTCATCGGTGCTGTATTGGGTGGGTTTGCGAGTTTTGTTGCCACCAATAGGTTTGCCCAACGTGCGTAAGTTCTTTGTCATGAAAATATTTTTCCTTACCTGGCTCCTCTGGCTTGCCTTTGGCAGTACACCAGTCTATGCCCTCGGCTGCGAAGAATTTGTTTGCAATGACTCAGCCGACCTCGGCTGTTTCCAAAACAAGCGCAGTTGTCTAGAAGCTAAGCTCAACGAAACAAAAGACCAACGGATAACCCTGACCAATACGATTAGTATTATCAACGGCAAAGTTGAGATTCAGGAAGTGTTCATCCAACAAACTGAGGCAGAAATTTCCCAGCTCGAAGCACAAATTGGTGATTTGAGCCAGCGCATTGGCGGGCTCAACTTATCTCTGGATCGTCTGACAACTCTCCTGATTGAACGAATCCAGGTTGAGTATAAACAGTCTCGCGTAAATAAGCACCTCTTTTTCTTGACAACTAACTCAGCCAACACATTTTTCTCACAACTGAAATACCTCAAAGAGGCTCACCTGCAAACTGCCCTAGCGATGCAGCGCGCAGAAGCACAGCGGCTGGCATTTGATCAGCAAAAATCGAGTAAAGAAGAAAAACAACAGCAAATTGAAAAAGTGCGAGAACGCCTGGAACGCGAGCAAAATGTCTTGGCGAAACAGCGAAACGAACAACAGTTTCTCCTGAAAGAAACAAAGAATAATGAAGCTGTATATCAAGCGGAGCTGGCAAAGACACTGGCAGAGCTCTCGGCCATCCAATCAATTATTGCCGGCAAAGGGAGTGAAACCGAGATAGGCACGGTCAATGCTGGTGACACCATCGCAAGCATTATCATAGGTGCAAGTGTCTGCTCAACTGGTAGTCATTTACACTTTGAAGTAGTCAAAGATAAGCAAAATCGTGATCCCGCCGCCTACTTGCAATCAATCTCGCCACTCTGGAACAATGAGCCAGATTCCCCATTTGGCTTTGGGGGTAGCTGGGATTGGCCATTATTTGATGCCGCTCGCATCACGCAGGGATATGGGATGACGTACTATGCCCGCGTGCGACGTGCGTACGGCGGGTCACCGCATACCGGCATTGATATGGTCAGCACTTCTGGTGATGCCCGCGTGCGCGCCGTGCAACCGGGCAAATTATACCGAGGCAGCATTAGTTGTGGTGGCGGCAACTTACGCTATGTTCGGGTTGAACAGAGTGATGGTCTAAACACCTACTATCTCCATATTAACTACTAATCGTTTCTCGCTTGCTACACTTTAGGTCACAACTCCCCGTTACATTGCACATGTGCAAAAAGCTTATTGCCTGCTCGGAATGCTGGCTGCCTGTTACTGGATAAGTAGTCTGACAAAAGTACAAGCCAAAGTCATCATTTCGGAAGTTTATCCTGCGCCAGATACCGGAGAAGCAGAGTGGGTTGAGTTATACAACACGGCATCAACTTCAGCTGATGTATCCAACTGGGTACTGTCAGACACACTCACCACACCCAGCATTTTGCACCAATTTGTCAATTTTGTCCTAGGACCATACGAGGTGTTCGTGCTTAATTTGAGTGGCAGCAAGCTCAATAACACGGGCGATGCGGTTGTCTTAACCGATCCAGCCGCTTCGTACTCAGCCACGCTTGCCTACCCAAGCACCACCAAAGGCCTCTCATGGCACTTGGATGTACCAACTGCTACCGTCTATCAGGCCTCACCGAGTGCTGGAGTAGTTGTGGCATCCGCTCCCGCTACCCCCGAACCAGCTCCACTCGCCAGTGAAGCGGCTGTGCCAGCCACTCCATCTGCGAACCTTACCAAACCACTGGTGACATTGTCTGAGATCATGGCCTGTCCGAAATCTGGTCAGCCAGAATGGCTCGAGCTTTACAATGCCGGTACAACGCTGCAAATAGAGAACTGGCTGGTGACCGACGCTACCGGCAACTCTCGCTTGCTGTCTGGCACAATTCCCACGACTAGTTTTGTCATTTTTTCGTGGTCGAGTAGTATGCTTAACAATACTGGTGATAGCTTGAGCATCACGAGCAACCTCGGGGTAGTGATTGACCAAGCGAGTTATAGTTACTGTCAAAGTGGCTATAGCTTGAGTCTCGTCGGTAGTGCTTGGCTGCCGTCATACGCGACGCCAAACGAAAAAAATGTGCTGATACAAGAAGAAGAAGCAGCCGAGCCAGAACCAGCTCGATCGAGTACGACTACACCAACAGCCAATCAAAACAAGCAAGTCACTCCCGCAACATCTGCTATTGCCGGCAGTGTGCTCGGTGCCACTACCCGTAGCCAGGTACCGTATCCTTACGTGCTCGCTGACATAACCGTAATCACTCCCGCCACGCAGAGCACCGTCGTAGCACAGGGGATACACGCAGAACAAGTACCACAGCCAAAGTCAAAATCCTTCCTCCCCAGTGGTATACTGGGTGGCTTACTTTTAGTTATCAGTAGTTTGTATGCCCGAGAAAAACCCTTTGCGTCGTGAGCGTTTGCCCCTGTTTCTGAGTGCTTACATGCCCATAGCACTCTGGGCAGCTTTGATTTATTACTTATCCAGCCAAACAATTCTCCCCGGGTTTTATGTAGAAACATATGACTTCATTTTCAAAAAATCTGCCCATATTACCGTCTATGCCATCTTGTACCTGCTATTTTATCGCGCTCAAATGATGGTAGTCACCACCAATCGCCTGAGCAAACAGGCCTGGCTGTTACCATTTTGTTTTGTGTTACTGTATGCGGCAAGTGATGAATTACATCAGCAATTTGTCTCCGGTAGATTTGGCACGCTGCGAGATATTGGCTTCGATATTCTTGGAGCTAGCCTGGCGTTCCTCAAACTATATCGATACATCTAACAAATTGTTTCCCCTCTTGACTTGCCAATCTCATCCAGTACACTTGCCTTGCAAGCTGGCGGTATAGTAATTCATGTGCTGATATGAAAGGAAAGACCCCATGACAAAATCGCAGCTCATCGCAGTTGTCGCTAAAAAGGCACATCTTACCAAGAAAGCATCTTCTGATGCTATCGAGGCGCTGTTTGACGAGATTGCTCGCGCACTGAAAAAAGGTGAGAAGGTAGTACTCTCAGGTTTTGGCACTATGTATGTCAGCACGGTCAACGACAAACAAGTTGTCCCGTTTGGCAATGAAGACAAGCGCCAGACTATTAAATCGCACCGCGTGGTGAACCTCAAAGTGGGTAAACCGCTCAAAAAAGCTGTTTGGTAGTCTGAAGTTGCAGAGATTAAAATAAAAAAAACACCCTTTCCAAGGGTGTTTTTGGTTACTCAAAAACAAACCATGAAACGCATACTCCATCAAATCAGTTTTTACACTAAAGTTATTCGCTTTAAATTTATCAAAGCATTGCAGTGGCGGACTGAAATGGTGCTCTGGATTTTGTTAGATATTTTTCCATTCATCATTCTGCTTTTTATTTGGCAATCCATATTCGCGTTCTCTCTCGTGCAAAACACTTCACTTTCCGAACTGACCATCTTCTACTTCATGGTAATTGTAGTTCAGGGTCTGACCAGCACACACTTCGAAGAGTATCGTCCCGAGGAAATTCGCTTGGGAAAGATCGACTTCTTTTTAATCAAACCATACAACTATCTCCAAGAAATTATCTTAAATGATCTGGCAGGTAAGCTTTTGTACATCATTGCGTTCGCCCCCATTGTTACTCTTTTGGGCTTTGCACTCTGGCGACTGGAGCTATCTACACTACCAAACCTCACTGGCGTTCATTTGTTTGTATTACTTTGTCTGCTACTACTCGCCTACCTCATGCAGTTATGTTTCTCTATTCTCATTACACTGAGCGCATTTTGGTTCGATGAAGCCAGCGGACTGACACATTTCAAGTGGCTATTTATCTCGTTGTTTAGTGGTACGCTGATACCTGTTGCACTCATGCCGGAGTGGCTCCAAGCCGTCACTAATTTTTTTCCACTCAAATTCCTGTTTGCTGTACCAATCAAGCTGCTGCAAGAACAGGTACTGCCCACACAAGGTGACTGGGGTTTGTTGCTGTGCACCATTATTGCATTGTTATTCGGCATCTTCTTTGTGTGGAAGCGTGGGGTACAAAAATATTGTTCGGCGGGTGGCTGATGCATACGTTTCAAAAATATTGGCACATTTTCTGGCACTTACGCAAACTAGAGCTGATGCGCATGATGGAGTATCGGGGCGATTTCATATTCTTTTCATTTCTTTCTACGCTCTGGACCATCTTTAACTTTTTCTTTTTCTCACTCATTTTCAACGTTTCCGACACAATCGCTGGTTGGAGTGCGGATGAAATGTATCTCCTACTCGGGACGTTTACCATACTAGATGCATTTACCTGGACTTTTTTCTACCACAATATGAGTTCGTACACCCGACACGTTTTTACTGGCAGCCTGAGCATGCTGCTTACCAAACCAATCAGTACGATCTTTTTACTCACCACTGCAAAAAACTCATACAATAACATTTTTCGATTTTTTATCGGCTGTTTTACTGTCTATCACTACACCAAAAAGTTGGGCGTCCAACCTTCAGTTTGGGATATTACGCTCTACTGTTTACTCATCTTCGCCTCCTTGCTATTGATTTATGCGGTTTGGTTTATCACCGCTACATTTGCTTTTTGGATCGAAAAATTGGACAACATCAACGAAATTATTCCGGGACTGCGACGAGTGATGCAAGTGCCAAAAGGAGTCTTTGTCGGCGCGAGCTCGCTACTATTTACTGTGGTACTCCCATTTGGATTAGTTTCCAGCGTACCAAGTGAGGTACTATTACAGCGAGCGGATGTTCCGTCAATCATCTGGCTGTTACTCAGTAGTGTTATAGCGGTCGTTGGAGCCATAAAATTTTTCACTTTTGCCATCAAAAAGTACAGTAGTGTTGGCAATTAAGTTGCGTATAATATGACCTCTGTGTCAGAACCAGTCATTAGCGTTTCCCACCTGAAAAAGCACTTTAGCGTCTATAAAAAACGACCTGGACTGCTTGCTTCGATTCGCTCACTTTGGCAGCGTGAGTACGAGACGGTGGCAGCGGTTGATGATATCTCCTTTACTATCAACCAGGGAGAGGTCGTGGGATTTATCGGCCAAAATGGCGCAGGCAAAACTACCACACTCAAAATTCTCTCCGGCCTACTTTATCCTACCAGTGGCGAGGTTTCGGTCCTCGGTTACAACCCGTGGGATAGAAAAAGCGCGTTTCAGAAGCAATTTTCACTCGTCCTGGGACAGAAAAATCAGCTCTGGTGGGATTTACCTGCCATGGAAACTTTTTTGCTCAACCAAGCCATCTACGACATTCCCGAAGCGCAGTTTCGCAAAACGCTGAACAAACTCGTAGCACTGCTCGCCGTGGCGGACTGTGTGCAAATTCAAGTCAGAAAACTCTCGCTCGGTCAGCGCATGAAGTGTGAGCTCATCGCGGCACTCTTGCATAATCCGAAAGTGCTTTTTCTGGATGAACCCACCATCGGTCTGGATGTTGTGATGCAAAAAACGCTCCGGGACTTCATTGCCGAATACAATCGGGAATTCAAAGCGACGGTAATTTTAACCAGCCACTACATGGATGACGTCAAAGAACTCTGTGAGCGCGTCATCATGATCGACCATGGTAAAAAAATTTATGATGGTTTACTAAGCAACATTATCAGTAAATACGCACGGAATAAAATTCTGTCAGTCATTTTTAGCACTTCGGTGACAAAAAAATCATTGGCTGAGTTTGGCACGATAAAAGATTGGGATGGCTCTACAGCAACCCTACTTGTTCCGCGTAAAGAAGCAACTAAACAAGCTGCGCGGTTACTTGAGTCTCTGCCAGTGCAAGATCTCAATATCGAAGAGGCCCCACTCGAAGCAATTATTCGTGAGGTGTTTGGTAACAAAGCACAATCGGCGTGAACGCATAGTAGTTAGCGACGAGGAGATTGGCGAGAACGTCGAGCTTTTCCACCCATACCAATTTTACGAGTTTCTTTCATACGGTCATCGCGTGTCAGTAATCCCGCTTGTTTGAGCAGTGCGTGAAATTCCACATTTTGCTTATTGAGTGCGCGCGACAAACCATGAATCACGGCGTCCAATTGCGATTGGATACCGGAACCAGAAACTCTGGCTGAGACAGCAACGGTTTCTTTTGAGCCGGTAACTTCGAGTGGGTGAGAAAATAATTTGACCGCATGAGGGATTGAGTGAAAGTAGTCTTTTGCCAACACACCATTAACCACGAAATCTCCTGCAGCAGAGAATAATCTTACGCGTGCAGTGGCAACTTTTCTGCGACCAACTCCTTCGGAGTACACACCGGTTGGCAGCACGACTGCTGCTTTCTCTGTCTGCTCGCTCTTTTTGGTTTGCGGAATGATCCGCTTGACCACTCGCTGAGCTTGTCCTTTTTTCTTTGCTAAACGTAAAGCCATGATTAGTTACTCCTTTGCTGCCAATTGACTCTGGTGTGCGTGTTCAGCACCTGCATATACTTTGAGTCGCTTCATTCTCATACTGCGCAGCTTGTTTTTCGGCAGCATATTAAAAACTGCTCGTTCAATAATTCTTTCAGGAAATTTTGCTTGTAGATCTGCAAACGTCGTACTGCGAAACCCACCAGGGTAGTTTGAGTGGGTGTAGTACATCTTTTGCTGGGCTTTGTTGCGAGTCACTTCTACCTGAGCCGCGTTTATCACCACGACAAAGTCACCCATATCAACATTGGGAGTGTACTCCTTCTTTTGTTTACCAATCAGCAGCTGAGCAATGGTGGTGGCAGATCGGCCCAAAATAGCTTTGGAAACATCAACGACATGCCAGACACGCGTTACATCTATTGGTTTGATAGTAAATGATTTTTGCATACTACTTGTTGATTTTTTTCTTGAGTACTGGCTTGGCAGTTGCGGCGGTTTTTTTCTTTGCTACCCGCTTTTTGCTCACTGACTTTTTTGGTGCTGGTGACTTAAACGTACTAAGTTGCTCCCGTTGCTCAAGCAAGCTCACTTTAAAAAGTGGTGTCGCGTCGCCACGACGCATACCAACTGCTTCTATGGTAGTAAACCCCGAAGTGCGTTTGACAAATGTTGGCGCAATCACGTCAACGAGCGTGTTGACTACATCGCGCTTACCAAACCTTGTATGTAGTTCTCGCCGACTCGCAATCGAGTTTGTCTTTGAACGAATCACCACCGAGTCAACCTGACGCTTGAGTTCTTTTGCCTTAGCTTGAGTGGTGGTAATTGCGCCGTGCAAGAATAGTTGCCGCAAGAGATTCTTCAAGAGAGCACCTCTGTGTTTGGTATCGCGGTTAAGCTTGCGTTTTGCTACTCTGTGTCTCATGGTTACTCACTCAAACTAACACCCTTTTTCTGCAATGCACCATCAACGACAACCACGCTTTTTTCACCGAGATTTTTTACTTTTGCAATGGTATTTTTTGATACCCCAACCAGATCTCCAACCGTAGCAAACCCACCCTTACGCAAAGCGTTGGCAATCCGAGTTGGCAAGTCTAACTCTTCGACCGTCAATCGGAGCACTTCTGCTTCTTCCGGACTGAGCGTTGTCTCTGGCTCAACCATCACTTGTGCTGTCGGACTAGAAATTTGGGTGAACTGGCGAGAGAGAATTTGCGCAGCTTGCTTGACCGCAACTACCGGTGCAATCGAGCCATCGGTGGTGACGGTGATAATCAACTTATCAAAGTCAGTTCTACGACCAACCCGCGTTGCTTCTACCCGGTACGAGACACTGACCACGGGCGAAAACAACGCATCTAGCATAACATCTCCGACACCCGTACTCTGCTTCTCGTCAGAAACTTGGTAACCGGTACCAGTGCTAGCGGTCATTTCTATATCCACCGTTCCAGACTCTGAGAGCGTCATAATATGTTGATCGCCATTAACGATCGAAAAGCCTGCTTCACACACAATGTCTTTGGCGGTCACCACTTTTGGTCCTTTAACTGCGAGTCGCAGTATGCCGGATCCACTCGATTCTGCCTTGACTCGAACAAGCTTGAGGTTGAGACCGATCTCAAGTACATCTTCAGTCACGCCAGGAATGGCGCTAAACTGGTGGTCTACTCCCTGCACTCGTAGTTGGGTGATTGCGGCACCAGGCAGAGATGACAAGAGAACTCGTCGTATCGCATTGCCAAGCGTGTGACCATAGCCCTGCTCTAACGGTTCAATCGTGATAGCTGAGACCAAGTCACTTTCGACCACCTCGCTCAACTCGAACATCGGGTTCATGACTGGGTATTGTGAGACATCTTGTAACATATGTTTCCTTTTTGTTTCTTCTCCTCTCAATCGAGAGAAATTACTTATCGACTGTAATACTCCACTACTAACTGTTCTACCATCGGCTCAATCACATCACTACGGACCGGCAGACGGGTTACTTTGGCAGCAATCTGCTTCTTCTCCAACCAGGCAGGCGCAATAGCATCGGACTCAAGCATAGCCTTAATAGCGGGAATTTTGCTTGCCGACGTACTCAAAACAACTGTATCATTTGTCTGCACCTGGTATGAAGCAATATTATGACGCTTACCATTTAATCGTACGTGGTAGTGACTGACAAGTTGACGAGCAGCAGCTCTGGTCGGTGCCCAACCCAAGCGAAACACCACGTTGTCAAGTCTGCGCTCAAGTGACGAAACAAGAGTTGATCCAGTGGCCAACTGACTATTAGTTGCCTGTTGATACAGTTTTTGCAGTTGTTTTTCAGAAATTCCATACACGTAGCGCATCTTTTGTTTTTCTTTGAGCTGAATACCAAAATCGGATAGTTTGCGGCGTCGTTTCGCACCATGCTGACCAGGTCGAATGTTAATCCGTCTACCAACCTTGAGTGCGTTGGACTTGAGCGATAAGTCTTCACCAATTTGACGGGCTCGTTTGTTGCGTGATCCAATATATCTTGACATAGTTATTTGTTGTGTTTTGCTTTCCGTGGTCGAGTACCATTATGTGGTGACGGCGTCATATCTGCAATTAAGTTAATCCGAATCCCCTGTGCTTTCAAAACCCGGAGCGCGACGTCTCTGCCTGGACCTGGACCCTTGATGTACAACTCCATGTTCTGCATACCAAAAGCGCGGGCTTTATTGACTGCATTTTCGAGCGTGATGGTTGCTGCATATGGAGTCGACTTGCGCGAACCGGTAAACCCCGCTTCACCGGCCGACGACCAACACAGGACATTACCTCGCTCATCAGTGACGCTCACTAACGTGGTGTTGAACGTCGCTGTGACATACAGCCGACCACTGGCAACCAAGCGCTGCTTTTTTTTACTGGTGACAGGTGGTTGCGTGGTATTTGCCATATAATGATTACTTTGCTGGAGTTTCTTCTAATTTCGCTGCCATTTCTTTGCTCAAGGAACCAACGGTCTTTCGCTTGCCACCACCACGAGCGCTGCGTGAATTTGTGCGAGTTCTCTGCCCACGCACTGGTAGATGACTAATGTGACGCAAACCACGGTATGAACGAGTTCTTTTCAAGCGATCAATATTGTCGTTTACCTCTCGACGCAAGTTTCCTTCTGTCTGGAACCTATCGACTACGCGCTGAATTCTATTCGCCTCATCGGTCGTTAAGTCTTTCGTGCGTTTATGTTCATCAACGTGCGCTTCCTTCAGAATGTTCACTGAGCGAAAGTCACCCAAACCAAAAATGCTTCGCAAAGCGAAGCGAATTTTCTTTTGTTCTGGAAGGTCGACACCAACGATGCGAATCATAGATTAACCCTGTCTTTGCTTATGTTTTGCGTTTGTCTTGCACACTACTCGCAACACTCCCTTGCGGCGGATGAATTTGCACCCTATGCAGATTTTTTTTAGTGATGTACGAACTTTCATCTTCTTTCCTCAAGAGGGATGAACTATACCAGGTGTGCCCTCATTTGAAAAGCCTTAAATTGACTGCGTATCTTTTTGTGTTGATCTAAAGGTTATTTTCATTTTTTTGAGGTCATATTTAGATACATATCCTTTAACTAAATCTCCCGGGAGCACACGAATGCGAAACAATCTCATTTTCCCAACCAAGGTTCCCAGTAACGTTCGACCAACCATTTGCGGGTACTGCGACTGGGTGACTAAGACAGAGAACATCGTATTGGGCAAACACCGCGCGACCTCACCCTCGACTTCAAACCGGTCGATTGGCGCCGACTTTTGCTCTGTGGGGTCAACTTGGCGCCGACTTTTTGCTGCTCGTTTGTGATCTTGAACTCTACCCATATTTTTTCGCTCTCATGCCTGATTTTTTTTAATCAGAGCCTCGTATTGTACCAAATTATAGGCTTTTTGTCAGGATCTCATATCCTGTGTCAGTGACCAAGACTGTCTCTTCAAACATGCCTGAGAGCGATTTATCTTTCGTGCGGTACGTCCACCCATCCGCATCAACGATCAATTCTGCATCTCCGGCGGTGTACATCACCTCAATTGCCACGGTCTGACCAGCCGAAAGCAGCACTCGTGCGTCGGTTTTGTTGGCAACAACTGGAATGCTGGGCTCCATGTGCAGTTGTTTGCCTATTCCATGACCCGTCAATTGATATACCGCCCCCAAGCCATGTGCGCTGAGTACCGCTTGCATTGCGGCGCTGATGGCGTACACGGAGACACTCGGGCGCACTTTTGTAATAGCTGCCTGCAAACTTTTTTTCCCAACGGCTAAAAATTCGCGCACCTGCGACGAAATTGCGCCAACCGCAAAACTAGTCGTGGTATCCAAATGATGACCAGCCGTGCATAAACCAATATCGATCGTCACTACGTCTCCGTCTCTGACCACACCATGGCGCGGGATCCCGTGACAGAGGGCATCGTTCAGCATGACGCAGGTTGCCCAGTTGTATCCCGGAACCGTTGAAAAACTGGCCGTAACACCGTGTTCTCGTAGCAAAACTTGTGCCCAAGCTTCAATTTCCTCAAACGTTGTGCCTTTGACTGTCCGTCGTACTAGCTCATCACGAATACTGGCAAGTATCCGACCACCATGCCGCATGGCGGTGGTTTTGGTAGTTTGCTTTGGTAGGAGTGGTGCGTTAGGCTTCAATGGCTGTAGTGATTTGCTGCGCTACTTCTGCAATTGAGACTTCTCCGTCGACTGCTCGCAGTTTGCCTTTTTCTCGGTAGTACTCAATAACTGGTGAGGTTACCGTGTGAAAGAGCAAAATGCGCTTGCGGATCGCCGCAAGTGTCTCATCCTCACGTTCTGCCACCCGACCGGAGATGCGCCACAGGGCTTCTTTGTCTGACACCTCAATGTACACAACATGGTCAATTGAACCGTTAAATGCCTCTGCCTGCGCCACCGTACGAGGAAAACCGTCGAGCACAAAACCATTTTTGTATTCTGGCTTTTTGAGGTAGGTGAGGACGACTTCGAGTGTGGTGTCATCTGGCACGAGGGCTCCAGAATTGAGGAGCTCTTTGAGCCAACGACCCAATCTGGTTTTTTCTTTAGCCATTTCTCGAAAAATATGTCCAGAAGAAAGATACGGAACAGCATACTTCTGCGACAGTAAACTTCCCTGGGTTGACTTACCAGCACCTTGAATGCCAATTAAAACTATTTTCATAGTCATCCTTTTTAAGCTAGTACTGTTGCTAGGTGTACTGTTCGTAGTTTTGTTCAACTACCAAGCTTTCCGCCTGTTTGGTTGTTTCCAAAATTACCGAAACAACAATCAGCACCCCAGTACCACCAATCGCCAGCGATTGAATTTGGGTAAGTAGTTGGGCAAGCGAAGGCAGTATAGCAATAAACCCAAGAAACAGGGCACCGGCAAAAGTGATGCGGGAAACAACAAATTCGAGATACTTTTTGGTTGGCGAACCTGGTCGGATACCAGGGACAAAAGCGCCACTTTTTTTGAGTTCAGATGAAATATCTTCGGCGTTAAAAAAGATCAAGGCAGAGAAAAAGGTGAATGCCAGAACAATAATGAAGTAGATAGACATATACACATATGAGGTTTGCGAAAACCAAATACTGATATTTTGACCGAGTGATATCCACTGTTCGTTACCGGATGAAACGAGAATACGGGCTAAAAACGATGGCACCAACATGAGCGAAACAGCAAAAATAATTGGTAAAACACCAGTCACATTAACACGAATCGGCAAGTGGGTGGTTTGTCCGCCATACACTTTGCTGCCGCGCGTGCGTTTTGCGTACTGGATTTGCACTTTACGAATTGCTTCGTTCATAAAAACAATTAAACCAATTACCAGCAAAAAAAGGCTCATAAAAATGACGACTGACATGACCTGATCTGCGGTGGTCAACGACAGAACCTGGGCGACCGCAGTTGGCAGTTGACTAATAATGCCGGCAAATAAAATCATTGATATACCATTACCAAGACCATATAATGAAACTAACTCTCCCAACCACATGACCACTAATGATCCGGTTACCAGTGAAAGGATGAGCGCGCCCAACACCACTGGATCAGCAGCCACGAGTAAATCCTGAGAACGCAGGAGCGCCAACACAGAGATGCTCTGCACAATGCTGAGTGGAACAGACAAAAGACGAGTGTATTGATTGACGCGCTCACGACCGCTTTCGCCCTCTTTTTGCAAGGCTTTGAGCTTTGGGATAACCATACCTGCCAGCTGCATGATAATTGAAGCCGTAATATAGGGGTTGATACCCACAGCGGCAATTGAAAATCGAGCCAGCGTACCGCCCGAAAAAACGTTGAGTAAACTCAAGAATTGGCTACCACTAAACAGCTGTTCTAACCGCACGACATCAACACCAGGTAGTGGTATATGGGCCAGCATGCGGAAAACTAAGAAAATAAGTGCCGTAAGCAACAGTTTTTTTTTCAGTTGCGGCGAGAAAGCAATTTTGTGGAAGAGGGTTAAAATTCTCTGCACGGTGATTGGCTAACTAGTCTGCATGATACTACCACCTGCTGCTTCAATTTTTTTCTGGGCACCCGGTGTGACAAATAAGCCGATCACCGTCAATTTTTTTGTAATCTCTCCACTGCCTATGACCTTAACCGCCTGCGCACGAGAGCCAATAATTTTTTCCAACTTCAATGTTTCGAGTGAAACTTTATCTGCGACCACTCGGTTTAACTTACTGAGTGAGAGCTCCACTCTTTTTCCAAAAGAGACAAACCTACCCTTGCCACGCAACATTGGCATGCGTTTAATCAGCGGCAACTGCCCACCTTCGAACCAGATAGGAATATCCTTGCCCGAGCGAGACTTCTGCCCCTTTTGACCTCTGCCAGCAGTGTGACCACCTTTGCTAGATCCATACCCACGACCAACACGTTTGTTTCGTTTACTACTGGTCGCTGGTAATTGTGAAAGTAATCCTGGCATGCAACTATTTTTTTGTCGATTTCTTCTTTGTGATACCTGTTTTTTTCTTGGCGACAACTCGTTTAGCAGGTTTTTCTACCGCCGTTTGTGAAACGCCACTCAAGCGTTTCTGCTCTTCTGTCATTTTAGCCACTTCCTCAGACTCAACTTGCGCCAAGGACTTGAGAGAAATATTTTTTAACTTCACAATTTGCGAAATTTGAGTCAGCGCGGCAAAGGTCGTGTAGACATTGGAGGCTTGGTTTTGTGTCCCTAAAATCTTACTCGAGATGTCACGAATACCCGCTGCTTCAACCACTGCCCGAACTGGGCCACCCGCAATCACTCCAGACCCTTTTGGTGCTGGCTTGAGTAGTACTTGTCCTGCGCCTTTTTTCATCAGCACACGAAATGGAATGGTTGTGCCATCAATTGGCACGGTAATGAGGTGCTTCTTAGCCTTCTTAATGCCTTTTTGGATAGCTGACATGACATCTTTTGCCTTGCCCAGACCAACGCCCACTTTTCCCTTGCGATCACCCACAACCATCAGAACTGAGAAACCCATCTTACTGCCTCCCTTAGTTTTTTTTGAAACTCGGGAAATTTGAATGACTTTTTCGTCGAACTCTGATACTTGGGTGTACTGTTCTGCCATAGGAATCCTATATTGTAATGCCTTCTGTGCGTAATGCTTGCACAAACACACGAATCCTCCCTAAGTACGGATACTGACCTCGATCAAAAATCGCTGTGGAAATTTTTCTTTTTTGCAACTCGGCTGCCACGGCAGTTGCGAGCTTGCTCGTTGTCTGCGTCTTCGTTTCAACCACTTTTGCTGTTCGCTGAGATTTTGAGTGCATACCAAACAGCGTTTTGTGCGCAGCATCATTGATTGCCTGTACCTGCAAATACTTGTTGGAACGAAAAACTGATAAACGAGGTCGCTGTGCGGTACCAAAAAGTTTTGCGCGTACCCGACGCTGACGAACCTGGTTCCTGGTTAAACGATGAAATTCTTGTGTCATAGAGTACTATTTACGGCCTATGCGGCAGCAGCCTTACCTTGTTTACGGCGAACAATTTCGCCTTCGTAGCGAATACCTTTGCCCTTATATGGTTCAGGTGATCTGAGTGATCGCAGCTCGGCAGCGATTTGACCTACCTGCTGCTTATCGATTCCGGTAATAATAATTGTTTCTGTATCTGGCACTGTCAAAGTGATTCCAGGAACAGCTGATTGAAGTATGGGATGTGAAAAACCAAGCGTGAGCGAAACTCCCGCTCCCTTCGCTTGCGCTCTGTATCCGGTACCAACCAATTTAAGGGTCTTGGTGAAACCCTGGCTTACCCCAATAATTGCATTCTGCAACAAACTACGAATCAAACCATGATTAGCCTTACTCTGCCGAGTATCGTCTGATCGAGTCACCGAAAGTTCCTCGGGCGTTTGCGTGCATGCGATACCTGAAAGCAGGGTGACGCTCAGCTGACCTTTAGGTCCCTTGATGGCTACTTCACGAGCACTCTGCGTGAGCGTTACGCCAGCCGGAATGCTAATAGGTGTGCGTCCGATTTTTGACATGTGTTACCAAACTTGACAAAGAAGCTCGCCACCTACTTTGCGCTTGCGGGCTTCCTTATCAGATAATAATCCTTGATTAGTTGACAAAATTGTGATGCCATACCCACCGAGTGCTCGGGGAATTTTATTGGCCGGGGCATAGACCCGTCTGCCTGGCTTTGAGATGCGCTTGACATCATTTACCACCGACACCCGGTTGTTGTATTTGAGTTGCACTTGTAAGGTCGGAAATTGACCAGTGGTGATCTGTTCAATTTTAGTCAGATACCCTTCTCGCACTAAAATCTCTCCCAGCGAGTGACGCATCTTTGAGTAGGGAATCTCCACTACATCATGATGCGCTCGAAGGGCGTTTTTGATTCTGATTAAAAAATCTGCGATGGGATCTGTCATGTTACTTACTTGCCTTTACGACACCCGGTAATTCGCCCTTGAGCGCTAGTTCTCGGAAGGTTAAACGACTCAACCCGAAAAAACGCATATACGCCTTTGGTCGGCCGGTTATTTTACATCGGTTTACTCCTCGAGTCGAGACACGGTTGTACTTCTTCACACCAGACAGCAGGAGCTCTTGACGCTTTTGTAGCAACTTCTTAGATTTAGCGATTTTAGATTTCTTTGCCATACCCCATTACTTTCTTGTACTACTTGTTTGCTTGGCAAATGGCATGCCCATCAAAGCGAACAGTCGGAGGGCTTGCTCATTACTCTCAGCTGTCGTGACAAACACGGCTTGAAAACTTCTAATTTTTTCTATCATATCGTAGTTGACCTCTGGGAAAATGATCTGTTCTTCGATTCCCAGACTATAGTTGCCATTCCCATCAAATCCGCTATTGGAAACGCCCTGAAAATCCTTCACCCGAGGCAAGGCAACGGAAAGCAGTTTCTCGAAGAACTGCCACATGCGTTTGCCGCGCAAAGTCACTTTTACCCCCAACGGATCACCCTCACGTAACTTAAAACTGGCGATGGATTTCCGTGCACGAGTAATATTGGGTTTTTGACCAGTGATAGCCATAAATTGTTGACTGATATTCTCGAGTACCGGTTTGCGGGCACGAGGGTCTTGCGGGTCAGCCACCCCCATATTTACAATCACTTTGAGCAATCTTGGCACCGCAAAATCACTCGAAACGCCCAGCTCTTTTTTGAGTGCTGGCACCACTGTTTCTCGATAGTATTGCTGCAAGTGTGTCATGTCTTTTTTTCTTTTGCCGTTTTAGTCTTGGGTGCAGCTGCGCCTGATTTCTTAAAAATTCTTGTTTTCTGTCCGTCTTTCGTAACCATAAAACCAATCCTATCTCGTTTGCCCTTATCATTTAACACGGCAATTTTACTCATTGGCAGTGGTCGCTCTATTTTGCGAATTTCGCCTGCCTGTCCTTGTCGCGGTTTAATATGACGCGCGTACATATTTGCCCCAGGCACAATAACTTTTTGCTCTTTTGGCAAAACTCGAGTTACTGCCCCGATCATACCTTTGTCTCTACCAGAAGTAACTTGCACTTTGTCGCCCACAAACACTTTCATACTTATAATACCTCTGGTGCTAGACTCGCAATCTTACTAAAGCCTCTGTTTTTTACCTCACGAGCCACTGGACCAAAGACCCGGGTGCCAAGGGGGTTGAAACTACTTCTCGACTCGATAATCACTGCCGCATTGTCGTCAAAGCGGATATAGGTACCATTGCTGCGCCGATACTCTTTGCGGGTGCGCACGATCACTGCCTTCACTTTTTCACCCTTTCTGATGTTCGATTGTGGATCAGCCGCGATCACTGAAGCCGCAACAACGTCTCCGACATAGCCAAAGCGGCGCTTTGATCCGCCGTGCACTTGAATGACCCTCAGTCGCTTCGCGCCACTATTATCACTGACAACTAGTACGGTTCGTAGTTGAATCATGCTACCTGCTCTACTTTCTGCAGTACTCGAAAGCGCTTTGTCTTACTCATTGGTCGACAAGACTCGATAATTACCTCATTGCCCTCTTGCAACTCAATGTCTGTAAAATGACAAGCATAGCGCTTGGTGCGCTTGACCGACTTACCATACATCGGATGTTGCCACTGTCGGGTAACCATAACCTGCACGGTATTGGGTGTTTTAATCGTCGTAATAATCCCCTGTAATTGTTTCATGCTATGACCTTGGTTTTTTCTTTCATAACGGTCAATACTCGAGCAATATCTTTTGCCAAGTGTGAAACTTGTGCTTGGTTGGTGAGCTTGCCCGCAAACTTTTGTAAGCGAAGCGAAACAAAACTGCGTCGCAACTCACTCAGTTTTTGCGCAAGATCGAGCGATTCAAGCTCATGTAGTTTGCGGATATCGTTTTGTTTCATATTTATTTTTTCAAAAACAGTGTGCGAACTGACAACTTATGTCCTGCTTTATCAAAAGCAATTCTGGCAGTTTCTTCTGTTACGCCAGAGAGCTCAAATAAGACTGTTCCCGGTCTGACGACCGCTACATGTTCTTCAATTGCCCCTTTACCTGAACCCATCTTTACGCCTACCGGCTTCTTGGTAATTGGCTTATGCGGAAAAACTCGAATCCAGTACTTACCAGCCCGCTTGGTCATAAAGGTAATTTTTTTACGCGCGGCTTCAATCTCTCGACCAGACACCCAACCTGAGGTGAGCGCCTGCAAACCAAACTCGCCAAACGCAATGTCAACCCCACGAGTAGCCACCCCTCGACGTTTGTCTCTAAATTGTTTGCGGTATTTTTCTTTTTTCGGCTGTAGCATACCTAGACTACCTCCCCTTTATAGATCCAAACCTTGATGCCGACGAATCCTGAACGAGTCCGCGCGGCCTCTTGAAAGTAATCTATATTTGCTCGCAATGTCTGGGTTGGTACGCTACCTTTCGAGTACTTTTCACTGCGTCCAATTTCAGCTCCACCAATTCTCCCCGTGAGAGCGATCTTTACACCCAAGGCACCAGCCTGCATCACGCGCTCAATTGCTTGAGAAACTGCTCGTCGATGTGGGTAGCGTTTAATCAATTGATTTTGCATGCGCTCGACGACCAGTTTGGCACTTAAATCAGGCTTATTGACTTCTTCTACCCGCAGATCAATTTTGACACGATCCTTCTTGACTTTCGACACATTGAGCAAACGTTCAACATCTTTTTTCACTTCTTCAAGATTGGCACCGCCCCTACCGATCACCACACCTGGACGAGACACATACAGCACGATCTTGATAATAGTTAAAGAGCGTTCGATATCGACCTGCACTACACCTGCGGTGAGCAATTTTTGTTTGAGGTGCGTGCGCAGTCGGTAATCCTCAATCACGGTGTCGCTGTATTCAGCCGGTTCGGCAAACCAACGCGACTTCCAACCGAAAGTGTTGCCGACCCGAAAACCAGTTGGATGTACTTTTTGTCCCATATTTTTTTACCAGAGGAGTATTGTACTACACTCTCCTACTTTTTACTCAGCTTTTTCTTGCTTGTAGGTGCCTTTTTCACACTTGATTTTGCCGTAATGGCTTTCGATGTCGTATCTGTTGGCTGCGTTATCGCAACTTCTTCAAGCTCTAAACTGACATGGCTGGCTAATTTGACAATACCGTGGGCTCGACCTCGACTTACCGCCCTAAATCGCTTATACCGAGCACCTTCATTTACTTGAATTGACTTGATCTTTAACTGGTCAATTGACAGATTATGGTTGTGTTGTGCATTGGCTAAAGCCTGACGAAACACTTTCAGCAACACCAAAGCTGAGCGACGCTCAATTACCGCCAACTGCTTGAGCGCACCTTCGATTGAAAGGCCACGAACTGTATCCGCTGCAAAGCGAATTTTTCTGGGTGTTTGTCTGGTATTTTTTTGAACGACGCGAATGATCATAGCAGTTGTTATGTCTTAGTCAGTACTCGCTTGACAATTCTACCGTGACCGCGGAAGGTTCTCGTAGGAGCAAACTCACCCAGTTTTTGACCAACCATAGCCTCACTGACAAATACCTCAATAAACACTTTTCCTTGGTGAACAAGAAACGTATGACCGACAAAATCTGGACTGATCACCGAGTGTCGACTCCAGGTTTTGATGGCTGTCTTATCGCCACTCTGCTTTTGCTTCATTGCTTTGAGCAAGAGTTTTGGATCTACGTATGGTCCCTTTTTACTTGATCTAGACATAGTTATTTTTTGCTCCGTCTATCACGTACGATAAATTTTTTACTCGTTTTACGCTTACTTCTAGTTTTCTTACCAAACGCATGCTTGCCCCAAGGCGTCTTGGGATACTTCATGCCAACCCCACTTCTGCCTTCGCCACCGCCATGTGGGTGACTGTCTGGATGCTGCGCTGTGCCTCGAACTGTAGGACGAATACCGAGCAAACGTTTTATGCCAGCTTTACCAAGCTTGCGACCTTGCCACTCCTGGTTACCAACCTGGCCGATTGTAGCGAAACACTCGCTTTTTAGCAAACGAAGTTCTTTTGAAGGTAATTGCACAACCACATATTTGCCCTCTTTGGATTGAATCAACGCACCCGTACCTGCTCCGCGGACAATTTGCGCACCTTTCCCTGGGGTAACTTCGAGGTTGTGGATGAGTACACCGACAGGAATTTTGACCAATGGCAACGCATTACCGGCACGAATTTCGGCACTCTCGCCAGCCATAACGGCATCACCAGGGTGCAACCCCTCTGGAGCCAGTTGATACTGCTTCTCACCGTCTGAGTATTGGATGAGGGCTAAGTGAGCACTCCGCATTGGGTCATACTCAATGCGCAATACCACCCCGGGAATTTCTCGCTTACTGCGTTTCCAATCAATGATTCTCAGGCGTTTTTTTACTCCACCACCACGATGACGGACAGTCACGTGTCCATGGTAACCGCGACCTTGGCGTTTTTTATGTCCAGGTACAAGGAGTGATTTTTCCGGTGGTCCCTTGTGTAAAAAGGAGCGGTCGATCACAACCTGATTTCTTCTGCCAGGAGTGGTTGGTTTGCGTGGTCGTAACATAGTATTATGCCGATTTTTCTTTTGAGCTTAGGTTAAATAAGTCTATACTGTCGCCAGATTTTAGGGTAACAACAGCGCGTTTCTTTTTGGTTTTTTGCGATAATAATCGTTTCTTGCCGACTCGCTTGCTACGAGATTGATACATAAGCGTGCGAACGGCTACCACGGTAACTGAAAATATTTCTTCAATTGCTTGTTTAATTTGATTTTTGGTGACATTGGTAGACACCTCAAACGTATAGGCGTTCTGACTCGAGGCAAGTCGATAGGTTTTCTCGGTAACCACTGGTTTTGTAATCGCAAATGTTTGCATGTATACCTACTTTGTTTTCGTTTTTGTAACCGATTTTTTTGCTCCTGATTGAGTAGAAGCTGGAGTACTGACTAGTACTGTTTCCCCAGCAATGCGGGCTTCGACAAGCGCGAGTGACTGTGCGGTGAACAAGATCTTGTCTGCTTGTACAACGTGCAAGACGTTGAGCTGTGCTGCCAATACCGGAGTAACGCTTGCGATATTGCGCAGCGAGCGGAGCGATTTTTCATCTGCCCGTTCCAGCACGATGCACATATGCTGAGCTCCTGGAGCAGTTTTTTTGAGTAGCTCGGCTGCTATTTTAGTTTTGCCCGTGAGCGTGTTCAGCTCTGGAACAACAACGATTACTGCTACTTGCATTGCCAGTGCATGCTTCAGCGCCTGTCGCTTCATGGTTTGTGAGAGTGATCGATCCCAATTGGCTTTGCCGGTCGGTCCATGTGCCACACCACCACCAACGAAAATATTCACCGATTTCGCTCCATGACGAGCGTTACCTGTACCTTTTTGTCGATACATCTTCTTTTTGGTAAGCGAAACCTCCGCCCGTGTTTTGACCTTACTTGTGCCCTGACGTTGGTTTGATCGCAGGATATTGACCGCCTGGGAAACTAGTCGGGTATTGATGATTTTTTTCATGTTATGCTGTCACTTCTGTTGTCTCTGTCGCTTCAGCTGGTTCGGCTGGTTCGGTCACTGGCTCTGGTTGTTGCAAAACAACTGGCTCAGAAATACCGGAAGCAGCAAAGTCAAGCAAGACTTCCTTTTGTACATTTTGTTTACGAATGCGTAGTTGCGAGCGGATAGCACCTGGGACTGGACCACTCAACCAAATCTCTTGTTCTTCGGGATTGACATAGACTATAACCAGTCCGGCGATGGTAACTGTCTCGACACCAGCGTGACCGGGCATTCGCTTGCCCTTATAGACTCTCCCGGGAGTCGTGCCAGCACCAATTGAACCAACGGCGCGCGTACGATCTGATTGCCCATGGGTTTTTGGTCCACCATGAAAACCATATCGTTTGACCGCTCCCGTAAAACCCTTGCCCTTTGAAGTCCCCTGAACCTTCACGACGTCACCTACAGCTAGTACATCAATGGCTGAGATTGAACTACCAGCAGTTGGCGCAACAGTCGTTTCATTTGTTAGAAAATTGGTTTCGCGCAAAAATTGGGCACCAACTGAAAAACCACTCTTTGCCAGTTGAACGCGGAGTGGCTTCTTCATGTTGCGGAGGGTTTTTTTTCCGCAACCGAGTGTCAACGCAAATGTCCCAGGTTTATCTGGCAGTTCTTTTGCACTCACGACTAAATTTGCCAGCGCGCGACAGCGAGTCACAGCAATGCGCTTACCTGCGGTATTCCAGGCTTGCATCATGCCAATTTTGGTCACAAATATATCTTGCATACGTGTCGCTATTTCTTTGTTGTGCTGTTATCAGCAAAGTTCTCCTTACATCTTGATTTGAATTGAAACGCCTGCGGGCAATTCCAAATGCATCAAGGAGTCTATTGTTTTACTTGTTGGGTTGACGATATCGAGCATGCGCTTATGCGTTCTAATTTCATAATGTTCCTGGGCATTTTTGTCGGCATGTGGTGAAGTGAGGACGGTAAACGCACGAATGCCGGTGGGTAATGGCACTGGTCCAACCACCTGTGCACCAGTTGAAAGGGTTGTCTCAAGAATCTTCTTGCTTGCTTCGTCAATCACCCGATGATCGTACGACTTTAAACGGACTCGTATCTTGTTGACTGCTGGAGCTGCTTTTACTTGTTTTGCCATTTGTCTTTCTTGACCAAATCGTAGGGTGCGATTATACAAACAATTTCTCGAGAAGTAAACCCCGTCACTCGAGATGAGGCTTCATGCGTGTTAAAAAAAGGAGCGCTCGAGGTTTTCTCGAGCGCTTCCCTGTTTTTTTGCGTTACTTCAAGATTTTGGTAATCGCTCCTGCACCAATTGTGTGTCCACCTTCGCGAATTGCAAAGCGCAACCCTTCGTGCAGTGCCACTGGCACAATCAGCTGTACCGTCATCTTGGCATTATCACCAGGGATAACCATTTCTACACCCTCTGGCAAAGTAATTTCGCCGGTGACATCGGTAGTTCTGATGTAGAACTGTGGTCGATAACCAGTGAAGAACGGCTTGTGACGGCCACCTTCCTCTTTAGTGAGAATGTAGACTTCTGCTTCAAAGTCAGTGTGTGGCGTAGCTGTACCTGGCTTTGCAAGCACCTGACCGCGCTCGACATCGTCCTTGCCAACACCGCGCAAGAGAATGCCGACGTTGTCGCCCGCTTCACCTTGGTCAAGCAATTTACGGAACATTTCTACACCAGTGACCGTGGTTTTCTGTGCTTTATGCAAACCAACAATTTCAATTTCCTCGCCAACCTTAACCACGCCAGTCGCAATTCTACCGGTAACCACCGTACCTCTGCCTTTGATAGAAAAGACATCTTCTATGGGCATGGAGAACGGCTTGTCGAGGTCGCGCACGGGATCTGGAATATACTCATCAACAGTCTTCATGAGCTCCATAATCTGGTCTTGAGCTGCCGAATCACCCTCAAGTGCCTTGAGAGCGCTGACTCGTATGATCGGAGTCTTGTCACCGTCGTACCCATATTTAGTTAACAGCTCACGCACTTCCATCTCGACAAGGTCGAGCAACTCTGCGTCGTCAACCATATCAACTTTATTGAGTGCAACAACAATCTGGGGCACGTTTACCTGTTTGGCCAAGAGAATGTGCTCTCTGGTTTGTGGCATAGGACCGTCTGTAGCTGCGACAACTAAAATTGCACCATCCATCTGGGCTGCACCAGTGATCATGTTTTTAATGTAGTCAGCATGACCGGGGGCGTCGATGTGCGCATAGTGACGCTTCTCTGTTTCGTACTCGATGTGTGAAATATTGATCGTCACTCCACGAGCAGCCTCTTCCGGAGCGTTATCAATATCGGCATAGCCCATGGCTTTGTTGATATCAGACTTAACCCGTACTGAGAGTGTGGTAGCAATTGCTGCCGAAAGGGTCGTTTTCCCATGATCAACGTGACCAATGGTCCCAATATTTACATGTTTCTTGTTGCGGATAAATTTCTTCGCGTCTGCCATGTTGCCTCCGTTTTTTATTACTTTCAAACTACTACTATGACCTCAAGCGATGGTTGAAAATGAATTATTTCTGACGCTCAGCAATAATCTTCTCTGTAATCGATTGCGGAACTATTTCATAATGACTCGGCAGCATCACCGAAGATGCCCGCCCTTGAGTCATACTCCTGAGGATTGTAACATAGCCCTGCATTTCTGCCAATGGCGCGAGTGCGGTGATGATGGTGGCTGCGCCTCGAGATGTGGTGCCTTGGATCTGTGCTCTGCGCGAACCGAGATCTCCAATCACATCTCCCATAAATTCCTCTGGTGTGGAAACCTCAAGCTTCATGATCGGCTCGAGCAGCACCATACCTGCGGTTTTTACACCTTCACGCATACCGAGTGACCCTGCCATTTTAAATGACAGCTCACTCGAGTCAACATCATGGTACGAACCATCGTACAGTGCGACCGCAATGTCGGTCATGGGATAACCAGCCAAGAAACCACGTTCGAGCGATTCTTGAATACCCTTATTGGTTGGCTCGATATACTCTCTGGGTATTGTGCCACCGGTAATCTCATTTTTGAATTCGTAACCCGTGCCTCTGTCCTTCGGCTCCAGACGCAGTAGTACATGACCATACTGACCACGACCGCCACTTTGTTTGATGTATTTACCTTCACTTTGAGAAGTTTTGGTAATCGTCTCTTTGTATGCAACTTGTGGCTTTCCCACGTTGGCATCCACGCCAAACTCGCGCTTCATGCGGTCAACAATAATTTCCAGGTGCAACTCACCCATGCCACCAATAATAGTTTGACCAGTTTCAGAGTTGGAGCTGATCTTGAATGTGGGATCTTCTTCACCTAACTTTGCCAAAGCCATACCCATCTTTTCTTGGTCCGATTTTGTTCTCGGCTCAATCGCAAGCGAAATAACTGGTTCAGAAAAGGTAATGCCCTCAAGAATAATCGGGTGTGCTTCGTCACACAGCGTATCGCCCGTTTTGGTATCCTTGAGACCGACCACTGCAACTATTTCCCCCGCTCGTGCCTCAGTAATTTCTTCACGTTGATTGGCGTGCATGAGGAGCAAGCGACCGATCCGTTCTTTCTTCCTTCTGGTAGAGTTATAAATATACGTTCCTGCTTGTAAAACTCCCGAGTAAACACGACAGTACGTCAATTTACCCACATGTGGATCGGTCTGAATTTTAAATGCCAAAATACTTAATTTTTCCTCTGGGACCAAGTGACGAACTATTTCCTCGTCTGTCTTAGGATTAGTACCTACGATATGATCAATATCACTCGGTGAAGGCAAGTACTCTACCACCGCATCGAGGATAGGTTGAACACCGGTATTTTTAAGCGAAGAACCAGCAAAAACAGGCACGAGCTTGTAGGCAATGACTGCGCGTCGCAAGGCAGCTTTCAGTTCTTTGATACCGATTTCTTCTTCTGCGAAGAATTTTTCGAGCAGGGTGTCGTCTGTCTCAGCAATTGCTTCTACCAGGGCGAGTCGCATCTTCTCGGCTTCCGCTTGGAGCTGAGCAGGAATATCTCTCACCTCTGGCTCAATCTCGGCTGCTCCATCTGACCAAAAAAGCGCCTGACGTTCAAGTAATTGGACTACACCAGTAAAGCTATTCTCTACACCAATTGGCAAGACCATCACAGCCGGCTTAACACCAAACTTAACGCGGATATCTTCCACCGTGGCCAAAAAGTCCGCACCGAGCTTGTCCATTTTATTGACAAAACAAATGCGTGGCACTTTGTACTTATCTGCTTGACGCCAAACGGTTTCGGATTGCGACTGTACGCCTTCGCTTGCATCAAGCACTGTCACGCCACCATCGAGTACTCGTAAACTGCGCTCTACTTCGGCGGTAAAATCAACGTGACCTGGTGTATCGATAATGTTAAGGCGGTACGGTAATTTCTCAAGGTTTGCTGCAAAGTATGGCGTCCAGAAAGTGGTGGTGGCAGCCGAAACAATGGTAATACCACGTTCTTGCTCCTGCGCCATCCAATCCATGGTTGCCGCACCTTCGTGGACCTCACCAATTTTGTAGGTTTTGCCAGTAAAAAAGAGAATGCGCTCAGTTGTGGTAGTTTTGCCAGCGTCGATATGCGCAATAATGCCAATGTTGCGAATTCGACTGAGCGGCACCTGTTGGGATTTGGTTATTTGGGTGACCATGGCTCATTTTTGTTACCAACGGAAGTGAGCAAATGCTTTATTTGCTTCAGCCATCCGATGAGCGGTCTGTTTACGATTAATTGCGCCACCAGTATTACCTAATGCATCGAGCATTTCTGCTGCCAGCTTTTCACCAAAGGTGTGAAACTGCTTATTTGGTCGTTTGTTTGACTCTTGTACCAACCAACGTAAAGCCAGAGCTTGACTTCTTCGTGGTCGAACCGGCATTGGTACTTGGTAGGCAGCGCCCCCTACACGACGCGATCGAACTTCCATTTGTGGTGTAACAGCTGAAAGAACCGAATCGAGCAACTCAAGCGGTTTTTGTTTTGTTTCAGCTGCAGCCAATTCTAGAGCACGATACACTTGCTTTTTTGCTACACTCTGTTTGCCGTCCTTCATCACATAATTAATGAGACGAGCAACTACAACAGATGCATACTTACCGTCTGGAGTAATTGTTCTTAGTGGGGGAGTTTTTGATCGCATATCTGTTGATTAACTACGCTTTACACCATATTTACTACGACTGGTTTTGCGCCCATCTACACCGGCTGCATCAAACTTACCTCGCACAATGTGGTACTTTACTCCAGGCAAATCTTTAACCCGACCACCTCGCACCAAAACAATGCTATGTTCTGCCAAAGAGTGACCTTCGCCCATAATGTAGGCTGTCACTTCCATCTTGTTTGAAAGTCGAACACGAGCGACTTTACGCAAAGCAGAGTTTGGTTTTTTTGGTGTCATGGTTTTTACAACCGTACATACGCCGCGCTTCTGGGGATTATTCGTCTTCACAGAACGTCCTGTGACCGAGTTAAAACTGCGTCGCAACGCACTAGCCTTGATTTTGGTTGGCTTGCGCTTACGACCTTTGCGCACGAGTTGATTTATAGTTGGCATAAAATACTCTCTTCGAGACTCATGATTTTATCACACTCCCTCAATTCTCGCTCGCTCCTCACTCGTTGGTATCAAACGACCGATGATCACATTCTCTTTGAGTCCTTGTAGCTCGTCCACTGCGCCGATGCTGGCAGCGTCGGTCAAAATATGTTTGGTATGCTGGAATGACGCGGCCGAGAGCCAAGAGTCGGTATACAACGAGGAACGAGTTATACCCAGGAATAACACCTTGGCAGTCGCAGGTTCGCCGCCAGCCGCAATTGTCTCTTCGTTGATTTGGCTAAATCGGCTCCGTTGAGCAATTTCGCCAGCTAAGAATGAGGTGTCGCCAGATGCCTCGATCTGCAACTTATCACTCATCTTGCGCACGATGACTTCAAAGTGCTTATCGTGGATGGGGATGCCTTGCGATTCATACACTCGCTGAACTTCTCGCACCAGATGTTGCTGCACAGATAATAGGCCTTGTAGTTGTAGCAACTCTCGCAGGTTGATAGAGCCGCCAGTCAATTGCTGACCAATGTGCACTACATCTCCATCACTCACAATCAGGGGCGTTCGCGAGGAAATCGTGTACTCGACCTTATCGATACTGCCGATAGAAATGATCGTCTCGTCATCCTTGGTTTTAATTTTCACTTTGCCCGCCACTTCGGTAATCAGCGCTTGGTTTTTGGGAGTACGAGCTTCGAGTAACTCCTCAACTCGTGGCAACCCCTGCGTCACATCAAGCCCAATGATTCCGCCCGAGTGCTTGACCCGCATAGTCAGCTGCGTGCCTGGCTCGCCGATTGACTGAGCCGCAATAATGCCGACTGGTACACCAATTTGCACTATGTCGTGGGTAGAAAAATCCCAACCATAACACTGCGAACACATACCTTTAATCGCCTGACAAGCGAGCGGAGAACGTACGAATACCGTACTAATCTTGGCTTTGGCAATTTCTTGAGCCAAAGCCGGCAGAATGATTTCTCCTTGTTTAACGAGGGTTTTTTTACCATCTTTGATATCCTGCACAGCAATCCGCCCCATAATTCTGGTAGCATAGATGTCTGGACGATCTTCCTGAACTATCTCAATGCCCTCTGTTGCGCCACAATCTTCGAGTCTAATAATGACATCGTGCGCAACATCACAAAGACGACGGGTGAGGTAGCCAGCATCAGCAGTCTTGATGGCTGAGTCAGTCAAACCTTTTCTTGATCCACGAGCAGAAGTAACGTACTCAAAAATTGACAGCCCCTCACGGAAGTTTGATTTTGTCGGCATTTCAACAATGTTGCCCAATGGATCAACCACCAAACCTCGCATGGCAGCCAATTGTTTCACCTGATCCTTGGAAGCCCGCGTACCACCAGAATTGATCATTACCTTGACCGCATTGTTCTCTGAGTATGAGTCCCAAGTTTTTTGCGCTACGGTATCTGTTGTCTGAATCCAAACGTCAAACGCAAGGCGCTTGCGCTCATCAGCAGAAATACTTCCCTCGAGATACTCTTCTTGAATGGTTTCCACCTGTTTGTTTGCCAAATCAATGATGCCGTTCTTTTCTGGAATCATGGCACAATCTGTCACCGAAACTGAAAGTCCTGAATCGGTAGCCGCTCGAAAACCAAGATCTTTGATGTTGTCAATCAAGGCTGAAACCTCATCTTGCTTGTGCACTTGAATAGCCCGAGTGACAATTTGCTTAATGCGCTGGGCATTGACCGGCTCATTGATGAACTCAAATGAATCTGGCAACACTGCATTGAAAAGTAAGCGTCCGACCGTTGTTTTAACCTGTTCTGACGCACCCATTGCGTGCAAGCGAACCGTGATGAGTTGACGACGGGTAATAACCCCAACTTGATAGGCAAACAACGCTTCTGCTTTGTTGGCAAATACTCGAGGAAAAACCGGTCTGTCTTCATTCACGATAGTGAGGTAGTAGATACCCATAGCCATTTCTTTGTTCGGCACCGTGATCGGTTCACCATTGGCTGGCTTGAGTAAATTATGGGTGGCCATCATCTGACCACTCGCCTCTGCTTGTGCCTCGACAGTCAATGGTACATGTACCGCCATTTGGTCACCGTCAAAGTCAGCGTTATAACCGGAACAAACACACGGGTGCAAACGGATAGCGTTGCCTTCAATCAAAATTGGGAAGAACGACTGCATGCCAAGTTTGTGCAACGTTGGCGCCCGGTTCAGAATAACTGGGTGATTGGTGGTGACTTGCTCAAGAATGTCGTAGACCATTGGCTCACGACGCTCTATCAGTTGTCGCGCACTCTTCACGTTGGGAGCTACTCCTTGGACAATCAACTCGCGCAAAACATAAGGTTTGAAAATTTCCAATGCCATATCCTTGGGGATACCACACTCGTTGAGTTTCAGCTCGGGACCAACCACAATCACGGATCTGCCCGAGTAGTCAACTCGTTTTCCGAGTAAGTTTTGGCGAAATCGACCTTGCTTACCGCGCAGCATTTCGCTGAGCGATTTGAGTGGTCTTCTGGTAGCCCGACGTCGAGATTGGCGGGCTTGCGTGCCGTCGATCAATGAGTCAACCGCTTCCTGTAGCATACGCTTCTCATTACGCAAAATGATTTCTGGGGCACCAAGATCAATCAAGTGCTTCAAGCGATTATTGCGGTTGATGACCCGACGATAGAGGTCATTCAGGTCTGAGGTGGCAAACCGACCACCACTTAATTGCACCATTGGACGTAAGTCTGGAGGGATAACCGGCAGTACGCTCAAAAACATCCATGTTGGATCAATCTGTGCTTTTTGCATGCCCTCGATAACTCGCAGACGCTTGGTGGCTTTTATGCGACGCGCACCCTTGCTTTCATTCATTTCTAGGCGTAACTTCTCAACTAAATTATCGAGTTGCAAATCCTGTACTAACTCGAGCAAACTTTCGGCACCCATACCCACGCGCAAGTGAGAAGCCACTTCGTACTCTTCGAGCTTGAGGTACTCATCTTCTGAAAGGATAATGCCGAGGTTAATTTTCTTAACCATCGATTTCAATGCTTTGTAAATTTCTTCAGTTTGGATAGTTTGGCTGTCTAGCTGCTTTTTGAGTGAAGCAATTTTATTTTTTGCTTTTAGTTCTAACTCGCTTACCTTGAGTTGGAGTGTTTCTTTGTTGGTAACTTTTGCCTTGAGACTGACCAAGCTCTGCTTGAGTGTCTCACTAATCTTTTCCATCTCAACCTTGGCGATCGCTTTTAAGCTATCGATAGCTGCGACTAAATCCAAATCCATCTTTTCAAGGTTTCTCGCTTTCTCTTCTACGTCAACCTCTAACACAATGTACTTAGAAAAGTAGACGAGCGCATTAATGTTTCTTGGAGAGATATCAAGCAGCAACGAGAGTTTTGAAGGAGCACCCTTAAAGAACCAAATGTGAGAAACTGGTGCGGCCAAACTAATGTGACCCATGCGCTCGCGACGCACTTTGGATTGAGTGACTTCGACACCGCATTTATCGCAGATAATACCGCGATACCGAATCCGCTTATACTTACCACAGTAACATTCATAGTCTTTCATTGGACCAAAAATCTTTTCGTCGAAAAGACCATCTTTTTCTGCCCGGAGCGAACGATAGTTAATGGTTTCCGGCTTGCGTACCTCACCAAATGACCACGACTTAATCACTTCAGGCGAAGCAATTCTAATTTCAAGAGCGGTAAAATCGATAATGTTTTTCATAGGATTCCTCTAATTTTCTTCGCTGACTACCACTTCTTCCGCGTCATCTTCGCTCAATGTATCTTCCGCTAACTCATCTACAGTCGGATCGACCATCTCATCATCTACCTCTACTTCGTCTCCGTCAGTCCCGACAGCTTCAGGCTCGGGATCTACCAAATTTGCCACATCTCCATCTGGGATAGCGACGATCACTTCTTCTTCTATTTCTTCAACTCCGTGCGGCACGACATCGAGGGCCAACGAGTTCAATTCGCGCATTAAGACGCGGAATGATTCTGGCACAGTTGGGGCAGGAATGACTTCACCCTTAACGATTGCCTCAAATGCTTTGGAGCGACCCATCACGTCGTCTGACTTAATCGTTAACATTTCCTGTAGGGTGTGTGCTGCGCGATGGGCCTCAAGCGCCCAAACTTCCATTTCTCCCAAACGCTGACCGCCCATCTGAGCTTTTCCACCCAGTGGTTGCTGAGTCACCAGCGAGTACGGTCCAGTTGAGCGTGCGTGCATCTTGTCTTCCACCATATGAGAAAGCTTAAGAATATACCCTATACCAACCGTACTTGGTTCCCCATAGGATTCGCCTGTTCTCCCATCGAACAATTGTGCTTTGCCACTGACTGGCAAACCAGCTCGTTGTAATTCTCGCCAAATTTTATCTTCTTCAAATGGTTCAAAGGCGGGCACGGCGATTTTGTACCCGAGTGTTTTGGCTGCCCAACCCGCATGGGCTTCAAGCAATTGTCCCAAGTTCATACGAGCCAAAACTGACAAGGGTGAAATAATCACGTCGACCGGCGTGCCATCTTCCAGATGTGGCATATCTGCTACCGGAACAATTTTTGAAATGACGCCCTTATTGCCATGTCTACCAGCCAGCTTATCACCCACAGTGATTTTTCTCAGTTGGGCCACACGTACTGTTACTTCTTTGATTGTGCCGGGGTCAAGCTCGTCACCTGCTTCTGCATCCAGCACCTGTACATCGATAATCGTGCCAGACTCACCATGTGGCATGCGGAGCGATGTATCACGTACTTCACGCGATTTTTCTCCAAAAATGGCACGCAGTAGACGCTCTTCTGGGGTTAATTCTGTTTCACCTTTAGGCGCGATTTTGCCAACCAAGATATCACCCGAACTGGCAACACTACCAATCCGAACCACACCCTCTTCGGTGAGGTTACTTAGAAAGATCTCTGCTACATTTGGAATATCACTTGTTAATTCCTCTGGACCAAGCTTGGTATCCATGACCTTAGCTTTGTACTCATTAATCTGAATCGAAGTAAGAACGTCTTCGCGCACCAATCGATCGGAAATAACGATCGCGTCTTCATACCCCAGACCATCGAATGAGGTATACGCAATGACAACATTACTACCAAGCGCCAACTCACCATGATCTGAGGCCGGCCCGTCAATAATGACATCCCCTGTCGCAATTTTTTGACCGAGGGTAACAATTGGCGTCTGAGAATAACAGGTACTCTGGGAAGTACGAACAAATTTTCCTACCGCGTAGGTTTCAATTGCACCTTTGAGTGAGGTGGTTTCGTCGTTTAATGCAGTGTCTGTTTTTGCTGCGTCAGCTTTGGATAATTTTATCTGTACCTCAGTACCATCAACCTTTACCACGGTACCTGCATGTCGAGCTTTTACCGTTCGGTGCATCGCGGTCGCAACCTCAGTTTCCATGCCAGTTCCAACAATAGGTGCCTGGGGTTTAATCAACGGCACGGCTTGACACTGCATATGCGTACCCATCAGGGCTCGATTTGCCTCGTCATGGGCAATAAACGGAATCAGAGAAGCAGATGTCCCAACCACCTGTCGGGGAACAACGTCGATAAACTCGACATCGGTTACTGGACCCTCGATGAAGGTATTCATGTAGCGGATTGGTACCCATTCATCAGCAATTGTGCCATCAGCAGCTACAGCAATACTACGATGGGTGATACGGTGATCTTCTTCTTCGTCGGCAGACAGATAGACAATCTCATCTATAACTTTCATCTGAGAGCCAGCTTTTTTTACTGGTTGATATGGTGCTTCAAGGAAGCCAAAATTGTTTACTTTAGCGTACAAAGATAGGTATGTTACCAAGCCAATATTTGGCCCCTCGGGTGATCGGACGGGGTCAATTCTTGAGTATTGCGAGGCATTGATATCGCGCATCGAAAATGAGGCGCGTTCTCTGGTCACTCCACCAGTACCCATGACTGAAAGGCGACGAAGGTTGTCGATCTCGGAGAGCGGATTGGTCTGATCAAGGATGGTGGAAAGACGATTGCGGCGGAAAAATTCTGAGATGGTCGCGATCAGCGGGCGTGCATTGACCAAGCTGGCTGGCGAAAGCAGTTCGTCAGTTTTGGTGAGTGACATTTTTTCGCGGATCGAGCGCTCAAGTCGAATCAATCCAATACGAAAAGCTGACTCTTGCACCAACTCGCCAATCTGGCGCACGCGACGATTACTCAAGTGATCGATATCATCAGTCTTGCCTTTGCCATTTTGCAGCAAGATCAAGTACTTGATGGCAGCAATAATATCGTCTGGGGTCAAAACAGTAGTATCTTCGGAAATAGTCAGTGATAAACGGCGGTTGAGCTTGTATCTCCCAACCTTACCAAGATCATAACGTCGGCGATCAAAAAACAACTGGGTGAGATATTCTCGAGCAGTATCAATCACTGCCGGCTCACCGGGGCGCATTTTTTCGTAAATTTCAATTAACGCCTCAGCTTGTGAACGCGTTGTGTCTTTGGTGAAGGTTGTTTGTAGTAATTCAAATTCGTCTTGTGTCATCTCATCTCGCAACAACTCAGTAATTTCTTCATTTGAACCATAGCCAAGTGCGCGTAGCAAGGTCGTCACCGGGATTTTGCGACGTCGGTCAATTTTCACTGTAATCACGTTTTTTTTGCCAACCGTTAGCTCGAGCCACGAACCGCGTTTTGGGCGAAGTTCGGCCGTAAATAACTTCTTGCCAGTAATGGGGTCCGTCTCGCCAGAGAAAAATACACCAGGCGAACGAACAAGTTGGGTAACCACCGCACGCTCAATACCATTGATGATGAACGTACCAATATTGGTCATCTTGGGTATATCGCCCAGGAAAACATTTTGTGTTTGTGATTCACCGGTGCGTTTATTGGTTAAGGTTGCAGAAACATACAGCGGCATATCGTAGGAAACGCCCTTTTGTTTTGCATCGGTAATCGAGTACTTTTGTTTACCAAAGTAATGCTCGCCAAAGGTAAGCGACCAGTTCTTGCCCGTATAGTCCTCGACACCTTCGTCCGCATAAATTTCGGCTATCGTTTCACGAATACCGGTATCGAGGAAGCCTCGGTAACTTTCGAGCTGAAGTCCAACTAGATCGAGCTCAGGTAAGGTTGTATGTACAAGTCCCCAATTTTGCCGATCAAGCTGTGACATAAACTCTCCTTCGCATTGTTACCTCTGGCAGTAGGGGTGATGGCTGAGCAACAAAAACACAACCACGACTGCGTCGTGCTTGTATGACACTTTACTCACTAACCAAAAAACGTTGTACTACGGTCTTCAGAAAATCACCCCACTAATTTTATTTCCTAATAGCTGAACTCAGGATTCTAACACATGCGCTATCTCACTGCAAGTAGCGGGCTATGTTTTGTAGGTGTGTCGTGTATGTTTGCGCGTAGTAAACCTCTCCAGAAGGTGCGTGGAGATAAAAATAATCATCGGTTACCAGTGGTTTAAATGCAGCTTGTACTGCAGATAAACCTGGGTTAGCGATCGGGCGCGGTGGCAAACCAGGGTTGAGGTAGGTATTGTATGGAGAAGTTGCTGCTTTGTCTGACAGGCGCGGCGGCGTCCACCACTGTCCCTCAACACTGCCGCGAATATACTGCAGTGTGGCATCAACCTGCAGCGGCATCCCTGCCTCTAGGCGATTCTTGAGAATACCGGCAACATGTTGCGTTTGCTCACTGCCGCGCGCCTCGCGCTCTACCAGAGAAGCTAAGATAACTAACTCCTGTATTTGATCTGAAGAAAGATCGGGAAATGTGGCAATCTTTTTCTCAAAGTTCGCGATGAATAGATCCGCTAGAGCGCCCGTGCTGATTTCGCGCGGAACTAAGTAAGTATCGGGAAAGAGATAGCCTTCGCTTGTGGCGGTCAATTCTAGAAATTTGGCTTGATCAAATGCCTCAAGATCTGCTGATTGTAAGTACTCCGCAATTTCTTCCCTACGCCAACCCTCGAGCAGAGTGATCCAAACATCTTCAGTTCCCTCGGTGAGTGCCTGCACAATCTCTGGGGTGCTGCGGCTGGGATCCAAAGTGAAAGAACCGGCTTGGATTTTTGTATCTAATTGCTTGAATTGAACGTACAAGCGAAATGCATACTTTGAACGAATCAGTTTCGCTTCTTCTAGTTTTGCGCCAATGGTTGCTATACCTTGACCCTTGGAAACAACAAATCTGGTTTCTGCCGCAACATCAGATGCTGGACTCAGCAGGTAGAGAGTCCCACCGTAAAAAGTTGCGGGTACCAAGATGAGAAAAACTATGATGGCTAGAAAAATTTTTGGTGTTCTGCGCACGGTGAGTAGTATAGATTATTTGCTGCTACAAAAAACTACCGTATCAGCAATTCAAAAGAGCTACCCATAGCTTCTGCCATGGACATAAGTGTTTGCAGTGTGGCATTTCTGGACCCAGACTCTACTTTAGTAATGGTAGTTCTTGGCAAATTGGACATCTGTGCCAGTTTTGTTTGGGTTAGTCCCATTTTTTCTCTTTTGTTTCTGAGAGCGACAACCACCTGGTAATATTTTTTTTCTTGTTCAATTTGTTTTCGCTCCTGAGGAGAAATATCTGCCAAGAAATTTTTTGCTGGGATAGTAAGTTTGTTCTTCATAATTATTTGCCTTTCAAAGTAACTACATATGCCGTATATCTTGTTTGAGCTTTTACTAACTCTCTCGCTGGCGTTTTTTGAGTCTTTTTGGCGAACGCAGATAAAATAATCTCGAGTATTTCGATTAAGGTCTTGAATTTCAATCCAACCTGGCGAGGAAACTTTAATAATTCTTTCTCTGCACGTTGGTAAATCAAAACTTGCTTCTTCACCGTGGTAAGTGTGCCATATACAACACAGTAAGTCAAGGGTTTCTCTATTAGGAGTCTGTAATTTCCAAAATATTATCGTCTGGATCTTTGAAGTACGCCACCGTTTGTCCCCAGGGCATCTGCTTGGGACCTGCAAAAATCGCAACGCCCCTGGCTTGCAATTCTGTACAAGCTGTTGCTACATTTTCAACGGGAAATGCAATCACACAACCACTACCCGAGCTCATATGTTTTTTTGGGAACATGGCTGTGGCAGCATCTTTTTGAAATATAGCGAAGAGTGACTCCCCAAGCTGAAAGTCGGTATATTGAGTATCCTGCGAGTTAACCCTGAGACCCAAAGTATCTCTGTAGAAAACTAGGGATTTCTCGTAATCTTCGACGAGCAGGCAGATGGCGTACAGTTTGTTGAACATGGTTTTAAAAAAGCAAAAATGTCTCCAGTCGATGGTAACAACCATTATAGCGTGAATCTACTTTTCTAGTAGATCTATGACCATAATCCTCCTCCACTCCAATTCCGAGGCGCCTTTCTCTTCTTGCCCTAATCTAAATTCAATGAGCTTCTCAATCTGTGTTAGCTGATTCCCAAGCTCCGACTGTGTCATACGTCCGATCAAAGTTAAAAACTCTGCTCTTCGCTCTGTATTTTCCTCGTTAGTCATACCTGCAACTGGAGTTCTCATCTCACTAAGTGAACGACCTTCTCCTAGAAGTCGCTTGCCCTCCTCGGCTCTCTGTCTATGATTTATTGCACCTAATACAGAACTATTAAATGTATCTAATTTTGTCATAAAAACTTACTATAAATCACAAAATCGACTTTGTGATAATGCTTTGGTAAATCTGCGGTTTTCTCATATCCCAGTGATTTGTAAAAGTTATTTGACTCCCAAGTCTTGCCTGTGTTCAAATAAATCTTGTGCGCACCAATTGACCGCGCATACCTTTCAGCTCGCTCCACCAATTGCCTTCCGATTCCTTTTCCTCTAACGATGGGGCTTACAACAATTCGTTCGATAAAAATAACTCCTGCGATATGGTGTCCTCCAATAACCCCAACTATCTTGCCATCACCCTCTGCCTTAAAAATAAAAAAGTCTGGCTTCCATTCTTGCCATGACACTTCTCTGCCGTAATGCACCACATCCTCAGGTTTCCATACCTGAATCTCGTATGCTTCTGTATCTTTTTCGGTTGCTTGTGTTACTGTAATCTGCATATTGCTTCCCAGACTAAGCTTTGATGGCTGCTTTCAATGTTTCTAAGTCCAATTCTGTTCGAATATCTATGCAGTTGCCGTCAATGTCTAAGTCGCCATTGACCCACGCTTGCTTTGGAGTGAATTTATAAACACGCCTGGGAAATTTTTTCAGGAATTCAATCACATCACGAGGTTTTCTTTTTTCTCTGCGATATATTTCCGTCAAACCAGTGAGCATTTCTCTTGGGTTGGTTAGCTCGTGTGCCTCTCCCCTCAAATAAACGCCAAATCCCGTTCCTGCGGGAGCTGTTGAATCATAGATGGTAACAAAAACAGACGAATTACTACGAATATTTTTCGAATGCTGATTTTTTTTCCATGATAGCCAATAGTAATTCAGATAACTATCATAGGCACAATACACCGGTGTATTCCACGGATCGCCAGATGGGGTGATAGAAGCGATGTTTATATACAAGAGCTTCCTGATAATTTTTGCGGCGGCTGTAACAAGTGGATCCATTTGGCTATTATAACAAGGAGGTCTGGTTACTTATTTTCCAGATGCAAACAGCTCTTTAGCACTGATTTTCTAACTTCATAAACTTGCCAGTGCTACCACCCCACCACCGTCACGACCAGCAACAGCAAGAAAAACAACGCGCCAAACACCAGGATGCCTTTGCGCAGTTTTCCTGGCTGTTGCGCTGACTGAAGCAAGCGGCGATTAAGAAAAAATAGCAAGCCAAATGATACCATCATCGCTGCTGCATTGAGTATGGCCGAGAGCGTGATGAGTGTTCTTGGCTCGGTCAATCCACTCAGGTAGAGAACAATCCCGAGGCCAATCTGCAACCAAACAATCACGGCGAACCCGCGCGTCGGGTTGGAAGTGTTTTTACGCCAATTGGTCAGAAGCGAAAGATTTTCTGAAATAATGCGTGCAGATGACTCCAAAACACCTACTTGAGTAGAAAATAACATCACCGCAGCAATCAATAAAAAGTACCTGCCAAAACCAGCACCGAGCTGCATGCCAATAACCTGTGACTCGGCGTATAAGAACGACAAACCGGAGCTCACTTCCTGACCATACACCGTGCTGTACGATAATACGGCAAGTAAAATAATGGTGACTAAACCAAGCAGCCAAAAAACCAGCCAATGCTCTATGTTGGTGAATCTCCACCAGTGCTGCCAACGTGAGTGGTTGCTGGCTGTTTGGGGAAATGTGTTACCGCGAATTTTGGCAGATCTCGACTTACTCAGGAGTCCAGTAATTTTTGAGGCAAAAGCCCCCATGCCAAAGCCTTTTTCCTTGATGTAGTATGACTGCGCCAGGTTGAGATTGCCACCAGCACCTGCGTAGGCAACTGCAGCAAGAAAGGTGGCTATATTCAGTCCCGCAGGAAACAACCACCAGCCATCGCCCTTACCTACCAACCCATAAGGAACGAGTGCCCAGGTGGCATTGGTACTTAGCTGCGCAACAAAAAAAATAATTGTTGATAAACACACCGCAATGATGATGGTTTGGAAGCGAAACATTGTTTGATACAACGACTTACCAAGTGTCAGCAGTAAACCAACCAGCAGCAGCAGACTGATGGCAAAAACCGTACTCGAAATACCCGGAAAAAGGGTGTGCAGAATCTCAGCCGTGGCAGAAGAAAACCCTGGCAACGACCATGGCAAGAAGGTAGAAATAATAAACCAGACAGGCAAAAGTGACGAAAGTCGGCGGAAACCAACGAATACACTCTCACTCCAGCTTAAGCTGTAACGCATGACTTCGGTATTGAGAAAAAATTGTAGGGTTATACCCAGCACTGCACCCCAGAGTAATCCCAAACCCCAGTTGGCGGTGAGAAATGGCCAGAGTATGAGCTCGCCGCTGCCAAGCGCCAAACCCAACAAAATAAATGAGGGACCCAAAGTTTTCCAGATTGACGGCGGTGATTTGAGCGACGTCATGCGAAAACCTTTGTGGGCTGTAAATCAAGCCACTCTTGGAGAATTTCAGTCGCGGCACAGTGGTCCACTGGTGTTCGCTGGTGTTGCAAACGCTTTGTCTTTGTCTTGACCCGCACCACCTGCGAAGTGAGTGTCTCGTCGACGTACACAACGGGGAGAGCAGTCACGAGCGAAAGCTGCGTGCCAAACTGTTGGGTTTTAACCGCCATTCCACCTTCTGAAAGACCACAGACGAGTTGCTGCACTCTTTCATCGATAATAATCTGTTGGATGCGGGCAAAAATGTTCGGATCATTCTCAAGAATTGTGAGTGGTTCGGCAAGCGATGCAAATGACAGGGCTAAACCAATGCGCTTTGTGCCAAAATCTATGCCCAGTGCGCGTAACATATACAACCTATGACTGCGATACTAGTTGGGCCGTCACTACCCCTCGGCGGAGGTATGTTCCTTCTGGCGTGCAGGTCACCAACTTAATACTTTTTGTATCGTATCGTTGAGTCAGTATTTGCACGTCCGTCGGTTTCACCTCTGTTTTTTCTTGCACAATATAGGTATAGGTCACACCATCTGGTGTTTTTATAATAACTTCATCGCCTTTAGACAGAGTCATAATGTAGCTGAAAATTGAGTTATACCGGCGAGGATTTTTTTCGCTGGGGTTATAAAATTGTCGCAGTACCGAGTGACCGAAAATAACCGGTGCACCAAACTCTCCAGGATTCGCGGTACCCGGGTAGGCAATCAAACCCTCATTGAGGTTAGTGCCGCCGACGGCCACTCGTGCATTAAAAATGTTAACTTTTGGGATATCAATGGTGTACTCGAGCATTTCTGACTCAATCTGGGTATCAGCTAATTGCGGTAGAGCTCCATCCGAAAACCAATTGAGTAAATTGGTATAGTCAAGCTCGGTAGCAATAATTTCTGGCTGATAGGCAAATCCCCGCTTTTTCTGTGTTGCATCAGGTAGTTGCGAAACAACAACTGGTGTGAGCTCCATCACCTGTTCCTGAGGTACTGGCGAAGTAAGTTCGGCTGCTTGTAGCTGGGGAATCGTCGTGACATAACTACCCAATATTGGCAAGACAGCACTGCCAACCAAAAATAGGCCGACAAACAAGAGAGCGACGGGAACGAGCGTCGCCCCAACTCGAACGACGAGTGGTAGTCGTTTTTTTATCACGCTAATCTCTTCGTTGCTCGTTTCCGTTTCGATTTCATCGGCAGCTGCCAAACGCCGTAAGTGACGCTCAACTGTCGATTCAAGCGCCGTAATGGTCATCCCTCCCAGAAGGGCTTTTCTATAGAGTGCAACCAGATCTGCCTGATTCACCGGTGGGGTGGTATTGTTTTTATTCACGATCGTCTCCTATGATTTGGACCGTCACTCGATCAACTCGCTTGGGAATTCTTTTCCAAATTGAGGCCAAGATGGCAGGCTGTATCTCTATCTGCACATCCTGTATTTTGGTATTTGCGAGCAGGGTATTTTTTGCCGCCTCAAAGCTGAGACCAAGAATCTTTGACCGGAGTGCAGCTGCCTCTATCTCTGCCACAACCTGGGCAGAGATAGTAACGCTCAAGGTGAGTTTTTTTGATAAATCTGCTGTTTGATTAGCAGCTGAGAGTATTTTTGGCTCACGATCTTTGAGGACAAACCCCTCTGGAATTTCCGATTGCAAGACCGCTTCCACAATGGGAAGTAAATCCTCTGTTTTATACGCCAAAGTTTTGACCGTAGCGACAACTGTAGTGGAAACTGAGTCTGTCTCGGTGCCTTCTTTTTTATCGGTCGTCGTGCTCGTCACCACAACTTGTTGCGGAGGTAACAGGTATCGCCCTGAACCAGACTGTTCGGCAAACTGCTTGGTTGCCTGATCGCGAATATTTTGCTCAGCATCACTGACGAGTAGTTCCAAGTCTGTGGCAGAAACTACGCGCACTTCTCGACTGGCTCCGCCAGTAAGTTCCTCATTACTGGTAGCTGAGTAGGTGCTGCCTGCAAATGAGTCGACGCCTAATTCTGTTGCTTTTGCTAAATTGCCTTCTGCGCCAATTGCTGCCGCAGTTACCGCTACCGATTTTGTGCCATAATCTTTTACTTCACCCACCCCACCTTCCTTGGTTGTAACTGTTGCAGCTGGTACAGTAACAACTTCGTCGAGCGTAAATACCAATTCTTGGGTCGTTAACTTTGTGCCCGCTGGAAACGTCTTTGCCTCTTGAGTTTTGTTAAAAAGCGTCACTGAACCCTGGGCTTTTTCGCCCACTAACGCCACACCACTCGCATCGGTAGTTTGTGTGGCAGTAAACTCTGCCTCAAACTGTTCGGCTTTAATGAGGAGGGTTTCCGCATCGGAAGCCGACACCGATGCGTCCAACCCTACCTCGACCTCTCGCGACACGGTTTTGCTCACGGGGGTGAGGTAAATCACCACACTGCTCCAGAAATACATACCCAGAACGGCAAAAATCACCAAGGCAACTAAGCCAGACACAATGCCAAGCGCAATAAATGGGTGTGGTTTGTGGGTTAATTTTGCTGGAATAACGTGTCTAGCTGCATCGTCTTTCGGCTGCGCCACATCAGTAAAACCAAAGTCTGATTCTGGCAACGGAGCAGCTGGGATGGGAATGCCAAACGATTTGGCTGTTGCCGGTACAAAATTATCCGCTTGTACCGGAGTTTGCGTCGTAATGTGCGTTGCCACACCAGCTTGTTGCGCCAAATGCACCAGCACCGTCTCTTCTGGCAGAAACTCTACGCTTGGTTGTTGCAAAAAAAAGTCGGTACTCTGCCACTCGGCAGCTAATAATTCTTGTTGTGCCGTTTCGAGTTCTTCGTCGGTGAGCAACGTTGAAAGGCAGAGCAGCTTGGGCGGCAGTGTTCCAGCCTGCTGCCGTAGACGAGCAAGTGCTTCAGTCACATCAGCAACCATGTCGCCTGACTTGCCGATACTTTGTTCGCCGAGTGTCTTTCCCTGGCTTACCAAAATGGCGTTGATGGTAGTTTGCGAAATAAGCAACAACACCGAACTGCCAGAGGATTGCTGCGTCGCGAGCGCATGCGTCAGCGCCTCAGTCTGCTCAATGAAACCAACTGGATTGAGCGACAGGTCTTTGACGAGCACGTCGATCAGTTGTTGCTGCTTTGGCTGAATCACCCCAGCTGCTATCCAGCCCTTTTCGAGCGCGAATACTACCGTGTTTATCTTTTCCGATTCTGGTCCAAGCTCCTGCAACCCCTCATCTGTCTTAACCACTAAGCTATTCGCGTCTAGGTAGTGATACCGTTTCGATTTGGAAATGACGGTGCTGTGCGACCCAAGCAGGCTGAGTAATACTGTTTGGGTACTAGTATCGGTTAAAACGATACACAACATAACCACAGGCTGCTCCTGTTTATCGGCAGAAAAAATATTTGACAACTGCATAGTATGCCCCTCTATTAAAGCAAAAATATGACCAGAAGACTAGTGTGACTCGATTTGGAGATAGATTCGACGAATACCGGCTGCGACAGCTTGTTGTTTGAGAAAACGCAAGCGACCGATTTGGGCAGTTTGCGTCACGTGCGGCCCACCGCACAGTTCGCGCGAAATCCAAGCCTGATCTTCACCAATACTGTAGACAGAAACCTCATCTGGATACTGCTCGCCAAAAAACGCCAGCGCACCCGACTGCAGTGCCTGCGTCTTTTTCATCACCAGACGATTGACTGGTAAGTCAGCGGCTACCCAAGCATTGACCTGTTCGAGCACAGTCGTGACCTCAACCGTTGTCAGACTTCGGTCAAACGAGAAGTCAAATCGTAGACGTTCACCAGTAATATTTGACCCCTTTTGCCGCACCGAGGGACCCAACAACTGGCGGAGCGCCGCGTGCAAGAGATGTGTCGCAGTGTGATAACGCACAGCCGCCTCACTAGTATCCTGCAAACCACCACGAAATTTGCCCGCAGAGGCTGTCCGAGAAGTGTCAGCATGCGCTTGGCGAGCTGCTGCAAATGCCGCTACATCTACTGTTTGACCGCGCTCTTGGGCTAGCTCTTGAGTAAGTTCAAACGGAAAGCCGTATGTCTCATAGAGTCTGAAAGCACTCTCACCATCAACTTGTTTGAGACTAGAAAAATGGCGCAAGCCTTTTTCCAGCACTTTTTGGAACTTTCGCTCTTCCAAAACAAGTGCTGCTTGGATCTCAGTAATCTTCGCCGCCACTTGCGGGTACGCGTCGGCGTACATCTCAGCGACTATCGGCACGAGCTCAGCTAAAAACGGCTGGTTAATCTCAAGATCATGGGCATAGCGGATTGCCCGACGCAGTAAACGACGGACAAAATACCCTTGTTCTTTATTGGCGGGAAGCACTCCATCACTAGCCAAGTGAATTGCGGCTCGCACGTGGTCGGCAATCACGCGAAACGAACGGCGAGATGTTTCATCTTGATCGTAGGCGACACCCGATAGTGCCACTAACTCTTCGATAATGGGCGAGAAAAGTTCGGTCGCAAATACATCGGGATTATCGATGGTGGCCGCAGCCAAACGCTCTAATCCACCACCAAAATCGACATTCCTCTGGGGTAATTGAGCAAAAGAGCCATCTGCTTGCTTCTGGTACTGCATAAAAACTGAGTTGCAAACCTCAAAGAATCGCCCGCAGTCACAATTGACGTGGCAGGGTGCATCTGCAAATTTGGAGTGCTCATGCAACATGCGCCCAGCACCAAAGTCATAAAACACCTCGCTGTCTGGACCACCTGGTTCACCGACAGGCATATTGACCGGTACACCAGCTCGTGACCACCAATTTTTGTTCTGGTCGTAGAAAAAAATTCTGCCAGATTTTCTCATGCCCATTTTTTCTGGATCTTTCACGACTCCAGAACTGCAGCCTGCGTCGACAAACAACTGCTGCCAAATCTCCACCGAATCCTGATCATGCGCCAGCTGGAGTGCAGTGCTACCACTAAATACCGTGACGTACAGTCGCTGTGGATCAAGGGCGAGCTCTTTCGTCAAAAAAGTAAACAGCCAGGTGAGTTGCTCTGTTTTGAAATAATCACCGAGAGACCAGTTGCCGAGCATTTCATAATAAGTCGTATGTCTGTTATCACCAACTTCCTCAATATCCTGCGAACGAAAACACCGCTGACTATTCACAATTCTGGTACCCTTTGGGTGTGGTTCACCCAACAGGTACATAATCATCGGCTGCATGCCCGAACCGGTAAAGAGGGTCGTGGGATCATTCTCTGGCACGAGTGGAGCAGAGGGCAGGATCGCGTGCTTCTGAGTGTGGAAGAATGCAAGGTATCGATGGCGGATTTCATCTGGGTGCATACGACAGCGATTGTACCAAAGTGCCAATAAAATGTGGCGGTGAAATCAGATACCAGCAAACTTTTGTTTTTTTTCTCGAGACTCCTGCGTTTTTTTCCGCTTGTTTGGCGTCTTTACTACAACAGTTGCAGTACTCGACGAATTTTCCAGCACGGCTGATAGTACATGCTTACATGCTTCACGTAACGTTAACAACGGACTGTCTGGATGCTTGGCAAGTGCAGTTTGGGCCTCCTGCCACTGCTTAGAAAATTGCCTCCGCGCATATTTTCCTCGCTCAGTTCCAAAAACAAAAAAACCGGCTACTCCAGCCAAGAGCCCAAAGGTGAATCCGAGAGAAAAAGACCCATGCTCTTCGTCAGGCATCTTTACTTTTTTGTAACCAACCTACAAATGTTTCAAATACTTTCAGTCCGGTCTTGATTCCAGACACCGTGCCAGAAAACTGTTTGAGTGGCTCGGTGAGAGCGGCAACTTTTGCTTCTGCCGTTGACAAGGCTGTGTTGACACGTTGGAGTGTTTGACGCAGTTGCATCAACACCAATACCATTTGTACCCCAACTACACTGAGGACAACCGCTAAAACTACCAAAACAACCGCGAATACTATCGGCAATACATCCATAACCATCTCCTTGTTTTTCTCTGACCGTTACTATACCGCAAGACAACTCAAAATTGTACCTGCACCTGTCGTACTTGCGTACTTGTTCTACCATGTTGATCTGTCGCCTCAACAACCAATGATACGACACCTTCGGTAAAAAACTCGAGCGTAGTTTCAAAAGTTCCATCAGGTCGCAAGGCGACCGGTTGATTGTTGATCGTCAGCAAAGCCGCTGTATCGGTTTGACCACGCACAACAACAGAGGGACTGGAAACGGTGTTTTCTACCGGATCTGTTATGTGCAATGTTGGTGGCTGTTGCACCTGGTACCACTGCCAAAATACGTAGCTGCTCACCGTTAAAAAAACAATTGCCAATCCCAAAAGTGCTGCTGTCACCTGCGCCGAACGCGTTTGGCGCTTGAGCACTGGCGTAAGAAATTCCCGGGGAACCAAGGTACCTCGTACACTGAGCTTAAAATCCCTACGCAAGAGCGCAAGCACTGGTGCGCTGTCAAATCCCAAGATACGTGCGTACATTTTGACGTAGCCTTTCACAAATACGGCAGGTGGTAAAGTATCGTATTGGTCACTTTCGAGTGCGAGAACATAGCTCTCGCGAATGCGTGCTCGCTTAGCAAAATCGGCAGTTGAAAGCCGTCGTCGTTGCCGTTCCTCAGAGAGAATTGTTCCAACAGTTTTTTGGTGCATGCGTGACTATTGCTTGAGCTTTGATTGTAGCAACTGCATAACCCGAGCTCCATCTGCAGTTGCTCCGAGTTGTCGCATAACTAACCCTGTTAACTTACCAGGGTGAGTTTCACCGGTAGCGTGTGCATCGGCTATCGCTCGTTGTATCTGCTCATCGCTCGCTTGTTGTGGGAGATATGCTGCAACAATTGCTCGCTTTGTCTGTTCCTCTTGCACCAGTTCTGTTCTCCCAGCTTGTTCAAAACCTGCAATCGTTTCATCGAACTGCTTCAATTGCTGCTTCAAAATAACAAAGATTTTCTCATCAGGTAGTTCGCCAGCATCAATTTCAGCATTTTTGATTTGTGAAAGAACAAAACGGATTGCTCCTAATCGGTTGACGTCACGAGCCTTCATGGCTAATTTAAGATCATCGTACAACTGCTGTTTAAGTTTAGGCATGGCTTCAGAGATACCGTTCAACAATCGCTGTAACTTGCTCTAATGGTTGTGCTCCGTTGATGAGCTGGGCCTCGCCGTTGACTCCCCAGACAACCGTTGACGGCGTTGAAGTGAGACCGATAGCTTGTGCTCCAGAACTCATGGTGGTTACAACTTGTGTCATTTCTCCCGAATCAAGGCAAGTGCTGAAAGCCGATTGAGATATCCCCAGTGACTGTGCGCGTGCTAGTAGCGCGTCTTTACTCCCCGCATCGGGCGTGCCAACCACCGTCGTGAAGTAGTCAGCAACAAAATCCCAGAACGCCGACTCTCCACCTAATTTGGCAGCACATTCAGCAGCTTCCGCCTCTGTTTGAGATCCCAGAATCGGGTGATGTCGGTACACCCAAGCGACCTGGTCGCCGTACTTCTCTCGAATCGCCAACATCGTCGGATGAAATTGTTGGCAAAAATGACAATTAAGATCTGAGTACTCAAACAATACCACCTGAGCCTTTTTTGGGTCACCCAACACGTGATCCGTGTCGGTTACCTCAGCCACAGACTTGAGTTGCTCGACCGTCGGACCTGCAGGCGCAGCTGGGGGTGCAGCCAAGGCTGCGTTCGGTGCGCTTGTGGTACCAAGTCGACCACTTTTGGCAACTTTATTTTCTGTCCAGAGTGAACCGAAAAAGAAACCGCCGACAAATAGCAAAATAAACAAGAATAAAATTACAAAATTATTTTGTATAAACGTGAGGAACACATCGAGTGAAAATGGGGTGTTTGTTGTTGTAGCTGGTGTTACTGGTACAACCGAAATTGCTTGCACAGATTTGCTTGACAAGCGTCGTGCCTGCTGAGTTGTCGAGCGTTTTTTTCTTATTGGCATGGTTTCCTTTCAGAGTATTCAAGAGCGTCCAACTGTTGGGCTATCTTGCTACATCTTTAGAAAAAAAACAAGTCATGGTTTTCTCATGGTTTTCCGGACAAAAACCACCGTATACTTACTCGTATGGTTGTACACCAGCAACGCCAATTTTCTCCTAGAGAGCGGACGCACTTAGCGCGCTACTCTCCCGACCTACTACCCAGAACTGCATCTACTGCACCAGTCGAGTATCTGACAGGTGCGGCAGAGTTCTGCGATTTGGTTTTTTTGGTTAATCACACAGTCCTCATCCCAAGAATTGAGACAGAAGAGCTCGTACTCCGAGTAGCAAACAACCTACAACAACGACTAGCTCACACGACCGATGTAGTGCGTGTTCTTGAAGTTGGCACGGGGAGTGGTGCCATCTCTATCGCACTGGCGCATCGACTACGGCAAATGTGGCATCGAGTCCAGTTTGTGGCTGTCGATATCAGTCAAGCTGTACTAGCCGTAGCCCAACAAAATGCTGCGGTAATCTTCGAGCAGGCTGCGCCGATCAAATTTGTGGCGAGTGATTTGCTAGAAAACATTTCACCACGAGAACCATTTGCTGTGGTGGTCGCCAACTTACCATACATTCCCAGTCACCGCCTACCAACACTCGATGAAAGCGTGCGAGATCACGAGCCGTGGCTGGCGCTCGATGGTGGTCTGGATGGTTTTGCCATCATTCGTCGCTTGCTTGATAACATTGCTCAAGTACTGGAACCTGAAGCTGAGGTATTTTTAGAAACAGATCACACACACACCCAAGAAAAATTTGCGCCGTATAGCAAACTTGGTTGGCAAATAGAACTCTTCACCGATCAAGCCGGTCGCAACCGATTTGCTCATCTTTCGCCTCCCGTGTAATATGCTAAAGTATGCCGCTACAAACCATACCAACCACCGTTTTCACGGGTTTTTTAGGGTCGGGTAAAACCACCATCATTGCGCATATTATTGAGCAACTCCAACCAGCAGATCAGCAAATCGTCTATATCAAAAATGAAATTGGCACCGAAAATATCGATGCCAAAATTATGCAGGGTCAACATATCACTTCGCGCGAACTACTGAATGGCTGTATTTGTTGCACACTGGTTGGACCGTTCCTTTCAGCCACCAACGAGATCATTGCCCAGTTTGCTCCCGAGCGCATTATTATCGAAGCGTCTGGTGCGGCTGACCCAGCGGCTATTGCGCTGATGATTGATGGGCACCCTCGATTACAACGAGATGGGGTGATTGCAATTATTGATGTAGTCAATTTTACTGGTTATAAAGACCTGAGTGTGACCGCCAGAAACCAAACGACATTTACTGATTTGATTGTCTTTAATAAAGTGGAATTGGTTGATATTGAACAAAAACGTCGCGTGGTTGGCTATGTGCGCGAACTCAATGCAACGAGCCCAATCCTCGAATCTCCTGATGGCATGCTCGATCCTAATTTGGTTTTCGGCACAACAACTAGCGAACTAACCACTCTCCTCTCACAACCACATGATCACTCGCGTCACCTCACCCAGGATAGCTTGGAGTCGCTTACACTTACTTTTTTTGGCAGTTTTTCAGAGGAAAAATTACGAGGCTGGATTGCGTCATTACCGAACGCTGTTTTTCGCATCAAAGGTATTGTGCAACTAGAAAACGGGGATAAAATGTTGCTGAATACGGTGGGCACGCGAACAATATTTTCACCCAGTCCGTTAGAAAAAAAGCCCTCGGCAAACTCGCTGGTGCTGATTGGGTTTCGACTGAATGAAGTACTTACGAGCAAAGATGAACTCACCCGTCAGCTTGTAGCAATGAGCAGCTAACGAACGTCGACGAGTGTTTGTACGGCTGCTACCAGTGTGGGGGAGTTGAAGTACTTCAGCAACTCTTGTTGCCAATCTGGTTCTAAGATAGAAACATCTGGAGTAACTCCGCTACCCTCGATTGGGATACCGTCTTCGCGCAAGGTAAGATGCTGCACGAGCAAAACCGAAAAAATTTGCCCTGTTTCGAATTGGTGAGTCACTGAAAAAAGTCGCTCCATGGTACCCCAGCCACGCGTGGGTACACCGACAAGCACACCGACGTTATATTTTTTGAGTGATGCCGCCATGGCTTCGGCGGAAGAACCGGTCACCTGATCAACCAAAATCACTACTTTTTTGAACTGCACTAAGCCCAACAACTTGGCTGTTTTTGTTTCCATATCTGTTTTTTGCCCCTGCTTCAACAGTTGGTATGCTTTTGTACCTGGACCATACAATGCTCCCAAGACATTTGGTAATCCATCGATATACCCACCGGGGTTACCGCGCAGATCAATGATTAAACTGGTTTGCTTGGGCTGCGGCGGCACTGCTCGTAAAGCAAAAGCAATATCCTCATAGGTCGTGGGAGCGAACGAGTTGAGCCGCAGATAGTAAATATCGATCGAGAGATTTTTGCTGTACAACGATGACTCAATGCCAGTTTCGGCATAGCGAGATCGCTCGGCTGGCGAATCAAGTGCCTGATATGCCCGCTCTACATTTTGTTGGGCCTGTTTTTTTTCTTCTGGAGTGGCTGAGGATTGAATAATCTCATTCTTTTTTTGCTCAAATCCCTGTGTAACCGTTTCTGAAGAAGCGGTGGCTGGTACTCCCAAAGCATCAAAGTAGTTTGCATCTGGGTTGCGATTCGTGACCGAGTTAAGAATTGCTTGCGAGTCCGACTGGCTCAACAGGCGACTTCGACCAAATGGCTGCAGATTTACTAACACCATGTTTACTACATCGGAAACTACGATGTTTTTGCTCTCATCACTTTCTTGTTTTGCCAGGACTTGCTCCAATGCTGTTTTGACCCCAGCTACATCTGTAGTCGTGAGCGCTATTTTTTCTCCCGCAACTTTTTCGATTGCTTTTTGAAATAGTGTGGTGAGCTGTTCGTCAAACAACAGCTCCCAGTGCTCGCGCTTAATGAGTTGGTACATCTCGTCGATAAACGCTATCCGTTCGTCTACTACCGGTTCAGACTTGGCGGGCAGCAATCGAGCAATCAGGTTTTGTTTGAGTACAACTGTCCCTACCAACAAGCCGGCTAGAAATAGCACTCCTACCAACAAAAATCGCTGAAACTGTAGCGGTCGCCTCTGTACAAACATGCATGCATGATCTCAAAAGCTTACCAGAGTGTCACTAGCCGGAATTACGTCACAAGATGATACTCTCGCGCGTGTCTTTGGTGATTGGCGCGAGTGTAAATATGTCTTGCTTATAGCCTCCCACACCAACATAGTGCGCCTTGCCCAATAAAATTTGCTCAAATGGTTGACAAGACCGACAGCCTCGTTCTCCTTGGGGACAAACAAAACGCTCAAGCTTACGTGCCAGTTGGATTTTTTTTGCTATCGTAAATACCCGCTCGTGCGCTTCATCAATATCTGGTAGAACTTGCTCTTCGGGTGCATCGACTGCATCTAAATACCAGTAGCTTGCGCCAGCAATTGGTCGCTTCTGCGTATATGTGGTAAGCAGCAGATAGATCGGCAATTGCAGAGAATCAGACTTTTCTTTGTTCCTACCCGTTTTGAAATCTACGATCCAAACCGCATCCTTCTCCGGTAAATACCGCAGCCAATCAATTTTGCCACAGAGGATAATTTCATCTTCTTCCGATAGCCAGTAATACGGCAAGTCTGCCTGCAGTTTGACCGCCTTTTCCTTGAGTGGACCAGGATGTTGCTGCACCCGTTGGAGCATGCGCCTGCCCCGTTCTTTGTACCGCTCTTCCTCTTGATCGTTTTGGAAACCACCACGCTCTCCCACGATATTTTTCCAAGCCTGCTCGTACCGTTCCAATAGCGAAATGGTGAAGCGCTCGTGCATTGGCAAGACCGATAGTCCCTCCAGTACCTGATGAATGACTTGTCCCAGAGCGAGCACTGGGGACATCAACTGAATTTTATTGCCCGATTGTGGGTTGCGATAGATGTTTTTGAGGTAGTACGATCGAGGACAGTTCACGAAATCGCCAATGGAACTATGTGACACCCACGTGGCAGTATATGTATCTGGCATAGCACCTTTCTACAAGAATTGGTACTGTTTGTCACCTAAGAACCCAGTAACTTCTGGGCGAAGACGGTGCCCGCGAGCAAGTAAGCCAGAAGTAACAGCAAACAAACCGTAGTGTGTGCAAATCGTATCACAAGCTGCAGACAAAGATTCCTCTTTCTGCCATGCTGGTAAGAGCGATTGTGGCACGCTGCTCCATGGCTCGAGCAGGCTCAGGCGCACTGCCAACTTGGCCAAAAACCGTGTTCGGGCAATGCCAATGCTGCGGGTTGTTGACCCACTTACCAAGCTGAGCGTGAATTCTTACGTGCAATACCTGAGTAAACTCCATAGGTGAAGTATACAACCTCGTAAGTGACGTAAAGTGTATGAACGATTCATCGAGCGAGAAAAGTTCGGCTGTCGGGGTCAGTGACTCAAAAAGCGACTTTAGTTTGCTGGTCGCCGACCAACAGAGCGCAAAATCTGCTGCCACGCAGCGCCGGTGTCTCTTGTTGCAGCAGGCTTGCAAAGTACGAGTTGATATCCACATGGATAAAAGTATTTGGTTGGCTACTCACACCACACCTCCTCCAAAATCCACGTTTCCTCACTACGGTTAAAGACCAAACGGTAAGAGATCTGATCTGCGATACACGAATAACGTCGCTCCCGCACCTGACCATCACGAATATCGGTCACACAAGTGATATCTACAATCTGGTGGACACGATTTTTCCACAAAAACTTTTTGGGAGTAAAACAAGCATGGTTATACACCCCGATCACCGCTACAGATTCGTGTATTGTTTGGTACATACAAGTTACTGTACAAAACAAAACCCGAAGATGACAAGCTCACAAAAAAGATCAAAATCGGTCAAAAACAGCGGCTAATGCTACCAATCCAAATAGGGATTGAGCATTAAAACTCATGTAAATCTGCAATCATTTTACCACCGTCGACCACAATTGACTGACCATTGATGTACGAAGCCTGGTCGCTCGCCAGAAATGCAACTACATGAGCAACTTCTTCTACTTCACAAACACGCTGCATGGGGTACTGCTTGGCAATACTGGCGTACCATTTTTCCAGCTGCTCTGGGCTGCGGTCATTTTCTGAGTTGGCAATTTTTACAAATCCTGGCAGGACGGAATTAGTACGAATGGTTGGGGCGAAGTCAATCGCCAATGACCGAGTAAGCGCGTCAACTGCCGCTTTTGAGACAGAGTAGACACTAAAATTTGGTAAAACCATATGACTCTCAATTGAAGAAATATTGACAATTGTACCGCCGCCAGATTTTTGCATGAGCGGAATAGCGTACTTTGCCATAAGAAAGTAGCCGTTAAGATTGACACTGAGTATTGCTTGCCAATCTTCCTCCGAAATTTCGACTGCATTTTTGGCCATACCTGGACTATAGCGTGCCACACAGTTGATGAGACAGTGCAAGCCACCAAATTGAGACTCTGCCGTTGCGACAATCTTCTGGACCTCCGCAGTTTTTGTCACATCAAGCTGGAGAAATACTGCCTCGCCACCTCCTTTTATAATCTGATCTGCAGTCGCTTGCCCCATCTCACCGAGGTCAACCACTACGACTTTGTAACCAGCATTGGCTAGCTCAAATGCAATTGTTCCACCAATCGATTTCCCGCCTGATTTATAGCCGAGGGCTGCGCCAGTGACGATGGCGACTTTGTTTGTTGCTCTCATAGTATTTACTCCATCACATGCTTCATCCCCAACTCGGATTGGTACCCAGGTAGTATACTCCAAAACTCATCTGCTACACTAACTCCATGCACCGCGGAGTCATTTTGTTTACTACCCAAGAACAAATATTGTTAAACCATGTGGTGTACAAGCATGCAACTGCTTCAAAATTGTTGCGACAAAAGTTTTCTGACCAACAACAAGATGTTGCTGATTACGAACTCTCGGTCGACGATGCTGAGTGGCTACTGGACCAACTTCCCGTCCCACAACAAGCTACAGAAATCCAAAGTAACATCCGTAACAAATTACGCACGTTTTTGACGAATGGTTGAGCGCAATCCACCAAGCTCGTCATAAATCACGATCGTGGCGGGGATAATGACAAACAAGATAATTCCCGGCATAGTTTTAGCAAAACTAACCAAGAAACCAATTTTCGGCACGGTCAACTGCACTTTCCCAACCACATTTTCGAGTGGCACAAACTCGATATCAACCGAGCGGTTGGCGTCACCTTTGGTGAGAAAAATTGTTTTACCGTTTTGTGCTTGAATGTCAGAGATCCTGTGTGTGACGACTCGTTTTTTTTGGTCGCGAAAGGTAATGACATCGTTGAGCGCGTACTCACTCTCTGGGCGGATCAAAATGATATCGCCTGTCATAATACTCGGCTCCATCGAGCCCGACTGCACCACATATGAAGCCAATGGTGGCTCGAAACCAGACTTCATGATGAGACGAAAGGCAAGCAGCACTATGCCAATCCCGAGTATGAGCCAGATCAGCGTGAACAAAATTTTTGTAAAAGTTACTTTATTGCGTCTGCGCATACGAGGCAAATGCTACACTGGTACTTGCTCTAAATCGAACACGATGTCAAACATGACACTGTCTGATTGAATCTCATTGGCAAAACTCGTTACTTCGCTCGACCAACTCAATTGCACTTCTAGACTATCGCCCGCTGGCAAATTTATTTTGCCTGCATTGGTCACCCATTGCAGCGCAAACTCTTCTTGAGCACTAGTCGCCAAGTTACTCACAATAATTGGATCAGGGTGCACCCCATCATCCAGCAAAACAGTTGCGGTAATGACTGCACCAAGCTCCCCTTGTCCCAATCCAGGATTTTCACAAGTAACGTCAACCAGAGCCTCAGGCTCATTACAACCATTTTCGTTGTTAACCAAATTAGCTAAACTCATTGAAAGCTCGCCAGGCAACGAGCCAACGTTAGTAATCTTCCAGGTCTTGCCACCTGTTAGTGAATCTGGCCCGCCAAAGTTTGTCACCGCGATGCTTTCGGCGGACGAGCCATTGGGGGCAACCACATCCATATCCAGCGTACCGACTACAAAGCGACTCGTATCAGATGTTTCGACATCGCTAAATAAACTTTGAGTCAATGTGTAACCTACAATCGCGAGAGTAAAAGAAATCACAAAAATACTCTGGATAACTTTGTGTTCTTTCATGCTGATTACACTCCTGTGCTCCAGGTGCCTGTTGACACCTGATTTTGTAATACTTCCTCATCAGTAAATTGTATGTCCTCACCATTGATTGTCGTAAGAGAAGCTACACGAATATTGAAGGCACACGTGTTATTTGACAAGCTGGCAGTTGTGTCATCTAAGCTCAAAGCAAAAATCAGGTCACTTTTTTGTCCTTCTAGCACTGTGGTCTCATAGCTCAATCCCGTGAGTGTACCGGAGTACTCCGTCTGCCAATCGGACAATACTTTTAGCTGCAATGCAGAGCAAAGTGCCCCATCACCAGCGGTTTGGGTGGCTGAAAGCTGATAGGCAACTGCCAATTCCCCCTCATTTTTTATCCGCACTGTCTCAACTTGAAATCCGCTGGGTATCATGCCCTGCACAGAGAAGAACAATGATTTGCTAGTTTCGTTGGCTGTATCAAGGTTACTAAAATCGAGTGTGGTAGCTCGAACTACATTTGCCGATACTACTTCTCTATCAAGTAAGTCTGCATCAGTTACTTGGCTGAATAGTAAAAGCACGGCTGCGACGAGTAGTAACCGAGCAGCTTGTTTGATCCTAGTAAACAACACAGTTGTCTCACGCTCCTCTGTTTTCAGAAATCGCTTTTTTTGCTTGTTGGTTGAGTTCTTGCCAAACGAGGTCACTGATAATCCATCCAGCGAATAAGCTAATCATTACCACTATGCCCATAAATGAGCGAAGATATACCAAGCCGTAGCCTATTTTCGGGATAGTAAACCAATGGACGCCAAGTACAGATGAGAGCTGTGTCGTGTACTGATCTTCGTCTTCGTTATTGTCCCCTTTGGTGACAAAGTCGAGCGAGCCGTTTGGTTGTAGTTGTGTTTTGACAATTCGATGAGTGACGGTGTGCTGCGTTGGGTCACGGTAGGTAATCACATCCTTGATACCAAAACCTGTATTACGACGAATAAAAATGAGATCACCGGTCATAATGGTCGGCTCCATAGAACCAGATTGAACGATGAATGTTCGAAAGGGAAGTTTTGAGTCGGGACGCTCAGAAAGCGCATTGAGGATTGAAAAAGCAATTACACACACCAAAACTATCCAAAAGCTCGAGTTCCAAATTGCTCTAGTAATCGTGAGTAACATGATGTGTCAGCTGCGAATGAGGGAAGAGCAGATGCCCTCCCCTCACACTTTCATGATTAAGCTCTACCATCGGTTAGGATGGCACTACCTGCAGCAAATCAAACTGCAGTTGAAAAGTCAGTCCATCGCTCTGGATCTCGTTCCCATAGGTTGCGGGATCGGTGGACCAGTTCATGGTGACATCGACACTGCCGCCAGCCGGGATCGTAACTGTACCAGCGTTGGTATTCCACTGTGATGCGTACAGCGCTTGGCTAGCGGTGGCAAGGTTGGTGCTTACCACTTGGGTATTACCACTCCCCGTATTGAGTAAAACAGTGGTGGTGGTTGCAGCACCGAGTTCGCCCTGACCAGGTCCAGGATTGGCGCAGGTTGTATCAACAATTGCCTCTGGCTCATTGCAACCATTGTCGTTGTTGACCAAGGTATTCATGGAAAAGGTTAGATTGCCTGGCACGGAACCAGTGTTCACAATCGTCCAAGTTTTACCACCACTCACTTGACCATCTACACCTAAGTTGGTGAAATCAAATTGCTCGAAAGCCGTTCCGTCTGAACCACCTACGGTCATATTGAGTGTACCAGCGGTAAACACATTTGAACCGCTTGTTTCTACGTCAGAAAACAGTGCTCTGGTAAGACCAATACCTCCAGCTGTTACTGCTCCAACGCCAATCACGGCGAGCAGGACTTTTTTAGTATTCATAAGGGTTTCCCCTCCTTTACCAATATCTTTACACTCTAGGTTAATATATTTTTGATATATCAGCACAACCTAGGTTGTAAAAACATATTTACTACATATACAATTATTATCTAGTGTGTATATAGTTAGTATCAAATATGCCAAAAAGCTTGACTTAGTGGCGTATTGATACTGTTACAGACAATAATAACTGCTTTATACTTTGTGCACTTAATAGTGTGAACTGTTTTAGCTTTTTTTGTCAACCAGTTCATACTATAGCAAATAATATAAGCTGTCTTATATTATTTTGATATAGCAAATAAATTTGTTTTGTTAGGAAAAGTTTATTTTGCCTAAGATTTCCTACTTTGACGAAGCAGTAGCCAGATAAAAAACATCAGTGCGGTAATAACAGTCAGATATTGCACCAAGTTGGGTTGCGGCAACAACTGATCAGAGCCTTGCTTTGGCAAAGACTTGTCTGGAGTGACTGTGATCTCTCTTTCTTGTGACCCGAGTACTTGCGCCTGATTCGGTGCGGTAGAAACTGCAACTTTTTTGCCCTGTCTGCCTGCGATGCGCACTGCATTAGAGTACTGTCCCCGAGCGCAATCGGCTACAGGTTGCACACGGAAAAATAGATCATTTGTCATGTCTAAATCGAGTACTGTGTAGTGTGTCGCAGCAATTCCGCGGTGGCGAAATTGTTCGGAATTTTCTTCAGTACCAAAATCAAGCCAATACTCTGTTGCGCCTGTGATTGGTTGCCAAGCGAGTACAACTAAGCCGCGTTCAGTCTCAGTTCTAGTAAGTTGTAGCTGTGGTACTTCAGCAGAAATATGGGTAGTACATCCTGGTTCCAGCGTCACTTCTGTCGCCTGCACACTCGGGTCTGGTAGAGTGATTGCCGTTTCTTGAATTGGCGATAATTCATCATCTTGCAGGCAAGTGATCGCGACAGTAATGTCTGTCTTCGCAGACGTACCCTGATATTTGTTGTCAGCTTTCGGGTTAAAGGTAATGACTAAACCAAAATCGGCGGCAGTTTTTGGTGGGAGCGAGTAAAAATAGCGCGCAAACATTTCTGTTTGCAGCTGATAGATACTCAATGAAGTAGTGCCACTACTCGGAGTTCCTAGAACTATTTGTTTGCCATGAAAAACCTGTACTACTAGTTGCTCTGACAGCGCATTTTCAGGTATGCCCGATGTCTCGGTTAGGCGTAAGTGCAACTGGCAGCTATGCAATTTATTATCATTTTTTACCTCAATCACACGATCAAACGATTCGCCTGGCACAATATTCTCGACAGTGAAAATCGGTACTTGTTGTGCGCCTAGTTGCTTGCAGGTTGCCTGCTGTTGACAGAGAATCGACAGATCAGAACTCGTCGCGCTCACCGGCTTGCTGCCAATAAAAAGACAAGCAAAAAAAAGAAGTTTCCAGAAAAAAAATTGCTTGACCTGCATGCGTGAGGTATTGGGAATCACTCTGGCTCATGGTACCATAGGCAAGTGAAATCCTGGTTACTTGCGGCGTTGTTTTTGTTGAAACAAAAAAAAATTTTCCTGAGTTTGCCCGTAGTTTTAGTTATCACCATTGCTAGCACGGTTTTTTTCACCCTGCGGAACCCCAGCTTGAGCCAAAGTCCAACCCAGGTGAATTCGGTAACCGGCAGCACTCCACAAGTAGGCAACCTACTCAATAGCGATGATCTCGCTGGGACAAAAAGTCTCGGCATCGTGCTCCTAGGCTATGGGGGACCCGGTCATTCTGGTGGTTTTTTGACTGATATCATGCAAGTACTCTACGTCGACTTTGCTCAACAAAAAGTTTCTCTTATTTCAATTCCCCGCGATCTCTGGGTAACGACAAAAGATGGTACCGCGGGAAAAATTAACGAGGCGTTTGCGCGCGGTATGACTGCCGGCAATTTTGGGTCACAACCCGGGATCACTACGGCGAAACAAATGGCCTCTCAAGTCATTGGTGTACCGATAGATTACTTCGTGGGAATTGATTTTGTCGGGCTGCAACGAGTAGTCGGGGAGGAACTGCACGGCATTGAGATCACCATTTCTGAAACACTCGATGATCCCTGGTATCCGATCCGCGGCAAGGAACTTGAAACGTGCGGTATGACTGATGAGGAAGTGGCAGAAGTCAGTCGTAGGCTTTCTGGCTTTGAACTGGAAAAACAATTCCCCTGTCGCTACGAGCATATTTACTTTCCTGCCGGAACACAGCACATGGAAGGTGGCGATGTCTTGGCCTTCGTCCGCTCTCGTCATGGTTCTGGAGCTGGTGATTTTGCGCGAAGCAAGCGACAACATGAAGTACTGCAAGCGGTTGTCGAAAAGCTGCTTAAGCTCAATGCATTTAGTGATGCCACCGGATTCTTTACCGCGCTTACGCACACCATCACCACTGATATCTCTGCAAATGTCGTTGCGCAACTTGCTCCGCAAGCACTAACAGCAACCCAGTTTCCCAGAAAGACCGTGATTTTGAGTACGGAAAACGTTTTGACTACCGGTCAGTCTGCAGCTGGTCAATTTATTTTACTGCCAAAAACTGGTGCCGGCGATTGGCAGTCAACTCAAGACTTTGTGGCTCAGGCAAACTAAAAAAATTAGTGCTGGGGCGTGAGGAGAATCACAACCAGCATCAGAATCACTCCAAAAATTAAAGCACTAAATGCTTGTTTTTTTGTGCCAGATTTCTGCGACTGTGGCAAAAAATCTACCGCACACAGATAGAGAAAAATACCTGCCGTTGCTGCCAGCAAGTGTGCTTGCAACCGCTCGCTTGGGCTGTAAACAAAAACCAAGAAGACCCCAAAAAAAGTAAACCCCGCTGAAATAAGATTGATGCCAACAATGTGTAGTCTGCGCCAGCCAGCTTTCAGCAAAATACCGAAGTCTCCAATCTCGTGCGGTACCTCATGAAAAAATGTTGAGAGGGCCGTAATCAATCCCAAACCAGGATTTGCCAGGTACGCAGCGGAGATGGCTACACCGTCGAGAAAATTGTGAATCGTATCGCCAATGATTACCAATTTGGTTGAGTGACTATGCAAGTGATCGTGATCTGGATCATCATGATGGTGCACGTCGACCGCAAATGCTTCCAAAATATAGGCAGCCAAAAAAGCCCCTAAAGTGGTAAACAAAACTTCAGGACCGGATAACTCTAAAGCTTCCGGAAGCACACCAACCAGCGCGACCGTCAAAAATACTCCTGCTGCAAATGGGATAGAGTAGCGAGCAAGAAAGGCTGTCCACGACTTAATCAACAGAAAAGCCGCTGCTCCAACCAAACCTGCCAAACTACCGAGCGAAGTTAATACGATTAGCGACCAAAAATCGGACATGCCAACATTATCTCACACCATAGACAAACTGATTACTCAGCTGGCAACAGTACTGCAATATCGCCACTGACAAAATCAATTTCCTCCTGATGCACACCAGATTTTGGCACCACGATTGTGTAAATCAAACCTCTCCCAACCGGCTCATACCCAGCCACACGAAATAAAGAGGTGAAACCAAAATTCCACCCAAGTGGAGTAATAAATGACAAACCAAACTCTTTACCCGCTGCTTGGTCGATAATATATTTGACCGCGCGTTCTTTATGAATCAAGGTAGCCATGCTTTCTGCATTTTGCCAACGAGTAGTAACCAGCCGAAAGTTATAAGCGAATGAATGCGACAAGATACTAAGTGCAATAAGTAACCCCAAACGTCCAAACACGTTTGGTAATTGTACAAGTAATACGGGAATGTACAAAAAAAATAAGGCTCTGATCGCACCCAGATAATACTCGGGCACTTGCGTCGGAAATGCTGCGTAGTACAGAATCATGGTCACCACCAAAGTGCCAAACGCAGTGAGGTGAAAGACATGATTTGGAACGAGCTTTTTGCGCAGCAGTAGATGCGTAAAGCAGGCTATCACTCCCAGCGCAACGAAACCAAGCCACTGCGGCTGAGGGGGGATGTCAAGAATACCTTCAAAGAAGTCAACAATAATATTTGCCATAACCGGTAAACGCGACCAGAACTGAGACTCATGCGCTTCCCCTCCAAAAAACATGGCAAGCAGTTGCTTGCTCATCGCCCACTGACGATAGTACTCAAATAGGACTAAGGGTGCGGATGGGGCGACGAAGGCGAGTAGACTGGCTACAGTGATTTTTAGTGAATAGCGAAGTTTTTTTCTCCAAATAATCAACAACAATGCAGCCACAAACCACAATGGAAAATGGGCTGGGTGCATGCTGGTAAACAGTCCAAGTATGCCGGCAATCGGCAACAGATACCGTTTCTTTCCCCGCCAAAGTTTGTACAAACAGTACCAAAGCACAATAATCATGCCATCACTCCCCACAGTCGGTACCATCAACCAATCGCCGGATAACGAATAGTAGTTGATCCCTCGTAGTGCGACAGCCAGTAGGCCCACTCGCTGTGAAAAGAGTTTCCTGCCCACGAAGTAATACGCTGCTATATTCGCCAAACCTAAAAGTACAGATCCGACATACCCGCCGATTGGTTGCCACTGAAACAGCGCATAAAACGGCACTAAAAAATAAAAGTACCACGGTCCCATAAACAAACCTATGACAGAGAGACCTTGTCCAACTAAGCGAACGGGGTATTCCCGCACATCGTAGACAAAATTCGTCGCGAATTCTTGGTCAAAATCATGGCTTGCCATGTACGGCAGCTTATAAAAACGTACGGCTGCTGCCATGGCAAACAAAACGATGAATAACCAGTGTTTCTTGAGTACTATACGCACAGTTTTTACTGTAACGTATAATCCACCTTTGTGCAAAGCTCTCGAATCGGGTCATACGTGGCGTACTACAATAACGCTGAAGAATTTCATGAACTAAAGCGAGAGATTTTTACCACCCAGGTATACTATCTCGAGCTCAGCAATCCAGCACCACATATTTTGGATGGCGGGGCGCACATAGGTTTGTCGACACTGTACTTCAAACAGCTGTATCCACTAGCCAAAATTTCTGCCATTGAACCACTGGCAGAAAATGCTTTTTTCTTGGAAAAAAATATTTTTGAGAATCAACTAGCAGACGTGCACACAGTGCATGCAGCCCTGGCAGAACACGCGGGCACTGTTCATCTGTACTATGACAAAAGCGAGGCGGGTTGGTTTTCTACTGCAAGTGTGTACGCTGGGGCATGGAATGGAGCACAAACCACAACCTCTCGGGTGGTACCGACGGTATCGCTCAGTTTTTTTCTAGAACAAGAACATTTTGACTTGGTGAAACTTGATATTGAAGGAGCTGAGCTGGGCGTGTTGAGTGCGGCTCGCACGCTATTACGCGCTGCAGACAACTACCTGATTGAAGTGCACGAGCGCAAGGATAATCGAGCGGCACAGCTTGAAAGAATTTTGGTAGAGCAGGGCTTCACTGTTACAAAACAGCAACTCACCAATGATGGTCTCGTCTTTCTTCACGCACACTGCTGAGTATTTGCCACCAAGTTTTAGAGTAGACCATCAATAATCGTTTCAAACGAGGCAAATGGTTGCGCACCGACCAACAAGTCTCCAGAAACTACACCATCTTTTGTCGACTTGCCAATGATAAATGATGGTGTGCCAGATATCCCCGCAGCACTGCTGTCGGCTGTGTCTTTTTTCACCTCATCTGCCATGGCTTGATCAGATAGACAGGTGGTAAACTTGCTGCTGTTTAAACCTAGATCTGCAGCAATCGCTTGCAACTTCGCATCATCTAGACCATTACCATTTGAGGTGGTGCGCTTAAAAATCTCATCATGAAAAGCATAGTACTGCTCATCGCCACCTTGCTGTTTCGCACAGTTGGCGGCAACAGCTTCTTTACTTGCCATTGGCTCATGAAACGGCAGTGGGTAGTCGCGAAAAACAATTTTTACTTTGCCCGTTTTGACATATTTCTCTACGAGTTGTGCCTGTGTGTCATCAAAGTGTCGCTTGCAAAAGGGGCATTCGTAATCAGAGAACTCCACGATCGTAATAGGTGCATTTTTGTCACCCAGCACTGGGTCATCGTCGACTGAAGTCGTACCCGTTGTTGGTTGTTGAGGAGGCTGTGGTTGTGCTACTGTGTCTGCTCCCACAATATTTGGCGAACCACCTGATCGCAACTGTTGATTCTCTGTCCAAAGAGAACCAGCAAAAAATCCACCTCCTGCAATCAACAAACCCAAGAAAATGAGTGAAAAATTTTGACTTAAAAAATTTTTAAAGGCAGCAAAGGAGTAGGGAGATTCTTTCATACACACGGATACTAGGTGACGAGCAGATAGTTGTCAATGAGAAAACCCGTATATTATTACGCCTTGCTCTTGAAATAGTGGTTGCAAAAATGTATAGGTAAATGATGCTTCACGCTGCGCCGCTGTGACTTGTTGTTCCTCTCTGCCATAGTACACATACTGAATTCTCCGCTGTTCAAGAAACTGCAACGCTGCGGTAGTTGACAGTTTTCCCGTGTAAAATTCTTTTGCCGCTTGCTCACGTACTGTAGCTTCTGGGGTTTGCAATAAATGACCAAAAAATACCCTGCTATTCGTGTGAGCGGGAATTTGATTACCCATGTAGTACAAGCTCAGTATGGTGCTATCAATCGGCAGCTGGTTTTGCATACAATTGAGAGCGGCAGACTCACCCTCGGTCAGATAGTACCAAGGATTATTGCTGGTGACTGCCCTCACGCGTTCGTAAAAAATCAGGCTGTTCGTCAGAGAAACAACAAGGAGCAAATAAATCAGCAGCCAATTTTTCACATATGCTTGTTGCAGGGCAAAGTACCGTTGACTGATATCACGGAGAGCAAAAACGACCAAGAGCGTAAGCGGGATAAATAGACCGCGCAAAAAGAATCGTGCGATGCCGACAGGAAAAAAGACCAGCACTAGGGAAACAAGCACCCAAATGGTCAAAAAATGTTGTATTTTGGTGCGGGGTTTCACAACTACGAGCTGATACACAAACAATGCCAGCAGCACACCATATCCAACCAAAAGAGCCATTGGAGTTGGATGGGATAACGACTGCGAAATCACTCCAGAAAAACTTGAGTTGCGTTGGAGATTGATTGCCATTGCTAAAACTGCAAGTAGCCCTAAAACAACGTGCGAGCCCCAAGAATGCCAAGCATCTCGCCAGTGGTATTGCTGTCTGGTTGTCCACCAATTGATGCCAGTGATGAGGGCAAAACTGAGTATATTGTACGGATAAAAAATTATTGCCAGCACGAGTGACACTTGGGTGAGCACTTGCCAGCGAAGTGTTCGATACTGCAACCAAAAGAAACTACCAAATAAAGCAGTAACAGAGCTAGCAATTGCTAGCGCTTCATGAGCACGCTGAAAGGCACTGTGTAGTGTGATTGAGGTCATACTCGAATCAATTGAATTTTGACCATGCGAAAATAAAAATCCTAGCCCCCCGCCGAAACACATGATCAAGATACTAAGAATGGTTTCTTTTCTATTGTGTAAAATCCTGAGCACAAAGCAACCAAGCACACCCACCAGCACTACGCCCATGACTGTCGCGAGACTATGAAACAATATAAAGGCATTGACTGTGGGAAAAAGTTGACCAACTAATGTATAGAGCGGATAGTAAAAAATTGCCCGATTGGGCTCTGAAGTAAAGGTATTTTCGAGTAGAAAGCCATGCAACTGTCCAGAGTGAATTGCAGCAACATATACATTGATATCCCAGGGGTCAAACCAAGAAGCCTGACCGGTAAATACTTTGTCAGACGGTGTGTGCGTATACGCATACCACGTCGGAAATGAGGTGGTAAAAATCAACACACAACTGGCCAAAACGAGGGCAAATATGAACGGTAGTTGTCGCTGAAGTGTTTTCATCGTGCAGCAGCTGGATACTGCCAGACTTCGTCTGCGTTGGGCGTGACCGGTAATCGCTGGTCTGGTGGTTTTAATTTAAAAATTTGTAATGGGTATCCGGCTTCGGCTGACTGAGTAAATATAATTGCTTCCAGATTATTTTGGTAGTACTCTCGCAAATGACGATTGAGCGTGTATGAAAATACTACATATTCAACTTGACTCAGAATAGTATTGTATACGTCTGGATCGATTGGTTCTGCAGGTGGTGAGTTTGGCGTTTCTCTCAAGTCAAGATCGGGTCTGTGTTGTCGCAAATAAAAATATGGATCAGGCAAGCTACTTAAGAGCACGCGAGCATTCGGCGGCAGAATAGCTGCTATTTGTCGACTCAACTCTGCGTACTCACTACGATGTACAACAGACTCACCTACCCCATCAAAATAAAGTAATACGTTTGGTAACAAAAACGCACAAATAACTATGCCCGAAACAAGTGGTCGTTTGCTCCACAACCAAGCGCAGGTGTCTGCAACAGCCAGCACGCCTACCACGGGAATATAAACGATATACCACATCTCCTTCAAAACGACGGACAGAACGCTGCTTGTAAGAACCAAGAAAAAGAGCAATCTCTGTCCGGCATTGTGTAATTGTTTATTTGTAATTGTTCTCCACAGAAATACAGCTTCGGACAAAAGAATGCCCGCCAGCACCAATCGTTGTTTCGGCAAAAACTGAAAAATTTGCCAAAGAAAAATATCACCAAACTGTTTACGGTGAAGTTGCAGTTGGTTTTGCAATAGAAAACTTTCCCAGTTCGAGTAAAAACTTCCATACCAAAATCCAATAGCAATTATTGTCGGCAACACAACTGCTACCAAGTTACCAACTTTTGTTTGCCACTTTCCTTGCATAAACAATAGGTTACATACTATTGGTAGTAAAAAAATGCTGCCAGTTGGGTGTGTCATGCATGCTGCAGCTGCAAACGTACCACTGGAAACGTTCAACCACTGACGCCTGTGTTTGAGAAAGTGTAGGTGAGTAACTATACTTGCATACCCAAATAAAATTGTGACTAACTCCATCCGACCAACTACCGCACCGGTCTGGAAATAATAGTCAAATACCAATAGACAAACTGCAATCACTCCGAGCCAGCGTTTGGCAAACACTTGTCGAGCAACGGTGAAAATCAATAAGAGCGTTGTAGCTGCAGCTACGAGAGAAAGAATTCGCATTGCGTAGACGCTGATGCCGAAAATAGTAACCAGCGGAGCCAAGAGTAAAAAATAGAGCGGCGGATACCAGTATGCATGGCGCTCAACTTCTGGAATAAAATCGCGAAATAAACTGGTACTTAAATCAAAACCCTGTATCAGCCGATGAGTCATATCAGAAAACAGTGCCTCATCCATAAACGGTGGAAATTTTGTCAGGAGCAGTAGGAGCGAGCTCAGAACAAAAAAAATTATTAAACTTACCAAGATACCATGAGGCGAGGGAGAGAATTCACTGCGTATAGTGGTCATATCCACCTTTGTCGATAGTGTAGCCACAATCTACATAAATCAAGACAGCTCTGTACTGCCAATCTCGGTGTAGTATTTGATCTGCCAACTAATCGATTGGGAAAGTATGAAGGCACCTCACGGTAGTAAAAACCCTGAGAGGTGAGAAGCAAAGTTGTCTCGGAAAGGACAAGATAATTGGCAGTTACAAGTGGCTGTTCGAGGAGTTTTTTAATCGCTGCGCGAGGATAGGCTCGGAAACCATTGGTATTATCGGAAAGTTTACTCGATAAGACCAGACGGATCATTACGTTGGATACCCGACTAAACAAGCTGCGCAATCCGGACCAACCGATAATCCCCCCGCCTGGCAAGTACCGAGAAGCACACACAACGGTTTTCTTTGTTACCTGTTCGAGCAATTTCGGTAGGAGTTCCGGTTGATGAGAGTGGTCAGCATCCATCTCTACGAAAATTTTGCACGTACTTCTTTTATAAGCCAGGTGAAACCCTCGTATGACTGCCGCACCTCTTCCCAGCTTTGCAGCACCGCGCATCACCCGAATATGCTTTGATGACCCGTACCGCCGTTCAACAATCCTTGCGGTACCATCGGGAGAGTTGTCATCAACAACAAATAGGGATGCACCAGGAACCACACTGCTGAGAGACTTGATTAGAAAGAGAATATTTTCGCTCTCATTGTATGTGGGGATGATGATGGTAACTCGCTCGTAGTTCATGTAAAAAAGTTGTGAATTATGTTACTCACATACTTGAGATCGGCGAGCGATAGTGCCTGGTGGATACCAAAATAGCATCCAGCACTGTTGCAATGCATTGCGACTGGTAGAGTATCTTGCTCAAATTTCAGCTCACGATATGCTGGCTGACCAAGAATTGGTAGGAGTTGTCGAGTTTCGATACCATTTGATTCAAGGTGCAGCATAAAATTGTTAAGCTGCCAAGAACGATTTGCTAAAGCTTGTTTGGTTAATACAACTGGAAAAGCTAGTAAAGTGGATGCTTGATCTTTCTCTTGTTGTGGTAGTTGTAGACAGTTGTGGAGGTCAGATAGCGCAGCAAGTAAAAACTGTGTATTTTTTTGTCGCTTTTTTAAAATTTGATTAAGCGCCTCGAGTTGAGATACTCCCACTGCTGCCTCAAATTCAGAAAGACGATAACTAAATCCCACATGGTTAAATCGAAATCGCGATTGTACCAGTGTCGATAATTGACTTGAGCTCACAACATCATCGTCATCTATTGAAATGTAGTTTGTAGAACGACCGTGGTTGATTAGACTGCGCATCAGATCGTTCAGCTGCCCATCATTGGTAGTAATGACTCCACCCACCCCAGTAGCAAGCAAGTGGGCAGAGTAGGTTGAGAAGGCACCAGCCACACCCCAACTACCCACTTTTTTACCATGGACTGAAGCAGCCAATGCTTCGCAGCAATCTTCGATAATTACTAGCTTGTGCTGCAGGGCAATTTCAGTAATTTCTTTCATTGCCGCTGGTTTGCCAAAAGGGTGAACCGGAATTATCGCTCGCGTTTTCTTGGTAATTTTGTCCACCAACAACTCTGAATTGATAGTAAATGAATGCGGCTCCACATCTACTAAGATTGGAACTAAACCAATCTGTAATACAACGTTCACCGTCGCCACAAAAGTAATGGCTGGAACTAATATTTCATCGCCCTCTTTCCATTGGTGACGAATTTTAAGTGCAGCCAAAATCGTATGCAAGGCTGCCGTACCACTACTACAAATTAACCCATACTGGCAGTCGTGTAGTTGGGAAAATTTTTTTTCAAACCTTTGAGAAAATGGACCGTAGCTTAAACGCTTGGTCTGCAAAACCTGCATAACATATTGTTTCGTTTTTGCGGAAATGTACACTGATCCAAGTGAAATCTGTTTCATCATGCTGCAATGCTATGGTACTGTACTCGACTAAAGTTTGCACGAGTGCAATCTGCGACAACATTTGCAGGCTTGGCAGCATTAAAAGTTTGCCAACATAAGCTTACCACTATTATTGATAGCAAAAGCTATGTTAGAGAAATCTGAACACCCTAATTGCAGATACTTACTGGATCACAACAATCTGCATGCCATAGCTCATGCCGAGTACAAACGCAACTATAGGCAGCAAAACAAATAATACTGCAGCGAGTAGTTTTGAAAACGGCGTCACAGCGGTGAGGAACTTTGGAAGGGTACTTTTCTTTTTTGACATATGAGATCTATCGTACACTATTTTCCTGCGGGATTGCAATCGGTGTATTGGTCCCGCATGAACTTGCAAGAACGCTATTTCTCTGTGACATCACGAAAGCCTCAGCCATGAAATTCTGAATCGGTAGTACCTTGCATGATGCAATTTTAGCTGTGTGCCTCTTTCATATGCTGAAACGATTTTTCGATCAGCTGAGTGAGTACCATTTTGTCCACATCCAAAAGCCGTTTAATATACAAACATCCACCGCTCGTCTTATGTTTGCCTAAGTTTTTCAGCAATTCCTGGTTGTCTTTATTGCCTACTATAAGGGTAAACCCGCACTCAAAGTGTACCCTACTTTTAGAACTAGACAAAATCCCTTTCAAACAGTATATTTATTTCCAATACATACGAAATAACGTATATTTTGGAAACAAAATATGAATTATTACGATTTGAACCAACAGCTTGCCCCATTGATAGTATTTTCACTACAAGACATTTTTCTTGTTTGCCCAAGTTTCCGTCAGGCTACTCTATACGATTGGGAAAAGACTGGCAAGGTAGTTAAATTGAGAAATAATTGTTATGTATTTAGCGATTTTGTTCCTGAAAACGATGACTACTATTTACTTTCCAACTTAGTGTACCAGCCATCGTATGTTTCCACCGAGCTTGCCTTAAACCACTATGGAGTTATCCCAGAAACGGTAACTGTTATGACAGCCATCACAACCAATAAAACACAATCATTCACCACAGCAATGGGTACCTTTTCTTACCAAACACTTCGCCCCGATCTTTTTTTTGGCTACACCTTAGTTGAAGTAAGAAAGCATGGGGTACAAATCGCTTTTCTCGAAAAAGCTGTACTTGATTATCTCTACCTTAATACAGATGTCGATTCGGAAGAGGCCTTTTCAAGTTTACGTTGGAATAAGCAGATACTTCGTGACGAGATACATATGCGAAAGTTGGAAAAATATCTGGCTATTTTTACTCATAACGCGCTCTCAGAGAGAGTACATACTTTGTACAAATATCTGAAAGTCTAGACATGTTAGATATCACAACCATCAAACAAGTCTATGGAACGCAACTTCACTCGTTTGATAGCAGTTTACTGCGCGAGTATCTACAATACCAAATATTGGCGATTTTGTTTAATCATCCACTGAGTCGCAAGCTCTCACTTTTAGGAGGAACATGTTTACGCATAGTGCGTCAGCTACCCCGATTTTCGGAAGACATTGATTTTGACAACACAAACTTGAGTGAAGCTGAATTTAAGATACTTGGTCAATTTTTGCAAAGGGAACTCGAAAAACGAGGATACTTGGTTGAAGTTCAGTTTATCTCAAAAGGGGCATTCCAATGCCTTATCAAGTTTCCAGATCTGTTATACAAACACGGAATCTCACCACAAAAAAGTGAGAAAATTCTGATTCAAGTTGATACTTTTGATCAGGAAGTTCCGTATGAATCTGACATTTTCATTCTTGATAAATTTGAATTTTTCACCCAGATAAAAGTGACACCAAAAGGCGTCATCTTAGCGCAAAAGTTATGGACTATCACTCAGCGACCTCGGCTGAAGGGACGTGATTTTTTTGACATCATGTTCTTATTGCAAAATACGCAACCCAATCTGGCTTTTTTACATGCTAAGTTTGGTAAAAAAAATCTCTTTGAACTCAGAGAAGAAATTTTAGAGAAATTGCATGACGCTGATTATGCCCAGTTAGCAGACGATGTGAGACCATTTCTATTAAATTCAGCTGATGCGGACCGGATTACGTTATTCCCTGATTTTTTGCGACAAAAGTTAGCAAAGTAGAACCATGACAGCTCACCAAATCCCTATTACACACCAGCCCGCTGATTTATCATTATTAACTGACCTTACATGGGAAAGTAGTAATAGTTTTCCTCACGGAGAATTAGCGAAATACCTAACAGACAAGAATCCATACTCCGTCACCATCATTTTGGATAATTTGGATTGGCAATATCATAACCGCAAAACCCATGTCAAAAAGACGCATCACCCTCGGATGAGCCGGTATCATGAATTGTTACATGAATCGCTGACAACTGAATTTGGTAAAGAAAACTCCAACAAACAATATAGTGAGTGGTTAGACAAGTATCGCCAACGATGGCTTGAGGAAGGTAAAGCAAAAGACCTCGATGACTATATTTTGGAACTTGAAATGGAGCCACGCTATAAAAAGGCTATTGAACAAAGATATAAAAATATCGGAAAACTGAAACAGCCAAGATTTATTACTCATCGGGAACGATACTACAATCTTCCCGAACCTATTATTCATGTGGATTGGCGAAGCCCTTATGACAACTTGTTTATTTGGGCGGAAGGCAACCACAAATATGTTGCACGAGGTGGCAGTGGTTCTTCTGGAGCGAGAGAAACTAATAGTCGTTTTATTTTTGCTTTAGGGTTACTGAACCAAAAACAACTAGTGCCTTCACACCTCTTTTTATATGACAAAACGAATAAGCTACATCAGCTTCATTCGTTTCCAACTTTGACCATTCCAAAATATGACATTGGAGCCAATTATCATCTTGATTCTATTCGAGAAAAAAGACTGCTTAAAGGCACGCAACTTATTTGGTGGGAAAGCTTTGCGGAGTTGAAGAGATTATTTGTAAGTACAGTGAATATATGATTATTTCCTTCCTTAATTTTGATTCAGAAATTGATCCTCAAATAGTAAGTCGAGGGAAATCCTACTATCGTAAGGGTGCAGTGATCGAACTAGAGCAAGATGGAGAGAATTGGCATGCGGTAGTCGCTGGAAATGATGAATATACTGTTGATGTTTCGGTAAACAAAAGCGAAATAATCCATTGTAACTGTACTTGCCCCTATGATTTGGGTCCATTCTGCAAACATGAAGTAGCCATTTTTTACTCTATTCGAGACGGAGTCAAAACAGTCAAAACCAGAAAAGTAAAAAAGACTACACCAGCTACTCCCCAAATAAACACTCAAATTACCAACCTTCTTCAATCACTTCCCCAAGCTCAGCTTGTTAATTTTGTAACTGAACTTGCTGAACAATCAGTAGATATTCAACGCCAAGTCCTGCTTCGTTTTAGTCAAGACAGACCTGATAAAAAAACGCTGAGCAGATTAATCAAACAAGCCTTGCGCCAGGCATCGGATCGCCATAGGTTTTTGGATTACTGGAGCACTGGCAATGCTGCTGAGAATGTATGGCCATATCTCGATGAAGCTGAGCAGCTGATAAAACAACAAAACTACTCATTCGTTATTCCTTATTATCAAGTCGTAGTTGAGTTGGTGGTCCCAGCATTGCAGAGTGCTGATGACTCAAATGGGGAACTTGGTGGACTCATTGAAACCGGTTTTGAAAAACTAACAGAACTAGCTCCTAAGCTTTCCCAGAATGATCGGGAGCAATTATTTTCATATTGTTTGAAAGAATCAAAGTCAACAAAATACGATGGTTGGAATGACTGGCAACTACAGTGGCTATATATTGCTGCTTTGTTGATTATTAATTCAAGTCAGCAAATGCAACTTTTTGAGACTATTGATGAGCTGGTCACCAAAAATGAGAAGGAAAATAGTAGCGAACTCTTAGACGAAAATTTTGAGCCAATTCAAAAAGCACCTATCTTAGATGAATGAGACAGTTATTTTGCTCAAAAAGCTGCTCTGCTCAAACACCAGGTTATCATGAAAGTTCAAGGCAAAGACGCTGGTCTGAATTTTCTTCTTGAAAAACAGGCAATGCCAGATATAAAAAAAGAACTTATTCAACACTATATTAGTGCTAGAGATTTTCATAAAGCAAAACAGTTAGCTGAAGAAGGATATCACAAATACTTGACTGCATTACCTGGATTAGCAATTGATTTTGCCAAACAACTTGTTTTGGTTGCTGAGTGCCAGAATGATCATCTTGCACTAATAAAGTGGGGAACCGTAGTATTTTTGGGTTGGGGCGACTTTGATTATTACAATCAAATGAAACGAGCAGTAGATGCTCAAAGTTGGCTAAAAGTAGTTGATGATTTATTAAAAGAAACCGGTCATAATTCAAGACATCCTCACGCGGGTATTTATGCAAAAGCTCAAATTTTATCCCTAGAAAATCGTCTCCCTGATTTATATAAACTGATTACTTCAAATCCTGAAGGTTATAGTTTGTTATCTGAATATGAATCGATTTTGAAAACTGATTATCCAGAAGGTATTGCCAAAATATACGAAACCGAAATATATAAAAAGCTAGAAGGTTACAATTTGGGAAGATCTCTTTACCAAGATATTTGTCGTTTGTTGAGACGAATAAAAAAACTAGGTTTTTCAGAGAAAGTTACTGCTATTGGCATGCAACTACAAACCAGGTACACCAATCGGCCAGCTTTGCTTGATGAACTAAGCAGAGTATAATTTTAGAATTCACCTGTTTAAAAATGTAACTTTGTGGTGATTTCTGTTGATCTCTTCGAGAGATGGTATGAATTCGGACGAATTGATTGGGTTGGGGAGCTGGAGTATCCGGAGTGGACGGTGAAGGAGGTGAACCGATTTCTGCAGGATTGAACACACCGATGCGAAATCCTAGAAAGTCAGCACCTTATCATTCTCAGCCACAATCCGATAAAAATCCTCCATGTTACCGGCAGGGCATTCCTTACCACTCTCTTGCTTGCGAATTGCCAGGCAGGTACCACAAGCAATCAGTGCCCCACCTGACTCAAGATATTTTTCTAGTTGCTTCTTAATATCAAACTGATCAGATGCATGAGCTAAGTACTCCACCCCTTCACCAACCAGGAATACTGACACGCTGTCTCCTTTGCTCAGAGCCAAGTTGGCCAAACGCAAGGCATTCCAATTAGTTTCAGCAGTATTGCTAGAGAGAATTAAAGAGAGTTTCATAATGACCATTCAGCAAGCCAAGAGCGCATTTGCTCAATCTCGGATTCCTGAGCCGTGATGATATCCTCGCCCAGCTGTTTCATTTCCGGTCTATTAGATCCTGAGAGCAGCATTTGCGCCATCATCACCGCCATTTGATGATGAGGGATCATTTCTTGCAGGAAAGCCTCATCAAAGTTGGCAGCATTTTTGAGCGATTCGATGTCAGAGGTTTGCCCGCCCATCATCCCGCCGTGCATCATGCCTCGCCCCATACCCATCCCAACAGTTGAGTTAACAGGTACTTCTGTTCCATACCAGTTTTTGTACCAAGCTTGCATCTGAGTGATTTCTTGGGATTGGCTTTGAATAATCGCTTTAGCCAGGGTCAGAATCTCCGGACGTTTGGATCGTTCTTGTGCCAGTTTAGCCATCTCAATCGCACCTTCATGATGAGGAATCATTTGTTCAATAAAATGTTGGTCAAGATTATTGGCCAAGGGTGATCCATTGGCACCCTGACGGATGCCCATCATCTGCATCATGCCGTAATTATTCGTATTGACCGTATTAGTTACAAACAGCACTGTGAGCAAGCTACCTGCTAGCAAACCAATAATTCCGTAGAGAAGTGGCTGGTTTTTCATACCTACATGATAACAGTTTTAGGTCACTAGTCACAAGGGTAGGAGCTGGAGTATCCCGAGTGGACGGTGAAGGAGGTGGGGAGGCTTCTGCTGTACTGAAAGAATTTATAGAAAAGTTTTCAGTGGGAGTGAAAACTTTTTATACCACAAGAATTGACTCAATTCCAAACTTATATTTTTCGACTTCCCCTGTTTCCAAAACTCTACCTACATCGTGACCACATTTTTTGCACTTTCCTTGTAGAAACAGATCAAAATTATTGAGGATAAAAGCCCGATAATCAACAATTGTGGTGATATGATCGCCACTACAATATCCACAAAACACATTCTTCTCAATTTTCTT
>Ga0154921_19_pt1 | contig 99199 bp, 118 predicted proteins | sample RifCSPhighO2_01_FD_105890 | JGI IMG/M metagenome (GOLD analysis project Ga0154921, IMG submission 105890) | Candidatus Pacebacteria bacterium RIFCSPHIGHO2_01_FULL_46_16 | reverse complement strand
TGCCCCATCCCAGATCGGCAATACGCGCAAGGCAACAGCCACGAAAACAAGAAAAACCAACCAGACGAGTTGTCGTTGTCCCAACTTACTTTTCACTTGGAATCACTGCCCAGATTTGCATTACTGCACATAGCTGCGTACTGATTAGTACTTCCTCTGATTAGCGAAGCTATTCAACAATCAGTTGTCCCTCCATCTCTCTATGTCCTTGACCGCAGAAAAGACTGCAGTAGAACCTAAAGTTTCCCTTTTTAGTTGCAGTGAATTCAACGGTCGATGTGCCAACCGGGAGATCCTGTTTGATGCCAAGCTCATCGATCGCAAACCCATGGGGTACATCGAGATTGTTGATTGTAAGTTTCACCTTGTCTCCTTCTAAAACAGTAATGGATGCCGGAGAAAAATCAAACTTTTTGACCGTCATGGTAAATTCTTTGACACCACTTTGAGAGGTTGTGCTCACGGGCGAATTAGTTGCAGTTGGTCTACTTGTTACTGATGGAATCTGTGTTGTAGGAGTTTCAGGTTGGGAATTGGAACTTTTGTTTGTAAATAAGGCAAATCCGCCGACCAGCACAACACCGATTACAATAACTCCAATCATCATCGGACTCATAGATTGTTTAGGCTGTTCACCTTGATTTGTTGTATTCGTATCCATAGATTAAAACACCTCCTCTCATAATACTTCTTTTGCCATTCCGAATCTTCAAGAAGTTTGTTCATATAGTATCATCTGCTCACCATCACTACTTACTATCAACCACTTGGTGACCCAACGCCTGTAGTCGTTCTCGTAACGCGTCTGCCTTTTGCCAATCCTTGTTAGCTCGAGCTGTAGCCCGCTCATCAAGCAATGCTTGCATCTCATCTGAGAGTACCGTTGGCTGTTCACCAAAGGAAAATCCTAGCTGCATAATTTCGTCAAATTGACGGAACAATTGCAACTTCTCACCATTTGCTAGACTCGACTTTGTCATTTCCCACATCGTTGCGAGAGCCTGCGCAGTTTTCAAATCGTCTGCAAGGGCTGCAAAAAATGTCTCATAAAACTGTTCACCCTCCGCACTCAGTTGGGTCACTGTCTCACTCCCCCAACCACGCACCTGCTTGCCCAAACGCTCATAGGCCGTTTGTGCGGCTGTCAGCGCATCCCAGGTAAAGTTTAATTGATCGCGATAGTGTCCACCCCAAAATAGTAAGCGCAGTGCTCTTAAATTATAGCCGCGCTTGAGTACATCATCGATGGTGAAAAAATTGTCCAAAGACTTACTCATTTTCTCGCCATCCACGCGAAGGAAATTGTGGTGTACCCAATAGCGCACAAATGGTATCTTACCCGTCGCCGCTTCCGACTGGGCAATTTCATTGGTGTGGTGCACGGGAATGTGATCAATGCCACCCGTGTGAATGTCAATCTGCTCACCGAGATACTGCATACCCATAGCGCTGCACTCAACATGCCAACCGGGAAACCCTCGCTCGCTCCAGGGACTGCGCCAGCTCATTTGGCGACTCTCGCCCTTCCGCTCAAACTTCCACAGCGCAAAGTCGGTCGGATAACGTTTTCCCGCAACCACGCCGATGCGCTCGCCTTCGCGAAGCTCATTAAGTGCCTGTGGATTGAGCTTGCCGTAGTCTGGAAATTTGCTTGTATCAAAGTATACGCCATCGTCAGCTATAACATAGGTGAATCCTTTTGCTTCCAACTGCTGCACTAAGGCAATTTGCGCCTTAATATGCTCGGTGGCCCTACAACTAATATCTGGTCGCACGTTTCCCATCGCATCCATGCTTTTGAAAAAATAGGCTTCAAACTCTTTGGCTATATCCCAGACTGACTTGTGGTATTTTTTTGCCCCTTTTTCCAGCTTATCCTCGCCGGTATCGGCGTCCGACGTCAGGTGCCCGACATCGGTAATGTTTTGCACAAATGTTACCTGGTAGCCTGCATGCCGCAGTGTGCGAACCAGCACATCATCCATGGTATATTTGCGCAAATGCCCGAGGTGGGTATAATCGTAAACCGTAAAGCCGCAGGCGTAGAGCGAAACCTGGGGCGGGTTTTGGGGTGCGAAGTCTTCAATGCGGCGAGAGAGGGTGTTATAAAGACGCATGAAGTTATTCTACAGTACAGCTGAATTCTAATCTCAATCCGAATAGTAGAGCGTCTGGATATGTAAAACATTTGCAGCTCGACCTATTGAACAGTGAGCAAATCTACGTATCAATCCTTGGAACATATCACCCCGCCCCCTGCGCCTGGCTCATTTGCTGGCGATCGCGGTTGAGTTTCTCGACCATATTTTGCTTGTTTGACTGGCCGCTCGCAGGTCCTATTGGTCCTTTTTTGGGAGATGCTGGCATGACAAACGTTTGTTTCTGTTGCTCTTCTAGCTGTTTCTTTCGCAACTTCTCTTCTTCTTGCTGTTTCTTTCGCTGTTGCTCTTCTTGGAATCTTTTTTGCGCTACCCGCTGTTGTTCCTCGGTCAGCTGCTGATAGCGCGCATGCAGTTGTTTTTTCTTGGCTTGTTCTTCGGGCGTGTCGGTTTTTGGGTTAATTTGCAAAATCGAGCTCAAGTCAAAAAAATGAACCAGCTCCTGTGCAATATCTTGTGCTGGTCGCAGCACTGTCTCCTCAAGAATGCTGCCGACCTCACGCGGTTGGCGCTGCTGGGCTGGTTGTTGACCAGTCCCTTTTTGCGCTGGATTAGGCGTACCCGCCACCTGGGTTTGCTGTTGTGCAAGCTGCTTCTGCTGACCTGCCATCTGGGCAGCATCTTCATCCAAGTGCTCGCCACACTGACCCAATCCTGCATTGAAACCACCACCAGGACGCGCGCGCATCGCCCCACCAGCGGACCCTCCTTGTTTCATTGGATTTCCTCACTCGGAATGGTTGTGTGGTCGATTTGGCGAATCTGGTAAGCATCAGAGAACTCATCTGCCACCACCTGGTCTGCCGTGGCGGCAGCTTTTTGCTCAGTTGCAGCCTGGGATTGGGGTGACGTTTGCTTGAGTTCCTCAAACTTCTGCCGCTGCTTGGCAATATCGACCTCGTCGCGCGCTTTGGCTGCTGCCAGCAATGCGTCGGTATCAATCCGTGGTGGGACGATCACAGCTGGTTCTGCGGAAGATGCATCTGCAGGAGGTGCTGCTGCACCTGCTGTGCGCTGAGCGATCAGGTCTTCAAGAGCTTTGAGAGGATCCTGTTGTTGACCATCTGGCATATACACTCATGGTATCGATTTACTCAGTCGAGTGCAAGTCGGTGACAACTTCCTCCTGCTGCCTCTGTTTGGTGCGTTTTTTCTCAAATACTTTTCTGACTTGTCGAGCAGCCGAATTGCTGGCCGCCACAATCGCCTGATAGAGATCAGTCGCTCGACCCTGAACAACCACGTTCTTGCCCGGCACATCAATTTCTAGTGTCGCAACATTTGCCTGCGGATCATTGTGCTTTTTTGCCACTGTCTCGAGAAATAACCGTGCACCGGTAATGTGCTTCCGCAACTTGGTGAGCTTATCTGCCTGCTTGCGCGCAAATGCGCGGATGGCTGGCGTCACCCGCATATGTTTGGATGAAACCTGGAGCTGCATAGCGTCCCTCCTGATGTTACAAAAAACACCCATACGGTTGGGTGGTTAGACTACAAAATTTGAGCAATAAACATAGATTTGGTAGTATAGTAGCATGGAGGAGCGAGAAAATAAGCAAGAAAATTTTAGATTTGAGATACGTAGGGTTTTTTTGTTCTCTCTGCCAAATTCATCTACCCTGAATTAATAGTTTAATCTTTTTTTGCAGAAAGGCATCTATGTTTACTGGCATCATTACACACATAGGAACTATCACTCAAAAAACTCCTACCACTCTAACACTGCAAATTCCACCTGACTTACACCGAAAACTCGTACTAGGTACTAGCGTAGCAGTGAATGGCATCTGTTTAACCGTAACCACGCTTAATCAACCAAATCTTTTCACAATGAGCTATATGCCTGAAACAGCACAAAAAACGAATATGCAGTATTTGCAAGAAAATGACCTCATCAATTTAGAACTTTCAGTTACTACAGAGACATTATTGGCAGGGCATTTGGTTCAAGGGCATATTGATGGTGTGAGTCAAATTTTGGACATTCAACAGGCAGGAAATAGTTGGGTTTTTTCCTTTAGTCTTGATGAGAAATTCGCTACATACCTGGTTAGCAAGGGCTCAGTCGCGGTGAATGGTATTTCGCTGACAGTCATTGATGCCGCAGATACAAGGTTTACTGTGGGTATCATTTCCCATACCTGGAACCACACCATGCTTCATACAGCAAGTATCGGTGACTATGTGAATCTTGAAGTAGATATTTTGGCCAAGTATGTAGAAAAAATGATAGCCCACTTCACCACTAAAAAAAACAAACAGGCATAACGTATGCAACAAAAAAACGCTTCATCTACTATCTTTGCACCTAGCTTTACTCATAACTTAAAAGTTGCGATTATCAAAACAGATTACCATCATGAGTTTACTGACAACCTAGAAAAACACTGTCGTCAAACTCTCCTCGACCACGGTGTTACCACAGGTCATATTAACACTTTTATCGCACCAGGTTCGTGGGAAATTCCACTTATTGCCCAAGCCGTAGCCCAATCAAAAAAATTTGATGCGATTGTAACATTTGGTGTCATTATTAAGGGAGAAACACACCACTTTGACATGATAGCCAATGAGTGCGCTCGGGCTTTAATGCAACTCTCTCTTGATTACAGTCTTCCCATTGCCATTGAAGTACTAGCTGTCTATGACATCTTACATGCCCAAGCCAGAGCTGGAGACAATGAAGCAAATAAAGGAGTTGAAGGCGCAATAGCAGTGTTGAAAGCTCTTAAGACACTGAGAAAAATTATATGAAAAAAACCACCCATACGGTTAGGTGGTTAGGTCAAAGAATTAGAGCAAAAAACATAGGCTTGGTGGTATAGTAGCATGGAGTACTACGAAAGGAAAATATGGTTGAAGCAAATATAGGTATTACTGTTGAAAAAGCAACTAGCAACTGTCCTAAGTGCGGCAAACCTCAACGAGTAAGGGCAAATTTTTGTGGAGATTGTAGTGCTTCTTTAACTCAGACCACCACTCCCCAACCACAAGCAGAATCTGAAACAGAAAAACAAGAAATTATTCGCTGCATGCGAGAGTTTCTTTCAAGGTTGCAAAACAGAGACAGATCTGGTCCCTATGCTTATGAGCAGCAGACAACCCATACATTTGATGAAATTAAATTAGCTGTTGAACAAAGAATCAAGGGAGAACAAATTGATATTACTTCTTGGTCCAAAGCTCCACATGCATTTGCGGATGATTTTTCCCTCTGGATTGATAATCTGTCTTGGGTAAAAGACAATGACATGAAAGCACGCCAAATCTTAGAAGATGTGACTACTTTTCTAAAAACTTGCGAATCTATCCCCAATTTTGTCTGGCAAAGGACCAACAAACCCTCGAATCATGAAATTGCTTTTAATTTTTCGGGAACAATTGAGCATCCTTTTGTCGCATGATGATAATTGGTTTCTTGGACAGCTCACTATTCCCAAAAGTATTCGCAAACTTTTTGGTATTGTCGGAGCTTCAAAAGCGATCATTTCGATTATAGACGGACTGATTATTGTAAAACCCAAAAAAGATTTTTGGTCTCTTGAGGGCTCACTCGCTACTGGCATAAAATTGAGTAACAAACAGCTGAGAGTAGCTCGAAAAGCTTTTGGCAAACTTTGGGGAAGTCGCGTGAGTAACGAGTAAACTGGTTCTCTTCAATACTGATCGTGTGTAACCAGATCAAAAAAAATAAACTCATCTTTGTTTTTTATCCCAAGAGCCCGAACATTACCGTGAATCCAAATTGCATACTGCTGAGAGCGTTTGCCTTGTAGTTTGTGCAACTTCAACGAAGGGTGATTGAAATTTTCCTGAAAAATTGAGAACTGTTTAATCAAAGCTACTCTTAGCTGACGATCTTTGTGACATAGTTTCTTGGCTTTTTTACGAAACGAACCAGTAAACTCGAGATTCATAGAGTGTTAAAAAACTCAGCAATATTCGAAACCTTTGTTGTTTTACCTTCTGCGTGTTCTTTAAGAGCTTGCAGACCAAGCCGCTCAGTTCTTTCACTCATTTGGTATACCGGCTCTGCCGACTCTTTTAAAATCGCTTCCGAGGCCTTACTGACCACAAACCGCACAGTTTTGGACAGATTGTAGCCAAATTGCGCGCCGTACATGCTGAGAATTCCCGCTTCTTCGTTGGTGAGTGAAAGTTGTACTTTGTTCATAGGTAGTTAGGATTGTACTACAACCCCCGCCTGCCCTCCAACGCCCGCTTGAGGGTGATACCATCCGCATACTCGATGTCCGCCCCAATCGGTAAACCATGACCGATCCGCGTAATGATGATCGCGGACGTATCGATTTGGCTGGATTGTTCAAGAAATTCTTTGATGTACAGAGCGGTCGACTCACCTTCCATCGTCAAGTTGGTGGCAAAAATAATCTCCTCTACTCCGGCCATACGTTTGACAATGTCATGCAAAAATAATTGGTCTGGACCAATATTATTGAGTGGCGCAATTGCCCCGTGCAGAACGTGGTATAGCCCGTGGTATGAATCTGCCCGCTCGAGTGCCACCAGATCAAGTGGCTGCTCAACAACACACAGTAACCGAGTATCTCGGTTGGGGTCACCGCAAATGCTACACGGGTCGTGCTCGCTAACCGTGTGACACTGGCTACACAAGACTGTTTCGCGCTTGAGTGCTGTCAAACGATCAGCAAACTCTTGTAGTTGGTGTTCGGGATTATGGAGCAGGTAAAAAACCAACCGCTGGGCAGACTTTGGCCCTATTCCAGGAAGGCGTTCGAAAGTTTCGATCAACTCGCGGACAGCGCGGGGTAGTTTAAACATAGTTTCTAGTACAATTGTCGATACCTGCCACACTTTACACGAGGCACAAGACAAGCGCAACATGCCACCATTTGATTTTGCATCTTTGATTACGCTGTTACAAGATCACTATATTCTGTATGTACCGGCAATTTTTCTCGGGAAAATTCTCGGTCTCATTATCCCGATTATCCCAGGTGGAATCTTTACGCTGAGTGCGGTACCAGTCATCGGGTGGTTGCCCGCCTACAGCATTGACCTAGCCGGCAGTGTCGTCGCTGCCAACATCGCCTATAGCATCAGCGGGCGCTATGGCATCCGTGTGGTTAAAAAATTATTTGGCCAAAAAATAACTGACAAACTGAGTAGCATTCACGTACGTCCAAATCGCACAGTCGAAACTGCCTTTATGCTCCGCCTGGCTGGCGTCAGCCTCTTATCTGATGCGCTTATTTGGTGTGCGCCACTACTAAAATTGCCACGCTGGCGTTTTTTACTCGGGTATCACCTGGCACATCTGGTTACGACCGCCCCACTATTTTTTCTAACAGAAAGGGCTATCTCAGTAAACCAGGCAGGATATCTGCTGCCAATTGCGCTCTCAGCCCTGATTTTGCTGTTTTTTCTTAAAGGAAGGTATTTTGAATAACTTGCTCTACCACCTGCCAAACAGCATGTTCTACTTCTTCAAGCGGCTTGCTCGCATCGATAATTTGCCACCTGCCTGTGGTGTCTGCTTTGGCTAAATCCAAGTAGGCCTGGCGGACTTTTTCATGAAACTCTCTGCCCTGCATCTCCATGCGGTTGTTGTTGCCTGCGGTTGCCACGCGAGCCAAACCTTCTTCCACAGGGACGTCTAGCAACAAGGTGAGATTGGGCAGGGTATGTTTGGTTGAAATGTCATTAAGCTGATCAATCAACTCCCGCCCAAACCCACGAACAATACCCTGGTAAACTATGCTGCTATCACGCGAGCGGTCCATGAGCACAACTTTGCCAGCAGCCAATGAGGGTAAAACGATCTCACGATAAATCTGCGCCCGGGCCGCCTGAAATAGCAGAACCTCAGTCGTATAAGCCATACCTGCATTTTTGGCTGAAAGCACCACCTCACGGATTTGCTCACTGACCGTCGTTCCGCCTGGTTCGCGCAGCGCAATCACGTCCTTGCCAAGGGCAGTCAGCTTATCGCGCAGGCGCACAATTTGCGTCGTCTTGCCGCCGCCCTCTCCCCCTTCGAGGGTGATGAGGAGACCGGGGGCAAAATCGTTCTGCGTTGCCATATCAAAATAAATAAATTCTAGCTAAGTATACCGTAGCTTAGTCAAATCACGAAGAGCGGGTAACAACAACCAGGCGTTAAAACCCATGACACTCATTATCAAAAGAAATGCCCTGATGTCTTCGGGAAAATCTCTTAAAACTTCCCGCATCAACTCGTCATCAATTTGGTCAAGAATATCTGATGTCCATTTAATTACCTGTTGAATCATCGCCCCACCTCCAGATTCAAGATAAACTTTGAGTGCCAGCAATTGCTCCAAGACTTGAGGTGCTTGTTTTATCAGTTTTGTTTCAATAATAAGTTCTTTTGGGGAATTTGCTGTCTCATCATACAAACGCATCACAAAAGCGGTGACGTGTGTAACTGTCACTTCTTTGCCTTCATCCCAATAGTGGTCCGTCAGGTATCTCTGAGAATCGAATGTTTCTTGGTCATAATCTGCTTCATTCGTTGGCTTCCCAAACATTTGAGTTCCCCTACTGCTAATTGTCTTAGAGGTAGTGTCGCAACCAAAAGCTACAACTTTTTGACCAGGAAACAGACTAGAAACGCTATCTACTTTCCTTTTTGATTCCTCTACTACATCATGTGTCCCAGATTCACCATCTTGAGGAACTAATATCACCGGCACACCAAATAAATAACCAAGTGGAATTTGCTCCTTTGCCTTACCGTCCCCATTTCTTATTTGTGCTTCAACTGATGCCTGAAACGCCATTGGGTTTGAATAGTCCAACCAATTTGCCCCAGTAAATCCAGGGGTATCTGAATCGTCCGGGTTTACATTTTGCAACCAGTACTTGAGTGCTAAGTAAGCGAAGAGTCCCTTCCGGACGCTAGCTGTGGCAAAGATTATGACATCTGGTTTGCCATTCGGCCAATACCTCTCAAGTTGCTCTTTCGTGAGTGTTCGGCTATCTAACTGCAACTGTTCTTTGGCTGGCATATTCCAAAAACCCACTAAACCACAATATCTAGTGTTAAAGCAAGTATTGAAAAACTATATGATGTATGGGTGTTGCGAAGAATCAGGCTAAACTGCGTTATTGTCGCCCCGTACTGCCCAGCCCGCCACGGTTAGCACTAGAGAATATTATTTTTTCGACAAGTGCAATACGAATGGCAGGCTGGATCATCAGCTGTGCCACCCGCTCACCCCGTTCGACCACTACGGGTTTGTCGGTGAAGTTAAGCAGCGCCGCCAGGTATTCATCGCTATCACCGCGAAAATCGTGGTCGCCCACCCCAATCCCATTTGCCAAAAGCAATCCTCGCTTATGCAAGCTACTCCGTGCGGCAATCAGTGCCCAGTACTCCTCCGGCAACTCAAGAGCGATGTTGAGTGGCACGTACCCAATCGCGTGCGGAGCGATCTTAACCTCAAGCCGTGCCATCAAGTCCATGGCTGCTGCGCCCGTGGTTTTATACGCCGGTAGCGGTAAACTGATATCAAAACGCTTCATGCCAACAGATATTGGCTTCATCGCACCACCTCGTACTCCATAACGGTGGTTTGCTCAGACAATATATGCCGCTGTCGCAGGCGAATTTGCACTGGTATTTCCTCGGTAAACAGGCGAATTCCCGTACCGAAAAGGACTGATTCTATAGTAAGGTACAGCCTACTAATAAGCCCAGATTGCATCCATTGTGTATACACATGTGACCCGCCACAGATAGCGACATTTGTATATCCTTCGGCTTTGATCTTCGTTAATAATTCGGCTGGTGGCAACTGCGTGGCTTCCACTTGCTCTGGCGAAAATCCCAATAATTTGCGCGAAGTGTAAACAAACGTTTTTCTTTCTGGAAAGGGTCGTTCCATGGGCTCAAAAGTAGTCCTTCCCATGACCACCGCCCTTGCATCCCTTGTCTTCTTGATAAAAAACGCTGCATCCTCTTTGCTCCTCCAGGAGATTGACTTTTGGTTGGTCGTCTTGGCTATAAATCCATCAGCAGAGAGTGCGGCGATAAGAAAGACGTGCATGGAGTAAGTGTAGCATGAGAGACACCACGCGCTTATGATAGAGTTAGTATGTGCAAGAACCAATAATTCTAAATGAATCAAGTGCCAATCGAGAAGTGAAGGGCGAAAACACTGACATTGTGGCGAATAACTTAACTCAACGACTTCAAGTCAGGACAGAAAATGCTGCACAACCCCCTCAGCTATTTTCTATTAGAGAAATAATGGGACAATTCCCTACTCTCCCAGTATTTCGTGATGAAGGATTTTTTGACATTCAGCTTGATATAGATGCATTTGTAATGCTGCTAGAGGAAATGGGATTAGAAAACGAAGCAGCTCAATTTTCTATTTCAGTAACGTCTGGAAAAATCTCAGATCTGGATTTCTATGGTGATGTTGTAGGAGGAATTACCAATAAAAACGGTGACGTAGTTATATACTCAAGTATTCCCCACCACGCACTTGCAACTCCTGGAGAAACACTGCATAAAAATAATTGGCATAACTTGGCAGTTCAAAGCAATGTGCTTGTTAATACAATTTTGCATGAATTGCGTCATGCATGGCAAGTGAGAGTTGCTGAACAAAATTTGGTAGGTTCCATGGCTGCATCAGATCACGATGGTCTTGAAACTGAAAAAGATGCAATTGCATTTGCTGAAAAATTAACTCCAATTATGGAGACATTCCTGAGAATAAATGGTGTTCATGAAGGACCTGATAGCTCACAAATTCCTCAAGTCGATCCCCTTCTTGCGTCTCTAGTAGACCTAACTCAGGGTAGTGTACGTGTGATAGATACTGAAATTAATAATTTCAACGATTGGTATGAATCTCAATTACAGAAAGCAGAACAGGGAAAATTTTCATCTGACGAAATTACTGGCTATTGTGCTGAGCTAAGGAGAAGACTTGAAACCGAGAAGATTGGCTTTCTTGAGTGGCGATACCTGCTCAAAGAGCTCCAGAAACGTGTTACTGATTCACAACCAGAAGACAGTGCCTTTATCGAAATTCAACTGCACGTATTTGACCAAGAAGTAGCAGCGCAAAGTAGTTAAAAACCTTCTACCTCCACTCTCCCACCTTCGGTTGTGTTAATGTTGGCAATCCCTGCAAATCGCTCGTTAGTTTTTGGAATAGCTGGAGCTGCGGCTGCAGTATCGGCCAGATCTTTTGCAAAAAAAGATTACCCAACAAAAATAAAACAATCACATACAAAAATAGCCCACCAAGCGTGCGCGCCATACCGGCCACAAAGTTGCGCGCAAATATTTCGCCAAAACTCGTCTCGTAAATGGTTTTGCTCGCACCGATAAGTTGGTCTGGTTCTGGCATGCTGCAATGGTAGCACGATTCCAGATCCCAGTCTCGTAGCTGGAGAGAAATTTTGGTATCATACGAGAGTATGAGTGTCCCGGATTCCTACCAATTCTTATTTCCGTCTTCCCCGGTTGATGCATTAGAAATACAACGAGATAAGACGTATATTATCGAGACACTTTTGAAAAATTCGTCACTTGATGCATGGCAATGGATGAGTCGGGTGGACACAAAAAATGATATTATTGTGGTACTCAAAATAGCAACAAACTTAAGAAAAAAAGATGTTCTGCTCTGGTCAAATTTGTATAACGTACCAGAAAGTGAAATAGCATGTTTACAAACCACATTCCGCTCTGGACACAAGAGCTCATGGGTATATTCCTAAACGAGTTATAATACTGTGCATGCAGACACACATCCCAACCCAGGTAAAACAGTACTTTTGGGGCGATAATTTAGAGCAACTCAGTTGGGATAACCACAGAGACTATATAATCCAGACAATTTTAGAAAAAGGTGATAGTGTTGCTGCGAAGTGGGTGCTTCAGAAAACCAAGCAAAATGAGCTGCTTTCGCTTATACCCAAACTCAAACTGAGTGAAAAATCTCGTAACTTTTGGCTTGTCTACCTTTCATAATGAAAATTTATTCCCAACTATTACCGAAACAAACTGCTACTCTTGTCGATCAATTTCAAGCGAATGATCCTGCTTTTTTACACGACTTCTATCTTTCTGGTGGCACAGGACTAACACTACAAATTGGCCATCGTGAATCTGAGGATCTCGATTTTTTTTCACAGCATAACTTTAATCCAGAGCTCCTGCAGTCAGAAATAGCAAAGTTTGGAGTACTGGAAAATACTGAACTTAGTGTAGGAACAGTAAATACTTTCTGTAACGGAGTAAAATTGCAGTTTTTAGAATATCCTTATCGACTCATTGGACCGCAAGTTTCCTGGAAAAATATGCAACTAAGCTCTCTACTCGATATTGCCTGCACCAAACTGCAAACAATCTCTATGCGGGGCAGCAAAAAAGACTTTATTGACCTGTACTTTCTGTTGCAGACCTATTCTCTCCAAGAACTGTTCGATGCACTCAAAAAAAAATATGCTGGCATCAATTACAGCATCACACATATCATGAAATCACTCACCTTTTTTGCCGATGCAGAGCCACAACCAATGCCGAGAATGCATTCTTTAGCAGCCTGGGATGAGATCAAACAATCTGTTATAAAACAAGTTCGCGCGATCAACTTTTAGTGCTATAATTCACCACATATGACACTCTTTCAAATCCTCAGTATCATCTCGGCTACAGTCGGAGTCATTCTCCTGTACCTCCTAACCACGTACAACGGACTCATCCGCCTGCGCAATCGAGTCAAGACCGATTTTTCTGATGTCGATGTCCAGCTACACCGTCGCTCTTCGATTATTCAGAGCCTCGTTGAGCTGGTCAAAACCTACGCCAAACATGAGAAAGATACATTTACCGATGTGGCCAAAGCGCGCGCTGCCCTCGATACCTCTGTTACGGCAGGCGCAAAAGCCAAGGCTGACAACATGCTGACTGAGACACTGCGCTCGCTCATGATGGTGACCGAAGCATACCCAGAGCTCAAGGCAAACAAGAACTTTCAAGAGTTGCATCGTGATTTGCTCGCCGCTGAAAACATGATTGCGCGCTACCGCGAGGAATACAACAAAACTGTCGAACGTTTCAATAACACGATTCAAACTTTCCCGAATTTACTGGTCGCCAGTTTATTTGTCTTCGAATCGCAATCACTCTTTCAGGCAGAGCCTGTGGCAACCAAAACCAAGTAACAGCACATGCAATCTCCCTTCCACAATACAGACAAAAGTGTCGAGCGCGCCAGTCGGATCATCTCTGGGCTGTGTGCCAGTCTGATCGTGCTGCTTGATGCGACCATGGCCGTCGGTTGGCAATCGGGTGAGCTACAAGAACGCGTACTCGTGCCGGGTCAAGTATTGGCAGCCTACAGCGTGAGCCAAGTAGAGCGCTGGGCGGAGACCATGGAAGACAGGAGCGAGGGTGACATTGAAACAGCCAATGAGCCACAAAACACAGGCGGCGGCGCAAGTTCAGTCATAACCACAACCAACACTACCAAAACGTATACCCAAACACCGGCAGAACCGCAACCCCAGCAAAACAATGCAGGCACTACCTACACCTTCACCAACCGCGAGCCAAGCTACTCGCCTCCAGCTTGGTTTGTAGAGAGCTCGGCCAAATCACAGACAGAGTTTGAGGCGAAATCACAACAAAACAAAGCAGAATTTGACGCCTACGCCGCTCAGTCCAAGGTAGATTTTGAAACTGCCAAGGCTGTAGCTGATCAATAATCTCACGTACGATTCACTGACTCCCCTTGGCTTTTCTTCTTCCGTGTGGCAGGATAGCTGTCATGCAGACTCGCCCTTTCTTTCTCATCACCGGCGATGACTCGGTGCACGCCCCTGGCATCATTCTCCTCAAGCGAATTGTCGAGCCTTTTGCCGACTGCGCGATTGTCGCCACCAAAGAACAACAATCGGCCAAAGGCTCTGGCTTGACATTCCCTGGAAGTAGCTGGGGAGCAGAAATTGTCGATGGCTGCGAAGCGATCTGGATAGACGGTACTCCCTCAGACGCAGTGTATTTTGCGTTTGATTACCTGAAACAAAAACCAGACTTTGTCCTCTCAGGGGTAAACTTAGGGGTTAACATCGGCGATGCGATGCATCGCTCTGGCACGGTCTCAGCGGTGGTAACAGCGGCACAGTCGCGCAACACCCCTGGCATCGCTTTCTCACTCGTCAGTGCAGCAACATCATGGTATCAAGACCATGGAAAAGACACCGTGTTCAACGAGCAACTGCTCTCATACCCTGGCAAACTCATTCGCACCATTATCGAAAAAGCTCTAACATATGATTTTCCCGCCAATAGCTTTTGGAATGTCAATTTTCCGGCAGAGCCGACAAGCGAGCTGCATGTTGTCCCAACTGGACCAGGCAACCACTGGAATAACAATCAAACTATAGCTGAAGATAGTTTTACCTATATCTATGATCATCAAACACCAGAAACGCTGATAAATTGTGATATCAAACTCATTCACCAGGGCAAAGCCACCATCACTCCCTGCCGTGTTTCGTTTACGCTTGAGTCTGAACTCGTACCACTCAAACAAGTATTTGCCAACCTATGACCAAACCAACCCCCTTTACCTATGAAAGTTTGCCGCAGCTCATAAAAACCTACCGAACCAGAGATAAAAAAATCGTCCTCACCCAGGGCACGTTTGACATGCTCCACATTGGGCACGCCCGCTACCTGGAAGAGGCTAAGTCGTACGGCGACATTCTCATCGTGGGTGTCGATTGCGATGCCAAAGTGCGTGCGCGCAAGGGGCCTGATCGCCCGATTGTCCCCGAAGATGAGCGGATGGAAATGCTCGCACGGCTCCGGTCGGTTGATCACGTCGTGCGCAAGCCGGAGACAGCGGAACGTTGGGCGTTGATAAAACTCGTCCACCCTGATGTCTTGATCGCCACTAAAAAAATGTATAGCGAAGCAGAGCTGAAAGAACTACAACGATACTGTGGCAAAATTGTCGTCCTTGAACCGATGGCGACTACCTCTACCAGTGCCAAATTGCGACTGGTACAAGTGGGGGCAGCCAAAAAAATTGAAAAAACCCTCTCGACCAAGTTGGTGAAAGCAATCGAGGAAATACTCAAAGAGTTAAAAACTGAGTAATCGAATATGACCATCCTTGCCTACATCCCTGTTTTGCATCGTGGGTACTGGGAGTTGTTTGCCGCCTACCCAACAGCCGACACCCTACTCATTCTCCCCGGTGACACAGCCCAAGAGTTTACTCCCCACCGCAAAGAAATTCGTGCCTTACCAGAAGAAAAAATTGTCCAAGCAATCAGCAGCTGGCGGCTATTCAAAAGCGTTGCTATGCTTGATGAAAAAATTTTGGGGCAACTGGCTGCCAACGCCACGCCATTGGCCATCCCCGATGAACTCGTTACAACCCAATTTGTTGCCAAGTACCTGCCGAAAAACCCCCTCGAGAAATCCAGCATTTTTCTGCGTTGGGATGCGGCCAAAGTCAAAGAGCGCCTGCAGCCACACCCAGACAAAATAATGGACGCCGCCAGAATAGAAGGCCTCAAAAGTAGCGATTGGTGGCGACAAGTCGGAGCAGTGGCGGTGCGAAACGGCAAAATTATCGCCCAAACCCACAATACGCACTTGCCCGACGAACAACAGCCGTATGCCGAGGGCGACCCGCGCGCGCACTTTCACAAAGGCGAGGCAGTTGAGCTCATGACCGCCATACATGCCGAGGCGAAGCTGATTGGCGAGGCCGCGCGCAAAGGTTTGTCGCTCGAAGGCACAGAGCTTTTCCTGACCGATTTCCCCTGCCCTACCTGTGCGAAACTCATTGCCGCCGCCAGTTTTGCAAAAGTCTACTATCAACACGGATACACGATGCTTGACGGCGAGCGGGTGTTGAAAAGCGCGGGGGTGGAAATTATCAATCTGACAAAATAATACTTATGTCACTTTCTTCTAAAAATGAGGTCAATCAACAACTAGCAGAATCAAAGGTTATTTTAAACATACCCGAGCATATACTAGAACCAGGCAGTATTTTGTACCATTCTTCTAGAGCTCCCCAAGTGTTGGTTGCTTCAGAAAAATTTGATCCATCTCAAAGCAATAACTCGGGTTGCATCTTTTTTACCGCAGGTGCAGAGGTAAGAACAACAAATGTCTCCGTACTCGTAGAACAGAGATTGCGCTTACTTGATCTGCAAGGAAATACTAGAAAAATACAGCGACAACTACAACAAATTGGTTCTGATCCTGTAACGTATGCAAAAGCGCTTGGACTCGATGGCATCCATAGCGATTCCACATCGATCAGGTTTGCAAGACACACGACTGAAATACAATTATTTCCTGAGGCACTCGAAAAACTCGGTGCTATTTCTATCTTTCCCTCTTTGCCTGGAGCCATATAACACCTCCACCGAAATTAGTGAGACTTGTCATTTCAACATTCGAAATGTACAATTCAAATGTATGAAATACGCTACCGCTACCACACTACGAAATAATCTTTCAGCTAACCTAGATCTGGTTGAGAATATCCGCGACTTTTTACTGGTGAGCAAACGCGGCAAGCTCACTTCTGCTCTCGTCAACATTGATTTGTTTGAAGAGCTGCTTGAGCTTGCAGATAAGTCGTACGTTGACAGCATCAAAACGGCTCGCCAGGAATACGAGAATGGTGAGGTATTCAATATGGACGCGGTCTTTCCAGAACTATGAGCACATTCAAGCTCGTCTTCACAAAGTCTGCGTTCAAAGATATAGAAAAGCTCGACAACATAACGAAGAAACGGCTCAAGAATAAACTTGCAACATTTTGCCTAGATCCCCTCGAGTATGCAAAAAAATTGATCAATCACCGGATCGGATCATATCGCTGGCGAGTTGGCAATTATCGAGTAATTTTTGATTTAAATGACGTAGAAAATATAGTTATTGTTCTTCGAGTTCGCCACCGCAAAAATGCCTACACTTAACTCTTATCCGCCCCAATCTTAAACCGCACGGGCACATATTCTGGATCGTCTAAATCAGGTACCAAAAAGTGTGCGTGGATATGCTTGACCGTCCCAGCTGAGTAGCGTGTCGCACCGAATCGCATGGTCATTGCGCCACCTGGCACAGCCTGCTCTTGTTGCACCGAAGCTAAGAGAACAAATAGGTCGGCACCTTCTTCTGGCAAAAGCTCAAACAAATTTTCGGCATGGCGCTTGAGGATAACCAGGTAGTGCAGCTTGGTGTGTTTGTACGGCCAGCTATTGGGCGTCAGCACCCAATACTTTGTTTCGCGCTCGGTCGCAGTGCGGTGATACAGATGTAAATTTTCTGGACAGAACGGACAGTGACCCGCGACCAGAATCCGCTCCATTTCCTCGCGTTGGTCGTCGTAGCGCGCATTGGCAAGGTCAACCAGTGGGGTGCTGTTTGCTTTCGTCATAGTTAAATCGCTACCGGAATACCTTTGATCCCCGGGTGTGGCTCGTAGCCCTCAAGCACAAAGTCATCCGCGCGAAAGGCAAACAAATCATCGGTTGTTCGTGTCAGGCGCATAGTGGGAAACGGTCGTGGTTCGCGCTCGAGCATGGTTTTGACCGCAGGCACTTGATCTACATAAATGTGGGCATCAGAAATGGTGTGCACATACTCGTATGGCTCAAGACCGGTCACTGCCGCCACCAGCATGAGCAGTGCCGCGTACTGGACCATGTTGCTCGGCACCCCAATCGGCAAATCGCCGGATCGCTGGAACATGTGCAAAATCAGCCGCTTACCATGTACTAAAAAGTGCACCCAACCGTGGCAAGGACAGACCACTACCTTTTGCTGTTTGCCGGTGCCACGAATAGTGTACTGCGGAATCCAGGGTGAGATAAAGTGCGTCTTGAGGTGTGGTAGCTCACGAATCTGCTCGACAATATTTTTAAATTGATTATATGGTTTGCCCTCGCTCGTGGGGAAATCATGAAAGGCTGCTCCGTACGATCCAGGACCCAGGTCGCCAGTTGCAAGCCCACGCTTCTGACACTTTTCCTCAGTCACCCACGGCTCCCACCAAGTCACCCCAAACGACTCGAGTTCTTTTTGCGTTCGTGCACCGTTGATAAATGCGATCAATTCGCCAATCGCTTGTCGCCAAATAGTCACGGGCAAACGCTCGCTCTCCTTAGGTGCCATATTACGCTCGGTGATGAGGGGGAAACCATTGCTCAGTCGAAACCGCATCGGTGGTAATCCGACATAACTAATCGTGTCAGTCCCCGTCTGCGACTTGACCCGTGTGCCTTCCTCGAGGATGAGCTTGAGGCGTTGGCGGTATTGGCGGTCGGGGGTGTGCATAAAAATTATTTTTTATAAATTTGATCGTGTGTTCCCATTTCAAAAAAATAATATGCATCGTCTTCGACAAATAACAACCTAAAATCCATAGTAACAGAAAGACTCCAAACATGCTTCAAATCACCTTGTAGCTTATGAATTCTTAAAGAAAGGTGTTGGGGATCACCTACAAATAAAGCAAGCTGTTTTCTAATTTTTTGAAGTAACTTCGCATCCTTTTTTTGTAAACGTCGTAGCTTTGATTGCAAAGACGAACTTATAGTTACTTCCTTCATAAATTGTCAAAAAAAACATCGACATCGGGAACTGGAACTGCTGCATCTCGCTCTTGTAGTGCTTTTTTATATGACTTTTCTACCCGCTTTGAAGCCTGAAAAACTGGGATCTCTACATCCTGAACATCATTTATTATCAAATTTTTGATATAAGCAGACAAACTCAAACCAAACTTACTTGTTTTAGCCTGTAGTAACCCCTGTAATTGTACGGGAAGTGTCACTCTAATTTGTGTTGATTGTGCTTGCATACGCCCATTATATGCATAAATCAAGGCACATTCAAGACTAAAATGGCTTATTGTGGCACTCAACTCAACAATCTCACACGGGATGCTTACTACGATGATCCAGTTCGTTAATCTTCCCTCGCAAAACTTAACCTTGGTAGATTCAAACATACTAATTTATTCACTCAGTTCGAACTCAGAAAAATGTACACAAGCACAAGAGTTTTTGCAGAATAACCAACTGAGTTTGTGCGTGGCACAACAGAATATCTTTGAAACACTGAGAGTGCTCACTCATCCAAATACACCGCATTCTCTTGCGAAAACAGTGGCAATCAAAGACGTCACGCTTGTGACCCAACACCTGAAAATGCTCTGTCCTCAGCCCGAAACCAAACACGTTGCTCTGGAACTCATTCGCAAATACAAAATTATCGGGAGTAAAATCTTCGATGCCTACCTAGTTGCAACGGCATTCAGTAATGGAGTTACTACAATCGCAACAGAAAATGAAAAAGATTTTAAGATATTTGATGAGTTGAAAATAATGAATCCATTTGTTCCTAAAAACTCGAGTTTAGCTTGAACAACTACCTTTTTTTGATAGACCCAATCTACAAAAAAATTTTATACTTTTATAAGTAATATATAATGGTCAAAATGTATACAAATATTACAATTTTTTCATGAGAATTGTGGAGCGAGAACCGTCACTAGCCGAAGAAAAGCTGACTCCACTCGAACACACGACTACTCGAGGAATTGAGACAATAATTGACTTACTGTATAACCAAACCGAAACCGAGCTTACTGGGCATCCTGGACGAACGAACCTGCTTGGGCTACTAAGACAATCCATTGGCGCAGACAGTCAAACACCTTTGCTGCCACTCTCACTGAGAATCCTAACTGCCTCTCTTGTCCATAGAACAGACTTTCGTCTCAAACAAATTATGGTTGTGGCACTAGACCGCTATTTTAGGACAAAAGAATCTCCCAAATCACCTGGCAAATTACTGCCTGCTTCATCCGCAAAACACAATGATCAATCGGCTGCGGATCTAGAAAGCATCGACTTTTTAGTTGCTCTATTCACAGAACACAACCTGTCACTTTCAGCCGAAGAGCTGCTCAAGACATATGCATGTTTGCTGATCTCAGATGTTTTTCCAACTCATAGCGAATTCGGAAGCCCAACAAACTTCTATTATGAGCTGGAAAAAGCTGGCAACCCACTTGACCAAATCGTTATACAAAAACTTGGGGGAGATGCTTGGTTGCAACCAGATTCAAGGACAGGTTTTGGCTATATTCCCCTAGTATTTATCGAGATGTTGTCGTATCGAGACTGCTCAAAACCCATTGAAGAGTGGGCAGCAAGAACTGAGGGAAAAAGGTATGAAGATCTCTGGCAGCCTTGGGCAGAACAGATTTTAGCCCAACTCCTCGCACAGAGAATCAACTATTCATTGAGCGATCATATTAGTACAACTGAGCTGTATGATCTGCTGCTCGCGCTCATGAATCATGGCGTTTCACCCACAGCATCACAAACACCGTTTTCTGCCGATGAGTTTCGACGAGAAAAAATTTGCCAATTTTTTCATGTGCAGAGAAGTAGCGACTTTTTATTGAGTTCCGTTCTAAGAGATGCCATGAGGATAGCTCTGAGCATCTCACATACATACCAAAAAGCAAATGCGTCTGGCTACTTTTATAATGATCGATTTAAAAACGAAATAGCAGCCTTTATTGATACCACTAAGTTTTTTCTCGGATTACTTGAGCAAGATTCCCAAAACTTCCTAAATCGAAAAAATACGCAATATTTCGAACAAGATCATATGAGCATGCTTCGTAAAGAGCTGATTAAACCAAGAATAAACTATGTATTCTACGACCCAGATGCAGACTGCGTACTCGTGATGCGGTCGCAAGCAGGGTTATATCTCCTACCAACAGAGGGATATCCGGGTTCTGCCACCCCTACCCAGGCTTGGAGTACTGGTGTAAAAAAGTGGGTGGGAGAAGGAGTTGCACCTGCCCATATTGTATTCGTGGGACAAACCAGTCGGTTATTTGATAATGACGAATATCAAACACAAGAATTTGCAGCGGTGTTGGCAGAGACACCTGGCCGAGTTGCTCTGTCACAGGGCAATGCAATAGTGCCACCCGGTAAAGAAAGGGTGACCGGTGCTCGGTGGATACCTCGTAGTGCCCTGCCCTTGCTTTTTGAAGCAGTACCCCAACAAATCAGTTTAGCCACTCAGTATTTTCCAGAGGTTACTGCCGCTCGCGTTAGTCGATACAGAGAGTTACTTCAAAGGTTCTGCGACACATCTGGTCCCCACGTACAATGGAGCCTGAGAACCAATCCTTATCACGAAAAGTGTAGTTTTTCGAGAAGAAGAGACGCTTTATCAATAGGCGACCCTATTCCTGCTGACGAGCTCTGGATCACAGCTCAAGTGTGGCTGCTTGAAGATGATGAGTCGCTAGACTACGAACCCAGACTTTTATTTGAAGTTGCCAAAGATGGCATGATCAGCTTCCCTACAGTTAGTCGTGCTCCATCTCAGATTGATTTTACAGCTGTTAACGAAAAAGTGGTCCAGGTGCTTAATACAATGGGAGTGAGCAAAAACGATCAACCTCAAGCCACCCTGAGGAGTCTGGGTATTCTGTCCAAAAGAAGAAAAACTCCTCGAATGTTGGCACAAGCCAAAATATCTTTCATACATGCGGTCGTGAGCTCAAGTGCACCACACGACTTGCTTGAAGCAGTAGTAGGTAAAAGCACTGCTGAGTACAACAAAACACACCAAGAAAACCTGATCGGGCTTACATTTAGTGAAGCTCTAGCAATTTTACGAGCATATAAAACCAATCTAGCAGAGCAAATATTTGCAACCGGAAGCGACCAACCTGATAAACGCGAGCAGCTCGAGATTATGGAACTTACCCTTAGTACTGTTTTCACTGCCTTTTATCAAGAGGGTTTGTGAGTTTCTATATTAGGAACTACCTTGTTTTTACCAAATACGGCACCTCAAGTTTAAACCGCTGACTTGCGACCCGCTCAATAACTTGGCGAATACGTGTCGACTCAACACCCTCAATGCGAATATCGGCTGCCGCTACTTTTTTATCGATGAGCTCAACCAAAACACGATCGGTCACTTCGTAACTAAAACCTAACTCGTCCTCATCCGTCTGCCCCTGCCAGAGTCCAGCAGTTGGCGCTTTATCTAGAAAAAGCTTTGGCAACCCAAGGTGTTGCACTACCAGCCGCACCTGGGTTTTATACAGATGTTGTAACGGCTCTAGGTCACTCGCTTCATCTCCAAAGCGGGTAAAATACCCCAAGTATTTTTCCGACTTGTTTTCTGTGCCCACAACTAATGCACCTCTCTGCCTAGCCTGCTCATACACCACGATCATCCGCACCCGCGCCATAATGTTTCCAAGACTAAGCTCATCGGTAACTGCAAGTGACTTGGCGATTTCATCGACCATCGAGCGAATATTGATTGTCTGACAATTGTCGGTCGGAATCTCATTCCAAGCAGCCAGGATTTCACTGTCATGCGTCAGTTGTTTGCCGTAAGGTAAAAAGAGGGGAAAAACATGTTCTGCCCCCAATGCTTTGACGGTCAGGGTCAGTGACAACGCCGAGTCAATCCCGCCAGATACGGCAATCACTGCCTGTTGTTTTTTGGCAGTGGTGTAGGTCTGACGAATAAAATCAATGATTTCATCTACTTCTTTGGCTGGATTTGTCAATGTAAGCGGTGCCGACATAGAGTGTATGGTCTTGAATATACCGCTCGACCAGTGGATGCACCAGGTCTGAAATCGACGTGCCGGCCGCCACTCGCTCGCGCACTTGGGTGGACGAGACCTGGACTGGCTGAACGTGAGGAATAACACGCATATTCTGGTACAGTGGTTCGAGTGGGTAGCCAGCCCGCGGATAGATAAAAAAGGGAAACCGAGCGATGAGTGCTTCGTACTCATCCCAGCGGTGAAATTGCTTGAGGTTATCCGAACCAACCACAAAAGAAAATGTCTGCTCGGGATGCTTCGCTGCTAGGGCGACGAGTGTTTTGTAAGTATAATTGACTCCAGTCTGCTCGAGCTCCGCCACTTCTATGCGGGTTTGCGGCGAATGAATCAGCTCAAGCATCGCCAATCGATGCTGTTCATTGCTTAAATTTTTCTCGAATGCATGGATTTTGACGGGCAGTAACCACACTTCATCAGCCAATTTCTGCTCTAGTAAAGCACGAGTGACTGCGAGATGCCCTAGGTGCGGCGGGTCGAATGCCCCGCCAAAGACGGTTATGTTCATGCTTTCTTGGCAAACTTGGCGCGCCGTTCTGCCCTCGCTGCCTGCTGAATTACCCACTCTTCTGCCGTCACGCGCTCACCAACTTCTGGTTTTTTCCAGCTCGCCCAGTCACATTTCGGGTACGTACTACAGCCAAAAAACAACTTGCCCCAGCGAGAGTTCTTGACCACCACCTCACCCATTTGGCAGAGTGGGCAGATAACACCCTCGAGTTTTTCGACAATATTCTGGGTAAATTTGCACTCAGGAAACCGACTGCAACTTTTGAATTTGCCAAATTTGCCACTGCGAATCACGATTTCGCCCTGCTTTGTCGCGCCGCATTCGGGACAAGCTTCGCCCGTTTTTTCGACTGGGATCGCCACTCGCTCGGCAGAATCAGTGACTTCAGTAATGCGCTGATGGAACGGCGTGTAAAAAGTACCGACAACCGTGCGCCAGGCTTTCTCTCCCCGAGCTATCCGGTCAAGGTCTTCTTCCATCTCGGCGGTGAACTCGTACTCCATAAAAACCGGAAAGTGCTGCTGGAGAAAGTCTGCCACCGTCATCCCAATCGGCGTGACAAAAAAACGTTTGGTTACCCGCTCCACGTACCTGCGATCGACAATCACCGAAATAATGCTGGCGTAGGTACTTGGTCGACCAATGCCACGCTTTTCCAATTCCTTAACCAAGGACGCATCGTTATAGCGGGCTGGCGGCTGCGTAAACTTTTGGGCGGCCGTATGGGTTTGGTACTGCAAGACTGCGCCTTCGGATAGATTGGGCAGCGGTATATCATCTCCGGCTGGCAAAAGCGTCCGCCAACCGGCGAACGTCAGGATTGATCCCGTCGTTTTAAGAGTCGCCTCGGTACTATTAACTGATTTTTTTGGTGTCAAACGAATGGTGACACTCGTCTGATCATAGACAGCCTCACTCATTTGACTCGCCAAGAATCGACGCCAGATCAAGTCGTAGAGCTTGCTATGCTGCTCAGTTACCCGACCTAACTCGGTCAAGGCTTGCGGAGTTTTGTGTGCATCAGTCACTCGAATTGCCTCGTGGGCTTCTTGAGCGTTTTTACTCTTGGAGCGAAAAACTCGCGGTTGCGACGGTAAGTACTCGGGTGCAAAATTTTCACTAATGTATGTGCGGGCCATGGTCAATGCTTGGGTCGAGAGGTTGAACGAGTCTGTTCGGTGATAGGTGATCAGACCTTCTTCGTACAACTGCTGGGCGATGCGCATGGTTTGCTTGCTGCTCCAACCCAAACGATTGGCGGCGGCTTGCTGCAGGGTTGAGGTTGAAAATGGCGGGTAGCTCGAGGTTTTTCGCGCCTTTTTTTCTAATTCACTTACTTGGTACCTGCCAGTCGGAATAGCGGCGACTAGTGCCGTGGTATCGCTGGCTTGGGTTGGCGCATACGGTATGCCGTTGATGGCGGTGACCCGAGCAGTCATGTGCGGCTGCTCACCTGCCACAGCTAACGTCACGTCAACTTCCCAGTACTCCTCTGGCTTAAAAACAGTGATTGCCTTTTCCCGCTCCACAATCAGGCGTAGCGCGACCGATTGTACGCGACCAGCCGAGAGACCACGACGAATTTTGCGCCACAAAACGGGCGAAACCTCATAACCCACCAAGCGATCAACAATCCGCCGCGCCTGTTGGGCATGCACCAAGTCCATGTTGACGGAAACAGGATTTTTTATCGCCGCCAAAACTGCTGACTTGGTAATCTCATAAAAACTCGCGCGCTGAAAGAGTGGTTTGGTCGCTTTTTTCAAACTGGCTTGCAAAATTTCCTGCACGTGCCAAGCAATCGCCTCGCCTTCTCGATCAGGGTCGGTGGCCAAGATGATCGTGTCTGCTTTGGCTGCTTGTACACGCAATTGTGCCAAAACCTTTTTTTTACCTTCGGAAATAACGTACTTCGGTTCAAAATTGGCCTCGGTATCGACACCCATCTCGGTTTTTGGCAAGTCGCGCACGTGCCCAACCGACGCCAATACTTGGTATCCACTCCCCAGGTACCCCGAGAGTTTGCGGGCTTTAGTAGGTGATTCAACAATGATCAGCTGCATAAACAATACCGGTGACTATACTACACGACCACGAGCCTGGCTAATAACAAATGCTGAGTTGTTCACCCATACGCTCGAGGTAATTATCCAGTTCGAGTTTGGTCAAACAGGCTTGAAACTCGGCAAATGAGCACGTAAGACGCGCAAATACCTCCTCGCTTTGTTGTGGTCCTGTCTGGAGTGCAGCAATAATTGCTTGCTCGAGTGGCGAGGTAAGTTCTGGCAAGCTTGGCGCAAGCCCAGCCGTTATACCGGAGCCGTCTACGCCGAGCTCCGTCAAAATATCGGCTGCCGAGGTCACTAATACGGCCCCTTCGTTGATTAGCCACTTGGTGCCTTCGGAGTACGGACTGTAGATGGGACCAGGCACCGCACACACCGACCGACCTGATTCTAATGCAAACTGCGCGGTGGTATGACTGCCACTTTTTTGGGCTGCCTCGGTTACGAGGACGGCCGCGCTCAACCCAGCCACGATGCTGTTGCGGGCGATAAAATTGCCTTTAACTGGTCTGGTTTGTGGAGCGTATTCGCTCAAAATGGTTCCTCCACCCGCCAGAATAGCCTGCAGGACCGGTGCTTGCGAAACTGGGTAGACATGGTCAAAGCCAAAACCGAGAACCGCAATCGTATGGGCTTTTTCCTCCAGGGCCGTTTCGTGGGCCACCGTGTCTACCCCATACATGCAGCCAGAGATTATGGTTGCGCCAGATTGACAGAGCTGTTTGGTTAGCGCAGACGTGACGAAGCGACCATAACTGGTGATCTGGCGCGTACCCACCACGGCGATCGGCAGCCGCGGACACGGGTCTAAAGCTGCACCCTGTGCAAATAAAATGACTGGTGGGTACTCACTCTGAGCGAGCAACTGGGGATACTCCTCAGAACCTATAGCTACTACCCGAATACCTTTTTGCTGTAAAGAAACATAAAAATCACCTATTATGTATTCTCTCTGCCAATTTTTGATTGCTAAAACAATTTTTTCATCGATCGGTATTTTCTCGATAATTGCCGGTCGCAGTACCCAAAACTCCGACCAGTGCCACCGGTGTTTTTTTCGGCTGTAGAAAATCCGAGCGAGTGTGCGCCTCCCGACTCCTGGTACACAACTCAAAGCAGCTAGGTTCTCAGACAATGATTCTGTGGCCATAGCTACAGCAAGATAGCAACAGAACATGAACTGAAGCGTAGTACAATGACAATTGGCGATGAAGAAATACCTCGGACTGCTTTTGCTCCAGTACTTTCGCCTCCTTGCTCGCTACCAACTTTCCAGATGGCGACCAACGATTATTGGCATTACTGGCTCGGCGGGCAAAACTAGCACCATGGAAGCTATCGCAGCTGTTTTGGCAGATATTCGTTGGGTAAAAACCAGCGAAAAAGCTAATTCCGAAAGCGGCATTCCCCTCAATATTCTCGGTCTCTACCCAAAATCTTACTCGAACAGTGACTGGCTACGACTCGCCTTGATTGCTCCCCTCGCCCTGCTGCGCCCATCCGATCCCGCCGACACCTATGTGGTTGAACTTGGCATCGACGGCCCAACCCCACCCAAGAATATGTCGTATCTCCTGAGTATCGTCCAACCAGAGATTGGCGTTTTTACAGCTGTCAACACGATTCATGGCCAGCATTTTGAGTCATGGTTGCAGGCACATGACCAAGTACCCAACCGCACTGCCGTGCTTACTGCCATCGCCCAGGAAAAAGGCAAGCTCATCACCACACTCCCCAGCACTGGCACAGCCATCCTCAATGCCGATGAACCGTTGATCGCACATTTGGCAAACAAGACTAACGCACGTGTTCTCACTTTTGGCACCAGCGAAGCTGCCACCGTCCAGGTACTTGCCACAAGCCATGAAGACGGCAGAGTTTTTCATTTTAAAGCTGGCGAAACTCAATGCTCTCTTCACTTCCACCAGTACCTTCTGCCGCCACACTTTGGTCTGACATTTGCCGCGGCACTCTGCGTTGGCTTACGCTATGGTCAAACACTCGAGGAAGCATGCACTGCACTGCAAGCAAACTTTGTCCTACCACCGGGACGCGCTACCATCATCGCAGGCAAACACGACACAACCATTTTCGATAGCTCGTACAACTCGTCTCCTGAGCCTTTGATCGACTGCTTCGAACTGTTGCGAACGATGGTTGGCGGACGAAAACTGGCTCTGCTCGGCGACATGCGTGAGCTCGGCAGTGCGAGCGCGAGCGAACACGAGCGAATTGGCGCGGTAGCGGTCGCAGTTTGTGACGCGGTTTTTCTGGTTGGACCTGCTATGGCGGCCAGCTTGCTACCACTATTTGAAAAAGCGAAGAAGCCCGCCTTTGTCTGTAGCAGCGCAGCCGATGCGGCCAACAAACTCGCTGCCTACTTGCGCCCGAAAGACGTACTTTTAGTCAAAGGCTCGCAAAATACCTTGCTACTTGAAATTGCTATCGAACACCTGATGGCACACCCAGAGCAAGCTGAGGCGATACTCTGTCGGCGCGGGCAGTTTTGGGAGGGGGAGCGAAAAAAACTACTCTAGCTACTTGACTGCGTCAATCTGAGCCAAAAGCGCTGCACATTTTATTTTGAGATTTCCAACACTACCTCGATTATCACCATGTAAGAAATATTTTGTTTCACTACGCACGTTCTCATCTGGTGATGTAAAACTCGTCCAATACCTCACTGAAGTATCTATGGAATCTGAAATAGCGACAACCAACTTTCTCACTTCAGAAATGCTTTGTGCAAGGTCGCTTCTTCTTGTCAGCCAAATCTCAATTGTCTGCACACACCTTATCAGAAGTATTTTTTCCTTATCGTCGTTCTCATAGCTCGCAGTATCCCCTGTAACACGCAGGCTCACTCTTCCACCTACAATGTCAATTACCTCTATAAATACTGCTAAAACATAGAAACTTTCTATGAGTTTGCACACCTTCTCGTACATTGTTTGCGCAATGGCACCATCTGGCACCACGCCTTCATGAGCCGCATCTATCAAAGTTGACCTAGCAGTATTGAAATCATTAATACTGCGCTCAAGCTCATATGCTTTGCCTTGCAAGCTTTGTATCATTGTCTGCATTGCTCGCATACTCCTGATTGTGCTCACAAAAAGTTGCTGCGTTTCTGCTATTTGGGCGTTCCATGCGTCAATGAGGGCTTGTTCTCGCTCTAGTCGATCTTCGTAAACAATGCTCGGTTCATTGTGGTCCATTGTGTCCACGGGTGGCGGTAACGCGGTCGGGTTAAGCGCAACACTCCAAGAAACCTCATCGCTTTTGCCAAAAAACCTCTCAAACAAATTCATTTCACCCTCCCTCCATCCATTCTAACAGCTTGACCACAATTGGTGCAGCATCAGCACTCCCTTCCCGAAATGGTTTTGTCTCATCGCTTTCGATCAAAACCGTAATGGCAAGCGTCTCGGGTAAACCGTGCGCTTTGACTTGTGTGCGCCAAGCCTCGTGCCAAGTAGACAATTGGGTTGCGTCCGCCTCTTCAGGTGTGGTCGGCAAAAGCGCAGCAGAACTCGAAGCATTCTCCAGCGCCTCCAGGATGTGTTTGGTTCCCACCATGGCGGTAAACCAAGCATGGGTTTGTTTGCTACCCTGCGCATTGTTGCTGCCAAATTCCGCGGTACCGGTCTTACAAGCAATCGCCCCCAAACGCACTGCCTCATACGCCCCAACCCCACTGGGACGACGTTTTTCGTTGTACGCAAACAGCGGATAAGCCGTCCCACCAAAGCTGCAGACATCCAGCATGCCGGAGACAACCAACTCGAGCGTCGTGTCGGCAATGCCCAACCCTTCGCACTGCTGCGGCGCACGCAAGAGGGTAGTTGGACAGTGGGTGCCTTTGTTGGCAATGCTCGTTGTCATTTGCGCTACTTGGAGCGGCGTAACGAGCAGCAAGCCCTGCCCAATACCAAAGTGGTAGGTATTGCCGAGAAACCAGCGCTCCCCCAGCGTCCGTTCCTTCCACTGAGGATCAGGTACCAAGCCCGTTACTTCACCACCAAGCTCGAGTTTCGTCTGAGTACCAAAACCGAACAGCCGCGCAAACTCTGCCAGACGATCTGGCCCAATGACCTCGGCGGTTTTGTAAAAGAAAATATCGTTGCTGCGCGCCAACGCACGCTGGAGCGACAACACACCGTCTGTTCGGCCGTACTGCGAGTAATACCAGTTGGCATAACTAAAATCGTTAACCGTTAATACCCCAGTATCCTCGACTGTCGTCGCTGCCGTAATCGCATTTGTCTCGATTCCGGCAATGGCGGTGATCAGCTTAAACACCGATCCAGGTGGATATGCCCCGGCGATGGCGCGGTTAAAAAATAATTGCTGCGGGTGGGAAATTGCCAACCGCACCTGTTCTTGTCGCTGCCGCTCTGCGTCACGATCAAGGGCTGTTTTTGTCAAGAGATTGGGATCAAAGCTGGGTGAGCTCAAAAGCGTCAGGATCTGCCCAGTTTTTGGGTCACTGATGATCACACTGCCGCGTAACTCTGCCATCAGTTTGGCTGCCACACTTGCAAGATAAGGGTCAAGTGATGTTGCAAGCGTCTCGCCTGATTTTCCTGGCAATTGTTGATCGATTGCCAAGCGATTCCCTCGCGCATCCACCGTGTAGTGCGTTGCGCCAGTTACACCGCGCAGCAGCATTTCAAACGAACGCTCAAGGCCAAACTTGCCTATGGTGTCACTCGGCAACAATGCGGTGTCGGCGCGCAAGTTATCGACCGAAACGGCACCAGTATAACCAACCGCGTGGCCGAGTGCAGCCGCAAATGGATAAGTGCGCTCCATGCCGATCACTACTTCTGTTTCTTCGCTAGCAGCTGCAGCAACGGCGAGAGCCAATTCTGGAGTAACACGGGTCGAGGGAGCAAAAAGTTTTTTGGCATCCCGCAAAAAGTACGTTGGCGCATTAAACGCCAGTGGTTCTTGGTAACGATCGAGAATCACACCCCGGCGACGGGCAATTATTGCTTGAAACGACTTATTATCTTCAGATCGGTCAAAAAACTCTTGCCCACGCAGTAGTTGCAGGTCGGTGAGGCGCACGCTGAGGAGCGTGAATACCAGTACCAACGCACCCGCTACTGCACGGTACTTTGTCGGTGAAATACTGGCTGGTGTCTTCATGCTGTCCGCCACTGTCGCGCTTGCCAAATTTGGCGCAGCTGTCTGCGACTTGATTTAGAGCAGCTGGTGATAACCACAAAACTGAATAAGCTGTGCCACAACAAACTGTCGCGCGATCGACTCGTCGCAAACAATTCCGCTCCAAATAGTTGTATACCTACTACAATTAAAAGCAGTACTAACAGGACTATGACTACCTGCGGCCAACGCTGTTTGTGTCCTTTTTGCACCACCCAAAAACAGCCGAGGAGTACACTTACCACCCCCACCCAAGACAGCGTGAAGACCAGTGCTATCACCAGCGAGAGACAGAGACTCATAGTCAACTGATACAGCCAGCTCTGGCGAGCCAACCAAATAACACATATAGTCGTGGTCAGCAGTGGCAAGCCCAGTGGATACTCCGTGACCAATAAACTGGAGAGGAGACTCAACTGCAAAATGAAGCTCAAAATGATCTGTGGTTTTTTCATACTTGTTTAGCGAACAGTCACCAGCGGCGCGCTGAAAAATGATACGTACTGCTCAAGACGCAGTTGCTTGGTTGGCTCGGCTGGATCGCCAACTGTCTCCGCAACCGTTCCGATAAATACACCAGCCGGAATGTATTCTTGCCCAATGGTGACAACTTTTTCTCCCACCACAACCTGCTTATCTTGCGGCACTAAACTCAGGAAAATTGCTTGTCCATCGCCAGCAATCAACCCCTGCGCGCCAGAGTCGGTCACCGCAATAATAGACTTTTCCCGAGGATCAGAGAGGAGTCGAACGGTTGCGCGATCTGTATCCACTCGCTGCACTTTCCCAATCAATGTTTGTGCCACCAGCACGAGCATCTGCTCTTGCACCCCCTGCCGAGTACCAGCGGCAATTTCCGGCTGTGCGTATGAAACGCGCGCAGCGGTAATGATTTGCTTGGTCGTCAGGGATGATTTTGCTAGTAGTTCTCTCAGCGCGGTTGTTTCTTGCGCCTCACGCTGCAGGTCGCTGATTGTTGCCAGTGCTTGGGTGTGTTCGTATTCTAGTTGAGCCAAACGGCGCACCATGGTACCTTTGTTGCGAAAAAACGTCATCGGCGCCATGAGTGACTCAAATCGTTGGGTAATTCCAGCCAAGATTGGTGTGGTTATAATCTGCACTTGCCCGCGCAGTGGAGCCAACCAAGTTTGCTGCTCAACCAATCCTATAAACAACAGGGTAACGCAAGTGACCAACCATTTTTTTTGCACCTCGTGTAAACCAGGTCTAACCACCTTCATAGCAGACCTCGTACACAAACTATATCTGGTTGCTCAGAGACAGCCACCTTGCAAGCCAGTTTTTCTTGCAGTAGATCTGCAAGCCCAGACAACTGACTGCCTCCGCCAACGAGCGTTACGCCGCTCTCCAAAATACTGGTCACCATCTCTCTGGGAAGGAGCGCAAGAAACTCAGTGACACCCGCGAGCAATTCTTCTATTTGTGGCTGCACCACAGTTGCCAATTGTTCACGAGTAATAACCAGCGTTTTGCCCACATGAGTGAGGGTATCTTGTCCCCGAACTACGCCTTTGTGGTCGCGGTACTTTGCCAACGTCTGCAAACTAAATACCGCCGCCAGCGCGCACTTGAGCCGCTCGGCTTCGTGCCACCCGACTGCCAGCTGTTCCTCTCGCAAGAGATACTGTTGTACGCGCTCCGTAAGTTGTATCCCCCCCCAGGGTATACAGTGTGACTGAACATGTATGCCGTTGGTAACGATGCTGCAAACCGTTGCGCTACCCCCGATATCTACGAGACAACTACTTTGGATCGGTTGTTTTTTCGCCAAATAAGCCACCACTGCTTCGGGACGCAGCACCAATTGCGTGCGCATGCCAAGCTGGCGAAAAACCAACGCTAAGCGCGCCTTTTGGGTCGAAGTGCTACAGGGGCTGTACGCCACCACCACTTGGCGACCAAGAAGCAAAGAAGCGAGACTCATCGATGTAGCGGTCGGCAGTTGTTTGAACACTTTGGTGAGATAGAGTGATAGGTTGGTTGTGTCAGCTACGACTCCAGCCAGAACCGGAAAGTGTATCTCGAGTTGCCGAGCTGTTTTCCCCAAAAGTGAGTAAGCCTGGCTACCGATCGCCATCATGGCACCCGACTCCCGCTCAAGTGCCAAACAAGTCGGTTGCTGAAACAACACTTCGCCACCAACGACTACTCGTGTTACGGTCGACCCGATATCGAAGGCGATCTTAGACATGTCTTGCTATTGTAACTCAGGAAACAGTTAGGGCATTGAGGGTAGTTGCAGCCGCACGCCAGTTACTCTCAGCGACCTGCGTAGCTGCTCTGTCAAGCTCGGCAATTTTGGCTGGCTCACCCGCGTATAACTCGCGCAAGCCATTGATGCGCTCACGCACCATATCACCTTTGAGCTCAAGTGCTTTTTCGAGCATAATCTCCTCCAAGTCGGGAATCAATTTCTCGAGATAGGCGACAACTGCTTCTTCTTTTGCCTCTGCAGTGCTCTGAGCCTCACGCTGGCGTTGCAACTCAGCATACTCGTCTTTAGTGATCAAAAGCTGCACGTCGTACTGCAAAAAATCATCCCACAGTACCCGCTGGAGTTCGAGAAGAAACGCCTCTTTTTCTTCATCAGTACCATCACTCACACCCAGCAGCTCAAAAATATTTTGATCTGCGAGTGCCTCAGAACTGCTCGGCTGACTCAAAGGTGCTCCGAGGGTGGTCGCCGGAGAAGCAACAGGACTGGAAAGTGTCGGTCGTACGCTTGGTGGCTGGTAATCATCGACATAAGAATTCTGGGGTAACATTGGATCGACTACAGGGGCTGGCTGGGCGGCAGGATCTTGCATGGTTTCAAGTATAACAGGCACTGTATACTCATCACAAGATGCTAACTATTGAGGAAAAAATCGACCGCCAGCTCGTTCGTCTCATCCGGATGGGTTTTGTCTTGCTCTTGCTCTTTGTCCCACTCTATTTTGCTTTTGACACCAAGGAGTTGTTTGAGTTTAACAAGATGTTGGCTGTCTACCTACTCGCGATTGTGATCACCGGTGCTTGGCTCGCGCGCATGGTCGTACAGCGACGCTTTATTTGGCAAGCGACCGCACTGGATATCCCACTCTTGCTCTTTCTCATCTCTCAGCTACTCTCAACCATTTTTTCTATCCACCCATACACTTCGCTGCTCGGGTACTACTCGAGGTTCCACGGCGGTTTGCTCTCGACCATCTCGTACCTACTCCTGTATTGGAGCTTTGTCACCCACGTGCGGAAAAAGGATCTGTCTGCTTACTTTTTTAGCGCACTCATCGGTGGATTTCTGGTTACACTTTACGCGATACCAGAACATTTTGGTCACTCACCGAGCTGCTTACTCATTTCAGACTGGCGCACTTTTGATGCGAGTTGTTGGAAACAGGATGTCCAGTCGCGGGTATTTGCGACGTTTGGTCAGCCAAACTGGCTGGCCGCCTACGTCATTACGTTGCTCCCACTCAGTAGCCTGCTGGCATTTCTTACCCAGCGACTCAGCGCTCGGCTATTTGCTGCCCTCACCACCCTCACGCTTTTTCTGACGCTCCTGTTTACTCAATCGCGCTCTGGTTTGCTGGGGCTTGCAGTTGGAGTTGCAGTCGCTGGCGTGTTAGGCACACTCTACTTGGCTCGCCAGAAAAAATTACGAGTGATTGGGAATCGAATATTTTTGCGACGTGCACTTTATACACTCTTACCAGTTTGCATTGCCCTGCTTTTCTTTGGTTCAATCTATACACCCTCGCTCCAAACATTACTCCAACGCACAGCGCCTGTCATCAGCGAGAACCAAACCGAAGTGGTTGTAAACCGCTTAGACGTGGGTGGCAGTAGTTCGGCAGAAATTCGTAAAATCGTCTGGCGTGGCGCGCTAGCCGTCTGGAAACGGTATCCCTGGCTCGGGTCGGGCGTTGAGACGTTTGCCTATAGCTACTACCTCGACCGACCAGTGGAGCATAACCAAGTTTCGGAATGGAATTTTCTCTACAATAAAGCCCACAACGAGTTTCTTAACCTACTGGCCACGACGGGCATCGTGGGTTTACTCACATACTCAGCGATCCTGCTCACTGCCGGAGTCGTCACACTTCGCCAGGTCACAATGACTGCAGCGAATCGACTTGATACAGCTACCGCAATCGCACTTTGGAGTGGGATTGTGGCGCTCAGCACCAGTAACTTCTTTGGCTTTTCGACGGTCATGGTCACGGTGCTGCTCTTTTTCTATCTGGCAATTTTGAACCTCATGACTGAAAAAGCTCGCTCGAGCCCTACGAAACTCGCTCAGCCGCCGATAAAAAATCTGCGACTATCTTCGTGGGTCAACCTCGCAATCATTGCCGGCTTCACCGGTATGCTCGTGTTCTCCGTCCTGCAAACTAGACGGGCAGACGTGGCCTATGCTCGTGGCTCAGCTGAAACAGAACAACACTTGTGGGAAGCAGCTTTTCAAAACTTAACCACCGCTCACACACTCGCACCCCTGGAGGCACAGTACAGCGACACGCTCGCGCTCACCTACGCCCAAGCTGCTATCGCGCTCGGTTTATCGGGAGATGCCACGAGTGCCAGTCAACTAGCCACAACCGCTATTAGCCTGAGTGATCAGACGCTGACCAACAATCCAGAACAGCGCAATTTTTATAAAACTCGTGCCCAGATCTTTCTTTTACTCGCCCAGCTGGATCCGTTGTTTTTCTCACAAGCACGAGCAGCGCTGGAAACCGCGATTGGCTTGGCGCCGACCGACGCCAAGACGATGTATAATCTGGGCATTATCTCGGGCAATCAAGGAGATACCGCAGCTGCCGTCAAGTGGCTCCAACAAGCAGTGGCAGCCAAACCTGATTATGACAGCGCCCACTGGGAATTGGGTAAACAACTCCTGCAACTAGAAAATTATTCTGCTGCAGCCAACAAGTTTGAGTATATTTTGACTCGACAGCCAGGTAATGAAGCTGCCCAACAAGCCCTCGAGCTAGCGAAATCACAAACAGCGCATGACAAGTAGACCAAAAATCGCCACCATCATCCACCTTCCCCACCCGGCACTGCGTGCAGTCGCACAACCAATCACTGTGGTAGATACTCGGCTACTGGAGCTCAACACGATACTGGCAGCGTCCCTCCAGCAAACACATAATCCTCGAGGAGTTGGTTTGGCCGCTCCACAGATCGCGGTGAGCAAGCGGTTATTTGCCACCCAGCTGGAGCAAGAAATTCGGCTCTATATTAACCCAAACATTGTCGCTCACAGTGAGCGGGTGGTCATGGGACCACCAGGCGAAGAACCACGTCTTGAAGGCTGTCTTTCTATCCCCAAAATTTACGGACCCGTGCCACGCTGGGAGTGGGTTGAGCTCGAGTACGATGCAATTACTGGAGAAAAACTTACTCGAAAAAAAGCCCGCCTGAGTGACTTTCCCGCTCGAGTTGTCCAACATGAACTTGATCACCTGAATGGCAAACTCTTTATTGATTATTCGCTCACCTTTGAGCTTCCGATTTACAGTGAAAATCCTGCAACAGAAGAACTTGAGTTGTTAGCACCAGACTTACTGGTCGCCCTGGGAGCCCAGCCGCTATGATCTCCGTTGCGCTGGCTGGCTCAACCAAGTATGCCAAACACTGTGCTGCTGCGCTGGCTGCTCAAACCGATTTCTCCCTCTCACTCGTCATCACGCCGGAGGCAAAGCCGAGCGGAAGAAACAAACTGCGACAGCAAAATCCCCTCTCCAGCTTTGCCGAACAAGCAGATATCCCCCAAATTTACGTACGCGAAAAAATTTCTGCCGAAACGAAAAATGAACTCAACAAATATCCTCGCCCAGATTTTCTACTCATTGTCGATTTTGGCTACTGGATTCCCCAGTGGCTACGCGCTTGGCCGGTCAAACAGCCACTCAACATCCACCCGTCGGCACTTCCCCGTTGGCGTGGCAGCTCTCCGGGGCAGTTTGTCTTGCTCTACGGTGAAGCAGTTTCTGCCGTCTCACTGATCGAAGTTGTAGCTACCATGGATACGGGCGCAATCTACTGGCAGCAACCATTTGCCGTGGCGCCCACCTGGACACAAACCGAGTACTACGAGCATGCCTACTCACTCGTGGCAGATGCGTTACCCAAGCTCCTGCGCCAGATAAACAGTGGAGAACTATCAGCCAAACCGCAACTACCTGACTCCCCCACCCCGCTCGCCCATAAGCTCACGCGCGATGACGGCTTTGTGGCCTGGCGTGTGCTCCAACAAGCGGTATCCAACCAGTCAGGTGTGGTGCAAAACGCAGAACTCTCACCAGTCCTCGCTGCGACGCATCAGCATGGCACATCCACACCCGACCTACTCCTCACCGCTACTCGGGCACTCTCGCCTTGGCCACAACTCTGGACCAGCCTGCCAACCCGAAAAGGTGACGTGCGCATGAAAATCCACTCAATGGAGCGGAAAAATGGGCAGATTACTTTGGAAATTGTCCAACTGGCCGGAAAAAAGCCAGCCCACTGGCAGCAAATCAAATCAGCGATTATCGGATGATGGCTTTTCTGTCTTGGGTTGGTGATGGGTCGTCATGCCCGTACTCTTGAGCATCCGGAGCATCTTGGTCGGCACTTTCATGCGCTGTTTTTTGCCATCGACCACCATGGTGACGGTGTGCAGATTGTAACGAAATGGGCGTTTCGTCCGGTTTTTGGCGTGCGAAACATTATTGCCAATATGCGCGACGCTGGGAAACCGAAAACTAAAGCTTGCCATAACAGGGATGGATTGTATCATCCCGAGTGGGAAGCGGCAACGAATAAAAGTTTGCTACAATTCGATCATAGGGGTAAAAACAACCTATGAGCACAAAAATTGTCTGCTTAAATTTGTTCGAAGGTGGGCAGTTTTGGGACAAGATTGTTACTTTTTTTAAGCGAGAGCAAGCTGATATTTACTGTCTTCAAGAGGCGATGCAGGGAGGGTCGGATCAACCAGATAACTTCTATACCATTGAGAGGTTAAAAAGATTTTTGCCCGATTTTTATTATTATTTTTCACCGGAATTGTATCAAGTGCGACCAAACTCTGAAGGCGATGCCGGAAATCTGATTGTCTCAAAATTTCCCTTTTTGCAGAGCGAAACAGTTTTCTTGCACGGGCAGTATGAAAAAATAAAAAGAGATGACGAAAAAGGTTTTTCTCACTATCCAAAAAATCTCCAACATGTCGAAGTAGATACTGGTAATCGACGACTGCATGTTTTTAATTTGCACGGAATTTGGGGGCTTGATGGCGGTGACACACCCGAGCGATTGCGCACGAGTGAAATTATCCTCAAAAATGTTACCGCTGTAGCTCCCTCTGTATTGACAGGTGACTTCAATGTGCAGCCAAACACCGAAACGATTCGCAGGATAGAGAGTTGCATGACCAATGTTTTTAAAGACAGATTGGTGACATCATTTAACATGCGTCATAAAACTAATCCTGGCTACGCTACTGCGGTAGTCGACCTGTTTTTCGCCATTCCAGAACTGCGGGTCGTATCAGCTCGATGTCCAGACGATGATGTGTCTGACCACAAACCGTTGGTGGTTGAAATTGCGTAGCTGGGTCAAGTTAATGAAGTTGTATTCTTATTTTTTGCTACTTTGAGCAGTTGTTGATCATATTCTTCTGTCAAACCTTGCTCGACTACTTGGTCAATTGCCTTTTCCAGCCGTGCATCTGAGAGCTTGTTAGGGAAGCTTACTCTCCGGGCGTCACCTGGTTCGTAGTAATCAGCCAAGTTAATCTGTGCCCAGAAATCTCGCTCCTCATCTTCGTTTTTGAATTTTGGTAATTTAAGTGGCTTCTTCATACAAACTCCTCTCTTTTCTTTTATGTAGGTCTCGAGCTGAAATGATTCTAATCTTTATCAATACAAGAGTGAAGCACAAATTAAAGTAAGCTATACTACCCACCATGGGCTTACTGTCACTGCTTTTTCAAGATCCGCTCTCATTTGTTATGCTGGTTGGCGTACTCGTCGCCTCGCTCACCATTCATGAGTTTGCCCACGCCTGGACGGCAGATAAGCTCGGTGATCCTACCCCACGCCATCAGGGTCGCCTCACCCTCAATCCACTGGCCCACCTCGACCCACTCGGGAGCATTGCGTTGCTCGTCATTGGCTTCGGCTGGGGTAAGCCGGTCCAGTTTGATCCCTACAATCTGAAAGAACCGATTCGCGGTGCTGCGATCATTGCTCTAGCAGGCCCGGCGGTAAATTTGCTCATGGCGCTCCTTCTCGCCCTCGCTCTGCCGTTTCTCCCTGCTCTGAGCAGTATCATTAGCCTCAGTCTGTTCTACAACGTTATGCTGGCAATTTTCAACCTAGTGCCCGTAGCACCGCTCGACGGCAGTAGAATTGTGCTCGCCCTTTTACCCAAACACACCGCACAAGAATATGAATCTTTCATGCACCGCTATGGCACATTTGTTCTCATCGCATTACTTATGCCGTGGGGTGGACAATCGCCCATCAGCATGCTCATCCGACCGATCATTAGCGTCGTCCTGACCGGACTCCTCTCACTCAGTCACGTGTTGGGTGCCTAACCAGATTTTTCGCAAGAGGGCTGGCAATTCTCTCAAAGAATGAATCGTTTCTACTCCTGCAATCGATGACTTCTCTTTGCTCGCGCGATTGATCCAAACTGGGTGAAGATCGGGTCTCTTTGTGGCGAGCGTTTGGACTACTTCCACCTTATCGTCAACGATCACCGAACCGGCAGACAATCTGGTCAATGCTTCAGCGGCGAGCTTGCGCCGATGAATTTCCCGCAGATCTGCTGCAAATATGTCATTGATCTTACCTGCAAGTAATTTGAGCTCCTGCCATCTTTTGACCCCTTCTGAGTAAATGCCCATTCGCAGACCCAAACCTGGTAGCTCCTCTCCCATGTTTCGCAACACTTGTACATCTTCGTATACAGCAGAAGCAAAATGCTCTGGGCGCAAAATAACCGATTCTAGTTGTTTGGCACTATAGCTCCCTGGCAACTCTCGCACCAAAGCTTCGGCAAATCCGAGCGGATCAAAGTCAGTTGTTGCATCAAGCGAGCTCACATACAATTGTAGCGAATCTACAACTGTTTTTTCTGGAACATGGCAAAATATCGCGAGTGCTGTAATATACCTTGCCTTGGTTTGATCTGTATCAACCAGCGTTCGATCAATATCCAGATAAAGTCGATGTTCACTTCTCACTGCAGTCATATGGTCGTATTATACCGTTAGATGTACGTCACCACCGATCACAATACGCTGCGGGTCACCAAAATCACCCTCGGTGCCCTCGCCACTAACTGCTACTTCATTTGGGATGCAAAAAGTCGAGAGGCGGTAATCATCGATCCCGCCGACAGCGGTGAATTTTTGATCGAAGTAGCAAACGAACTCGCGCTCACCCCAACAGCTATTGTGTTTACCCACGCGCACTTCGACCACGTCCTCGGTGCATTTGCACTCACCGCCTTGTTGCAAATTCCAACTTGGTTGCATCCTGCCGATGCGCCACTCCTGACAACAGCCCAATTAAGTGCCCACCATTGGCTTGGCTATCCGGTCGACCCCGTGCCACCTGCCACCCATGTGTTGACTGAGAACACAACCTTCAAGCTGGGGAGCGAAGTACTCACAGTACTGCACCTGCCAGGTCACACACCAGGTAGCGTCGGTATCGGAGTTTTTGCTGGCAAGTCGCCCTTTATCTGTAGTGGTGATCTCGTCACTGACGAAGGTCGTGGCAGTACTCACCACCGCTATAGCAATCTGGTGGCACTTGAACACTCGCTCAAAAAACTGAGCGAACTGCCCACCAGTACCTACTACTACCCTGGTCACGGCAACCTCCTCACGCAGCCAGACCTCAAAGCCATGCTTGCCGAGTATCTTGCCGCTAGCGTACAGTAGTGCCATGCGCCACCGCTTCACTACTCGACATGTTGCTACCCACACTCGAACTCTCACTGGCGTTCCTGGTGTTTTGGGATACTTAGCAACAGTGCTTTTTTTCTATCTTGCCGATGGCCTCATCTCGTATGGTTTGCCCATCGCCACCCAAGAGCTAGGCGTTTCTCTGCTCACGGTCGGCGTCATTCTCGGTATGAGTTCACTCACCGGTCTCGTAAGTGACTTTGTGTTTCCCGATCTTTTTCCGACCAAATCCTTTCGCTTTTATATTCGCCTGACCACTATTTTCGGCTTGATGACTGCTTTTAGCCTGTTTGGCGTACCGCGCGGATTGATTGTCCTGGCGGTTGCGAGCCTCTTGTGGGGCGTGTACTTTGAGAGTGGCAACTTTGCGCACTACAACTTTATCTCTCGGGTGGTCGCGGCAAAACATCGCACAGCAACCTGGGGTTGGCTGGAAGTCGTAAAAGCGGTTGCCTATACCGTTGCACCTATTTTGGCGGTGGTCCTATTCCGCGTCCATACTCGAGTACCGTTCGTGGCTGTGTTCGGGTTCTTTTTACTGAGTTATCTCGTATTTGAGTTGAGTAAAAAATGGATGCAATCTCTCCACAAAGATAGCGAAATTGAACACCCACATACGCTTCGACAGGAGATTCGTGTGTGGCGAGTATTGATGAAAAAAGTTTGGCACATGTACGGCTTTTATCTGGCTTTAGTACTGCTTGATGTTTGTTTTTGGAGCGTGGGAATTTTACTCTCAACTGAGCTCGCAGCGGATTCGTCACTCGGCAACTTTCTCTTACCAGCCTATGTCATCCCTTCACTGTTTGTTCCGCTGCTCATTACGCTCACCGGAAAACGCTGGGACAAAACCCGCACCGCTTTTATGAGTGCTGCCATCGGTAGCGCAATCCTTTCCTTAGGTTTCTGGTTGGCTGGAGGCTGGCAATTGTTGGTCGTCATTTTTGTCGGGTCGATCTTCGTCTCACTCGCGTTGCCAGAGATGAATGCCACTTTTGAAGAGCTAGTGGAACGCCTCGGTCTGTTTGGGGAAGATATGATTGGCTTACAGCGATCTGCCAATAATCTGAGCTGGATTCTAGGCCCCATCCTTGCCACTTTGATAGCAACGGCTATCGGAACTCAATATGCTCTTGCAGTGTTTGCTGGCTTGCTTTTGCTTGCTGCCATCGGCGCAGGATTTGTGGTGCCGCGCCACATTCGCATTTCAAAACGAGCGATTGAGACAAATAGTTTAGCTGCGCTTGCAATGAAAGCAAAAACAACCCACAATAGTGTTTGAAAGGGAAACTATGCTAGAAAATAAGACTGAACCAAATGCAAAACCTGCGACCGGAATAGATAAATGGATGAATGAACGAAGAGAAGAAGCTCCTGATGGTAGGGCAACAGTCGAGACTAAAACTCCAGACGAGGAATTATTCGGAGCAAATATCAAGAAGGAATGGTCAAAGGGTCCCCAGCAATCTTCCACCGAACCACCTGCTAAAACTGAATAAAGTCTTTCTCTTTTAATCGAACACCGAGCTCTAGTGCTATGATACTTCTGTGCACATAACTATCCTGTATGCCACGTACTCCAACAGCACCTACACCGCTGCGGAGGTACTCAGTGAAGAACTCAAACAACTCGGCCATGCAGTCACCGTCGAACTAGTACATACCGCGACAAGCCAAACGCTGACAGATGCAGAATTGACCATTTTTGCCTCCCCGAGCTGGGACTACGACGGTAAAGAAGGTCAGCCACACGAAGATTTCTTCGGCTTCTTTTCCCGAGTCAGTGCGAGTGGCGTTTCTCCGATTGTCTTCTCATATGCGATTATGGCACTTGGCGATTCTAACTACACGTACTTTTGTGGCGCGGCTGAAGAACTGGTGACTCTGGCAACAGCGGTCGGTGGTAAGCAAGTGAGCAAAGCGTTAAAAATCGATCAGTACTATCTCAACGAGACTACCTGTGTACAAGCTATCAAAACCTGGGCGCAGCAACTGGTTACGCCCACTACTACATAATGGCAGAACAATCGACCGCATTTCTCTGGAAAATTGGTGGTCCCGCAGGTCAAGGTGTGATGACTACCGGCCTCCTCCTGAGTAAACTTGCCTCGCACTCTGGAGCCCAGGTTTTTGATTACGCCGAGTATCCGTCGCTCATCCAGGGTGGTCACAACACCTACGAAGTGTTCTGCAGCAGTGATCCGGTGAGTAACCGTCGCTGGCAAATCGATTACCTCGTTTGTCTTGATAGACAGACGCTCGACCAACATCAGCATCGACTCACTGCTCACAGCGTCATACTACTCGATCTTGCTGCTGGAGACATACCGGCGAATGCGCAATTCGCGATCATTTCACTGCCGCTCAAAGCCATCTTGGCGGAGCTCAAAGCCAGCAGTATCATGGTCAATATGATCGCCCTGGGTGCGAGTTGGGCAATCCTCGGTGGCAAACGAGCATTATTGGTGAAGTTAATTGCAGATCAATTTGGCAAAAAGGGGTCAGACATTATTGCTTTGAATCAAAACTGTGCTGGTCATGGCTTTGATGCTGTTGCAGCGCATGTCCCACAACAACCAGCGTTTCCTTGGCGAGAAATGGCAAACCCACCCCTAGTTATGGGCGGCAATGAAGCGTTTTCTCTGGCTGCCACAGCTGCCGATTGTCGCTTTTACGCCTCCTACCCCATGACCCCCTCTAGTTCTGTGTTGGCTACCTTGGCAAGCTGGCAACAGACAACCAATATGGTGGTTCGCCATGCCGAAGACGAAGTCGGTGTGGTCAGCGAGGCACTCGGAGCTGCTTTTGCAGGCGTGCGCTCGGCGGTCGGCACCTCTGGTGGCGGTTTTGCCCTGATGACTGAATCGCTCTCGTATGCTGGTATCGCCGAAATCCCCCTGGTAATTTTCCTTGGTCAACGCCCGGGACCTGCCACCGGTATGCCCACCTGGACCGAACAAGGTGATTTACTCTTCGCCTGCTACGCTGGTCACGGTGAGTTTCCCAAAATCGTGGTCGCTCCTGGCGACCCAACTGAGATGCTGGCACTCACCAAACAAGCCTTTGATCTGGCAGATATCTATCAAACTCCCGTAATTGTTTTGTCTGACAAATTCCTCTCCGAATCGCGCCTGGGCATTGGCCGCGCAACCGCCGAAAAAATTCTCTCGACCGCACCTGATTATGGCAAAACCATACGGACGCCAAATCAGCAACCTTACTTACGCTATAAACTAACCGATGACGGTATCTCAGAACGCCTCATACCGGGCGCACCTGGCACACACTACCAGGCAAACTCCTACGAACACCTCGAGGACAGCCACACGACTGAAGAGGCTGATGAGCGAACAAAACAGGTAGAAAAACGCCTGCGTAAACAGCAAACGTATCTCGCCAATCATTGGCAAATGCCGAGCATCTCTGGCTCGCTTGACGCAGCCAAGTATGTGTTGGTCACCTGGGGCTCGAGTAAAATGGTGGTTGAACAAGCACGACGACTGATGCGTACACCAACTGCCCACATTCATTTTTCTCATGTGTACCCCATGGACAGAGAAAAAGTTGCCGCGCTCTTCGCACCAGAGAGACACTACATTCTCGTTGAAAACAACGCCACTGGGCAGTTTGGCACACTCCTACGCAGCGAAGCGGGAGTTGATATCAAACACACCATACATAAATACGACGGTCGTGCCTTTTACAGCGAAGAAATTGTCGCCGCACTGGAGCACCATGCTTGATTACGAACCAAACGCACTGGCATTTACCGGCTACACTCCCACCTGGTGTGCGGGTTGTGGCAATTGGGGGATTGGTAAAGCCATCGAGCTAGCCCTCAAAAAACAACAGCTCACCCCCGATAGTGTGATCATGCTGTTCGACATCGGCTGCTCCGGCAACATGAATGACTTCATCAACGCTTACGCCATGCATACCCTCCACGGTCGCGCCCTGGCTACCGCTGTCGGGGTAAAAATCGCTAACCATAAACTGCCAGTTTTGGTTACGGGCGGCGATGGGGCACTCTACGGCGAAGGCGGCAACCACTTCCTCCACGCCTGTCGCGGCAATCACGACTTGACCGTTGTCGTCCACGACAACAGCGTCTACGGCCTCACCACTGGACAAGTCTCACCCACGGCTCACAAGGGCATGAAGTCTAGATCTACCCCCAGTGGCATCATTGAGCGACCGGTTAATCCGCTACTCCTAGCTCTCACTCAAGGCGCCACCTTTGTCGCTCAAGGCTTTACGGCCCAACTCCCGCAGCTGGCCGAACTCATCACCGCCGGTATGCAACATCGTGGTTTATCGATTATCAATGTCTTACAACCCTGCGTCACGTTTAATAAAGAAAATACCTACGCCTACTACATCAAAAATAGCTACCAATTGCCAGCCGATCACGACCCCAGTAATTTTGCGACTGCCCTCGAAGAGGCACAAGCCGTTTTCAGCGAACGCTTCCCTCTTGGGATTTTGTACCAAACTACTCGACCGACGTACCAGGACGAGCTGCCGCAGCTGGAGCATCACTCACTGGTGGAGCGGAGTCGGTTTAATCATCCTAAAAATCTGCTACATTTCTTTGAATAAAAGCTATATCTGCCTCACTCGCACCCGCTAATTGCAACATAGCTGTAAGTACTTGTGCCACTTGCGAAAAGCTTTTCTGGGCATCTCGAACAAGAGATAAAAATATCGCATCATAAAGGGTGATACTTGATGGAGGTAATTGGATTGTTCCCTTATTCAGCCACTTCTGAATTTTGCCTGCCCCAACTATATATCCCTCCCGCTCATCCCAATTAGCAGCAAGCTTGGATCCATTTTCTGCGAGCCATTTCCATGCGGTGCGAAGACTTTGCTCGTTTTTGGGATCAGTACCGCGGACAACAACTAAAAACTCTTGAATTGCAGCAGTTCTCTCAGCTGATGAAGACTGCGGCTCTCGAGTTCTCTTTTCAGTTTCATTCGGCATAGCGATCTCATTTCTAGGCAGGATTAGTCTAATAAACTATCACTTATTGTATCATCACGTTTAACTGCCAAAAAATGCGTACAAAAAGTATAAAAGATACAGTAGGGTTACTGATATTGTGATTTTATTTTTTATGTTCTTTATACAGCAGTAATAGATTCAATATAAATCCCATAGAAACTAGAAAAAGAAATGCTACGAGCAACTAGTAATGGGTTGCATTGACTGTAAAACTACAAAAGTGTAGCGATGACTTTTCGGTCATCTTTGGAAAGTCGAAATGTATCCAATGTTAGTAAACAGCGAGCAACAACCTGACCCAGAATAATTTCCAACTCAGCAAGTGCCTCAAATTTATCTTCGCCATCTTTTTTTGTACTCAGTGATCTTGAGATTCTTCCAAGTCTGCCTAACCGATCTGGTCTGTCAGGCTCTCTGCTTTCACCCTCACTAAATCTCAACAATAAACCAATAATTGCAGAAACTACGCTACTCTCACTACCAAGCAACCTTGCTTGCTGTTGCTTATCGGCAAGAAGCAGCAACTGACTCAAAAAATCACTCGCTGTTTGTTTCCTTAAAGCTTCTTCTGGACCTGTCAGCACACAAGCTCCGTTCTAGGCAAACTTAATCTGCCAAATGTTCGGTTATTGTAGCATCCTTTGCAAGTGACGCAGCGTGATCGCTAAAATCAGGTTCAAAAGCCGCGTGAGTCGTCAATTTTTCGACTAGTGTGCGCGTTCCCCGCACCCCGAGCCAAGCGCAAAACTGTCTCATCCGCTCTGCAACCGCCTGCGAAAGTTGGTCGGTCACCTCAGCCGGTAGCTCAAGTAGTTGTTGTTTGAACGACCCCCACACTCGTTTACGCTCGCGGTAGAGAAATTGTGCCTCGCTCATCCCCTCTTTTCGATCGGCGGCGCGGGTATTGGTGATCCATGTAGCGAATTTTTCGGATAATGCTGCAGGAAATGCCGGATGGTCAAACAGCAGATTTTGCAACCCAGTCGCCAAGTGTACCTCAACCGCCCGTACTATGGGTAACGTTGCAAATGCTTCATCGGGCAGTGTCGAAGCCCCATGTTGCACGGTGCCTGCCAAGCCAAAGCGCGAGCGAATAAACTGCGTCAATTCTGCATGCAAATCAAAATCTACTTGCATACTCGCCAAACTCCCATCGGCATTCACCACCCCACCATGTTCCGTGCCAGTTTGAATGCTCAGCTTGCGCAGACCAGCCACTTGCGATAAGAACACCTCGCACTCTTCGCGCGTCGAATTTTTGCCTCCAATATGCCCGAGCTCTCCACCGATAGAAACCAGCTCACCGTTTGGTAGACTGCGAATATACGCGACGAGTTCATTGGTGAACCGGACATTGGGGACTTGCTGCTCGGCAACCGTTGACTTCTCGAGATCAACCAGTGTCGACATATCGATATCAATGTTGAGCATTCCAGCCGCCAGCGACGCACGAATCAACTCGCGAAGTGCTGCGAGTTCACTTTCCGCCGGTACGCCAGAACTAGCTGCTTTCGCCTGGTAGTGATCGCCTTGGATAAACACGGGACCCGTCCAACCAGCCTCGAGTGCTCCAGCCAAAATAAGTGGTACATAGACACTTGGTGGTTGATCGGTATACCCCATCTCAGAGCGGGCGAGCTCGAAAATAAAAGCTCCCACATTATGTTTTTGGGCTGCCCGAAACATGGCTGTCGTGACCAAGACGGTAAGCCCACGCACGTTGACTGCTGGGACCGTAAACGGCTGGGTTACTCGCCCATCGGCGATTGCTTGATACAACTGAGAGATTGAGGCGACGCGAATGCCAGCGTCAACGGCCAGTCGGTACAGCATTTGACTGGCAGCCAATCGCTCACCCGATGAACCCAGCAGAACTTGAGCCGCAAGCGCTTGTACTTCTGTCTGCGAACTTGGTTGTGTCATGTTCTCTACTATGGCACAGGAACGGCGGTTGTCCAGAGCTTGCTTGCCGTACAAAATTTTGTAGAAACTTGAGTTCAACACAACGTTGGGCACCGCAATCTTATGTTGAAGTCGTACAGTTCTTGTAAGAATTCAGTGATACTATTGATTCAAGTAACAAACATGCTAGGGCGTATATGAATTCAGGTCAACACAAGTACAACATACTCAATGCTTTTTTCAACATCGTCGAGAATTCACATGTCACCATCAATCCTGCAAAAATATCCAGTAACAGGATTACAAATGTTGGCGATGCACTCGAGGGGTACATAAAAGATGCGGTTGTAGGATTACTTGGTAAACAATCAACTTCAGACAAAGACAGGGACATCCTGTATAGCAAGGCTTTCTCATGGCTTGGAAATAGTAGCAATCCACCAGATTGTATGCTCAGAGGCAACGATGCTATAGAGATAAAAAAAATCCAGACACTCAGTTCAGATATTGCGCTCAATAGCTCCCACCCTAAAAATAAAATCTATGCAAATGATATTCGAGTGGCTATTGGTGCAAAAAGAGCCGAAGAATGGATGGTCAAAGACATTATTTATGCCATTGGATGTACTAGCAATAAACTGGAGTTACAAAGGCTATGGCTGATATATGGCGATTGCTATGCTGCCTCTAAAGGCGTTTATGAAAAACTCATTGATGTAATAAGCAGAGGAGTTACATCAGTTCCTGACCTTGATTTCAAAAAAACGAATGAGTTGGGAAAGATAAACAAGGTGGACCCGCTTGGTATAACGAATATGCGCGTACGAGGCATGTGGCATATCCTCAACCCCTCAAGGCTTTATAGTGAATTTGTTAATCACACTGGAGACAAGCAATTTTATCTGCTGATGAGGGAAGAAAAATATACATCTTTCTCCCCTATTATTAGAAAAAAAATCGAAGCAATTAGGCGAAAGGGATATTGTAATGAAAAGATAGAAATTAGAGATCCGGACAACCCTGCTAAACTTATCAAAGCCAGAATGATTAAATATGAGATATAACATTGCCTCACTTTTTTCTGGTGCTGGAGGTTTAGACTTGGGCTTTCACAATGCTGGTTTCCAAATTGAATGGGCAAATGAGTTTGATAAAACAATAACTCCAACTCTGAAAAAGAATTTTCCCAACACCACAGTCATCGACCAAGATATTGCTGAGATACAATCTAATCAAATCCCTACCGTTGTAGGTGTCATAGGAGGACCACCTTGTCAAAGCTGGAGTGAGGCGGGTGCGGGAAGGGGTCTCAATGATGTAAGGGGTAAGGTTTTTTTTGAATACATCAGAGTGATTCGTGATAAACAGCCGCTGTTTTTTCTGGCTGAGAATGTATCGGGCATGCTCTCAAAGCGACACGAAAATGCATGGAACTACCTAATTGGTGAATTCAAAAAGCTCGGGTATAGTTTTGATTACAAACTCCTGAATGCCAAAGACTACGGCGTTGCACAAGACAGAAAAAGGGTGATTTTTGTTGGGTATCACAAAAAAATTGGCAAAAAATTCATATTCCCGGAACCAATCGGGAGTAGGTTGACGCTAAAAGACGTTATTTTTGACCTCAAAGACTCAGCAAAGGAGGTAAAGAAATTTGATGGAACCAATGGAAAAAAACTCATATTTCCCAACCACGAATATATGAACGGTGGTTTTTCAACAATCTATATGTCTAGAAACAGAGTGCGAAGCTGGAACGAGCCTTCGTTTACAATTCAAGCTGGCGGAAGACACGCCCCGATACATCCTCAAGCACCAAAGATGAGGTTTGTTGAGTACGATAAGAGAATATTTGTCCCTGGAAAAGAACCTTTGTATAGGAGACTCTCCGTAAGAGAATGTGCAAGAATTCAGGCTTTCCCCGACAATTTTGAGTTTGTTTATACTGATGTCGCCATAGGATATAAAATGGTTGGCAATGCCGTGCCTGTCACGTTCGCGGAGGTGTTAGCAAAACAAATTAAAAAAGATCTTGATAACTATTACGCGAGCAATTAGTAATTCACCTTACGCACCCTTCGGTTTAAATCAACCAAAAAATCATCAGCTATGTCAAACTTTTTGCTGACTTTTCCAGCTGCCAATTCTGCTTCAACTTCTGCGATAAGACTTTCAAGTTTTGGCGTCATTTGTTCTGGTGCATACAGAGAAATATGACGAGAGGCAACAACCTGACGCAAATAGGCACCAATCAGCGTGCCACGTTTCAGACCAGTATTCTCGGCTACTTCTTGTGCAGACTCTTTAGCTTGTTTGTCAATTCGGATACTTATAACTGTATTCATACTACGAAATATATATTTTGTAGGTAATTTGACAAGAACTAGATCATCATGACAGACCCACAGCTGTATACTATCAACTATGCTCAATCGGCTCAGCACCAAAATCAATAAAAGCTACAAAGCTCATCAACTCGTGCAGCCACTACGGTCTTTCAGGCTGCAAAACAAGCAGTATCGCTATTTTTGCCATCGCTATAACACAGCGCATGCAAACGAACGAGCGGTAGAACTCCCGATCATTTGGTCACAAGTCCAACAGTACCCCAGCAACCAAGTATTAGAAATTGGCAATGTCTTGTCACACTACTTTCCAACCTCACATCAAGTGGTTGATAAGTACGAAGTGACCCCTGGCGTAATCAATCAAGATATCGTTGATTTTGCACCACAAAGGAAGTTTAAATTCATTGTGAGCATCTCCACTCTCGAACATGTCGGCTGGGATGAGTCGGTGCACAGCAAACAAAAAATCCTCCATGCCCTGCGTAAGATCAAAAGCTTGCTGGCCCCCAAGGGGACGGCTCTGATCACCCTCCCGCTGGGATACAACCAGTACCTGGATGAGCACTTGGCAGCCAATCGAATCTGTTTTGATACAGCGTATTTTTTACAACGCATCTCCGCCTTTAATTCCTGGCAACAAGTCCCAAAAAGTATTTTGAAAAAACACCCGCAGTACAACTATCCCTTTCCCAATGCCAACGTGATTGTGATTGGAAAGTATCGAGGGTAAAAAACTATTCCAGAGTTGCCCGACTCATAGCGTACTCGTCTGGAGATGATAAAACGGATCCTTGCCTTTATAGCGATTGATCGTCAATGATAAAATTTTTTCCAAAAAATCTCCATAGTTTTTGCCCTGCAGCTCAAACACAGTGGGTACACAATCACCCCGATTAATCGACGGGTTGGGGTTGAGCTCCAACACAAAAGGGTTTCCCTGTCGATCAACTTTCACCTCTACTCGACCATAATCGTGGGCATCAAGAATGTTGTAGGTATCAAGCGCAATTTCCGAAATCAGCGAAAGCAACTTGCGACTGACTTTTTGGGGCGGTTTTTGGATAATCAAATTATCTTTGTATACTTTGCTCTCGGAAAATTTCACTTCAAACGGATAAATATGCCAGTAACCCTCTGGCAATTTGGTAAAAATTGTTCGAGATAGTGGCAACACTTCAAAATCATCAGCGTCGGTCCCCAAAATTGACACGTCGTACTCGTCGCCCTCAATGTACTCTTCTATCAACGCCGGGCGGTTGAGACCAACAACCACTCGTTTGAGCTGTTCCCTTAGCTCGTCTTTGTCTTCAACCACCGAATCATTATCAATGCCAATTGAGTTGTCGGTATTGGCCGGCTTCACGATAAGTGGATACCGCAAGTCATCGCGAATTTCGTCGGATAACTCATAGATATAATCCCAACGAGGCGTGGGAATTGAGTGGTAACTGAGTAATTTTTTGACGCGAATTTTGTCGATGCACAAACCCAGAGTCAGCGGGTTAGATCCGGTATACGGCAACTTCATGGCGTCAAGAATGGCTGCTGCGTGCGGTTCGAGCAGACTCGACTCGTGAATGCGCTCGCAGACGTTAAATACCAGATCAATGCCACTTGTCTGCAGGGTGCGAATGGCTTGCGACAGGTTGTTGAAATCAACGTAGGTGGTGGTATATCCGCGCGCCTCAAGCTCTGTTTGAATATTGCGTCCGACACTTGCCAATTCCTGCTCGACCGCGCCACCACCAACGTCGAAAGAATTACAGGCAATGCCAATATGCAGCTTACGCTGGTCTTTAATCGACATATGTCTGATGCGTTCAATTTTTGCTGACACAGCTACCCTACTACGACGCAGTGATGCGCTGGCGAATCTGCTCGTACGACTGGTCTTTCCGAGCGTGGAGCTGCCATCAAAGGGCGCTACATCATACTGAATTGTTTTGAGCGCCAATTTCAGATTTTCTTGGGCGTCAGAAAAGTTATCCCCCGAAACAGTAATGTACCCCAAGTAATCATACCCATCTGGGGGAATCAGGACTGCCTCACCAATTTCTTTGCCAAAGTAAAATTGCTCAACCGGCAATGCTTTCTGCTGTGCCTCATCAACCCGCACCGACGTGAGTACACCCGATTGCTTCGCGTGCAGTGCTTCGGTCATCACTTGTTTCTTTGGCACCAAGTCATACTGAGTCGGCACATACGCACCAAGTGCCACTTTAACGCCATTTTCGATCAGATCAAAACCATACACCTCTCTACTTGAAATATAGATTTCATCTCCACCCATGCGCACATTGCACTCGAGCGGCACCGGACCAGATTTGGTGATTTTTGCCTCAAAGTGGAGGGTCGCAAACTGCAACCCCAGGTGTTCCACCACCTCACTCGCCATGCGTTGCAGTGCCTTTTGATCTTCATCGGGCAAACTACTGGGCATGGCGTGGGTCGTTTCCAGAAAAAAAGGCTCTGCTGTGCCGTAGTTATCTGCCACCGCTGCATATTTAATCCGGCCATTTTGGACAATCATGTCAATATCAACTTCGTCGCCATCAATGTATTCCTCGACCATAATATCGACACCATCATAGAATTGGCTATCGAGTGCCGGGGTTGCTGTCTTACGGACATACTCAAATGTTTCTCTGAGTTCTGCTGGATTGTTTGCCTTAACCACCAAAATACTTCCCCCACCCCAAACCGGTTTGACCACCACTGGAAAAGTGAGTTCTTTCGCTGCCCGAGCAACGTCGGCATCGGTGTTCAGCTTAAGAAACTTCGGTGCTGCTATCCCATGGTCAAGACAAAACTGCCGAAAAGCAAACTTGTTGCGAACAATCTTGGCTACAGCAACCGGCACCCCGACTAAGTTCAGCGCTTCGGCCAACTTGCTCGTCAATATCACATCATTCTCCCAAAAATTATAGATGCCGTCTATCTTGTGCGTCTTGTGATATGCAAGTACCTGGGTAATTTGCCGCTCATGCTGTGACATATCTCCCAAAATCCAATCATGCACATAAGGGGCAGCCCAGTTTTTTTCTGCATTGAGCACGATTAGTTGCAAACCAAGTTTGTGTAATTTTTGAAAAATAAACCGCTTAATCGGTGTTTCAGTACCCACGATAAGCAGTGTCTTTCCTCGAAAAAATGATGGGTGACTTGACATACAGACAAACAAAAATTATACGCGTTCTACAGAGATCGCAATGGGTACGTTTAGATACTAGCTTTTCTTGCAACTCATTGTATAATCTTCCCCAGAGTTATAAGTCTTAAGTTATTTATATTTTTATATCATTTCCAATGTATAGTCGTTGACCCGTGAATCGTACCTTTTCTTTCCTTTGCCATATCTCCTGTATTACTAGTATCAATTCTCCAGAAAGGGGAAACTATGTCTGATCAATTCGATCAACAAGAAAACAAGTGCAAGCTGTTTATCGGCAATTTGCCTTGGAGTGTCACCGAAGACCAGCTCAGAGAGCTGCTCTCACAACATGGTGAACTCAAAGCGGATGGTGGCGTTGCCATTATTACCGATCATATGTCTGGTAGACCAAAAGGCTTTGCCTTTGCGGAGTTTACGACACCAGAGGCAGCAGCAGCTGCGGTCGAAGCCCTCAACGGCTTTGAGCTCGAAGGTCGTGCTTTGGTCGTCAACATTGCTCGTCCTCGAGCACCTCGCCCAATGGGTGGTGGTGACGATCGACGCGGTGGTGGTGGCGGTGGATACCGTGGTGGTGGTGGCTACAACAGTCGCGATAATCGCGGCGGTGGTGGTTACGGTCGCGACCGATAATTTTCACTCGTTGAAAATAGAAAACCCCCCGCTTTTCGGGGGGTTTTTGGTTCCCAAGGTAATCAAAAGAAACTTATTCCTTCTTGCAATCAGCACAACAGCTGTCATCTTCACTACAATTACCGCAACACTCACCACCCTTTTCGCAAGAACCGCAGCATCCGTCCTCAGAGCCACACCCGCACTTGCCACAAGCACAACACTGACTTGCGTGTGTTGCGATCGAGTAAACTGCAGACGCAGCTACTAGGATGTAGACGATACGCTCAAGTGCTGAAGCCCCTCCCAAAATTGCAGTCACGAGATTAAAGTCAAACAACCCAACCAACCCCCAGTTGAGCGCGCCAACCAGAATCAAAGAGTAAGTGATTGCGTGTGGTATCGGCATATTTTTTTTCATATCTATTCTTTCCTGAACTATTTACTACAATTACCACTATAGCATGGCAAAAAATAAATCAAACGTAGTACGTCTCAATCTTGGTTGTGGCGCACAGCATAAACCTGGATATTGGAATGTTGATATCGACCCCTCACTCAACCCAGACGAAGTAATTGACCTGAGAAAACCACTTCCCTACATAACCAACTCTGTGCAAAGCATTTTATTGCAAGATGTTTTGGAACACTTGACTAAAGAGGATGGCTTGTCCTTACTTACCGAGTGTGCGCGCATTTTGCGCTTTGGCGGAATTATAACCGTGCGAGTGCCTAATCCAATTGCAATTATCCAAAAATTTCGTTGGCAACCAGACCTGCTGCTGCTCTACTTGTATGGAGACACCAGTCAAAACGGCGAGTGGGGAGCACACAAATATGGTTATACCCCCAGCTTGTGGAACGAAACCTCAGCAGTACTCAACCTAACACCCGTATCGTACCAAGCAGTTGATACCAATTATATTTTTGTGGCAAAAAAGTCAAAGACAATTCGACAAAGGCCAATCGTGTACTGTGCTTCACTTGGGCAATTTCTCTGTACACCTTGGTACTATCTGCAAGGCGCAAAAGTCATCTGGAAAATTGATGAGCCGTACTCCAGCCTGTTGGGCAAAATTGTACTGCGCCCGCTGGCACTGCTGACTACTACTATCGTGGTCGGCTCAGACTCGGCGCATCGGTTTGCAACCCAAGTACTCAAGTATTCGCATTTACGGATTCTACATTCAGCTCGCGACACTGCTTAAAGAGCTATTTTTCATCCCACTCATCTCTCATAGTTTCTAACTCATTGCTGGCATGCTCCTGCAACACACCGTGCAGCACTCCAGAGTTAGTCTGGATTGCTGTCGCTCCTCGACTATCTACAAACTGCATTGGCTGCGCTTGATCCCACACAAAGTCGAAAAGTTGTTTTTGCATCTCTGCCAGTTGCTCGTTATATATTTCAACACCAAATATCTGATCATGCTTATAGCTGTAGGTTGCGTATACATCGTTATAAATTAGTACCTCAAAATTGATTGTAAGTTTCTCGGGAGAAATATATCTGCTTTCTGTAAAGTTCCGGATGAGTTCTACAACATCGGTATATCCAGGTGAGGATGTTTTATTCGTCAAATCTCTCGTAGATACTTTATTATCTACCAACTCTCGTCGAACAGTCTCGGCAAATGCAAATGGCACAAACTCTGACAAATGTTCCATCTCAAATACCCGGAGTATTCCCTTCGTTCTGGTAATGTTATAGCTGATTTGCTTCATGCCTTCAGAGCCTTCGTAGTACAAGACTTTTGCATTGTTTGCTTGTTGTGCCGATACAGCAGTAAGCTGCTCGATCAGCTGCGGCAAGCTCTGCTTGAGTGCAGATACTGCTTGTTCTCGCTGTGTTATCAGCTGCTCAAACTTACTTGGGTGCGTAGCCCCAAACAGCATCCCTCGCTCTTGAAGCTGATACTCGACTAATTGTTTGCCCTTGAGTAGATCAAGCAAGCGATACACTTTGGTCCGACCGATATGTAACTTGCGACTCAGTTCTAAAGCCGTGGCAAAACCGTGCTGTAACAAAAAAAGATATACATTGCTTTCTGCTTCGGACAGTCCATAGGGTTTTACCAGATTAGACAGGTTGTCTGTTTGTATGGACATCAAATAGGATTGTAACACCTGAAGCTATAAAATACTGCTATGAACAGAAGCTCTGTCTTGATTATCATCTCAGCTCTATTCTTTGGTACCTATGGTATCTGGTCCAAGCTAATGATCGACGATTTTGGCGAGTTTAACCAAGCATGGATTCGTGCACTTATTATTTTGCTCATCCTTGTGCCCTTGGGTCTGTATCTGCAAAGTTTTAGAAAAATCGAAAACAGTGACTGGAAATGGTTTGCAGTCATTTCACTCGCGGGTGGACTCAATCAAGCGCCCTACTTCTATGGCTTCGCGCATCTGTCAATTGGCACCGCCACACTGCTCTTTTACTTGGCCCTCACGATAGGTGCTTTCATCATTGGTGGGTTATTTTTTAGGGAAAGGATTACTAAAGCTAAGTATACGGCGCTGGTCCTGTCTGTCATCGGACTTACGATTATTTATCAATTTTCTCTTACTGCCAATCAGTTTCTGGCTGCCGGTAGCACGCTGCTATCTGGATTTCTGGGAGCTATCTACGTAGTTTTCTCCAAAAATGTATCAAGCAAGTACTCAGAAGTACAGATTCTCTCCGTAGTGTTTGGAACCATGCTCCTTGTCAATCTGCCAATAAGCTTGCTCTTGGGCGAAACAACACCTAGTTTCAGAGAGACAACGGCTTGGCTGGGACAACTTGGGTACGCCACCGCCATGCTCCTCGCCAATGCTGCGGTAATTGCCGGATTTCGCCATATTGAACCAAGCATTGGCGGACTACTGGGACTGTTAGAAGTTGTTTTCGCGGCCATTCTGGGAATTCTCATCTTTCAGGAGACAGTCACCGGGTCGCTCTTGCTTGGAAGCTTTTGTATTCTGATCGCAGCTGGACTGTCAGATATGGTTGCATTAATAAAAAATGTGAAAGAGGGTCGGACAATTACAATAGTCTGACACTCTGATTAGGTTTGCAGCTTTTTACCTTAAAAAAGTTTGTTGCATTGAGATAGAGCGGCTGGTAGGTTTTAGATTGGGAAATGAAACTGGTTGAAAATCACTCGGCTCGTAGTAGTCAGCCAAATTTATCTTCGCCCAGAAATCCCGCTCTTCGTCTTCGTTTTTAAATGCTGGTAGGTTTAGTATTTTTTTCATAACTCCTTTTTTACTTGAGTAATAAATCGTACTCTTTTTTGTTTAAATACTGGCAATTAGGTGGAGTACCGGTTCAATCGGACTTTTTCAGGAGCGGCTGAAAACCAATCTCCTTCCACCCTAGAAACTGGATACTATTGTTTGAGGAGGGATCCCACCTTCTCCTCCACTTTCGGGCTTACCTTGGAAAGATTGTACCAAAAAAATAACCAGTTTATAGCGACACACTTCCGACCACATCCCAATCCTTTGGATCGCGAGAATCTGCGCGGACAACAGTAATTTTTTCTGCCTGGAAACTCTTCCCTGTTATAGTAATCTCACGAGCCATCTTGTCTCTCACAGTCATATCAAAATCTCCATACACCAGGCTAACATGCGGCATAAACACAAACTCTTCTGTGACTCCTAAGGCATCCTTCAACACCATGTGAGCCGTCAACAAAGCTGCGCTTGTCTTCATTCTTACAAACACCGACTGAAAGTAGGTGGTGCTGCACTCAACCGCGCCGACTTGGATCTCAAATGGGTGAATTTTGCGAGCTGCTTCTCGAACTGCTACAAGAATCTGTTCGTCGGTGGAGACAATCGGATTATGCAAGGTCAAATGTGGTATGAATATTGGCGAGGCGTACTCCGCACTATACTTGACAATCACGTTTTCAAGTTCCTGATACAACTCGTTTTCCGGGATAATCCAAAAACTAAACTCGTTCATACCTCTCGCTCTTTTACGCTACCGATACAACAACTTTAACCGAGCACTATGCAACACTGCCGTTTCATTGCTACTCGATCTTAGTTGCACAACATACACATTGCTACCGCCAGTCAAAGTAAAGGAACCAGACAGTTTTTGCGTCGAGACACTCGTGTTGTGACTTACCTCTGATGCCGTAATGATTTGGTCAGTTGTTTTGTTTCTCACTCGAGCCGAAGCCTCACCACCAACCACCGAAAGTGTGGCCTCAAATGAGGCTCCTTCTAGTCCTGGATAGTTAGTCGTGTTCAATTCAAAAATAGTCGCATCCAAATCAGTCCAATCAGTTTTGGTACTACTACCAGAACCAATGTATATTGATTGCTCCTTGAGTCCAACCATTGCCTGAGTTGTTGTGCCCCCGCTTTTAATCACGCTCGCTGGCTGTTTTCCGGTTGCAGTTACTTGCGCGCTGAGCGAAGCAACTTCATCCTGCAGGTGTTGGATGATACGTGACTGAGCGGTTTGCTCCGCCGCCAGATCGACAAATGACGAGTCGTTGGCTTGCTGCACTGCAAAACTAGAAAGACGGTGAAGCTGAACATACCCTATCAGCCACAACCCAAAAATGTTAATTCCAAGGAATGTCAGAAAAATACGCTGAAAATGGTGGTGCAACCAAGCCATGTATACAGTATAGCGGGTGAATTAAAAACTCGCATACGCCAATCTAAGTCTCCTCATAAGTTTAGCAGAACGACTCAGCTCATCTTCAGTCTCATGTCTAAGATACTGAACAGTACTGCCATCGCCAAAGATATTATGCATATTCTGGCGAACAAAAAGATAAAACTTTGAAAAATAGCGCACTCTTTCTCTTCTTTCTTTTGGAAGATCAAGAGTCTTAAAGAGATCGAGCATGCTTCTTAAAGAAAATGCTGTTGCATAACGCTCGGTTTTTGCCGGTTGTTGACTGGCCTCCAAGCTTAATCTCGTAAAATCTTGTTCAAGAAGGTGAAAGTCGAGATCTTTGCTCAAAGTGTTATCAAGAGTTTGTAGCTCCGCTTCTAAATCAGCCAATTCTCCTCTGAGACTCTCAACTTTTCCAGCAATGGGAACAAGACGCCAGATCGCGGTATTCACTAGATGGAATACTTGCAGCACAAAAAACTGTGACTAAGGCGCATGTCATTTTAGTAATTCCAATCTTAATTTTAATTGAAAAATAAGTTCTTCTTTACCCTTATTTCTCACCCAATCCTTTTGGCTCGGCGTAAGCAGTTCACCCATGCCCATCATAAAAAACTTATCACTCAGCTGCTCCACTTTATGTAGAGCCGCAGCAAATGCTGGCGCCAAGTGCATATCAGTTCTCTCTTTCACTATCTCTGCATTAATATCCCAATTTTGTTTTAAGAAAAACCAGGTATCAAAAAAGTCACGCGCGGCTGGTGATTCTCTAGTAAGTAGTGCCGCTAGCTTATTGGCGACCATAGCATCTTTTGCCATGACCAGCATCGAGATGCCTAGGTAGTCTTTGATCTCATATTTTGACAAAGTGCTTCGTCGGGAGATTTCAATCTTGACGTTTCTTTGCTTGACCTCATAGTTGAGTAAAAAAAACAGTGTGTGACGTTTCTGATACGAATCTTTTACTCGACCAAATTGTGGTAGCTGTTTGTCCAAACGCTCAAAAACCTCACTCTCACTCTCTGGAACCAGCAAGTCGAAGTCTAGATCAACTGACATCCTGGGCAAATCATAAAACAACATTGCGGCTGTTCCACCTTTAAAGCCGATTGTTTTCCTCAGAATCATGTCCCCATATATCTCTTTGAGAATCTGGACGAGCACTTGCTTGTGTGTCTGTTGGTCAAGCATATTTTTTCTTGAATATGTTGTATTGTTTGTTGACTCGCATAGTCAGCGTCGCACGTTGGTAAAGTGGCAGTAGTGCAAAGATCTCATCCCAATGCAGCAGTCTAGTATTGTCAAAATAAGAATCACCAAATAGATATAATTGATCAAGCAGTGCTCGCTCGGGTGAAGCAATGTTAACCCCATTCTTTTTCATAATACCCTGTGCATTGAGCAAAATATGATCGCTCAGCTTATGATACGACAAGTTATGTGCTGCGACAGTTACGTTTCTAGTCAGGTATGCTGCGGAATGAATAGCTGAGTCAGATTGAAAAACTATACTCTCACGCTCCAAGACTGTTGAGAAGCTGATATATGAAGGCGCATACAATTTGTTTGCCACTTCATCGGGATGATAGTTTTCCTTGACATAGATACCGCGCCTGATTCTCTGAATCAATCCTTTCTGAGCGTAATACCAGAGCATTCTACGCAGATTTCCTGGCTCAACATCTGGCAATAGTTGCGATATCTCTGTAGTCGTGAACACCGTGTTCGGACTTCTCTCAATACCGATGATGATTTGATTGCTTGTTCTTGGCACTTTTGAATTAAAAGTTACATCAGATGTAATTACTAGTTCAAAATATCACTATAGTGGAGTTATGTCAACCCCACCACTGCCACCACGCGCACGGGTGCCGCGTCAGCATGCAGCTCTTGAGTTCGTAATTGGTATAACCCTCTCCGTCGATACTCGATATCGGCTTAAGAGTCGATTGTGGATCACCGGGGAACGCTGGCATGTGATCAACAAATGAGTGGGTGAGGTCGATAAGTTTCATTGCTACTACATCTGTAACTTAGTTTCCCCTTCAGCATACTGATGGATTAAAGATCCCAGTAATGTCTGGTAGGGAATATTTCCAGCAGAGGCTTTAGCTTTGACTTTGATCAGGTCGAGCTGATTGATGCGAATAGTAATTGGCTTGGAGGTATTCAGTTCTAAATAACACTTGGCCGCTTCTTTCAACATTTTTTTAGTCTCTTCAAAGTTGGGGTCTTGCTGATATTCACCTCTTTCAAAGGCTGCCTCAATTGCCTGCTCCTCGTCGTCTAAAATTAGATTGGCAAAAGGATCGTGTTGTTTTTGTTTTTTCATCTCACTCCCTCCAGGTACTTTTTTGTAAATTTTCTACTAGGATAGATTGTCTTCAGATAAATCTCCTTCTTTTGCTTATTCACAACATGTGGGACTGCATAAGCATAAGCGTTAATCTCAACTATATATACTTTTTGACTCGATCGTTTGTGGTTTGGATGTGCAACATTGTCTAGCAATCGACCACCTTTGATCGTAAATACAACATCTTCAAAACAAACATCTCTCGTAGCTTTGAGCAACTGATTTTTTTCTTCATTAAAAGCAATGCTAAAAAGCATGGATAAATGGTATCATTTGTACATTTATTGTCAATACAAAAACTGTTTTAGTTTCTCAATGTACATTCTTCTCTCCTCCAAAGTTGTTTTGTTTTTCTCTCCTGACATCTGTTCATTGAAAGAATCATTTTCATATCTGGGAAAAACATGTAAATGTAATTGGCTGGGGCGTTGTTGTACATAAACTCAAGCAGGGCTACCAGGATTCGAACCTGGACTGAGTGTTTTGGAGACACTAATGCTGCCATTACATTATAGCCCTATGATCGCGTGGCGAACGAGCCTCTATTATATAGCCTACCTTCAACAGTACTAGACTCCACTCGGCAAACTCGCTACGCTTAGTGTATGCCCAACTTGTTTGACCGCGCTCTCATACAATCTCGTCAAAAGGATAAGCTTCTTCTCGAGCAAACTCGCCTTCCCATCGTGACTGTTTCTGCCACTTTCCGCGAAGATCTCAAAGAAATGCACGGCTTTCATGAAAATGAGCACATCCGCGATATTGTTTTTTCGCGCGCGCACTACTCGATGGCAGTGGGGATTGCGGTCGCTGCCTGGGGAAACAAGGTTGACCCAGACAAAGCCTGGATCGTCGACCCCACCAACTACGTCACGCATGAGCACTGGCGTTCGATCGTGCTGACCGAAGTAATTGGCAAAACGCTCGCTCGCCACCCGCTCTTAAAATTTCTCAAAGACGTAGTCGACAAGTTTGGCCGCCAAAAACTGCCTATCCTCACCAGCATTACACCACCACTCCTCTATCTGTGTCATAGGGTGAAAAAGCCGATTCTTTCACTGCATATTGCTGCCGGTAATATCCTGGCTGCTCAGGGTAAAAAAGTTGTTCAAGTGGTGACCGATCCGCACGTGCGTGCCGATTACTTAACTCACGCTGCTTTGCCAAATATTCGCTTTTGTCTGTTTGACGAGCGCACGCGCAGTGAATTTTTGGAAAAAGCCGGTCTACACAATATAGCGGTCGACCCCAAGCGGGTAATTGTTACCGGTCCGCCAGTCGACCCACGCATCGTCGCCTGTAGAAACAAAAAAATTGCTTGGCGCAGCGGCCCACTACGGCTCTGCATCGCTACGGGAGGCCTCGGCACAAACAAGCCAGAAATTCATAGTCTACTCAACCAGCTTTTACCAGAATTGCGTACAAAAAATCCTCGTTGGCAGATCATGATGTATGCTGGTACGCAGCGCGATGTAAAAGACGTAGCCCTCGATGTAGCGCTACAAAACCAAGTTGGGACAAAACTCATACAGGTCAAAGACCCCGATACTTTTATGGCAGATAAACAGCCGCACGAACAGCTTGATTTGCGCTCGCTCACTATCCTGTACCATCCGCAGATCATCGATGCCAATGAGCTCCTGCTCCAGTACGCTTTCCCCTGGGCGCATGGGTTTATTACTAAGCCCTCGGGCGATATGGCCTACGACGCAGCCGCCTCTGGCTCATTCATGCTGACGCTCAAAGAATGGGGTGAGTGGGAACTCAATATTAAGGCGGTCTTTGAGCAGCAAGAAATTTCCCGAGAAGCGCACGTTGCCAACATTGTCAAACAGCTCGAATTTTGTATGAGTGCCCAGTCGCGCGCGCAGTCTTGGATAGAAAAAGCGATGCTGCAGGCTTGTAGTATGGACAAGCTATTTTTGCAGGGGGCAAAGAATATTGCCCAGCTTACTTTAACTTCTTAGCCAACTTGTGTGTCGTGTGTTTGCGACAAACAGAGCAGTATTTATTGAGGGGAAACGTCGATTCATTGGTGGTTTGCTTCTTGAGGATTTCGTTATTTTTGTTGTACTCGGTAATATAGCCAAAAGACTTGCATACTCCACACTGGAGTCCTGCTGCTTGTCGTGGTCCTTTTTTCTTTTTGCCTGCTGCCATAGTATCTTTCTTGTCTTGAGGGCCGTAGTATACAAGAGGGTGCGAGATTTTGCCAGCCTGAGCCATCTCGGGGATTCGAACCCCGGACCTACGGTTTACAAAACCGTCGCTCTAACCAACTGAGCTAAGATGGCGGTGTGCCAGGTGAAGGATTCGAACCTTCGGAGACGTGAGTCAGCAGATTTACAGTCTGCCCCCGTTGACCACTTGGGTAACCTGGCAAGATCTTGGACACCTCTGGGGTATTTTACCAAACAATACTGATAAATCACAGATCACTCTACGCTGCACGGAACCACCTTAAGTTTGCTGTCAGATTTGCTATAGTGGAAATACAAAGAAATATGCATAAAGCAATGAAAATGCCCAAAATATTTGCCTTTATCGACAGTCAAAATCTAAACCTTGGTGTTCAATCTCAAGGCTGGAAACTTGACTGGAGAAAATTTCGGCAGTACTTGCGCAATAAATATACGGTCAGTAAGGCGTATCTTTTTATCGGTCAAGTAGCAGGGAACGAATCGCTCTACACATTTCTACAAGAATGTGGCTACATTTTGATCTTTAAGCCTACTTTAGAGCACAAGGCAGGCGATGCGGTGGTCATCAAAGGTAATGTCGATGCAGAATTAGTTCTTCATACGATGATCCAGTACAAAAACTATAATCAAGCAATCATTGTTTCAGGCGATGGTGATTTTCACTGTTTAGTCGAGTATCTGGAAATAAAAGGAAAACTGTTCCATATTCTAACACCGAACAGACATTATTCAGGCTTGCTACGCAAGTTTAATCGTTATGTGGTGAGAGTTGATTTATTGAGGAGTTCTATAGAAATAAAAAAGACCAAGATCAGCGTTCGGTCGAAACCTTAGGCTGCTTAACTTGGTCATCGTGATGAAGTTATCCTAACAAATAAGTACCTATGTGTCAATCGCATTGTCCTGGTCACGGACATTTGAGACAAACGTGGTTTTGTGTTGTTAATAATTGTAACTGTTGCATTGGTGTTTTGTAACTCAGAGATTGATGCGGTCGAATGGTATTGTAATAATCAAGCCATTGCTCGAGTTTTGTCTCAAATGTATCGTGACCTAGTCAATCAATTTGCAGCAATCTCTGTTTACGCCAAAAGAACGGCTGGCAAAAAGACATAGTACACAATGAAAAAAATCTGAGCCGAAGGAGGGAATTGGACCCTCGACCCCCTTCTTACCAAGAAGGTGCTCTGCCACTGAGCTACTTCGGCACTTTTTTGATGGCGCGTGTCGGAGAGCTCAAGGTGAGAGGTACGCATTCCCCGCAGACTACTAGGTGGGTAGGAAGCCAAAAACACCACGGTGTTTCGGGACGCTCCATCAACCCATGTACGAGGCGTTCAGGAAAATATAGGTACCCCTCACCTCAAGCTGTTACCGAGCGATCGACTAGAGATTATTATACTATAAGAAACCAACCACTACGTGGTATGTTTGGCTGTTTGCAACCTTTTTCCGGCGTAAAAGCGAATATACTTTCCCTCTCTTTGTGATCGCAGCAGACCAAGTTTTTGTAAGTATGACAGATCCTTTGCGGCGGTTTGTCGGGAAATTCTATTCACCATCGAGTGTGATGAAGTTGTTGCTGTAGCATTTTTGTCTGACAAAAAGTACCCAAGCAACGCCTCTTGTCTCTCATTGATGGTGTGAGAATAAGCAATTTTTTTCTTAGCTTCACTATTTTTTTCAATTCTATCCGCAACATATTTTTGAAATTCTTGAGCGGCCTGTACAATTTTTCGTAACTGATAATCAATAAAATAGGTGACATCATTGTCATCTTGCTCGGAATAAATGTAAGCCATTGCATACTGCATTGGGGATCTTTTCAAAACAGTTGAAAGAGGGACATAGCTAATCGCCCAATATTCATGTCGCAGCAAATACCAATAGAAGAGTGCTCTTGCCAACCGACCGTTCCCATCACTGAACGGGTGCAAATATCCTATCCAAAAATGCAACAAAATTGCCTTCAATATTGGGTGCAGGTATTTTTCTCCCAAATCGTCATTTGCATATCGAATGAGCCTTATCATTTCTGCACGCAAAAAAGTTTCATTAGGAGGAACATGGGTAGTAAATGTCTGCGAGCCAACAGTGCCTTGAACAATGATGTTGTCACTATCTGTGCGAAATCTTCCTTGGACATCAGTACTGAGCGTTTCTCTTGTGAGAATTGCGTGCAACTCAAACAACAATTCTTCAGAAAGTGATCTATTTTTATATTCTTCATCTATCGCCAACATAGCCTTATAGTTGTTCACAATCATTTGCTCAGATTCGTTTTGCGGTTTTCTATTTTCAATAAGCAGTTTTTTCGCCGCAGCTCGTGTTGTATGCGCGCCTTCAAGTTGGCTTGATGAAATTGCTTCTTCCATCACACCTCGAGTAATATAAAACTCTCTTGATTCTTGAGGTAGGTTTGATTTACCAAGCAATTTGCCCCCCAGCAACATATCTAGTTCGTGCAAAATTTGATAGGTTGTAGACAAGTGAACACTTGTAAAGTGTTTATTATTACGATCTATAACAGGGGTAGCAACAGCAAGAAATTTTCTTAGTTCTTTAAGATCTGTCCAAAGTAACTCTGGACTTTCAACCTTGCTGCCTATGACCTTATGTTTGAATGTATCCCAATATAAATACTTAGGCTCATTTGCTGCAAACAAAAGTTGTCTTTTCGCATCACCGGTTTTGTCCCAAAAACTAGTAAATTTCCCTTGAGGAAAGTCTCGTAAATTCGGTTTTTCTAAAAAAAATTGTGGCGGATTACCCATGTAGTATGAGAACATGTTAACAACATGTTACATACATGTCAACACTTAACGTGTTTTTTATTTGATCCACTCAGAGAGTTTTGCCCCATACTTCTCATAGCGCTGCACGTACTGCAAATGTGCATGAAAGTAATTCTCTGGATCACCAGTGGTCATCCACTCTGCTTGCGTTGGCACTACCAGCACTTTCCCCCCAGCCGCTGCCACCTCGGTAATGGCATCAACTGTCCAGAGCTCACCGTCTTTGCCGGTTTTATTCGGAATGAGATATTCGAATATACTGGGTTTAACCAAGTAACGACCGTATGAAGCAAGGAGTGATGGCTCGCTTCCTTTATCCGGTTTTTCAATAATGGTTTGTAGTTCGTTCTCTGTGCCAGGCCTAAAGGAAATAATGCCGTACTTGTCGACCACCTCTGCCGAGATGGGCTGCGCCATGATGATACCAGCCACTGCTCGGTTGCGTTCGTAGCTCTCGACCAGGACTTGCGCATCACCAACTTCGCCAAATACGACATCGTCGCTATAGAGGATCAAAAACGCTTCTTCACCCTCGACAAACTTCTGGGCCGACGCAATTGGCGAACCATTGCCATACGGCAAACTTGCATCTTGGGTAATGACTTCAATTTTTGGAAAATCAAGCACTTGCTGTACTGACTCATAGCGATCGAGTTTGCCCTGAGACTCAAGCTGTTTCTTAATCCGGATGACACTATTGTGAAAATAATCTTCATAAATCGGCTTGCCCTCAGGGGTTGCCACAATAATAATTTCTTCAATTCCCGCCTGGGAACACTCTTCAACCACAAAATGCATAATGGGGCGATTGCCAAGTGGCAACATGCCTTTTGGCACTGTTTTGGTAATGGGCAAATACCGACTGGCAAACCCCGCGTCGGTGATAATGGCTTTGCGAACAGGTCGATCTACAGTCATACAACCCTTTCATCTCTTAGTGTGTTCTGCATTATACACAGACACCTGACTACTCTCTACACAAGTGAGAATTTACATGCTACGCTTATTGACAGAGCATGCAATCACGGACCAACTCACACATCATGGGCTTTTTTGCCTTACTCCTCCTGATTACGGTAGTCGCGATTAGTGTTGATCGGCTGAAGCAGTCGCAGGATACGAGAAAAGAAGCGAGTGTTGTGTGTCCTCAAGAAATGCCCATTTGCGAGGATGGTTCACTAGGAACCCGAGCCGCCGACTGCACGCCTATTTGTGGTGCGCCAGGAAATCTAGCCCCAACCGTTTCCCTGCAACCAGTTAGTCCTGGACCGTACTATTTGTACAACTTCTACAATTATGAGGTCGATCCACCCACTGTTGATAATATCCGTTACAAAGTTAACTTCTCTTCACCGCGTAGTAGAGATGCTATTCAGCTCACTTTTGCCATTCCAGATTCGGCAGAGATTGATGACATTGGTTTTACTGCAAACGTAGGCATATCGGTTGTAAAAACTCAGGATATTCTTCTCGGCAACGTTCGAGAAATTACCCTTTCCTTTTCTGGGATTGCAGCACTCTGGACAAATGCAGAAACGCCAATCGATCTCGGAGTGTTTCGTGCACGACCAACAAAACTCGGTGAATTTATCGCGCAGCTACCTCAAGCAAAAAATCCATTTGTATCTATTCGTGCAGGTAGTCAGGCGATTCCCCTGAATATTCTTCCCTCTCTGGAATTATCAATGGTCCTAGAACCAGGAGATGATACATATTATGTTCTCAGCTACTCTGTAAAAAATGTTAACCCAATTCGAGATGTCTATATGGGTTTGGTTTCTCTAGAGCTCAAAAAAAGCAGTGGAACTAGTCTCATCTTAGATTCAACTGGTATGCTGGGTCTTGTTCACTCAAATGAATCCGTCCCGTTCTCAATAAGAATTTCTCGTTTACTTGAAGTTGGTGATGAGTTAATCGTTCACTTTAAACCGAGTACGACAGAGATCAACGCATTGCCAGAAACAGGCATCTTGAGGATCACCCCGGCACTTCTAAACCAACTCCACGCCCAAATTTTTTATGACTTGACTCTGGAAGGAAGCATTGCAAGTAGCGTTAATCCGAACTTTCCCGTCGAGTATGAGTTGGAAATCCACAACGCTTCACAGGTACCCGCGAAAAATGTCGTGCTCGATATTTCCAGTTCTCAACTAGGCGTCACTGTCGTACCCGCACTCACTGGTTTCCTACAGTCACTGTGTAAGCGTACTGGCTTGCCCGTTGCCGTTACTCTCCGCTGTACGTTTGCGGAAATTGGTGTCGTGCCTCCACTACTATTCCATGCCTTGGGAGTTCAACCTGGAAACGTTTCCCTGCATCACACACTAACCGTTCTTGGCAATCCAGAACGTGAGACGAACACTGCAAATAACTCTCTCGTGCTAACTACTGTCATGAACCAACCAACACCTGCCACATTCAGGACAGCAGACATCTGGCCGGTTGGTAACCCAGATAGAAAAGTAGACATCAGCGATTATGCAGAACTCGCACGGCACTTCAATGAACGAGGAGCCGCTGGCTGGATTCCGGCAGATATTCAGCCAGACGGTTGGATCGATCTTAGCGACTACAGCATACTCGTCAATCAATTCTCGCCCACTGGCTATAATTAATGCTAGACTAACCTACGTATGAGCATGAAACACTTACAAATTCGACCGAGGCAGTTGCTCACTGGCATCATTGCTGTTTCTTTTGTAGTCGTTTTCTCTTCACTACTTCTCTTTGTTGCCAATAATCCCTTGAGGCAATCACAAGATGATCGCAGGCAGGCCGCTATTCCAGAAGAAAACACGATTGCGGAGATCAAGATTGTTCCAGCTGCGACCACAATCAAAGTTGGGGATCAATCCAATTTTATTATTAGTGGATCGACAGGTGGCTCTGATACGTACGGTTTTCAATTTGTCGCCCTGATTGATACCACTCATATTCAAGATGTTTCACTGGTCGCGAATACACAAGCAAACCTGGTATTTCCCGTTGCAACTGTCACTGCCAAATCAGCCACCCAGTCAGAAATAGTCATTTTTGCAACCAATCCAAGCATCACCGCTCCGGTGAATATCTCAGGCTTCCAAACGCTTGCCACACTTTCGTTTAAGGCAAAAAGTGTGGGAAATATAACAATTTCTCCTCATGATGGTAACTCAAAAGTTCTGGGATTTGGCAGCAACGCCAACCTTGACTTGTTGAAGCCGATGACAGCTTCCTCCATCAGAATCGACATTGATACTGTTGTTTGTGCCCAAGATGTGAAGGCTTGTCCAAATGGGGGTAGTGTTGGCAGGGATAGCAATAATCATTGTGAGTTTTTTGCTTGCCCCGCAGCCTGCACTACTGAACTGAAAACTTGTCCAGATGGATCTCAAGTGGGCAGAGACATTAACAACAACTGTCAGTTCAGAGCATGTCCTACGGTATGCGCCACCGACCTCAAAACCTGCCCTGATAACAGCACGGTTGGGAGAGATCCAAATAATAGTTGTGAGTTTAGAGCTTGTCCCACAGGGGGCACCGGTGGCTACGTGGTCCAGGGTTGCGATGGTTCGTGCAGCAGCAATAGAGAGTGCGCGGTCAACTTGGCTTGTTACAACGGAAAATGTCGTTTAGTCACTAACGTTAACAGCTCGACCTGCCAACCTGCGGCGAATACCAATGGTGGTTCGCTCAGCAGTTGCAATCAATACTGCGCTGATTCTCGAGAGTGCGGTACCAGCTTGGTCTGTTGGTACAACCAATGTCGCAACCCACGCAATGTTGAAAGTCCTACTTGTGCTGCGCCCAGCATCGCCCAAACCCAAATAACTGCCTCGGGCTGCAACCAGTCCTGTGCCAGTAATCGCGACTGTGCTACTAATTTACGCTGTTACTATGGTGTCTGTCGCGCAGCTGCCAATCCGCAGAGTGTCAGCTGTAATCCCGTACCTGCGACCAGCCCAACCCCCGCGCCAAAACCGGCAAAAGGGCAAGTCAACACAAATATCACGTCGACAGCCACACCCAGTGCAATAACGGCTACCCCAACTCCACAGCCAACAGCCACACCCACCCCTATCTTTGACGAACCAGTGGACCAATCTGCGCTCGGTGCAGTCCAACAATACCTAACCAATTTCTGGCAAACTGGCAAGCCCACCCAAGTTATGCTCGTGCTTGGTCTGGCTGTGTTGATGATTCTTGGCCTAGTTGTTCTCCTCTTTTCCCTCTTGAGCCCCAGAAAACCCAAATTACCACCACACCGCACTCCGCCGCCGGTTATGCCCCCACCGACTTTGACTATGCAGCGGTAAGAGCACCATTTGCATCCGCCGCCGCGTCTGCTACAATACTCACCTTGCTACTGATCGTTTTGCGATCGAGAAAGAAAATATCACCAGGAGCGAAACGCGAGCTATGTTTTTGACCACGTATCTGCGAGAAGTCGTCCGAGAAATTAAGCAGGTCACCTGGCCAACTCGCCAGCAAACGATTGATAAAACCTTGCTGGTTATCGCGGTCAGCGTCATTGTCAGCCTCTATCTGGGCATTGTCGACGCACTCCTGCAACGATTTATTACCTGGTTTCTCTAAAAGTTGCAATACTATGGCAAAAACACCGCAATCTACACCAATGACACCTCCAGAAATTCAGGAGGTGCAAGTCAAACGGCCAAGCTTAGTGATTATTTCTGAAAAAGAAAACCCTAAAGCCCGCTGGTTTGTGGTGCACGTCTACTCTGGTCACGAGAACAAAGTGGCCGAAACACTCAAGCAGCGCGCCGAAACCCTGCAGCTGACAGACAAAATCATCGCTGTCCTCATACCCACCCAAGAAAAAATTCAAATCAAGCGCGGTCAGCGTAAAACAGTCAGTGAAAAAATCTTTCCCGGTTACATGTTGGTCCAGCTTGAATTGACCGATGACGCTTGGCTCGCCGTGCGAACCACCCAAGGCGTGACTGGTTTTGTCGGCGTTGGCGCCACACCAAAGCCACTCCCTAAACATGAAGTCGAAGCCATCAAACAGTACATGAGCCAAGCCGCACCCCAGTACAAAGCAGATTATATTGAAGGCGAAGCCATCCGCATCGTCGATGGTCCGTTCAATGACTTCTTGGGTACCGTCAAGAACATTGACGAGGCTAAGGGCAAGGTTGAGGTTCTGGTCAATATTTTTGGTCGAGAAACGCCCGTGGAGCTCGACTTTTTACAGGTAAAGAAAGTCTAAGTTTATGGCAAAAGTTATCGTCAACATCCTAAAGCTCAATCTCCCCGCCGGTACGGCTACTCCCGCACCGCCAGTTGGTCCAATTCTTGGGCAAGCGGGCATCAACATGATGGACTTCATCAAGCAGTACAACGAAAAAACGGCCGACAAGCGTGGGCAAACCATTCCTGCCGAGATTACCGTGTACAAAGACAAAAGCTTTTCCTTTGTCCTCAAGTTGCCCCCCGTCAGTGCCATGATTAAGCAAGCACTCAAGCTCAAAGCTGGCAGTAGCAAACCGAGCCAAGATACCGTCGGTACGCTCTCACAGGATCAGCTGCGGACCATCGCCACCGAGAAGTTGCCCGACCTAAATACCACCGACGTCGAACAAGCCATGAAGACTGTCGCTGGCACTGCCCGTAGTATGGGAGTGACCGTCACACAGTGAAGTACACGCTTCGAAGAAAGAACGTATGGGATCAAAACGTAATGTCGATATGTCTGCCAATAGTGATGTGGTCAAGGTAGTTGCAGATGCCTCTGGAAATGCCCCGAGCGAATCGGTAACCGCGACAACCGAGGAAACCACGGCTGTCGTCAAAAAACGCCGTAGCACCGCCGGACGGAGCAAGCGCTACCTGGCTGGCCGCTCACAAGTCGACCGCACCAAAGCCTACGATGTTTTTGCTGCGATCGAGCTCGTCAAACGCCTGTCCTACACCAAGTTTGACGGCACTATCACCGCCGATGTCGTCGTACGTGAGGCAGATACCCAGATACAACTCACTTTCCCCCATAGCACCGGAAAAGTGTTGCGCGTTGCGATTGCTTCCGACGAGATAATTGCCGATATTGCCGCTGGCAAAATTGAGTTTGACGTCCTCATCAGTCCACCCGCCTTTATTGCAAAACTAGCCAAGTATGCCCGCACCCTTGGTCCCAAAGGCCTCATGCCCAACCCAAAAAATGGTACCATTACCGACAAACCAGAAGTCAAGAAAAAAGAGCTCGAATCGGGCGCAACTCTGCTCAAGGCAGAGAAAAAACAAGCCGTCATGCACGTTATTCTGGGCAAAGTCTCGATGGAAACCAAAGATCTGGTCGAAAATACCCAAGCGCTGATTATAGCCCTCGATACTCGGGCGCTACGCCTCACTCTCTCGGCTTCAATGAGTCCTGGGGTGCGGGTGCAGATTTCTTAAACTAAAAAAACAATTGAGAAATTCTCACCTAAACAAGTCTGTCTTCTCAAAAAAAGGTTATTTTGTATACACTATACTGAGCGGCTGTCTCTGGTAGCTGGGAAGATTTCCTATTGGATGCAATTGAAGCACACCCAAAGCTCTCTCGCCCGTTTGCTTGTTAAATCCTTGTGTAAAGGTTCCAGTATTTCCAATGGCCCTGGACACTGGTGTAAGAATAGCTTTGTCCCATGTAACAGTGCGTAATCCATCCTCTGTCGTAGCTACACGTACTTCTGTACGTATATCTGGTCCATAATCCCATGTAAAGAGGACATTAAATGTGTGTGCCGACACATCAGGGCGCAGGATCAGTCTACGTTCATGATGGTCAACCAAACCTGTATTGGCGGATAATCCGGACTCAAAGTACACCAGCACTCGCGATACGGGCTGAGCTACATTTTCTACAGGAACTGATGTCTCTCCTTGTGGAGCTACAGCTTCACTTTCTCTAGTAGTAGTGATCGGCATATTCTCCTTTCGTTATTAATAAGCGGATCTAATTATAACATAATGGGCTATTTTTTTGATAAACTCATTGAGTGACAGCACTTCTTGACTTTTCGTATCTCTGCTGCGCACTGCCACCGTCTGCTCCGCTGCCTCTTTGTCGCCAACCACCAACATGTAGGGGATTTTCTCGAGCTGGGCATCGCGGATTTTTGCCTGCAACCGCTCAGATCGATCATCGAGCTCAACGCGAACACCAGCCGCTGCCAGCTTGCTCACAACAGTTTTGGCGTACTCGCTGTGGGCATCGGTAATGGGTAAAACTTTTACTTGTACCGGTGAGAGCCAGACAGGAAAAGCGCCCGCGTAGTGTTCGATTAAGATTGACATAAAACGCTCGATCGAACCCATCACCGCATAGTGCAGCATAGTCACACGCTCCTTTTCCCCCTGCTCATTTATACAGTTGAGGTTGAAACGCTCTGGCATATTAAAGTCGAGTTGAATTGTCGCCAATTGCCATTCGCGACCCAAACTATCTCTACCCATAAAATCAAGCTTCGGACCATAGAATGCCGCTTCACCAATAGCTTCAACTACTTCGATACCACGCTCCGCTGCGAGCTCTCGCAACTGATTTTCAGCACCCTCCCATGTCTTTTCGTCCCCAAGATATAATTCCTGCTGATCTGGATCTCGCAGTGAGAGACGAACCCAAGTCTCAAATCCATGCGGACCATAAAAGTCATCGATAATGTCCCAGAGCGCGTTCGCTTCAGTCTTTATCTGTGATTGGCGACAAAAAACATGTGAATCGTCTTGAGTAATAGCCCGTACGCGCGACAAACCGCTCAATTCGCCTGTTTGTTCGTCACGATATACCATTGTGGTGTTCGCATACCTTTGCGGCATTTCGCGGTAACTGTGGGCCTTTCTGTCAAAAATTTGTGTGTGGTGTGGACAGTTCATTGGCTTCATGACCAGCTCATGTCCTTCGCGAGTGGTAATCTTAAACAACTCATCACTAAATTTATCCCAATGCCCACTAATCTGGTACAAGTCCTTTTTTGTGATATGGGGAATTTCTACACGCTCGAAACCTTTTTTACTGCGCAGTTCCCACTCAAAATCCTCAAGTAGCTTTCGCATTATCATACCTCTCGGGGTCCAAAGAGGGAGCCCTGCCCCAACTAGGTCAGAGAAAGTAAAGAGGTCTAGCTCCAACCCCAACTTACGATGATCTCGCTTTATCGCTTCTGCTTGGAGATACAGAAAATTATCTAACTCTTTTTGCGACGAAAACGCTGTTCCATAAATCCGCGTCAACATTTTGTTATTTTCATCTCCGTGCCAATACGCACCAGCCAAAGATAACAGTTTGAATGCCTTGATCTTACTCGTCGATGACACGTGAGGACCAGCGCACAAATCAACCATGGAACCTTTGGCTTCTGGCTCCCCAGTCCAATACACTGTTGCCATTTCACCCTTTTGCTCTATCTGATCTATCCACTCTTGTTTATAGGGATTGTCGGCAAATAGTTTGCGGGCCTCAGCTATAGAAATTTCTTGCCGAGTAATTGGTAAGTTTCCAGCAATTAACTCTTGCATACGTTGCTCAATTCGCAAGAAATCACTGTCTGAGATATGAGCTGCATCTCTACCCTCGGGTGTAGCGTCGAAATCAAAATAGAATCCATCATCAGTAGCAGGACCCATCGCCAAATGGATACTTGGGTATAACTCCTTGATCGCCTGGTGCAATACATGCTCTGCTGAATGACGTAACTTCCAAAGATCGGACTTCCCTGCTTCTAATGTATCTTGTTTGTTCTGTACTTTTTTTTTCATGTTTTCCTTATATTGTAAATTGTATTATACGTGCCATTTGGCACAAAAAAACTCCCCAAGTGTGGGGAGTGTGACAGTCACGACAACAAACCCCTCACTTAGGGATGGTAGTTGTAGTCGTGGTTTGCAGGGCAATGTTCATTGAGTCAGCAGTATAGCACACTGCTATTATGTTGCGCTCCAAAGAAAGATTGACAACCGTAAAGTGTTGCGTTACACTTTACACTATATGCAAAATATTTTGGATCTGCTTGAAGAGAAAAGAGTACGACTTGCTGCCTACCAACCACTACCTCTCGAGTTGGTTGCCAACCTGAACGAGTGGTTCAAGATCGAACTAACGTACACTTCGAATGCGCTTGAGGGAAATACGCTCTCTCGAGCCGAAACTGCCTTGGTAGTGCAAAAAGGCATCACGGTCGACGGGAAAACCATCCAAGAACACCTAGAAGCCATAAATCACGCACAGGCGTTCGATTGGGTCATGCAAAAAATCAACACCACAAGAAGGGAAGTTACCCAAAACACAATCCTCGAGCTGCACCAGCTCATTTTGCAAAAAATCGTAGACGACCAAGCTGGGAGATACCGAACAGTACCTGTCAGAATCGCAGGCTCAAGCGTCATCATGCCAAATGCAGCAAAGGTTCCAGAGCTCATGGAAACATTCATCGGCTGGCTCCAAGCGAACACTGAGTATCCAGCAACGGTAGCTGTCGACGCCCATTTTAAGTTCGTCAGCATTCACCCGTTTGTTGATGGAAACGGAAGAACCGCTCGACTACTGATGAATCTCTTATTGATGCAAGCTGGCTTTCCACCCGCCATTATTCGCAAAGAGGACAGAAAACAGTACATTGCGAGCATAGAGAAAGCACAGCGGGGTGGTTCTTTAGCTGACCACTACACACTGATGTATGCGGCCATAGATCGATCGCTAGATTTCTATCTTGATACACTAGAGGGCAAAGAGCAAGCAAAAAAATTGGAGCAGAAACCCTTGCTTAAAATCGGCGAGCTGGCAAAACTAGTCGGAGCATCTGCACCAACTATTCGTCATTGGACAAAAGCAGGTCTGCTGCATGTCGCCGAGTATACTAAAAGTGGCTACCAGTTATACAACCAAGATCAAGTAGCCGTCGTTAAAAAAATCAGGACATTACAAAATAAGGATCGCTTAACAATCGCCGAAATCAAACAGGCTTTGACAAGAATCTCATAAAAACCTGCTCAATTCTCAAAGCGTTGCTCACTCAAATCGGTATCGGGAATGCGCTTTACACTCAGTTGATTCGTCGAGGGATCCATCCAAATAAGCGATTGGTGTACCGCAAGCACTTGCGAGAGTGCCTCGAGTGCTTCTTTGCTATAGGGCATGGCGGCTGGTGATTGTTGCATCAGCATACCTTCCTTTCTCTCGCACTCTGTTACAAAAAACCTCCCTATTTGGGAGGCGTGCGCGAGAATTTGTCTGTTGTATTCTGCTACACGCACCCGTCCCAATTTGCTTGGTGGCGGTGCATGCTAGTAAGAAGAAAACAGCCTGTTAACATTGGTAGGAATGTACTGCGAGATGAGCAAAACCGCAATGCGCAGAGAATATGTAAAATTCTCCAGAGGAGCCTTGTGCCGCTGTGCTATACTACACTTCGTCATCTTAAGACAGCGTGCAAAAAAAATAAGTCACGCCGAGGATCGAACCCCTTCGGCGTGCAGATAGATGAAAGAGATCTGTATGCCAAATCAAGCGAATACCGCCACTGTAGAGCTCCTCAAGGAAAAACTCGCCCAAGCAAAGTCGTTTGCCATCGTTGAGTACTCTGGTACCACTGGCAATGACCAGGTAGAACTGCGTCGCGTGCTTTCGGCCGCGGGTGCGGAGTTTCGCGTAGCCAAGAACACCCTAATGCGCCAAGTTGCGGGTAAAGACGAACTGAACGGCTCGTTTGAAGGTCAAAATGCTTTTGTGTTTTCTTATGAAGACGAGGTCGGTGGCCTCAAGGCACTGTTCTCTTTTCATGAGGAAAAAGAAAAACTGGTTATCAAACAAGGTCTCATGGGCGATAAGATCCTTTCAGCTACTGATCTCGAGTCGCTCAGTAAGTTGCCAAGTAAAAATCAGCTTATTGCTCTACTCATCTCTCGCATCCAGGGACCGGCATTTGGTCTGGTTCAGGTTCTGACGGCAACTCAGCGGGACTTAGTCTATGCGCTCAAGGCCGTGGCCGACAAACTTGGCAGTTTTAGTAGCACACAGTCTGTAACAGAGTAATAAGAAAGGAAATCGTATGGCAGACGAAACCAAAACAGAGAGTCAAGCACTCTCAAAACCAGTACAAAGTATCGTTGATGCAGTCAAAAAACTGTCGCTCATGGATGTCTCAGAGCTCGTCAAAGCTCTCGAGAATGAATTTGGAGTCAGCGCAGCTGCCCCAATGATGATGGTCGGTGCTCCGATAGCCGCTGCAGCCACTCCAGCAGAAGAGCAAACCGAGTTTGACGTCATCCTCAAAGATGCCGGTGCCAACAAAATTGGTGCCATCAAAGCCGTCCGTGTCCTCAAGCCAGAGCTTGGGCTGGGTGAAGCTAAAACCTTCGTCGAGTCTTTGCCACAGATGGTGCTTGAAGGCGCCAAAAAAGAAGATGCCGCTGCAGCCAAAAAATCCCTCGAGGAAGCTGGCTGTGTTGTCGAGCTTAAGTAAGTTCACGCATTTTTTGCAATTCAAACCCCGTTCGCAAGAGCGGGGTTTTTTGTCGGTTGCTGCTTATTAACGAAATTTTAACGAACCTGCTGTTTTTCTTTTGTTATCCCTAGTAAAATTTTACTTTTCCACACTCAATATTCTATGGGCTGTGGTGATAGTACTATAAGCTTATGCAATTTCCCTATTGACCCAGTTCTTTCCAGTCTGCTACTTTACTAGTAACAAAGCCTGTCTTTGTTCTACTCTTCACCGGGGTACGAAAATAACACAGTTGTAGTAATAATCCCTTCGCACGCGAAGGAGATAGGGAGTGATCATGAACAACATAGACGACGACGCCAAACGCACCGGTAAAGCGGATGATGCGCAGAAGCTCGATATCAACAATTTACCCGATCTCTTGACGGTCCGAGAGGTAGCAGATTTACTGCGCGTCTCCCCCCTCACGATCAAGCGTTGGGGCAAACGCGGAAAGCTGCCGGCTATCCGCATCAATTCTCGAGGTGACAGGCGTTACAAAAAAGAGGCGGTGCTGTGGTTACTTGGGGTCACTCCGCCAGAAGAAAGCAGTGAAACTATGCCTGAGACAGCCGACGACGCGGCAGAATAAATTCGCGCAGGACCAATCCGACGAACACGAGTAATCGCAATTGTCTGCGCCAGCGCCAGGGCTGTTGTACCAGGCGAAACAGCCATTCCAAGCCAAACTGTTGCAGCCACAGCGGTGCTCGAGGAACTATCCCAAGCAACATATCAAACGCGCCACCGGCACTCAGCACGATCTTCGTCCCTACTTCCGTCAAAAGCTGGGTATGTTCTATGATCCAAGCTTCTTGGTGCGGTGCACCAAAGGCAACAAACACAAGACTCGGTCGTAGTTTTCGCAACAATAACTCCAACTCTCGCTCTTCTCTTGCCAGAGGCGAGGTTGCCTGCATGTATCCCTGTGTCCAAAACAGTGGTGCGTGTCCAATGGTAAAAGTGTTTTTTTTTGTGTGCAGCGTGCGATTGGCGTAGTCGCGACCACCGATGATGAGCATCGGCGTAGACAACGAAGCTCGTGCGAGTGTCGCAGCAATCACATCACTCCCCGCTATCCGCTCCCTGAGAGGTGGTTGTTTGGTTCGCTGGGAGAGCAAGCGAGACGCCCAGACTAGCCCAATGCCATCGGGAATGAGCACGTCTGCGGCACGGAGAGTACTCCCGAAGCTAGTATTTGATATAGATTGCACTATTTGTTCTGGATTTGGAGTAAAGATGGTGAGGAGCTTTTTTCCGGTCTGTAGGTGACTCTCAATCTGACTTAGCAGTGATTCCTTAGTACTGCTAAAGAGCTTAAAATCAAAGAGAAAGCTCGATTGATCAATCATTATGCTGCTCATAATCATAGTAACTCATATACGGTGAGGCGAACATGACCCCAATTATACGCACTAAAAAACTACACGGCGAGTCCACAAACTACTTTGCTCGCCCCAAACTGAGTTACTACACCTGTGCGATACACCCGAAACGGGTCATTGATAGCTAGTTTCGCAGTATATTCGGTAAAAGCATTAGGCAAAGTTCAAAACCGAAATAAACACGAAGTAAACAACATGTGCGGACCCGCAAGTTACTCAGTGCTTTTTAGGAAAAAATGCATACATTATTACTTGAGCAAATAGCCATATTTATACACCCAAGTACTGCTACCAACTAACCAAGTTGAGCTGCTGCCTACGGCACTTCCCAACCATACGTTTTGAGGTCAATTTTTTCACGAACAAACAAGATGCCCTCACTGTGTAACAGCTTGTGCTGCAAATTTGGCCCACCAAAGACGTAGCCGCCGGCCAGTTCGCCGCTGGAACGCACGACCCGGTGGCACGGTGTATTGAACGGATCAGTATTGGTGTGCAGCAAACGACCAACCACGCGAGGATGAAAATTGAGAGCCCGTCCCAGTTCACCATAGGTGGTGACGCGTCCGTGGGGAATTTGGGCAATCAAAGTAAATAATGCCGCTCGGCGCTTTTTACTTTCCTTGGTCATATCCCCCACACCATAGACTATAATGAACGGTAATGAAAGTGACGGTTATTTTTGGTCTGGGACGCGAAGGCCTCTCCTCCTATCACCATCTCCGCTCACAAGCTGTTGAGCAGCACTTCCTGCTCGTCGACGATGCAGGGCTGGCAGAGCTTGATCCGGTGTGGGGAAAAATTCTTGCGACGCACGAGCGCGTTCGCTTTCTCCCAAGCCCAAGCGTGACTGAAGCAGATTTGCGCGAAGGCTTGCTCGTCAAGTCACCTGGCATCCCCCATAGCCACCCCATCTGTAAACTGGCCCAATCTCTTGGCTTGCAGGTGACTTCAAATACGCAACTGTTTTTTGAGTATCTTGAGACAAATGCTCCCAGTACACTCACTATTGGTGTCACGGGCACCAAAGGCAAAAGCACCACGACCGCCCTCATCCACTATGTTTTGGTTAGTGCGCAACTCCCCGCCCTACTCGCGGGCAACATCGGTGAGCCTGCACTTAATCTAGTAGTGCGCATCAACGAATTGATTGCCAAGCACCAGCGACCAATCGTCGTGCTTGAACTCTCGAGTCACCAACTCATGGATTTGACCTACAGCCCGCAGATTGCGGTGATACTCAACATTACCCCAGAGCACCTGGATTACTATGCCACTTTCACCGAGTATACCCAAGCAAAATCGGCTATTTGTTGCTTCCAAAGACCAGAAGACCTCCTCATTTACGATCCAACCAATCAAAGCCTGGACGAACTGGTTGCACTCAGCCCTGCCGAAAAAATCTACTTTGCAGATGTACAGAAAACCGAACAAACCTGGAAGTTGGCGGCTAGACTAGAACATGACACAATTTTTTCACAAGATAAGCCAGTCATAGACGCAAAAAAACTTCCTTTAACTGGCCGCCACCAATGGCTCAACGCCCTGCCCAGCGTGATTATTGGCAAACATCTTGGCCTGTCTCAGGCACAAATTGCCAAGGCACTGGTGAGCTTCCAACCACTGCCACATCGGCTCGAGCTTGTGGCACAAAGTAACGGTGTACGTTACTACAACGACTCGCAAGCGACCACACCAGAGGCAGCGATTGCAGCACTGCGCAGCTTCCCCAAGAACCAAGTCGTGCTGATCGCTGGCGGATCAGAAAAATACGTCGATTTGTCTCTATTTTCCAAAGAAATAATTGAACATGGTGTATTGGCAGTTGCCTTGTTTCCTCCAACCGGCAAAGTCATCCGCGAGCAAATAACTATGTTCGCCAACCAGCTCTCCAAGCCAAAACCAGATATGCAGCTCGTTCATTCTATGCAAGAAGCCATGAATTTTGCCAAACAGCACGCCCAGCCAAACAACGTGGTCTTACTCTCGCCCGCTTGTGCGAGTTTCGGCATTTTCAAAAACTACCAAGATCGCGGGGAGCAGTTTCGCTCTGGAGTATAATTTCCCCCACTGTGTGCCGCATGTTTGCTAGCGAGTCATTTCAAACACCAAGGGAATTGGCTGCTTTCTTGCGGGCGTTTGCCAAGATGGCACAAGCATCAAAAGCACCACCTGATGAAAAGCACCCCAAGGGCTATCCCCAAAAGGATGGCTGGGGAATGAGCTTGTGTTTCCGGGTAGGACCAGATGAAGCAGTTGCCTTGATAGAGTCACTCAGGATAATTCTTATGCATGAAAAACTGCATCTTGAGCTGCACGCTCTCGCTCCAGGTCTTTGGTTATTTCTCAGTTCGCTCCTACCAATTTGGACCCAAGCAGATCAGATCGCCCGCAAATTAGAATTGATAAACTTTTCCAGTGCGAAAATGCTTGCGCACGCCAGGGCAGCAGATAAACCGAGCGAAATAGGCAAAATTCAACTCAATATGCCCTTCAAAATGGATGCCAATGGTGAAACTTTGAGTTTTGCGTTTAATGGACGCATCAAAGTTCACCTGCCAAAGCTACTTCTCAAAAAACTTGGTCTAGAAGACCTGATGTTAGAAAATGCCCTCAACGGAGCGCAACGACTAGCGGCAATTACAAGCGCACTGATAGAAAAGAATATGGCTCAATTTCCAAAATATACGCTGCAAGAACTTGTTACTACCTCTCTGTCTCAACTTGAAAATGTCTTTCATGAGCGTGTTGGAGAAGTAAAAATTGTCACCATTACTGGCTGCAATATCATAATCCAAGGCAGTGATTTTACTTACTCTCGTGAGTTTGCTCGAGATGGTGCTGAAAACACATACTACTCATTATGGACTGGACCAAATGGCATAGTTGCCTCAGCACCTGTTGGGATAACAGACACCTCCCCCACCACTCCCATATGATCACTGACACCAGCAAATGGGTGGACACCGATCACTTCGTAACCGGCAGTGGTAAAGATTGTATCAACAACCAGTTGCAAATCGCCACCATAGTGTAGGTTTGGATCGATAGTCGTCGTGAATACTTGAGGCAGTCGATCAATCAACAGAGACTCAAACAAAGTAAACAGCTCTTTCCCCCGCGGGGCGTTGAAGTCGCCACAGAGTACAAGCTCATCGTAGGAGCGAATAATGGTTGCCAAACGCTGAAAGTCCTCGCGTTGCAGCTGGGTTATCTCGCCCCCTTTCGACCAAGTGAAGTGGGTTGTGGCGATGGTGTGCCAAGCAGCATTTTTTTCAATTTCTTGGGACAATACCGTGCGCTGGCTATCGTTTGGCTCATGAAAAACCGGCACAACAACATCGCCGCCGTATTGATGCGCCTGCCTGTTGCGCGTTGGCAACTTGGTCAATTGTGCGATGCCCCAAAGCCCAAGCGGGTGGATTTTGTAACGGTTCACTTCCAGAATGTTACTCAGCGGCAGAAAGCTCGCGCGCATACCAAGTTGTTGCTCAATCTCTGGCAGGTCAACGGCAAACACTTCTTGTAAACACACTACATCTGGCTCGAGGGCTTTGACAACCGGTACCCAACGCGCAAGGTGCTTGTGACCCTCGATATTGAGGGTGACTGAACGTAAGCTACCCGTAGCTACGGAAGGATTATTCATCGCTTTGATATGCCAAACTATTTTTAAATTCTTCCAGATTTGCCAAAGTGGTTTGTACCCCACGGATCGCTGCCAGGGCAGGTTCTTCGACAACTGAAACTGGCACACCCAGACGCTCTGTCAACCAGATATCTAAACCAGCCAGCTGCGCCAAACCACCCGAGAGCAAAAAACCCTTATCAATTACGTCGGTCGTCAACTCTGGTCGGATATTTGAGAGCAACTCAGTAATCGCGTGTTCGACCCGCTGGGCAAACCGCAGCACTGGTTTATACAGCTGGTCACTGGAGATTTCTACCTCGCGCGGCCGCTTGGTTCCCGTGTCTTTACCCGTCACTAACTGGGTGCGTCGAACTTCTGGGTTGAGCGAAACGACATGGTGTAGCAGATGGGCAAGTCGCTCACGACTGACCGCAAATTGCAGTTGCGTCTGCAGCTCCAGCTCCAACCATTTCAGCAACGTATTGCCGCCCAGAGGAAGCGTAACCGCCTGGACGATGCTGCCCAACGAGACAACCACCGCCTCGCAACGATCATACCCGAGTTGTACCAAAAAACTGCCCGAGGCATCGGCGATTGGGACCCCCGCTCCAATACTAGCTGCCAGCGGCTCGGCAATCGTGTACACCGCACCAGCTCCCAGGGCAAACAATACGTCCACCCAGGATTGTCGAGCAGCAGGAGAAATGGTTACCGCTGTCGTCACCATCATCTCTGGACTGATAACCCACCAGCGAATAGCCGCCTCTCGAAAAAACATTTGCAACAGTGCTCGCTCGAGTGCTTCGTCTGCTACTTCTCCCTGAGTCACGGGCCAATAAATGGCAATATCTGTGCCGACCCGGCCAGCCATTTTCTCGGCTTCCGATCCGGTTGCCAATACTTGATTAGTCCGTGTCTCAATCGCCAAGACACTGGGGGTATCGAGCACTACACCACGCTCGGGAGTAGCTAAGCGAGTCCGATGTGCACCACAATCAAGACCAAGGCAAAGGGGGCGAAAAATAGGTGCGATCTGCATGGTTGCTTCTTGCTATAATACTCGCATGCGTCCCTCGGTCAATAAACGCGTCTTGTATACCCTGCTCTCTGGAATCACTATTCTCCTTGGTGCAGTTGTGGCTATTCAGTATGCCAAAGGTGGCTATAGAGTGACAGATGGTGGCTTTCGTAACAACACCGGATTATTAGCTGCCAACTCTTTTCCAACTGGTGCGCAGGTGAAAATTAACGGTCGGCTTGTTAGCGCTACCGACGATACGCTGTACCTAGAGCCAGACACGTACGACGTCGAAATTGTCAAAGACGGTTTTCAACCTTGGCGCAAAGCACTGCAAATCCAAGCAGAACTCGTGACCCAAACCGACGCCCTCTTGTTTCCCATTGCTCCGAGCTTATCAACGCTCACTTTTACCGGAGCCGAAAACCTCCTCCCCTCACCAGACGGGCAAAAAATGTTGTACTTCACCGCTTCCATGTCGGCGGAGCAGAAAAACGGGTTGTATGTGCTCGACCTCACCGGTTCGCCATTTCCCTTACAAAAAGGGCCGCGACAAATCCTCTCCGACACGAGCGGCCTCGACCTTGCACAAGCTCAAGCTATCTGGTCGCCAGACAGCAGTGAAATTCTTCTGACCACCCCAAATCAAGAGCTGCTGCTGCAAGCTGACCGCAAAAATGAGCTTGCCAGCCTGAGCGATGTCAGTTTTCGCCGTAAGCAACTGCTGGCAGAGTGGGAAGAAGAAATGTACTTGAGAGAACGGCAATTTCTCAAAGAGTTCCCACCTGAAATTGTTGCTCTTGCCACCCAAGCCGCAGAGAGTATCTATTTTTCTCCCGATAAAAAACGCCTACTCTACACCACGATTACTAGCGGAGAGCTGCCAGCCATCATCACGCCTCCGGTACCAACGCGCAGTACCCAGCCAGAAACACGCTCACTTACTCCGGGCGGCATGTATGTGTACGATCGCGAGGAAGATACCAACTTCTTGATTACAACTCACTTGGTCGAACCGATGCAGCTAGCCAAGCACCTGCTCGCCGATGATGTCTTCGCCGCAACCGCCCAATCACTCGAGGCTAGTCCCAGTGCTTTTCGTACTCTACAAGCTACCAGCGCAGCCGAAACCGCGCGTAATTTTGCCCGTTATCACTCGCCACTATTCAGCAACTCGTATCAGTGGTTTCCCGACTCGGCGCATCTGCTCTACACCAGTGACAATGCAGTGCGCGTGATGAGTTATGACACCACCAATCCCACTACCATCTACTCTGGCCCGCTCACGGCCAACTTTATTTACCCTTGGCCCGATGGCAAACGGCTGATTATTTTGACCAACTTCAGTCCCTCTGCCCCTGCTAATTTGTATGCGGTGGAGTTGGAGTAAATAACCTACTTGCGTTTTTTCACTTTTATTATAACATTGTTATAATATGAAGCAGAAGATTATCAGAGTTGGTAACTCACTAGCAGTCACTATTCCAAAAAAATTCATTGATGAAAGTGGCTTTGCAGCTGGCGATAGTTTATTCGTTCATTCCAACCCGACAACAAAGAGTTTATTGATCACCCCACTTGAAAACTCACCCCAACAAATGTACGGTACAGATTTTGCCTTTTGGCTTGCAACGATCGAAAAAAAATACGCCCCTGCAATACGACAGCTTGCACAAATATAAATGAGTGGTCTCATCTTCCTATCACTGGAAGAAATCATTGTAATCCATGAGAAAATGGTCGGTGTTGGTGGTGGTAGCACTGGAATTTGCGACATTACATTGCTACACGCAGCTATTGAACGACCAAAAGCATCATTTGCCAAACGAGCACTCTACCCCACGATTTGGTTGCAAGCTGCTGCACTCATGCAGTCTTTGGTAAAAAACCATCCGTTTATTGACGGAAATAAACGCACGGCATTTTTCGGATCAATGCGCTTTCTCAGTCGCAATGGGTGGCTGCTTACTGCAACAAATGCCGCAGTTGTCACATTTGTGCTTGAGGTTGAAACAAAAAACCTAGAGGTAACAGAAATTGCAGCATGGTTGAAAAAAAATTGCAAACTGACGAAAAATAACCACCCAAGTTCTCCTATATAATACCTTCGTGCGGAGTGTAGCTCAGATGGCTAGAGTGCTGCGTTCGGGACGCAGAGGTCGCTGGTTCGAGTCCAGTCACTCCGACACGGTATAATTGTGCAGGCTCCCATAGTTCAACGGATAGAACAAGTGCCTCCTAAGCGCTAAATCCAGGTTCAATTCCCGGTGGGGGCACAACTATAGAAAAATCCCCAACCGGGGATTTTTTTTATAGTTGTATCCTCGCAAAGAGAATTAATCTCGAACGAAGTGGGATGGTTCTGCCGCCAAGTTGCGAAGCAACCTGGGTAATGCCCTAGGTATGCCGCATGGCGAACAGAGTGAGCCAAGCTAATACCCGGAGGGTGAATTCCCGGTGGGGGCACCATGTAGTGATGGTGTATCAGCGAATACAGCAAAGACATGGTGTGGAAGCAGTCCTGCTTCAGACAAATTCAATGTCTCTCCACTGCCAAGCACCAGGCTTTTTGTAGTTATGAGTGTAGCTAGTTGTCTCAACAGATCGAGCTCTGGACCATCTGGAACAAGTGCTCTCACATGTTGGCTGAAACGAGTTGCCTCATCAAAAAGTACTGCGTAGATTGGTAGGGATTGACCTCCGAAAGCGGTCAGATTCTGTATTGTTGTAGTTAATTCAAAAAACTGCCTATAATCACTACTTGCATCGGCAAAATGATGATCACTCATAAGATTCAGCACTCTTTCAATTAAAAGTGAAACGTTCTCAATTTGTGTTGCGTCAACATCTGTCTCTTTAATATGCATCCAAAATGACACCTCTGTTGCTTTTTGAACTTGTTTTGGAAATAGTGCAAGTGCAGTTTGCCTTCCACTTATCTTCTGCGCATTTGGACTAGCATGACCCCGCAATAAAAATGTTTGAGCCGCCAATTGTGGATGAGCCAAAATATGCGCCGTCATGACAAGAACTCGTTCGATTTCTGGAAAAACAGAGTCGACAGCATCAATTCTTTCTTGATGTACCAGCTCTCGAGCTCGCAATGCTTCCAAAATTTTCTTGCTTGCTTCAGAATCTCCCGACCACTCATGCCGTCGTAACCCAAACTGAGCCAGTACGTCATCATCTGTAGCCGTCAAAAGATTATAAAGTAATTGGGCTAAACCAGCGTCGCCGTCTCTTTCGGAAAGGGAAGATTCTATAAGATCTTGAACTAAACCTATTTTTTCTGGTGCAGCACTCACTCAGGCATCCTTTCGCAGGCAAGCTAAGAGATACTGATCTACTATAGCAAATTCTTACAAGCTGCAAACAGACAAAATGCTACAATCTGCTCAACGCTCTCATAGTTCAACGGATAGAACAGGAGTTTCCGAAATTTCAGATGTGGGTTCAATTCCCGCTGAGGGCACCACAGACCTATCTCCCCAACTCTTCCTCTGCGTAGATCACGCACTCCATGGCACCAGAATAACTAAATAGCTCGTCAATATTGAAAATGATATCGATCTCTCGCTCTGCATCATCGAGACTCGAAGACGCATGGATAAGATTGTACTGATGACTCATGCCAAAATCGCCACGAATAGATCCCGCCTCTGCTTCACGACCAAGCGTGGTACCAACCAGCTTACGGACAACGGGCACAACATCAACCCCTTCCCAAACCATGGCTACAATCGGCATCGAACCCATAAATTCTTTTAGGTCACCAAAAAAACTTTTTTCCTTGTGCTCGACATACCATTCCGAAAGCATAGCGTCGGTCATGCTCACCATTTTGAGGCCAACCAGTTTGAGACCCTTGCGTTCAAAACGCGAGATAATCTCACCGATCAAGCTGCGCTGCAGTCCATCTGGTTTAACGAGTACAGCGGTGCGGGTGTTTTTCATAAGAACCTTTCTGCAACTATTGCTAGTCTATCACGAATGTTCCTGGTCCAAGATTGCCAATTGACCGAGTACACTTCCGAATAGTGCCAATTTTTGCACTGCGCTTACTGCAAACAAAAATGGCTGTAAACGACGACCAAAGCTAACTGGATTCCCCTCTTGAGCAAACTTTTCTCTGGCATCTTCCAGCACTGTTGTCACACCATTTACAACCATAAATTTCTCTTCTAGTCGAGCTCCTTGTGCAAAAAGCCAAACAATGTCAAACAAATCTCTCGGCTGTGTTTCGACTCTGCGGACATATGCGACGAGTTTTTGGACAAGTACCTCATTGAGGGTGTTTGTGACAACATGCTCAATAAATCCAAAGCGATTCAATAACATTACTTCTGTTTGTTGACCCCGCCAGTGCTCTGCTTGATCCAATTTGATCCGGAGTTTTTCCTTTGGATTGCTGGTTATTTTTAGCTCAAACAGTAAATCTGGCAAACGAATCTCGAAATACACACCCGACTTCGTTTTATTTACAATCCACTCTGTAGTAATGTTTTCCCTCTTCCACCCCTCGAGAACAGTCTGGAAAAGTTTTTCTAGTCTTTGAGTCTCCAGCTCGAGATTATCAAAGTCTAAGTCTTCGGAAAATCGGGGAAGGTTGCGCAGCAACCGCAAACTTGTGCCACCAACAAAACTCAACTTTTTAAGCTGTGGCAAACGATATAAATCATGGATAAACTTGGTTTGCAAATACTCACGAATAATCCCCCGCTTTTTCTCAACGGGGAGGTTAAGCTGCCGTGCAAATTCCAAGATCTGAGCAAAATTTGCCACAATATTATTCATCTTACCTCCTCTAAAACACGGCTTACCCTACGGGGAAATTGGGCAAGATAGGCACAAAAACGCCTACTCCTGACAAATCCTCGAGAGAGTTGCAACCGAGCCTCCGAAATACTGGTGACGTGTCGTAAATACAAGTAATCGAGCACTGCTTTTTCCGGATGAGCTAGCTGGTATGCTTGATCACCACTACCCTCACTACTAAAACCAAAAAACAATGCCGGTTTTATTTTTGCGTATGAATACGTACCGTATGCGGTTTGAAAACTGCGGGTCGTCGTTGGGGTAATACTGGTTACTTGTTGGGCAACATCGGGCAAGATGCCCTGTATATTTAAGGCCGTTTCAAGACTGATGTATGAAGGTGTGTATAACCACTGACTCAAGTTCAGTTCTTCAATCGGTCGCTCCGCAAAGTGATATACACCACGCTTGAGGCGCACCAGTTGACCTTGAGTAGTCCAGCGAGATAATTGTGTACGAATATTGCTAGCTGATTCTGCAACAAATACCCTTCTCACCTGTGTGTCAAGAAAAACTGAGGCAGCAATGGCCGAACGCAAAGCAGCTATATTCATTTACAGTAAATATACAATAATGTCTATTTATTGTAAACAAGTAGTTATGCCAAAAACCGCTCAAACACCGTCTTGTCTGGAAACGGCCCAATCACCGCCAGACGCTGCTCTCCTGGCTGGTACAGTGATTGCGCTAACCGTGTGACATCGGCCAAAGTTACTGATTGAATTTTGTCTTGTACTTGCTGCGGCGTCTCGATTTCATTGAGCAATAACTGCCGCATACCATAAAACTGTGCTACTGTCTGGCTATCCTCAAGACTGAGAGTCATGGTGCCGAGCAGGTGTTCTTTAGCTCTGGTCAATTCTTCCTGGGTCACTGGTTTCTCATGACTGGCGAGGGCGCGAAACTCTTTGAGGATGACGGTGAGTGCTTCCTCAATCCTGGTTGGATCAACCCCCGCCGATGCACCAACTATGCCAACATCGTGGTAGAAATCGGCATCGGCATGGACGTAGTAGCATAAGCCCCGCTTCTCCCGTATTTCGCTAAAAAGCCGAGAACTCATCGAGCCACCCAAGATTGTCGTGAGGACCGTCAAAATGTGTTTGTCCTGGTGAGTGCGCTCGAGACCAGTCCAGCCCAGAATCAAATGAGCTTGCTCTGTGGTGCGATTTTCGATGTGTAAGCGCTCTGGCTGGAGTGTTTGTTCGTTGAGGTAGGGCGTCAGCACCTGTTTGTCGGGTAGCCGGTCGCTGGCTTGTCCCGCAAATAAGGAGTCAATCTGTGCTTCAAGCTTGGGGTCCAAGAGTGCGGTAGCGTCGCCCGCCAGGACCAAAAGCACGTTACCCTGCCCATACCAGCGGTTGAGAAACGAAACAAACTGGGTTCTCGTCATGGCACGGATGACTGCCTTGGTACCGAGAATATCATGTCCCAAGCCAGTATCGGGGAAAACCAAGCGATCAAAGAGCGTGCTGACGTACTGCATCGGCGTGTCGTGGTACATATTCATCTCTTCGATGATGACGCTCTTCTCGCGCTCGATATCTTCGTCTTTGAGTAATGGGCTGAGCAGCATCTCCGAGAGTGCCTTGAGTGCCACTGGCAGGTGTCGACTGGCTGCCTTGATATAGTAGCCTGTGTACTCTTTACTCGTAAACGCGTTGAAATCTGCCCCGAGGGTGTCAATCGTGCTCGAAAGTAGTTGGGCTGAAGGAAAACTCTTGGTACCTTTGAAGACCATGTGCTCAAAAAAGTGGGCAATGCCCTGCTCAGTTTTTTCTTCGTACCGCGAGCCCGTGTTGGCAAAAATGAGTGCGGTCACCGATGCTACGGCTGGCATCGGCACACGCAGCAAAGAGAGGTTGCCAAGCTTGGTGAGCGAATATGGTGGTGGTGTCACGCTCGGTATTGTAGCGTAGTGACTACTGCCTGGCTACATCTGCTCCACCACTGGCATGCCGAGGAGCGTCATACCTTCACGCAACGCACGCGCCACTGCAGCTACCGTGCGGAGTCTTCTCACCTGCAGGGGTGAGAAAGTGGTGGTAGTTTTTGTCAAAATCGGACAAGCCTCGTAAAATCGGCTAAAACGCTGTCCCAGACCAAACAAGTAGGTACACAAGTGGTGGGGAGCATATTCTTGGGCTGCTACCACAACTGCATCAGAATAATAGGAAAGGTACAGCAAGACATCACGTTCTGTTACATCAATAGCATCATCAAAATATGATTTACTACTTAGCAATACATCAATAAGTTTCGTAATAGATCGATGCTTACTTTGTACTGCGGCTTTCTGCAAAATGCTGCGACAACGAACGTAGGTGTACTCCAAATAAGGACCAGAATTGCCGGTAAAACTGAGTGAATCGTCAAAGCTAAAGGCAATGTTGGTGCCCAAGTTCGACTTGAGCAGCGCATACTTGACGGCGGCAACAGCGAGTTGGTCAGCTAGTGCGACTTGTTCCGCTTGAGCCATGTCTGCCTGGGTACCTGCCAAAATAGCCAGAATGCGTGTTTGTGCCTCGTCGAGCAGCCAGGTACCGGTGAGAATGTTACCCGTCCGACTCGACATCTTCCCCTCTGGCAAACGCACCATCCCGTGTGAGAGGTGCTTAGTTTTGGCGGCTAACTCAGGGTAGATTTTGCCAAGCGCCCGCAACAAAACTTTGAAGTATTCATCAATCTCGTTGGCCGTGACGATGACGGAGCGATCATAAACTCCCAGTCGATCCTGTTTGAGCAGTGACAAGCCGAGCTCCTTTGCCTCGTAGGTGGGTAAACCCAGGGAATTAATAAACACCCGATTATGCAACCCCTCCTGTTCACCCAGAAAAACGATGGCGCCCTCGCTCTTGGTAAATACCCCATCCGCCACGTGATCGCGCACGATCGTGTAACCGTACTCACCCGACTGACTTTCAAAGAAATACTCAGAGAAACTTGTACCCAATCGGGCATAAATTGTTTCGAAGTACTGCAAACTCCACGCCCGACCAGCTGTATACAGAGCAGCAATCTCTGCCAACAATGCCGCGTTTGGCTCACGACCTTGGGTATATACCACCCTGGGCACGAACCCTTCTTCGGTCTTGAGTCGCGCTTGGCTCGCCAGGTAGGTCAGCGTATTAATCTCCTGCATCTCCAGTTTTGCCTCTGGGGATTCTTCGTAGGCAGTGCTGCCAGCCGCATAGGCGCGACCGAGAAAATTGATGCGCTGGTCGAGTGGTTGCGTAGCTAAACTCTGCAGGTCCGCGCCCTCCTGGTCGAACAGCTGTCGCATCCCCCAAAGACTTTTAGCGACATGCATCCCCACATCACCCTGATAGCAAACACTTGTCACTGTGGCACCCATAGCTTGTAGGAGACGAGAAATCGTCTCACCAACCGTGATATTGAACAAGTGCCCAATGTGAAACTCCTTAAACGGATTTGGGTCGGCGTACTCAACCAAAATGCGCTCATCTTTATACAGTAGCAAGAGTAACGGTTGCTCCTCATCAACAAACTGGGTCAGATGCTGTTGCAGGGCTGTTGGGCGCAGTGAAATATTGATGAACCCCGGTTTGGCAGCAGTTACTGTCTGTGCGAGAACAACAAAGGCTGGAGTGAGCTCTAACTCCTTGACCATGCGTTCTGCCAACGCCAGTGGCGAGTGTACCGCGAGTCGCAGTTTATCTTCAGCGGTGAGTTTGGTATAGAGTGCCAGTGGCCAGTTGGTGGCGAGATCGACCGTCACGTGACTAGGAGCGAGAACCAAATCGGGCTCATCCTCCACCGCATCAAGCAGGTGCAGTGCGGCGGCAGTGAGATAATTTTTTAGTTGTGTGCGTGTCGGTAGTGGTCCTAACATACCGGTTGATTGTACTCCATAATCTACCAAGGAGAAATATGTGGTAGCGAATAAAGAGCAAACAAAATAGAGTAAATTTAGTACTCTTGTTAATTTTGATAGTTGAAGAAAAAAGACAATTTATTGAGAAAAAAAATATACTCAAATAATCACATAAGTGCAGTTCTGGCAAAAATTCACTCTCAGAGGGATATTGCTCAGTGTTCGAGCACTTTGTTCAGCTTGCTGGCAAATATGGATTGGCACATAACAAAGCGCTGCCGCCAAGCAATACTGGGTAAACGACAACACAACAAGTGCGACACCGCTGCACGAGCATGCGGTATTAGCCACCATGATCATAACTACCGCGCAACCCAGTACCGCTCTCCGTCACTTTCAATACTCACACTCCCCAACTCGTCTGTTCGCAGTATTTCTACCCCCCGATCACGCAATCGGTCCAATACAACCTCAGTTGGATGCCCATACGGGTTATTTTTCCCGACACTGATAAGTGAAGTTTCGGGTGAAATAATACGCAAAAATGCCTCAGTTGTACTCGATTTAGACCCATGGTGCCCTACTTTTAGGACATCGATATCATCCACTACCCCTGCCTGGAGCAGTGCCAATTCAAGGGGTGTTTCTGCATCTGCGGTCAGGAGAGTTGTGAAATGCTTGTACTGCAATAATAGCACGATAGACCAATTATTACTCTCTCCATCTGGGATGGGTTGAAAGTCGGCAAAGGCCGATAACTCTGTTTCGGTTGCCAGCGATTTTTTGAGTTTATTTTTTCCAGGTTGCGCCAGAGGAGCCAATACGGTGAGTGTCAGCTCGTCAGCTAAGATAATTTTTTGCCCCCGTTTAGCTGGTACTACTCGGCCTATAAGCTCTATCTCTCTCGAGACGGAGTGACTCAACGCCACAAAATCGGCTGTTTCTCGGGTCACTGGCGGCAGTAGTAAGGACTGGATAGAAAACTGGTCAAATACCAAAGGTAGCCCGCCAATATGATCGGCATCTGGGTGGGTGGCTACCACTAATTCAAGCGTACGATCAAAAAAAGGCAACTCTGACCAGAGGCAACTCAGTACTTTTTCTCCCCTGCCTGCATCAATGAGTACCTGGTTTGACTGCCAAGCAATAAGTATGGCATCTCCCTGACCCACATCACACATCGTCAGACGCAGGACAGTTGGTTGATACTGCATCATAGTGTTCACCTGAATAAAAATCGTGACCACTGCGAAGAGACATAGCATTACTACTGCGAGGCGCATGCGTTTCATACTAGTGATCTATCATGCGTGCGTTGGCGTTGCTTGCCCAGCCACCAGAGACAGCGCACACCAACCAGCCCACCCCACCAAGCCCAACGAAACCAACTCGGCACACTTGACCAAGTGACTGGTCCAGGTAGGATGCCCGCCAACCAGACAAGTAGTCGCAATTCTCCAGACCAAATTACCGAGGCAACTGCGCTCGGTACAAGCAGCAGTAGGTGAAAAACGGCTGGAAAAAGGGCAATGATTGGCGAGAAAATCATCACAACTAGACCAAAAAAAAGAAACAGTGGGAAAATCCAAGCAATCGCCAAAGTTGTAACCGGTGAAAACAACTGTAATGCGCCAAACTTTTCAAGCACGAGTGGTGCAACCCACAGCTGCGCAATACCACCGATAGCCAGCGTTCCCCAAACATACTCGAGGACTGCAGCTTTCCAGCGACCCAGTGTGCTGCGCTCTTGCCCTACTTCGCTGAGCTCACTCCGCAGGAAAAAGTTATCTGACGAGAGAACTAATGGAGCATACAAGATAATGCCCAGGGTTGCAGCAACGGATAGCTGCAATGAGAGCGTGTGCGCCCCACTCTGCCAGAAAAAAAGTAGTAAAACTATGGTCAACCCCAGGCGAAGGCTGGCTGGCTGTGACCTGCGCGTGACACTCCAAGCGATTACGCCAAAAAAATACATCGTCCAAGCTCTCACCAGTGAAGGCAGAAACCCTGTCAGAAGAACAAGATATCCAGTCACAATACAGAGTAGTAAAGTGCGAGTGACTCGAGGTAATGAAGCAGGAAGAAATATACTCAAGATAACGATAAATAACCCTAAGTTATAACCAGACGGAGCCAGCACGTGCTGGAGACCGAGTGCTTGAAATAGAGTGAGCACTTCCGGGTCAAGCGCAGCACTCGTACCGAGTGTAAAGGCGGCTACCAGGTTACCGACGGTCGATCCAAAGAGGTATTGCTGTTGCGCAGTCGTGATTTGTCGCTGTTGCTCCAGCCAGGTTTCTCGACAAGCCCACCAACACTTATCCGAAACCCACCAGATCAATAATGATGAAAAAGATTGATTTATAGATCTATTATCTTTAAAATCAGACTTATCAGGTACCGGGAGATGAGTGCCAGCTCTTCCGCTTACTCGAGTATTGCCGCCAAGATTAATACTTTTAATATCATTTAGTAAGACATAATAATTTTTCTGCAGCAGGCTGGTGAGTGACTGAGAAAACACGAAACTTGCTTTGGGTTTGATCATCGACAGCTGTTTCTCGAGAAACAGCATTTTTCGGGTTATAGGTAATTCTTGTAATAAATGTCTAGTTATTAAAATATCAATGAATATCGAAATAATAATTAATGATAAAATTATTGCCAATATTTTTTTATACATTTTTGATACGAAATAGTATTGGTAATAGTATTTTTGCAATATAGAGATTGAAATTCACTCAAAACTCTATAAACTATCTGTTTGTCTATACAGCACTCACAGTGTGATATCTCCCTGTAACTGCTCAAACAGGCTGGTTGACAGGATATTTCGCTCAACCAACTCACTGAGTTGCTGGTACGGTCGACCGGCGATGATGTCGGCGGCCCGCTTTTCGCCAATGCCGTCCAAGGTTTGTAGTTGGGTTGCCGTTGCCGAGTTGATCGAAAGACTGCCGCTTGCCGCAGGTTGTTGGGTGCGAGTGACTGCCATATCGCTCTCAAATGGCACATACACTTTGTCTTCGTCTTGCAATTTTTCTGCCAGATTAATAGTTTGGGCTACTACTCGATCGTCAACACCTGGGTGAAAACCACCTGCTCGGGAGATAGCCTGACCAATCCGTGCATCTCGATCAAGCTGATACATACCAGGGTGGAGGACCGCGCCAGCCACATCGACGACGATTTGATCGTTTGGCTCGACAATGGTGAGCGTAGCTGCCGGTGTTGGCTCCGCCTGCACTTGCCCAAACGAGCTAAAACGACTTGCCCAGAGGTTCCAACCAGACAAGCCGATTCCCAGACACAGGGTTAATAACCACCATCGAGGTGCCACCACCTTCCATAGTTGGCGCAAACCCACCAAAAGCGGCTCATAGAGCTCAAACATGGCACGAGCATACGAGTGAGAAATGACACCAAGCGTAGTATGTGGACTACCCTTGGGTAGAGAAGCTCAGGATTTTGCCTACAACATAGCGAGTAGTAGTTTGTTTCCCGGTCAACCAGTGTTGCACTGTAGCGTCAGCCTGTGCTCGCTCGACAACTCCTGCCTGGTCCGCAATCTGATCTACCGCAACCTGGAGGCGTGTGCGAACCTTGCCATCAATCTGTACGGGGATTTCTAGCATCGTCTCGGCAGCCAGTTTGGTATCTGCCACCGGCCAAGTACTCTGATGGACTGAGCGAAACGCTTGTTTTTTATCAGCGAACAAAGTTTGATAGAGTTCCTCGGCTAAAAACGGACCAAAAGGCGCCATAACTTGGATCCAAGCTCGGATATCAGACTCGGGCAAAACAAGCCGCTGCTCTCGAGTCGCTTTGTCAAAGCGGTTTACACACTCCATCAGAGCAGCGATGGCAGTATTAAACTTGAGCGCGCCAATGTGACTCGCCACTTTGGTCATCGTTTGATGCAACTTACGTCGGACCGCTTCGTACCCTGGATGATCGGGTGTGGCTGCCCTACCAACCTGGGAAGTAATGGCTGCCTGCGTCCGCTGCAAAAAGCGATACATGCCAGCCACTGCACTGACATCCCACGGCTTATCAGACTCGATGGGCCCCATAAACATCTCGTAGATCCGCAAGGTGTCAGCCCCAAACTTTTCGATGATCTCGTCGGGATTAATCACATTGCCCTTACTCTTGCTCATTTTTTTGCCGTTGGGACCCAAGATCATGCCTTGGTGGCGCATCTTGGTAAACGGTTCGTCAAACTTGAGGTATCCCTGGTCACGCAAGAACTTCGTAAAAAAGCGCGAGTACAAGAGGTGCAAGACAATATGCTCAGGACCAATCATGTAAAAGTCGACGGGGAGCAAACTCGCGAGCTGCTTGGGGTCAGCGAACTGCGACTCATCTCGAGCCGAACCATAGCGCAGGTAGTACCAGCTCGAGTCGACAAAGGTATCCATCGTATCGTACTCTGGTCGCCAGCCCTTGCCGTACAGCTTTTCAACCCGTGCCTGAAATTCCTTGCTTGAGGTGAGTGGCGACTCACCCGTTGGCTTGAAGTCGACATCAGTTGGTAGCAGCCAAGGTAAGTGCTCTGGCTTGACTGGATGTGGTTGACCCTCTGGGTCGTACACGATCGGAATGGGGGCGCCCCAGTAGCGTTGGCGGGAGATCAGCCAGTCGCGCAGTTTGTAGGTGGTCTGGTGGCGAGCAAAACCTTGGTCTACCATCCACTTCGCCAGAGCTGTCTTGCCTGCTCCCCAGGCTGACATACCATCGAACTTTCCTGAATTAACCAATATGCCCTCACCCTCGAATGGCATTTCTCCAGCTGCAACTCGCACGTCAATTGCCTTATCTGCATACGAGACGACTTGGCGAATCGGCAGTGTAAACTTTTTTGCAAAAGCAAAATCTCGCTCATCATGGGCTGGCACACCCATAACAATGGCCGTACCAACTCCCATCAAGACATAATCAGCGACAAACAAGGGCACGCTATCGCCATTGACCGGATTGAGGGCAAATAGTCCAGTGTTAATTCCAGTCTTGTCTTTTTCACCAACCTTGCGCTCTTCTTCAGTCTTATGGTTGGCTTGTTCAATATAAGCTTGGACCGCTTTGACTTGTTTCTTTGGCACGTACTGAATCAACTCCAGTTCAGTAAACTTTTCAGGTGCAATCACCACAAACGTGGTGCCAAATACAGTCTCCCAAAATTTGGTCCAAATAGGTAGGAGTATTTCGGCCTCGGCAAGTTTAAAATCAATACTGACGCCTTCGCCTTTTCCAATCCAATGCAACTGCTGCTGTTTAGTCGGCTCGGGCCAGTCGACTTGGTCTAAACCACTAATGAGCTCGTCTTTATAGTCTGTGATCTTGAAAAACCACTGCTTCATGTTTTTCTGAATCACAGCGGTTTCGCAGCGCTCACAAGCTCCATTGACTACCTGTTCGTTGGCCAGGACCGTCTGACAGGACGGGCACCAATTGACCATACCATCTCCCTGGTAGGCCAAACCCTTGCGGTACAGCTCCAGAAACAACCATTGCGTCCACCGGTAGTAGCCCGGATGCGAAGTGGCTATCTCGGCTGCCCAATCATACGAGATGCCAACCCGTTTGATTTGTCGGCGAAAGGTATCGATAGCAGTGCGCGTAGTTTCTGCCGGATGCACCCCAGTTTTGACGGCGTAGTTTTCGGCTGGCAAACCAAAGGCATCCCAACCGACTGGAAAAAACACTTTTTTACCCTGCATGCGGTTGAAGCGAGCTACAATGTCGAGTGCCGTCTTACTCTCGACGTGACCAACATGGAGTCCTTGACCAGAGGGATAAGCGAAAGCGAATAATACATACAGCCAGTCATCGCCAGGCGCAACACTCGCCGCCATATTCTGGAAAAGCCCGTGCTCTTCCCAGGTCTTCTGCCAGTGTTCTTCAATGGTGGTATGGTCGTAGATTTTTGTCTGCATCTCGAGGTTCGAGTATATCACAGCTTGAGGAGTCTGAAAGAAGTATCTACAATGAGGGTATGTCTAGTTTGGTTCATACGCTTGCGTTGTTTGCGAGCATTTTACTCGCCTACGTTTGGCTCAGCGTCGATAGCCTGCAACCATACTCTTTGCAAATTTTTGCGCTCACCACGGCAGTTTTCTTTATCGTCAAACGTTTGGGCAAAGCCAAGTTCTGGCATATCGCCCCAGAGCACGCTTCCCTCGAGATAACCTTGAGTACCCTGGCATTTCTCCTCTTGATTGGGGCCACCGGCAACGTCAGTTCGGTCTTTTTTCCCTTGTCGTTTGTGCATTTGCTGTTTCTCGTCCTCGCCTGTCGTCCGATCACCGCCATCACCACTACCGCTCTCGTGGTGCTCTTTCATCTCGGATTAGCGGGGACAATCAGCCTGGCTACACTGCAAACCCTGGCAGCTTTGCCGATTGTCCTGCTCATTTTTTTGTTCGCCAAAACCCAGTATGACGAGGCGGGTGCGGCCAAAGCCATTGTCGCCGACGAAGCGCAAAATCTCGAGGAGACTGAACAAGCACGCCAATCGCTCGAGCAGTTTTTGACAACATTTCTACAACCCAGAATGCAAACTCTCGCCCAAGGGTTAGAAAATAACGCCGCTACAAAAGAGCTGGCCACCCAACTCTCCCTCATGAACTCCGAAATCAATAAGCTGCTCACCAGCAAACCTCAGCCGACAGCGCCAGAGAAAGAGCAATGATACGGCAGGCGTTTTTGTCGGGCCTGGTTGGCATAGTCCTGTGGAGTGGCTACCAGGTACTGCTCTCCCCAGTGGCGGCCGAGCGACTAGAATCGAATTCCTATGTCATTCAGTTTGGCAACTTCAATGTCACCGCTGGAGAAAAAGAGAGCGCCTCGTACAAAGTAACCGATACGGTCGGTCAAACCGGCGCCGGACCATATGGCGCATACGGTGTATCGAGTTACTTTATTGGTGGCGGTTTTCAGTATATCTATCAAATTGACCAGTTTTCGTTTTCGATTTCAAAATTGGCGATAAACCTGGGAGAGCTGAATACCAACGTACACAATAGCGATAGCTTGACGCTGAGCATCTCTACAGGCGGAGCAGGTGGTTACTCGGTGTACACCTACGAAACTCGACCACTCACCCACCAAGATGGCACACATGCGGTTGCCGACACCATTTGTAACAGTGGCAGCTGCAGTGAAACCACCGCTGGCCTCTGGACCAACCAGAGTATTGGCGGGTTTGGCTTCAATGCCAATGGGAGTGACGTCGCGAGCGACTTTGTCACCACCGACCACTTTCGCCAATTTGCCAATCGTGCTGCGGCCGAGAGCATGCAAGTGATTATGAACTCAAGCAACGTGGTAGAAAACTCCACTGCCACCATTACCTACAAAGCCGGCTTGAGCTCTGCCAGCCAGGCAGCGGGGCGGTATGAAACTGCCACGGTATTTGTGGCGGTACCAGGATTTTAGTCTATGCAAAAAAAACCA
>Ga0154921_12_pt1 | contig 104907 bp, 92 predicted proteins | sample RifCSPhighO2_01_FD_105890 | JGI IMG/M metagenome (GOLD analysis project Ga0154921, IMG submission 105890) | Candidatus Pacebacteria bacterium RIFCSPHIGHO2_01_FULL_46_16 | reverse complement strand
GCTACGCCAGCCGACATCTATTTCAACTGAAAGGAATGGATCTTAAACCAGTCGGTTTTGTGTGTAGACAAAGGGGTACACTTTACTTACCAAGTACAACGTTCGTCTTATTGATATCTATGGAATTATCGGTGCAAAGGATGTAAACACTCTCGAACATCTTGGAGTTGAATATAACTGGAGTGTGTATAGTCCAACTAAAAAATCTGAGATCTTAGAAGCAGAACGAGCCAAAGATGAGATGCGGGACATCATGTCTCGTATGATTGGCGCGGAGATTCGCTATGTACGACTTGGATATCGAGTACGACAAGCTCCCTATGGTTATGTAAACGAAAAGATAGAAACTTCCCATGGCAAACGGGTTGTGCTTGCTCCACATCCAGAAGAAGCACACTGGATTCAAAAGATGTTTGACTTGCGCATTCAGGGTAATTTATCTGATAACGAAATTGTTGACGAGATAAATAAAATGGGCTTTAGAACCAGAACTCAAAACAGAAGAAATCCGAACGATAAAAAACAGGTAATAGGAAAAATCGGAGGAAACCTACTAAATATTAAACAGTTCTGGCGACTTATTTATAATCCAATTTATGCAGGGGTGAATGTCGAAAGCTGGACGCAAGACCAGGCGATAAAAGGACAGTTTAAGGGTTTGGTATCAATAGATATTTACAATACGGCAAACAGAGGAAAACGCACACTAGTTGAAGATAAAGACGGTATTAAGTTTTTTAAGGAGCGACCGCCAGAGCGATTTATTAATAAAGGCATACGAAACAAAGACTTTCCGTTTAAGCGCGTAGTCATGTGTCCAGAGTGTGAAAAACCGCTATTTGGCAGTGCTTCACGAGGCAAGATGGGCAAGTACTACCCTGCTTATCACTGCAATAAGCGAGGGCACTATTTTAGGGTTTCAAAGGGGGACTTTGATAGCACCATTGCGGAGTTTGTGAAGGGTTTGAAATTTGAACCTGATTATGCAGAAAAACTTATGGAAGCCGTGATGCAGGAGTGGGATAAACGACAGAAAAACACGCAATCAGATAAATCAGTTATCGAAAAGAAAATACAGGAGCTTGAAAACTCTGCTCGTCTGATTGCTGATAAAATTAGAATTTTAAGCTCTGAGACAGCTATCCGATATATGGAGGAAGATCTAACCAAGATAGAAACTGAGATGCTTGAGTTAAAAGACCAGCTGACGAAAAAAGATGAAAATACGATTGATTTGGAGGAAGTTACGGGAACCGTAAAATATTTTCTGGAACACCTCGAAGATTTGTTGCTAGACCAATCAAAACCAGAGAAATCAGCTACCCTTTTTAGCCTTATTTTCCAGATGGCACCTACCTATGCAGAACTGGTTTCTGGAACTCCTAAATTAGCTCCATTTGTCGCGCTAAAAGACGATTACGCAGTGAGCGAAAACCAAATGGTGAGTCCGCCGGGACTCGAACCCGGGACACAGAGCTTAAAAGGCTCCTGCTCTAACCAACTGAGCTACGGACCCACTGAATCCGCGAATTATAGCAAGAATCCTGGCTTATCGGTATACTCTTTTCTAGATGCCAGAATTGCCAGAAGTTGAAACAATTGTTCGACGAATAACTCCTTACGTAGTGGGCAAGCAGTTGTTGCAGATCATCATCCGCCACCCAAAGAGTGTTTTGGGAGACCCAAAAATGGTTGAGGGTTCAACCGTCACGCTCGTATGCCGACGAGCAAAAATGCTGGTTTTTGAGTTTTCAAATGGCAATGCACTAGTTATACACTTAAAAATGACCGGCCAGATCTTGTACCAAGATGCAAAGTTGCGGTTGGGTGGTGGTCACCCAACGGCAGATTGGGTTGCTCAATTACCGAGTAAGCACACGAGGGCCATTTTAGAATTTTCTCAGGACTCTCGGGTATTTTTTAATGACATGCGAGTATTCGGTTGGATAAAAATTTTCTCGCCTAGTCAGTTACGGCAAGAATTTCAAAAGTATGCGCCAGACGTGATTGCAGCAGAGGTAACCTCTGCAAACTTCTTTGAAAAACTCCAGCGACGTAAGCAAACAATCAAGGTGGTGATTATGGACCAAGTTGTGGTAGCTGGTGTTGGGAATATTTATGCCAACGACGCCTTGCATTTGGCAAAATTGCATCCAGCTCGATTGGCTTCCAGTCTGACACTTGTTGAGGCAAAAATTCTACTCGCTGCGTTGAGAACAGTGTTACAACTGGGGATTGAAAAGCAAGGCGCGACAATCGATAGTTATCGCCAGATAGATGGTTTTTCCGGTTCGTATCAAGATGTCGTGCGGGTGTACGGTCGATCTGGATTGCCATGTCTTGTTTGTGGCGAATTGATACGACGGACAAAGCTCGGAGGTCGTGGCACCTTTTTTTGTCCCAATTGTCAGCCAGAGGTTGTTAGTTAGAGATACTGCTTGAGTGTGACAACTGCCTGGTTCAGCTGTTGTTTTTCTTGCCAATCAAGTTTGGCCTGGAGTGTTTCTTGTACCCCTGCCCTGCCAAGTACACAAGGAACACTCAGTGCTACACCAGAGTGACCAAGGTATTGGTGAAGCGGGATGGACAGAGACATAATACTTCGGGCATCGCGCAAAATTTTACTCACAATGTGGGCAATCACTGCGCCAATGCCATAGTATGTGGCACCTTTGGTGTTGATGATCTTATAAGCTGCGTCACGCGATTTTATATATGCGGCGGATACTTGTTTTTCGCTAAAATGATCCAAATTTGCCAGTGCTTGCCCGCCGACGGTAGCACTCGATAAAACTGGAAAAGAAGTATCGCCGTGTTCTCCGAGAATATAGGCATGAATGCTTTGTGGGTTAACGTGCAAAAATTCTGATAGGTAAAAGCGGAAACGTGCTGTATCAAGGGCAGTGCCAGATCCAAAGATTCTCCCTTTTGGCCAACTAGCTAATTGGTAGGCTTTGTAGGTAAGAATATCGACGGGGTTTGCGACCATGAGAATAACCGCATTTGGTGCATGCTCAAGAATATGAGGCAAGGTGTCTGTCAGAATTTTTGCATTTGTTTCCACGAGATCTAGTCTGGTTTGACCAGGTTTTTGGGCTGCTCCTGCGGTGTAGACAATCACATCACTATTGTTAATATCACTCCAGGTATCGCTTGCCAGAATACGAGCAAACGGCAAAAAACTGAGTGCGTGTTCGAGGTCAAGTTGTTCGCCGAGCAACTTTTCTTTAGAGCGTCCGAAAAGCACAAGCTCATTTATCAACCCCGTGTGTAGGAGTGAAAAAGCCGCTGTCATGCCAACTCTGCCACAACCAATAATCGTTACTTTATTATTGTCAAAACGCATATATTCAGTGTATGCCGCTTCGCCCCGCTTTGCCAAGATGCGCATTATCTTTGCCACGACTATGAGAAGTTGTTGCAATCACACTGCCATATCGAGTACACTGGAAACGAGTACTATGCAACCATCATCCTTGAGTGTGTTTATGGTTGGTTGGGAGTATCCACCTCATAATAGCGGCGGATTGGGCGTTGCCTGTCAAGGTTTAACGCAAGCTCTCGCTGAACAAAACACACACATCTACTTTACTTTACCGTATGCAACAGGTCTTGGTTCCAGCCATATGGATATGTTGGACTGTAGTTTACAGGTTGGGCAGTTTGGCAGTGCTCAACCACCGTTTTTTGTGTATCAGACGTCTACAGCACAATTGCAAAGTGCTTCTACGCTAAGTTGCTCTACTCTGCGGGTTTTGCCGCAATCACAGATGGAAGCGCAAGTTTCAGCGTATACGCAAAAAGTTACTGATCAAGCACTGCTCCACAGAGATAGTGATGTGATTCATGCGCATGATTGGATGTCGTTTCCAGCGGCGACGCAGGTTGCACAGCAGCTGGCTAAGCCACTGATTGCCCACGTGCACTCGACAGAGTATGACCGCATCCCAGTTGGCAATGGTAGTCGATTTATCCAACAGACAGAGCGCGCAGGATTACTGGTAGCCACACGAGTGATAGCCGTCAGCTACTACACAAAAGAGTTGCTGATCACAAAATACGGTATCGAGCGAGATAAAATTTCGGTTGTGCACAATGGCATCACCCCACTACAGGTTACTCCCGCAGTAGTGTCCTCGCCGTTTATAACCAAGCGACCGGTGATTTCATTTATGGGTAGACTCACCATGCAAAAAGGTACCGAATTTTTCTTGCGCCTGGCGCAGAGCGTGTTACAGCAGGTTCCCAACGCGTTATTCATCATGGCTGGTGATGGAGATCTTTACCATGAGTTACTTTGGAGTGTGGCTGACCAACAACTCACTGCCTCTGTCTTATTTTCTGGTTTTCTCCGTGACCGTCAACGAGAAATGCTACTTGATCGCTCCGACGTATTCGTCATGCCATCAATTTCTGAGCCGTTCGGATTGGTCGCACTTGAAGCAGCGCAACGAAATACTCCAGTAATAGTTTCTCGCCAATCTGGTGTTCACGAGAGCTTGCCAAGTGCGCTGGTTGCCGACTTTTGGGATATTGATCTCATGACAAAACAAGTGGTCGGATTGCTTACCGACAAACAGCGACGTACTGAGCAAGTGGTGGCCCAGCAAGCTGAGGTGGCAACAGCCACCTGGAAACAGGCTGCTGATCAGGTCAAACAAGTATATCGCCGCGCTTTCTTAGGGACGTGATGTCTCAGATCTGTCTCTACCTTGAGCTGCACCAGCCGCTGCGTTTGGCTCCTCTATCGGTGACTGCGCTTGGCTCTCAGGTTACCAGCTACTTTCATCTTGCTACTCATGATGATAATCAAGTAATTTTTTCTAAAGTAGCCAAAAAGTCGTACTACCCGATGTTAGCACTGCTCAAAAAACTGCTTGTCACTGAACCAGAATTTTGCTTTGCCCTTTCTCTTTCGGGTGTCTTTCTTGAACAAGCACGAGCATATGAACCAAAGATTCTTGCGCTTGTTCGTGGTCTGGTCGAAACTGGTCGAGTTGAACTATTGGCCGAAACGTACCACCATAGTTTAGCCAGCTTATACTCTGCCACCGAGTTCGCCGAGCAAGTAGCTTTGCATACGCAAACGCTGCAACAGTTATTTGGGGTAATTCCTACCGTGTTTCGCAATACAGAGTTGATTTACTCAAACGCAATTGCCGAGCAGGTAGTGGCGTTGGGTTTTGCTGGCATGTTGACAGAAGCCGTGCCACGCTATCTTGGTGAACGGTCGCCTACTCGAGTGTACCAAAGTGCGACGCAATCACATTTGCCGCTGCTGCTCAAGCAAGCGCAACTCTCGGACGACATTGCTTTCCGCTTCTCTGATCGGAATTGGCAGTGGTATCCGCTGTCTGTCGAGCAGTACTTGGATTGGATTGCACAATTTGGCTCAACGGATAGCATCAATTTATTTATGGACTTCGAAACATTTGGTGAGCACCAGTGGGCAGACACTGGTATTTTTGAGTTTTTTCAATCCTTTGTGACAGACGCAATACAAAAGTATCAGCATCGATTTGTCACACCGAGCACGGCTTTATGGGGAGACAGCTCGGGTATGTACGATGTGCCAGAACCCATCTCATGGGCCGATGTTGATCGTGACCTAACCGCTTGGACAGGTAATGCCTTGCAACAAGATACATTGCGGTTACTCTACTCACTGGAAAAAAGAGTTCGGGCAACCAAGGATAAGCAACTACTCAATGATTGGCGACTATTGCAAACGAGTGATCACTTTTACTACATGTGCACCAAATGGTCTGCCGATGGAGATGTACACGCATATTTTAGCCCGTATGAATCGCCATTTGAGGCCTACCGTCAGTATGCCGTTACCCTGGCGCACCTGCGTGAACACCTGGAATAGATCTTGTCAGGTACTCGGCAAGCTTGCTACACTAGATGTGCTGAAGCTACTGAAAATAAGTATAACGAGGAGGTTTTGTGGCGCGAGCCCTGACACTTGGTAATGGTACGTTTGTTGTTTGTCTCGACGAGTATGGGTTCGTGCGCGACTTGTATTTTCCGTACGTTGGGTTAGAGAACCAGGTTTTGGGAGAGAAGCACAGAATTGGGTTTTGGAGAGATAATACGTTTTCTTGGATAGATGATGGCACTTGGGAGATTACAATTGGTTACAAACCAGGCACGATGGTGGGATACTTGGTTTGCAAGAATAGCGCATTAGCAGTAACGTTGGTGATGGAAGACGTTGTCTACAATGAGACAACGGTTTTTTTGCGTCAGGTTGATGTCTACAACCACTCGGAACAAAAGCGAGATTTTCGGCTGTTTTTTCACCAAGTTTTTGCCATCAGCGAAAGTAAAAAACGCAACACGGCTTTTTTTGACCCCACGCATAACGCGATTGTGCACTACAAGGGACGTCGAGTATTTATTGTTAACGGTCGCACCGCAGCCGGAACGGCAATCGACGACTACTCTGTTGGCGCATATGCCTTTGCAGGAAAAGAGGGCACGTACAAAGATGCCGAGGATGGGGTGTTGAGCAAAAATGCCGTGGAACATGGTTCAGTCGACTCGGTCATACGTTTTTCACTCAGCTGTGAACCGAATGAAAAAGCCCGCCTCTATTACTGGATTTGTGCCGAAAAAACGCTCAATGCCGCCTATGATTTAAACGAATTGGTGTTGCGCAAAACCCCAGCTGCCATGATTCACTCGACAGAATCGTACTGGCATGCTTGGTTAAAAACTCGCCGACATGATTTAGCCGGTTTGAGCAAAGAGCAAGAACGTTTATTTGATACTTCGCTCTTTATTTTGCGTTGTCATATGGATAATCGAGGCAGCATTATCGCATCGGCCGATAGCGCCATGATGGAGTATGGCAAAGATGACTACACCTACATGTGGCCCAGGGATGCGGCGTTCATCGTTATGACCATGTGCAGGGCTGGATATGCCGAAACGACTAAGCCGTTTTTCAAGTTTTGCCAGAGCGTGTTACACGAAGATGGGTATTTGCACCATCGGTATCGTTCCGATGAAAGTTTGGGGTCAACTTGGCATGCTGCCACATCACAGCGTGAGTGGCTGAAAGATAAAATTTTACAGTTGCCCATCCAAGAAGATGAGAGTGCCAGCGTGCTCGTAGCACTCTGGAAGTACTACGAGTCATCGAAAGATTTAGAGTTTATTGAGGATTTGTATAAACCATTAATCGAGAAAATTGCAACTTTTCTTGTTCGCTTTCGCAGTGCAGAAACTGCCTTGCCCCTGCCATCGTATGATTTATGGGAGGAGAAAATCGGTGTCTCGACCTATACCTGTGCGGCAGTATACGGCGGACTGATAGCAGCGGCAAAATTTTCTGAGCTGCTCGACAAGCGAAATCATATGCGAGAGTATCGCAAAGCAGCAGATGAAATTAAAAAAGCCACCATGCAACATTTATACAGCGAGAACCGATCGGCATTTATCCGCTTAGCCACGATTATAGACGGTCAAATTGTGCAAGACGAAACAATCGACTCCAGCTCCCTGTTTGGTTTGTGGTACTTTGGCATGCTCGACTTGCGTGACCCCTTGTTGCAAAAAACTGCAGAACAAGTCCAAAAGCATTTGGTAAATCCTGCACAAGCTGGTGGTTATATCCGTTATGAGCGAGACAATTATTTCAAAGCAAAAGATCTGGCAAACCCCTGGTTTATTACGACACTTTGGGAATTGCAGCGGATAATTTTGCACCCCGATACGCGGATCGAAAATCTTGATTCACTATTATCTGGTTTGGATTGGGTCATTGCTCATCGATACAACTCTGGAATATTGGCAGAACAACTTGATCCATATGACGGCTCATCGCAATCGGCCACACCATTGGTGTGGAGCCACGCGGTGTATATTGAAACAGTACTCACCTACCTCGAGCGGAGACTTGAATTGCAAAGTCCCGCCGACCCAAATCTGATCCATGAACTATAACTACGTACTTGCCATCGATGGCGGAGGAACAAAGACAACGGTGGTTTGCGCTGATAACACTGGTACGATTGTCGGCAGAGGTTTATCTGGTCCAACCAACTTCACCAGCACCAACATAGGTGCAGCAAGTTTCAACCTGCGTGAAGCAATTCGCCAGGCGCTCGAACACCTGCAGCCTGACGCTACAATTACTCACGCTGCCATGGGTTTGGCGGGGATGGACAGCCAAGCAGACTACGAGTTGACTTTTCGGACGCTCAAAACGGTATTGGATCAGTTCCGGGTTGAGAACTTTATTTTGGTCAACGATACGGTAATTGCGCTCGAAAATGGCTCTGACGCACCGCAAGCAATTGTGCTTATTTCGGGCACAGGCTCCAATTGTTATGGCAAAAATAATCGTGGAGAAACCGCCAATGCTGGAGGAGCCGATTTTTTACTTGCCGATCAAGGATCGGGCTATGCGATCGGCAGACAGGTTCTGCGAGAGGCAGTTAAAAGTTTTGATGGACGATCGGAGCACTCACTTTTAGAACAACTAGTCTGTCAGCACTTCGCTATCCAGAGCATCGCAGACTTGAAGTCGAAGGTGTATGCGCCAGATTTACCAAAAAAAGAAATTGCTGATTTGTCACGTTTGTGTACCGAGGCATCCGCCCAGAACGACGCAGTTGCGCTGAGGATTATTGCCAAAACTATCGTTGATTTAGAGCAGCATATCGTGGCAGTTGTGAAGCGTTTGAACTTAGCTGACGAAATATTTGAGTGTGTACTTTCGGGTTCAGTTGTCGAATTACCCGAAATTAAAAATCCACTCATTGACCGATTGCAAACACAATTTCCTCAGATGCGGGTAGTATTTCCTGAGCAGCCGCCCGTTCACGGCGCAATAAAACTGGCACTGCAAGCTCAAGCCGCAGGCGCCACCTCGAGTTCTTGAAATTGTTTCCGTTTGTATAGCACTGCGATTACGGCATATACCGCGATATCAATCCAGGTTTCTTCGAGTGACTCATTGCTTGGGGTCTGATTATTGACGAGTAAATGTTTAGCCCGCTCTACTTTTTCGCTCACGCGCATGGCGATGCCCAGTTCTCCATTGGCCAAAATATTACCTTTACCATAGTCCTGGTGTTTTTTGAGAAACATTTTGAGCAACTCATCATTTACACTTGCGAAGGCAGCATCAAGTGTTTGAGACTGTTTAGTGTTTTTCATGTTTGAGATATGATACCCGAAAAATATGACACTTGAAAGTGAGCCACAATCCTTATTAAGGAAAGGTGCGACTTGGTTTGAATTCTTGTGACCCCACGGGGAATCGGACCCCGGTTACCAGGATGAAAACCTGATGTCCTAACCGTTAGACGATGGGGCCGTCTATCTACCATTCCAAGTAACATTTTCGAACTGGTCTATTGTATCAGGTAGTACGCTGATTATATCGTAGCGGTACCGGACGTACCTTGGGTATTTTCGTAAGTAGGCGCGGGCAACAATGCGAAGGGCTGCAAGTTTTTTTTGGGTGACTGCAGCACTGGGTTCACCGAAGTAATTACTACTTCTTGTTTTGACTTCGCAAAAAACGATTTCATTGGTCCGGTGGTCAAGAGCAACGATATCAATTTCGTAGCGACCACAGGTTATATTAGTTGCAATCACTACGTAGCCATGTTCAATCAAAAAGCTGGCAGCGCGTTTTTCACCAGCTGCACCAATTTGATTGGATGCAAGCTTACGCTGCTTTGGTGAAAGCAGCCTTTTCCCTAATTCTGGTAGCGGCTTTTCCAATACGATCACGCAAGTAGTATAACTTACTGCGTCGGACGTGACCGCGGTTTTTAACCTCAATTTTTTTGATTGCTGGAACGTTGACGGGGAAAATTTTCTCGGCACCAATGCTGTTGGCAGCGATCTTGCGGACGGTGAATGATTGCCCAAAACCTCGGTTTTTGATGGCAATCACGATGCCCTCGAATATCTGCACCCGCTTTTTGTCGCCTTCGACAATTTCTTCGTGGACACGCACGGTATCACCGACATTCGCTTTAGTATCTAGGTGAGAAAAAAATTGTGCCATCGTACGTCTCCTGCTGTGTGAGAACGGTATTGTACTCGATAATTACTCGTGAAGCAATCGATTATTTTGTTACCTTGCATGTGGCGGCGAATTTGAGAAATTCAATGAAGAGCGGGTGCGGTTGCAGTGGTCGAGATTTATACTCTGGGTGCGGTTGGGTAGCGATGAAGAAGGGATGAAGTTTGGGTGAGAGCTCTATCATCTCAACAAAAAAGTCGTCTGGGGAGGTGCCAGAGATAACCAAACCGTGTGATTCTAGTAGCTCGCGGTACTCATTGTTGAATTCGTAGCGATGGCGATGTCGCTCAGAGATGAGGCCTTTTTTCTTGTCAATAAAGGCATTATGTTTGTCATAGATACTGTAAGCAAGGGTACCCTTTTTGAGTACACAGTCGTACGCACCCAGTCGCATACTCGCGCCATCACCCTTGATTTTTTGGTATTTTTCTTCGAATGGGATGTTGTGAATGATGGGGTTGGCAGTATCTGGTTGAACTTCGCTCGTGTGGGCGTCTTTGAGACCCACAACATTGCGGGCAAACTCGACGCAAGCCAGTTGCATGCCATAACAGAGACCGAGGTAGGGGACTTTGTTTTCTCGCGCGTAGGTAATGGCGGATATTTTGCCCTCGACTCCTCGCTCTCCCCAACCAATCGGCACGATAATGCCCTGGGCTTGCTTGAGCAACCTGAGTGAGGTGGCATCTTTTTTCTCGACCAGTTCGGCACTGATCAGGTCGAGTTGGAGTTCGAGGTCATTATGCCAGGCAGAAAAACGCAGTGACTCAATCAACGAGACATAAGAATCTTGCAACTCGTAGTCGCCTGTCGCCAGGTACTTGGCGATGATCGCTACGCGGACGGTGCGTGATTTCTTGGCTTTAATTTTTTGCACCAACTCACGCCATTGTTTGAGGTCGGCTTTTCTAATGGGCAACTTGAGTTTTTTGAGGACAAGTTCATCAAATTTTTGCTCGGCAAATACGAGTGGAATGTCATAAATCGTTTCACAGTCTGGGTTCGAGATGACGTCGTCTTTGCTGAGGTTACAGTAGTAGGCCACTTTTTCTTTGCGCTTGTCGTCGATCATGAGCTCGGCTCTGCCAACCACAATGTCTGGTTGGATGCCCATTTCGTTGAGCTTGCGTACGGAGAGTTGGGTGGGTTTTGACTTGAGTTCGTTGATGTGCGAAGGATTGGGGAAGTAGGTGACGTGGATGTGCAGGGTGTCGTTGGGCAGCCGCAACTTCATGATACGGTAGGTTTCGTAGTAAATGACATTTTGGTACTCACCCGCTGTACCACCCAACTCGACTAAAATAATGTCGTAGCCTTCAGCAGCGGTAGTAATCCGTTTGATCACTTCTTCTGGGACATACGGTATGGCGTCGACGGTTGCGCCATCAAACTGTAAATTTTTGGTTTTCTCAATCACAGCCGAGTAGACCTGCCCGATGGTAGTAAAGTTTTTATGACCGACTTCTTCCGAAAGGAAGCGTTCATAGGAGCCAAGGTCTAAGTCTGCTTCCAAACCATCTTCGCAGAGAAAAACATCACCATGCTCAATCGGGTTGATATTGCCTGAGTCGAGATTGAGGTAGTTTTCACACTTAATGTTGGTAACGCTATAGCCACGATTTTTGAGCAAATACCCAAGTGAGGCGGCAGTAATGCCTTTCCCGAGTCCAGAAAGCACGCCACCGGAAACAAAAATGTACTTTGTTGGTTGCTGGGTATTGGATGAGGAGAAAATCCCGCTGTTTATCACGGGGCGTAATTATAACCAGGAGTTGTGCAAGAAGCAAACCGAAAATTACTGGAGCAGGTTAGCAATTTCTTTTTCGAGTGCGTCTGTCCAGGTGACTCCATAGGGCAAAAGCATGCGCTGTGGCTCCTTGCCATTGGGAATGAGAATTACGACCGAGTCAGTGCCAGAGCTTTTCTTGAGTAGAACTCCCAATTTTTCTAGGGTAGCCTGCTCCGTTTTGCGCGGTATGAAAATCTCGTGGTCGGCGACATCGACTGTGGGTTCGACTATAACGTCGGGTGAAATAATTTTTTCTACCATTAGCTGTAATTCATCATCGCGATTATCTACTTTCGCTTTGAGAAGTACGGCCGAGTCATTGTTGAGTAACTCGCTACATTGTTGAAATATCTTGGGAAAGATGACAATGGGCATCGAGCCGGTTTGATCTTGGAAGGTCGCAAATGCCATTTGGCTGCCAGAGCGTTTCGTAGATACCTGGCGAATGTTGCTTATTACACCACCAAATAGGAATGTGGCACCTACATGAATACTTGCATCTAGTTCTGTCACAGTTTTGTTGGCTCGTTGAGCTACTTCAGTGAGTGACTGGGCTAACGGATGGTCGGTGAGGTATAGACCAAGCAGGGCTTTCTCAAATGAAAGTAACTCGGCTTTGGGATACTCTTCGAGCACAGGAAAGGTGTCGGTAATCACTTGTGAACTATGCGCCACACCCACAAAAAGCGTATCTTGTCGATCATCTTCTGAAGTCAGCTGACCAGCTGTTTGCCGGATGCCCTCAAGGCCTTCTAGCATGCTCGCTCTGGTGCCAAACTGATCAAAGGCGCCAACTTTAATCAAGCACTCGAGCGTAGTTTTATTTACTTTTCTGCCGTCGGTCTGATTAATAAACTGGGTTAAAGAAGTAAATGTGCCAATTTTGACTTTGGATGCCAGAATATTTTCGATAGCGGCGGTACCAATGTGCTTGATGGCGGTCAGGCCAAAACGAATACTCAAGCCACCGAGAGACTCAGCATCTTTTTCGAGTGTAAAGTCGGCTTCGGAAGCGTTAATATTTGGTGGCAGAATACAGATACCCATGCGTTTGCTCGTCTCGATTGCATAGGCAACTTTTTCGTCTTGACTGGCGGAGTGTGAGGCAGACTCGACACTCATCAAAGCGGTCATATACTCTACCGGATAGTGCGCTTTGAGATACGCTGTTTGGTAGGCAATCATGGCATAACTCGCAGCGTGCGGCTTGTTAAAACCATAGTTGGCAAATGCTTCAATAAAACCCCAAACTTTTTCGGCTACTTGCTTGGTGTAGCCTTTTTTAATTGACTCAGTGGTGAAGCGTCGTTTGTTTTCGTCAAGCAGTTTTTTCTTCTTTTTGCCTATGGCGCGTCGTAAGATATCTGCTTCCCCCAGAGAAAAACCAGCCATGACATTGGCAATCTGCAAGATTTGCTCTTGGTACACCATAACGCCATAAGTTTCTTCGAGCACTGGTTTCAGCGAATCATGGGGATAGGTAATGCTTTTGGGGTTGTGTTTGCCCTCGATAAATTGGGGAATCAGGTCCATAGGACCAGGTCGATAGAGAGCTACCATAGCCATAATGTCTGAAAACTGGGTTGGTTGGAGTGTCCGGGCAACGCGGCGCATGCCAGCTGATTCCAGCTGAAAAATGCCCATCGTTTCACCACTCGAGAGCAGCGCAAACGTTTTTGCATCAGTCAGGGGAATTTTTTCGATCTCGATGCGTTTATTTTTGTGCTTGGCAATTAAGTTAATCGCAGTTTGCAAAATTGACAAATTTCTTAGTCCGAGAAAATCAAACTTGAGCAAGCCAATTGCGTCGTCAGAAATATTACAGTCCAAGGCGTACATGTCGTATTGGGTAATGGTTTTCCCCGTCTTCGAATCCTTTTGAATTGGGGTGTAGTGCGGTAACGGCTTGTCAGAAATAATAATCGCGGCGGCGTGCACCGAAGAGTGACGAATTGAGCCCTCAACTGTTTGGGCGAGATTGAGCAGTTTGCGATACTTTGGTTGTTTGTAGTACTCGGCAAGCTCAGGAACAGACTCGATGGCTTTTTTGAGCGAGACCTTTTTGCCTGGTGGATTGGGAATGAGCTTGGCAATTCTGTCAGGTTCTTCATATGGCATACCCAGGACCCGACCAATATCACGAATTGAAACCCGTGCCTCCATCCGTCCAAAGGTAATCACATGCCCCACGTGGTCGTCGCCATACTTTTTGGCCACGTAATCAATGACTTCGTCCCGACGATCATCGGCAAAATCCATGTCGATATCTGGTGGTGTTGGGCGCTGTGGATTGAGAAAGCGTTCAAATGGCAAGCCATGCTCGAGTGGATCGAGCGAGGTAATGCCAAGGGCATACGACACGATTGAGGCAGCTGCCGAGCCACGACCAGGACCAACGCCAATCCCCTGCTCCCTCGCCCAGTTTACAAAGTCTTGGGTGATGAGAAAGTAGGTGGCGTAGCCTTTGTCGATGATCACTTCCAACTCATACTCCATGCGCTGAGTCACCTCTGGAGTAAGGGTAGTATACTTTTTTTTGATGCCAAGAGCGGTAAGCTTTTGCAGATAGGAGTTGGTTGTCTCGTTTTTTGGCAACGGAAACTGAGGGAAGATGAGCTGACCAGTTGGGATGGTAAGCTCACATGATTTGGCTATTTTCACGGTGTTCGTTATGGCCTCTGGGTAGTCGTGAAATAGCTCAACCATCTGCTTGCTGGAGCGCAGATAAAAATCTGGCGAATCGAGCATGGTCATGCGTTTTTTGTCGGCAATCAACTTGCGGGTTTGCACACACAGGAGGGCATCCTGCGCCTCTGCTTCGTGGGCGTGTACATAATGCACGTCATTGGTCGCCACCAGTGGCAGGTGGAGTTTTCTTGCCAGCCGAACTTGTTCTGCGAGCAACTCCTCTTGACCTGCAATGGCTGGATGGCGTTGTATCTCAATGTAAAATCGATCGGGAAATACTTTGGCGAACGCTTGGAGCTGTCGCTCTGCTGCTTCTAAGTTGCCTTCTTTGATCAATCGATTAAATAAACTGCTCATGCAACCGCTCATGCAGATGAGTCCGGCTGAGTGTTCTTGGAGTAAGGCAAAGTCGATGCGGGGTTTGTAAGAAAAACCTTCAAAATTGGCTCGTGAAACTAGTTGTAGTAAGTTTTGGTACCCGGTGAAATTTTGGGCTAGTAATGTCAGGTGGGACTGATCGGAGCCCATGCGAAGTTGCTTCTGAGTCCGAGATTCTTTGGCGTAGTAAGCTTCCAAACCAATAATTGGCTTGATGCCCGCCTTTTTGCAAGCATTGTAAAAATGAATGGCGCCGTGCAGATTACCATGATCTGTTAGCGCAATAGCAGATTGCCCGTGTTCTTGGGTGTGTTGGATGAGTGCGTCGATCTTGCACAATCCATCGAGCATCGAGTACTCAGAGTGCACGTGGAGATGAACAAAGGCGTCTGGCATTATTTTTTTTGTTCTAGCTCAGTGATGATCGCTGCTCGAACTTGGACGGGGTCGGATTTTTTAGGTAATTGGCTCAAAACCTGACCCATAATGTATCCCAGTACCTGCTTTTGTCCAGTAAAGTACTTGAGTAAAATATCGGGATTATCGATTAACACTTGTTTAACGACAGATTGTAATTGTACGTCATCGACTGTATCAGATTGGGTCATATTTTTGAATTGTTGCAAGGATTGTTTCACGCCAACTTCTTGAGGTGTGGAAACCTTTTTACTGAGAATGTTTTTTAGTACTATTTCCGGAACAATAGTAGCTGCTGAAGCCTGTTCAAAAAGTTCACTATAAATAAGCGAATCTCTGGTATACGTATCAAATAATTGCGAAGCTAATTGTATAGAAATATCGTATTTATTCTTCCAGTGAAGTATAATTTTTTCTGGCAACTGTGGGAGTTCGTTTCTCCAATTTTCAATTTGTTTTTCAGAACAGCGAATCGGCGGAATATCGGGATCAGGAAAATAGCGATAGTCCTCAGCGTCTTCTTTGCTGCGTTGCAGGTAGGTCTCTTGTTTCACGGAGTTCCATCCTCTGGTCTCTTGTGAAACAGGTTGTTCGTCGTCTAAAAGGACAGCTTGTCGGTCAACCTCAAACTCGATTGCTTGCTCAAGAAAACGAAACGAATTGATGTTCTTCAATTCAGTTTTATAGTTTGGCAACCTAGTTTCGCCAATTGGCCGGAGCGAAACGTTTGCTTCAAGACGCATGCCACCCTGCTCCATATCACAGTCGGCAATATCCAAGTACCGCAGGAGTGTGCGGAGCTGTTTGCTGTACGCCGTAGCGTGTTTTGCACTCGAAATATCTGGTTCAGTGACAATTTCTATCAAAGGTACGCCCGAACGATTGAAATCAATTAAACTCACTGGTTCGTCACCAATCCGTTTATGGAGTAATTTGCCAGTATCTTCCTCAAGGTGAATACGGCGAATGCGCACACTCCCGAGTTCTGTTTCGAGCTTCCCATCGTAACAAAACGGCAAATCATACTGACTGATCTGGTAACCCTTGGGTAGATCAGGATAAAAGTAATGCTTGCGGTCAAACTTGGAAAAGAGATTAATCTGGCAGCCGAGTGCCAGGCCGAGTTTGATTGTCCACTCGATCGCCTGCTCATTTGCTACCGGCAGAGCGCCCGGGAGCCCGAGGCAAACCGGACACGTATATATGTTCGGTTTTGGCGCATGAAAGGGATCATTCTTGCAGCCACAAAACATTTTTGATTTGGTTTTGAGTTCTGCGTGAACTTCCATGCCACAGACGAGTTGATAGGTATTTTTTGTCATTGGTTACTTTGTTGGCGGAGCCTGTGTATGCCACTGGGTAATCTGTTGGTACTGATGTGCAAGCTGCAAAACTGCAGCTTCTTGAAATTTATTGCCAATGATTTGCATACCAATCGGCAGTTTAGTTTTCGTGAAGCCAATTGGCAAGGCAATACTTGGTACACCGACAATATTCACAGTAGCGGTAAACAAATCTGCCAGCATATTTTCGATGGGATTATCGAGCAACTCGCCAAACTTTTGGGCTGGGCTGGGAGTAGTTGGGGCAACAATGAAATCACACTGAGCAAAGGCAGCCTGGTAGCTATTGACAAGCAGGGTTCTGGCGCGCTGAGCATTTTTGTATAAGTCCTCTGCGTAGCCGGCGGACAACGCGTAGGTACCGAGCATAATTCTTCTGGCAGATTCTGGCAGAAAGCCATCTCTGTCCGTGCCATATCGCACTCCGTCGTAGCGCGCGAGGTTTGAGCTGGTTTCACTTGAGGCGAGCATGTAGTAAATAGGAATAGCAAAGTCGAGCACAGGCATATCGAGCTCAACTGTTTGTAAACCCAATGTTTTCAGTTGTGCGATTGCCTCAAGCACAGTTGATCGGACTTCGGGGTGGTAGTTTGTGCCAAAAAATTGTTTGGGCAAACCGAGTATTTTTCCTGCGACCGGCTTTAATAGACTGGCAGGATAGTTATCGACAGGTCGCTGAGAACTCGACCCATCTTTGGCGTCTACTCCAGCAATGACTTGGAGTACCTGCGTAAGATCTTCGGCAGTTTTTGCAATGGGACCCACCGTGTCCAAGGATGAAGCATAGGCGATCGTACCGTAGCGGGATACCCGTCCGTAGGTTACTTTGAGGCCTGATACCCCACACATACTGGCAGGATTGCGAATGGAGCCACCAGTGTCTTCGCCGATGGCAAACGCCACCATCCGTGCAGCAACCGCGACTGCACTGCCTCCCGACGAACCACCAGAAATATAGGCTGGATTCCAGGGGTTTCTTACCACACCAAAGTCAGAGTTTTCGTTGGATGCGCCATGACCCCAGCTGTCTTGATTATTTTTGCCAATCAAAATAGCACCGGTGGCAAGCAGTTTTTCCACGACAGTAGCTGCATACGGAGAAATGAAATCTTTAAGGATCTTACTTCCCGATGTGGTGGGGAGATGGTGGGTTACATAACTATCTTTGACCGAAAAAGGCAGGCCGTACAACTGGTGTTTATCGACCGTGAAATCAGCATCTTTTTTGCGAGCCTCCTCGAGTAAATCTTGTTCGGTGCGTAGCGAAATAAAACAATTCAACTCTTTCGCTTGAGCCTTGCAACGAGCAATCGACTCACAAACGAGCTGCTCAATGGTAATTTTTCGCTTGCGCAGACGAGTGGCTAGTTCGTTGATTGAGCGATCAAGCAGCATGCTCGTCTTTCATGATGGCAGACACAACAAAAAAACCGTTATGAGTACGCCTGGCATTCCGCAGTGCGTCCGACTGACTCAGTGACGGTGTAACTATATCTCCTCGCAAGACATTTTCTTCCTCGGTGGTGCGAAACGTCTCTGGAACAGCAGCTAAATCAAGTTGTTTGATTTGATCCATGTACTCAAAAATAACCTCGAGTTGTTTTTCATATTTTTTTATCTCAGATCCTGAAATAGACAAAGCCGCTAATTTTGCCAAGTGAAGAATTTGATTTTTCACAAAATCGCCTCCAAAGCTGCGATCCGCTCCGTCACTGGTGGGTGGGTCTGAAATAATTTGGCAAACCAACCAACCGCCCCATGGGTATTTTTGAGCGGATTGGAAAAGTAGAGGTGTGCAGTTGCTTTGTTCGCCGCTTCGAGCGGTTCACGATCGGCACTGATTTTTTTCAGAGCAGAGATAAGACCACTGGGATTTCTGGTCATACCGATACCCGAGGCGTCGGCTAAAAATTCTCGCTTCCTTGATATAGCCAGTTGGATGACTTGCGCAATGAGTGGGGAAAGTAAGGCGAGCAGCACCCCAACCGCCAAAAAAATAATTTGTACTTGGCTACTTTCTCGACTATCGTCCCTAGAGCGCCCTGATCTGCCCCAAAACGTCATCCGCAGCGCCCAGTCGGAGAGCAGTGCAATCATACCGACCAAGACAGTTACTACAGACATGAGGCGAATGTCATAATTTTGCACATGCGAAAGTTCGTGAGCCACAACACCCTCGATTTCGCTCCTCGTCAATTGTCCCAGCAAACCAGTGGTGGCACAGACAACGGCATGTTGCGGATCCCTGCCGGTCGCAAACGCGTTCATGGCCGTATCATCGATAACATAGAGTTTTGGCATGGGCAGTCGTTGACCTAAAGTCAAATTTTCGGTCACGGTGTAGTAATCAAAAAACTCTGCTTTAGTGACCGGTCGAGCCTGAGAAATGGCGAGAACTACCTTGTCTGACCACCAGTACGAGGTAAACGAAACAATGCCAGAGAAAATCAGCGCTATGCCAACGAAACTGAGGTCGTACTGCAGCCCAACCGCAATCAAGTAGCTAGCACCGACGATAAATAGTACAAACAACACCATGATGAAGGTGGATTTTTGTTTGTTGCGTTGTATGAGTTGGTGGTGCGTCATGAGCTTTGACCATATTGTACCCCCCGTCTGAGTTTAGCAGAAAGTGCGATTTTAAATGTTGACCTTGACGTCTTTCATCTCATCTGAGCTCACTTCGACGTGTTGCCCAGATTGGGGTGTTTGCAAACCTTGTTGCTGCTTGAAGCCAAATATCCCAGCAATTAAGTTGGATGGGAACACAACCAATTTTTCATTAAAATTCTGCGTGAGATCAATCAATGAGCGTCTGGCGTACATCAGTTTGTCGGCCGTATCGGTCAGCTCGCGCATGAACTGGGTGACCGTCTCGTTCGATTTGAGCTCGGGATTGTCTTCGACCATGATGTTGATTTTTGGTATCAGTGCTTGCATGGCTGTGGCAGCTTTTTCGACGTCTGGCAGCGAGTTAGTAGATGCTGCTTGGGTCACTGATTTTCTTGCATCGGTCAGCAACTTGAAGATGCCCCCTTCGTGTTTAAGAAAACTTTTAACACTTGATTCCAGGTTTGGAATGAGCGAAGCCTGTCGCTTGAGTTGGTTACCAATCTCTTGAATGCTGGCGGTGATCTGCGTCATGAGACGCTGCAACGTATTATATAAACTGACTGCGTAGATCGCCAGACCAATTACAAGGATTGTAAGGATGAGTGGGGTTGACATATGTGTAAGTATACCACCCGGTTGTGTCTTGGCAAACTAGATCACACTTCGTATAATCAGGACTCGAGAACCCGTGGTGTAGTGGTTAACATGCTTCCCTGTCACGGAAGAGATCGCCGGTTCGATCCCGGTCGGGTTCGCATCTTTTTTTAAATCACCCCGTTGTGAGTTTGTACTATTTGTGAGAATCTACTAAATACAGATGCCTTTTGCTTTTGAATCGCGTGTAGTGCAAAAGCCCATATTATTTATGGGAATTTTTTTTGCGACTGGTGCAGTAGCAGGTCTGGGCTTACTTTTCATTTGGCAGTTTTTGTTTGTGAATTTAGCAGTAAATACAATTGAACACCGTGCTGGTGGATATGAATTTATTAATCCCTTGCTTGAATGTGAATCAGCACAAGAAGGAAGTTTTCAAGGACTACGACCAAAAACAAATGACATCGAAAATATTGTGAATAAATATGTTGCAGAGGGAAAAGTTACTCAAACTTCTGTCTACTTTAGAGACTTAAATAATGGTCCTTGGTTCGGAATTAATGAAAATGACACCTTTTCGCCGGCAAGTTTATATAAAGTACCACTTGCTGTGGCTGTACTAAAAAAAGCAGAAATAGATAGTAAGTTTTTAGAAAAACAACTTTTGTTCTCGGCACCAAAAATGGAAGAAACTGTGCAGCCAAACTTTAAGTCTACACAAAAAGTTCAATTGGGGAATTTCTATAGTGTGCAGGAACTCTTGGAGAGAATGCTCAACTACTCAGATAACGAGGCAATGTATTTACTTTCGGTTGAAGTTGGTGAAGAAAATATTCTAAAAGTCGAAAACGATTTAGGACTGAAACTGACAAGGGGATCAGATGGAGAGTCTTCAATATCTGTCAAGGCCTATGCAGGTATTTTTAGAGTTCTTTATAATGCCTCTTACTTGAGTAAAGAGATGTCAGACAAACTATTGAGAATTTTATCCAAATCGGAATTTACCGCTGGTCTACCTGCGGGTGTTCCCAATTCTGTGCGGGTCTCACACAAGTTTGGAGAAAGAGGATTGCAAGATTTTTCTGGAAAAATTACCTTGCAACTGCACGACTGTGGCATAGTGTATAAATCACAGAATCCTTACTTACTCTGCATTATGAGTAAAGGTGTAGATTTCAAAGAACAGCTGGTCTTTATTGATGAAATATCTTCAACTATTTATACCAATTTGGATCAGAAATAAAAGAATTTTTCCAGAAAAATAATCCTTTTAGATGAACATCCGGTCTAAATGGACTCATACATTTCCCAAACGGTCCAAATGTGAAGGTCAAAAAACTTGAGTTAACAAAAACGTAGCCAAGTATCGTATGAATGATGGTTGCCCAAAGGAAAACTCTTTTTGCCATGGGATTGCTGTAATAGTTTGGTGAGTCTATCTCGAATTATTTTTCTTCTGCTTTTCAATTCCCACCGTTTCTCTCACAAAAAAATCTACACCGTCAGAATCTAGAACAACATACGAAGTATTTTTGATTGATCCATGAGGAAGCTCATCATTTGTCGCATAGCCAAGTTTTATGAGCAGCGCCCTGATAATAACGGCGTGCGAAACAACAAGTACATTTTTCTCTGGATACGCAAAGGCAGTTTCCCGCAAAAATGTAATCATTCGCATTGCGCTATTTTCTTCAGTTTCTATCTCTGGGTGAAGTTGATGGGAGAGCCGTAGTTCATCTGCCAGAGATTCTCGGTAGGAAATTGATTTTTTGAGCGTTTCCAAAAAATACGAGAGTTCTTTACCCTCGAACGGTCCCAGCGAATACTCTCTCAGGAGTTTGCTTGTTTTTATAACGACATCTTGATCAGCAGAAATGATCTCTGCAGTTCGAACGCAGCGCAGCAGGTCTGAGCTAAATACTCGAGCAAATTGTACGTGTTCTAACTTTTTCGCAGTTTCTCTTGCTTGGTTAATGCCATTTTCAGTCAATGGTGAGTCGGCGTGACCCTGCATGATTTTTTGCGTGTTCCATAGTGTTTCGCCATGTCGTGCTACATAGAATCGACAGTACCGAGTTTGTTTTGGCTTGGGTTTCATATTCTTTGTTACAATACCTTGGACGGGCGAGATTAGTATAGTGGTAGTACATTAGCTTCCCAAGCTGATAGCGCGGGTCCGATTCCCGTATCTCGCTCCATATGGAACTAGTTTTGTTGTGGTCTAATCTCTCCCAACTTAAATTTCCGACCATAGGGTTGTAGCAAAGTGTTTAGTTCTCAAGGTTCCTACAGTTTATGTATGAATGTTAGTTTAATATAGTTCTTACATGTCTCAACCAATAGTCACCATTTTTCAAGGGAAAAAAATTCGCAGAACATGGGATCCTGAAAAGGAGTTGTGGTATTTCTCTGTAGTGGATGTGGTGGCAGTGCTGACGGAAAGTACTATTCCGAGAAGATATTGGAGTGACTTAAAAAATAAGCTTCAACAGGAAGGAAGTCAGTTGTACGAGAAAATCGTACAACTAAAAATAAAGGCATCTGATGGAAAATACTACTTGACCGATGTTGCGGATACACAGGTGATGCTGCGCATCATTCAAAGCATTCCCTCGCCCAATGCTGAGCCGTTTAAACTTTGGTTAGCACGAGTAGGCTATGAACGACTCGAAGAAACAGCAGATCCAGAATTGGCTATTAATCGGGCGCTAAAAACATATGTACAAAAGGGGTATAGTCGAGAATGGATAAATCAACGTTTAAAAAGTATTGAAATCCGCAAAGAGCTAACAGATGAGTGGGAAAATCGAGGAGTTAAAGAAGGATTGGAATTTGCAATTTTAACCAACGAAATAACTCAAGCTTGGGCTGGATTAACCACCAAACAATACAAGAATCTCAAAGGTTTGAAAAAAGAAAATCTGAGAGACAATATGACGAATTTGGAATTAGTGCTAAATATGTTGGCAGAAACAGCCACAACTGAAATTTCACAAAAAAGACAACCGAAAAATTTTCCTGAGAATAAAAAAGTAGCAAGAGAAGGTGGAACTGTGGCTGGTAATGCCAGAAAAGAAATTGAATCAAAAACGGGCAAAAAAGTTATCACTCCTAAAAGTGTAGAAGATTCAAAACTTATTTAAAGCTTGAAGTTGTAGAATCAGATCAAGAATTATAAGATGGTATAGGCTCGAGCGAAGTACGGTTACCAGCTCCGAAAGCGACATTTATGGACATTAAACGACCCATCTCCCGACAGCCAATTCCCGATACCGCACAAAAGGTTTTTAAAGGAAAAATTTTCGATGTGTATCAGTGGGAACAAGAAATGTTTGACGGCAGTACTACAACTTTTGAAAAGATCAAAAGAACCGATACTGTTGGCGTAATTCCCATAACTGATGATGGTAAATTACTATTGTCACAACAAGAGCAACCCGGCTCTGCCCCCTATATTGGTTCATTGGGAGGTAGGATTGATCAAAATGAGTCTCCGCTGGAAGCTGCGAAACGGGAACTACTTGAAGAAGCTGGAATGGAGTTAGACGAGTTTATTTTATGGAAATCCGAGCAGTTTATAGAAAAAATCGATTGGGCAATTTATACGTTTATAGCCAAAGGTTGTCGTAAGGTAAAAGACCAGTTACTAGATAGCGGTGAAAGGATTACATTGATTGCAGTCACCTTTGATGAATTTCTTGACTTAGTTGCCAGAGAGAATTATCGAGATTTAGAAATAGCTTTGAGAATATTTAGAACAGCAAAAAACCCTCATGAGTTGGTTAAACTACGCGAACTTTTTAGTCCGAAGTAGTTGCAATTTTGAGCTCTGCATAGTTTTCTGGTCCATCAAGTTGTAAAATACGCTTCATCCCTTGCCGGGGTAGCTCAGTTGGTAGAGCGGCGGTATCGTAAACCGTAGGTCAGGGGTCCGAATCCCCTCCCCGGCTCAATGAGGCAGTCGAATTCCCAACTTTGCGGTATACTAATTCTATGCGCACTAGAGTTTCATCCCGTCTGGTCAAACAAGAAAAGCGGAAAGTAGTTCGCCAGTTTTGGCTGTTTATCATCATGGCGGCAATACTCATTGGTTTATTTGTGTTTGTCATCTTGCCGAATTTTATTACTATCACCTCATCATTTTTGGGGAGCGCAACGCCATTTACCCCCAAGGATGAATTGCCGCCGTTTACTCCGACGCTCACCGCTCCCCCCAAAGCCACCAAAGAGGCTGAGTTGTTGCTCTTTGGTTATGCCGAGGCGAAAAGCGAGGTGATTATTATTGTGAATGGTGATGAGCTCGAGCCGATCGTGGCGCAGAATGATGGGTCGTTCCAGGCCACGACAGCCCTGACTGAGGGTGAAAATTTACTTACTACATTTGCCAGGGATGCGGCGGGCAATGAGTCTCAGTTGAGTCGGGCGTATAAGATTGTGCTAGACACCGAAGTGCCGCCACTCGAAATCACCGCACCAGCAGAGAATGCAACGATACAAGGACGCAGTGGACAGAATATGCAGGTTGTCGGCTTGAGTGACCCGGGTGTGAAAGTAACCGTAAACGGGCAACTTACCTACGCTAAACAAGACGGTACGTTTGCTTATAGTTTTCACCTCAGCGAAGGTAAGAACGACTTGACGATTATCGCCACCGATGCGGCGGGTAACGTGACAGAAAAGCAGTTTTCGGTTACTTTTCAGCTTTAGGTTTCGCCAGTGTGGCGAGCGTCAATACCCAGTAGGAAAAAACAATCGGTTCAAAAAATGAGTTATTAAACTGGGCATGGATAAAAATTCCCACCAGGACAAAGGCGATAATTGGTTCGTTTTGATGGATTGCTCTACCACCGCGGATGAGGAATGGAATAAGTAGCGCGCTGCCAACCAATCCCAGTCCCTGATACAAGAATACAAAGAAATTGTTTGCTTGTAAGCCGTGATCTCTGCTGCTGTCTGTTTCGCTGCTTTGGCGTGGGCTGGAAAATATTCCGTTGCCAAATAATATTTTTATTGGGTCAAAGGTATGGCTTTGCAAAAAAACTTGGTCATGCGTAATACGACTGACAATACTACTAGTTCGCAGGAGGTCAACGCCTTCCCCGGTCGGTTTGGGTATGACGATGACAGTGCAAATAATGACCACAGTAGCAATGATAATTTGGAGGTTGAGTAGCTTGGCTTTTGCCCTTCGACTCTGGAGAAATTGTAAGCCAAAAAACCCGCCTGTGGTCAGAAATGTGGCGCGAGAAAGTGTGGCAGCAAGGGTTAGGGAAAGCAGGATAGTCACGCCGCCAAGCAGCTTGGGCGGTAGTTTATTTGACCAGGTCCAGAGATTAGCTAGCGTGAGCAGTACTACTATGCCAAGATAATTGGGGTCGAGCATGCTGCCAATTGCGCGGAAGTAATGATCGTCCCAACCGAAGAGACTCAGGAACCGTACGTCTGGCAAAAATAAGTACTGGAGAATCCCAGTCACTGCCATGGCTACTCCACTAGCTAGTAAGCAGAGGCGCAGAACTTGCTTGCGTCGGTTTGCCAGCGTTTGGTATACCACCAATGCGGTGCTGCTGTACAAGAATGCTCGCATCGTCAACAAAACTGCGCGTGACTCTCCGCTGGTACACCAATGGAGAAGTACGCCGCCGATAGTGAGTGCCACAAGTATCCTGCCAGACCGGGCGGTTTTTTTCCAGGCTTGCATGAGTACGCGGACATACGCTTGTCGTTTGACAAACAAAAAGAAGAACAATACTAGTTCATGGACGTACTGGGCTCCCCAAGGTACTGGCAGACGCTGCAGTTGTCCCAGTGTGAGGGTAAACACCAAGAGACCAAGTATAAGAAGTTCTCTGCTATGTTGTCGGATGATTTTCATGGCGTAGGTGTTCCGCAATACCGTATGCACGGACAAAAAATGAGTGCAAGCTCATGAGGGTGGCATAGGCGAGACCACGCCAACCATCAAGAAAGCCTCGGCGAATTCCGTAGTTGAGGATAAACTTAGCGATTGGGTAGACGCAAATTTCTGCGCCTAAGCGAAACAAGCTGGCTTGCCGAGCAGCTGCGGCCAGTGCTGCATACCGCGAAACTTTAGCTACAAATTCAGTAATCGAGAGATGGGCGTAATGCAGAATTGCAACCGTGGTCGATTCAACCGAACCCGAAATACTCGCTACCTCATGGACGACACCGTGGTATGTGGCGGCAGCTCTGCGCATTGCCCGAAGTATGGGCACTCTGCCCCACTCACCAAACTGCAACGTCTGGTTGTAAAAAACATCTGATCTGCATAGGTATAAACCATCAGCGGTAGTTTGGGCTATTTGCTCTTTCAGCTCCGCAAAATCTTCTCGGCTGATTCGCTCATCAGAATCAAGGAAGACCACCCAAGTACTGGTTGCTTGTGATAGTGCTTCATTTCTCAGCTTGGCAAAGTCTGTGATGGGACCAGTGGTACTCGTATCTATCACGAGCAACTCATCATAGAATTTTTTCACTGCTTGTAAGTAGCGAGTTAAGTCCCTATCAATTTTAGGTGCGATAATGATGAGTGTAAGACTAGGTTGCATGGCGAAGTGATCTGTATATACCCAGAGCGAGTAGCGGGAGTGGGAGCAATCTTGAGAACAAGATTGCTTGACCAGCACCATAAAAATCGTTGTGCGGCACAAAATATAGCAGACCGATAATCAGAGTAATCACGCTGGTTGCCAGGTGCAGGTTGAGGAGGGCATATTTTTTGGTGGCAAGCCAGAGGTTGTAACCAAGGTTGTTGCAGCTCTGGAACACACCCGCCAGAACCAGCAGCGGCAACACGGGTACGATGGCTAACCACTTGTCGCCAAAAAGTAGCGTGACAAGCTGGCTGGGAAATATAAATAACGGTAGTGATAGCAAAATAATCAGTCCAAGCAGTGCGAGTGACGATTTAAAATAAGCAGCTCTCAAACGTGGTTTATCCGTAATAATTTTGGTAAAAATTGGTAAAGTGGAATAGTTGAGTGCTTTCGAAACATCGTAGTTTGGCTTGTGACTGAGGGCATAGGCATTGTGATAGAGGCCAAGCTTGTAGGTGCCAAGTAATTTTCCTATCAGGAAGTCGTCAATATTGTCGCCAATATAACTGAGCAGTGAAGCCGGACTCAACCCAAGTGAGTTTCGCAGTATGTCTTTGGCTCGGGCTTTGTGGAATTGTAGTGTCGGTCGTTCGGAAAAAAAGTAGAAGGACGCACAGACTTCTGCAGTGGCAACAAAAACTAAACCCAGTAGTAATGCCAGAGGACTTTGGAGTACCAGAGCAAATATAACTGTGGCGGTGGTTTCGATGAACGAGAGGGTCAGGCGAAAAACTACTTCTTTCGAAAATTGTAGCTCTTTTTGGTAGGTGATGATGCTGGGGTTAATACAGCCTTTAATGAGTGGAACCAGTGCGGCTAGCGCTATGAGTGGTGCAAGCGTAGGGTTGTGATAGTACCGGGCTAGAAAGACGCCGAGCAATGTCATGATGGTCGCGATTAAAAATCCCCGCACGATGGCAATTACCCAAGCTGTGCTCAAGTAATAGCGTAGATTGCGAGTGGTTTGCAGCAGGGTAATATTTATACCTGTCTGTGTCATTGCCTCACTCATTCCTAGGGCAACGAGCACGATAGCAAACACCCCGAAATCACTCGGTGTGAGTATGCGAGACAACAGGGAAATTTTTATCAACGCGATACCGGCCGTAGCAAACTTTAAAATCGTTTGCCAACTAAATCCTTGCAATGTGTGTGTAGTGTATCCCACCCACCCTATTATCCCTATTTACTGCTTGAAACTCCAGCGGTGAATAGCAATAATGGGCAACACAAATATGCACGTACTTCTCAAATCATTTTCTGGAGTTATTCTCGATTTCATTGAAACGATAGTGATTGGTTTATCGCTCTTTTTAGTCGTTTACTTGTTTTTATTACAACCGCATCAGGTAAATGGGCTCTCGATGTTTCCCAATTTTCACGACGGAGATTACCTTTTAACTGACAAAGTGAGTTATCGGGTTGGTACGCCACAGCGCGGAGATGTGATCGTTTTTCATGCGCCTCCAGCTGCCAATTGCCCTGAGGGTACGGGTTGCGACTTCATCAAGCGCATCATCGCGGTTCCCGGCGAAACAGTGCAGATTAGAGACTCGGGTATTTATGTTAACCAGCAACACTTAGACGAATCAGCATATTTAGAAAGCGCAGTTGTCACCAGTGAAGGCACTTTTACTGCTGGCGGTAGAACGATCACCTTAGGTTTGCATGAGTACTTTGCAGTGGGTGACAACCGCCCACACTCTAGTGACTCCCGAGCATGGGGGCCTGTCTCACTCGATGAGATAGTTGGGAAAGCTTTTTTCCGCTATTGGCCGGTAAAAGATGTAGAAATTTTACAAAAAGCGACGTACTAGCCACTTGTCAAACGTTTACTCAGTTTGAGACTCGATAATGCTCATGATCTTCTCAAGATCTTTTTGTGTTTGATCAACATCACCTTTGAGCGTGATGCTAATTTTTGTTTGACGGTCTGTTCGGACTAACTTGAGTTTTGATTTGGCTGCGAGCATCCGTTGAAGGGTTTTTTCCCAGTGTTTTAACTTTGAGTTATCGATGGCATACACACCAGGTGACGTACGAAATTTTGGATCACCCGACTCTTCTTTAGCATGTCGAGCTAGCTCCTCTGCTCTGCGTACCGAGGCGTTTTCTTTTAAAATTCGTTTGTAGACTGCGACCATAGTTGGTTCATCGAGAATGCCAGAAATCGCTCGGGCATGTCCTTCAGAGATACTACCACCGAGCAAACCATCCTTAATTGCGTCTGGAAGTGTCAGCAATTTTAGTGTGTTGCTGACGTACGAACTAGATTTACTGATGCGTCGCGCTATGTCGGCTACGCTAAAGCTAAAATCGCGCTGTAATTGTTGAAAGGCTTGTGCTCGCTCAATGGCCGAAAGATTAGTGCGCTGCACATTTTCGATCAGGGCAATTTCCAACATCTCCCGTGGTGAAGTTTTTTTTATGATGACGGGGACTTCGCTCAAACCGGCAATTTTTGCTGCTCGCCATCTGCGTTCGCCAGCAATGATTTGATAGCCGGCCGGTGTATTTGCGACCACCAGTGGTTCAAGCACCCCAAATTGTTTAATTGAGTCAGCCAGTTCAAGAATATCTGCCTCAGCAATTTTATTTCTGGGTTGAAACGGGTTTGGTTCTAGGTACGAAACAGCCAACAATTGTATGGAAGGATTTGCCATAGTAGCAAAGGTATATCACAGCCAGTACGTATCGGGGAGTAGGACTTTATTACTCCGGAAGAACGTGGACGACAGTCGATGAGTGGGCGATACCGTACTGCACGACACCATTTTTGAGGGCGAAGAGCGTATAGTCACGACCAAGACCGACGTGTCTGCCAGCCTTATATGTTGCGCCACGTTGTCTGACAATAATCGATCCAGTTTGAACTTTTTCACCACCAAATTTTTTGACACCCAAGCGTTTACCGTGGCGTTTGCCTTGTGCGTGTTGTGCGACTGCGCCGGATGCTTTGACGTGTGACATACTATTTTTTAAAAATAAACGTATAAATTGAGCGACTAACGATCGCATCAGGTCGACTATATTTTAGCGGACCAGATACAGTAGTGTATCCGAGAGGCAAAAGTTTGTCAATTAAAGCATCCATGGTATATTCTTTTTCTCCGACGAGGGTGTGCGGGAAAATAATAGTCACCGGTGCTCCATTGGGTAAAAATGATCGCCAGTTTTTAAATGCGCCCAAGTAAAGTTTTGCTAATCCACGAAAAATATCCGGCACTTGTTCCGGTTTCGGTTTTGGCTTACCCAAGAATGGTTCGGTCACAATTGCGGTTACCACTTGAGCAATGTGTTCAGGAATATGCGTTGCATCTCCAAGATACACCCGTTGATTATGTGATTGCTGATATGTTTTGCTAAACCACTCGAGATTACTTTCTACTCCACGCACCGATTTTTTATCAAGGTCGACGCCAATGCCAGCGTCTGTTAACACAGCATTTTCGAGTAGGATATTGCCAGAGCCACAAAATGGATCGAGCACCACTCTCTGTTTTGAGTGATCAAACGAACGGTTGATGTTGAGCAAGATGCGAGCTACTTTTGGAGTAAGCAGGCCTTTTTTTCTATCGGCATATGGTTTTCTGCGATCCCGCACTGTCCAGTCATCGATATTTTGCACCGCAACCGTACGAGCTAGGTAAGAGTGTTCTGGTGAGGTGATCACAACAAATTCGTGCACCTTTTGTTGGTGTAAGAGTATGGCAGCTGAGATCCCAGATCGGTTGCCCGCGATAAATCGAGCTGATTTTCCTAGAGCAACGAGCTCCTTTTTTATCTCTGCCGCGGCAATTTGTTCCTCAGCTGCTCGATTAAACTCGCCAAAGGCAAAGGTTACCCGGTTTTCTGGCACGAGTAAGGCAATTGCCTTGGCAATTTCTTGAGGAGAAACTGCTGGTAACACCACTTCGCCTTGCAGTATTTTTACACAACCGCCCAGACAATTTTGCAGTTCCTGAGGCTTAAGCATCTCTGCTGTTTCGAGACGAACAATGTGGTCAGACAGTTGCTCTGGGTGATATTGATTTAGTACACAGCTAAGTTCTGCAAAAGAAAGCTTGGAGGTAGTGCCAAGCAGAAAAAAATAAGTGTGCATTACGTTACTGCTTGCTGAGTGAAATTTTCTCGATGGTAATAACAGACTCTGGTTGTCGGTGACCAAGCACGCGGCGGTGTCTAGATTTTGCTTTATACGTTGCAACCCGGATCTTCTTAGCTTTTTGCTGCTTGGCGAGGAGAGCTGAAACACTTGCTCCAGTAACTGTTGGTGTACCAACGCTACAAACTGTGTCGCTTTTTACCAATAGTACGTCTGGAATGACAAATTTTTCGCCCTCTTTGCCCGAGAGGCGAGGTACAATCAAACTCATCTCCTCCTCAACCAAGAATTGTTTTCCGGCTAGTTGGATAACTGCAAAGAGTGAGCTTGTTTTTGACATGAGTCTGGTAGTATACCATGATTTCACTGTATTTGAAGCCGGGAGCGGTTGGTTGTATGGCTGGAAATACTTTGGACTACCCCAAAAATTAGACAGGTGACAATCAGCGAACTACCTCCGTAAGACAACAGCGGCAGAGCAACGCCGGTGACTGGTAGTAAGCCAAGGTTCATGCCAATATTGACACTTATTGGTGCTAAAAAAATTACAATACAACTTATTAGAAAAGTTTTACTAGCAATTGATCTAGTTTTTTGTGCCAGCTTGAGCAGGTACGTGAGTAGACTTGCATAAAGTCCTAGCACGAGCATAGAGCCAAGCCAGCCGAACTCTTCTGAAAATGAAGCAAAAATAAAGTCTGTTTCCTTCTCTGGAAGAAACTGTAGTTGTGATTGTGTCCCGCCCTGTATCCCACGCCCAAATAATCGACCAGATCCAATGGCGATCTTTGACTGGTCTACATTGTAGGTGGCTGCGACAGATACTTGCTCGGGAAAAATAAAACTTTCTACCCGTTTTTTTTGATATGGTTGGAGCAACCATATCCAGCCGATGGTTACTATACATAGACAAATAATAGCGCTAAATAGATACGTTTTTGTGGGAACTGGTCGTAGCCAAAGAATAGTACCAGTAGTCGCCAAAACAAGCAGCGACATACTCAAGTCAGGTTCGAGAAAAATGAGTATAACTGGCAAGAGTGTCAGCCCAAGTACCGTCAACAAAAGTTTGGCTGTCATGGCTCTGTTTACCTGTTTTGAGAGCATGAGCGCTAGAGCCGGCAGAGCCAGTTGTGACGGTTGCAGATTAAAAATGCCTAAGTCAATCCAGCGATGTGCGTTTCGCACTTCTGTAGAAAAGATCAGGACAACGAGCAGCAGTGCAATGGTGGTCCCATAAAACAACGTTGCTATCGATAATACTCTAGAAAAGTGTACATTCTTTATGAGAAAAAAAATGCCGAATCCAACTAAGAAGTAGATGAGTTGTCGAGTAGCCAGCCGCGAATCGAGTCCCAGTAGGGTTGTGACGCTTAAAATGGCAAAACAACCAAGTAGTGTGGGCAAGAACAAGTGCTTCATCAGGGTAACAATTTGAGCTCGGGTCCGATTGTGAGTCTGGAGCTAGTTTTCTGCTCAATTTCCTGTTGCCAGCCCGCCGGAATTGTTGGCACCGCTACATTTGCCATCTCTCCCCGCGAGAGACCTTGTGTTTTACGCAGCACTTGGATTGATCGCATCAAATCTCTGGCTGCTCCCTCGGCAAGTAACTCAGACGAAAGTTCTGTATTAAGTTCGACCCGTTGTTGTTTGGCTGAGTGGAGCCATCGCACCTCTTTGACGTTAATCTCGGCTTTTAGTACGGTGAGTGATTCATCACCAGGACTACCACCTGAGTCCCAGACTGTGATGAGACTGAGCGGCTGCCGTATCTTTATACCCACAGCTGCTCTAGCAGCATGGGCTTGTTCGACTACTTTTCTGATCAGAGACATTTCTTGTTCCAAGTTTAGATCAATCAACTCGGCGGATGGTGTCGGCCAGTCGAGCAGATGAATGCTCGAACTTGCATCGGATATTTGTTGGTGGACAAACTCAGCAAAAAACGGTGTAATCGGAGCAAATAGGCACGCGAGTTGTGTTAATGTTGTGCCGTACACGGCGAGCGATTCGGGGTCGTGCGCATTTGCCAGACGATCTCGACTACGTCTGACGTACCAGGTCGATATTTCGTTGACGAACTGCATCAGTCTGCGCGAGGCATCGACGACGTTGTATGCATCCATGTCTTTGGTGGTTTCAGCGATACACGTTTGTAGGCGGGAAAATAGCCAACGATCTAGCACATGTCTTGGTTTGGTAGTGACTGGGACCAACGGCGTATTGTTAGTAGTATGCAACTTGTAGAGCGAAACACAGTTGTACCAAATAAGAAACACATTTTTACGAATGTCGGATACATCCTTTTCTATAAAGTTAATATTTTCTGATTTCATGACAGGAGAACTCATCAGATATAAGCGCAAACTATCTGCTCCAAAGGTATTGATCACCTGCATTGGATCAGGGAAATTCTTTTTTGATTTACTCATTTTTGTACCATCTTCGGTCAAAATGGTACCAGTGGTTAGCGTATTTTCTACTGCTGGCTTGCCAAAGATCCCCACCGATAGCACATGCATGGTGTAGAACCAGGCTCTCGTCTGAGCTATGTACTCACTGACAAACTGAGCTGGATAGGCATGCTCAAACTCGCTCTGGTGTTCGAATGGATAGTGACGAGATGCAAAGGGCATTGAGCCAGACTCAACCCAACAATCAAAAACTTCTGGCACTCTTGTTCCTTGCATGGTTTTTTTGTCATCCACCCAAACGGTAATACTGTCAATATATTCTCGGTGAATATCCGTCAGTGACGCAACAATGCTGGGATCGGTTGCCCATTTTTGCAGTTCTGCAATCGAACCTATGACTCGCTCGGTTCCATCTTGAGCTCGCCAAACTGGCAATGGCGTGCCCCAATAGCGTGAGCGTGAGATATTCCAATCTGGGGCAGTCGCGATGCCTTTACCAAAGCGTCCGTGCTGTAGATGATCTGGATACCAGCGTATCTGCTCATTGGCGTCTTGGAGCGCGGGTTTTAATTTTTGGACATCAATAAACCAAGCAGGCAAGGGAGCGTGGTACAAACGAGTACTGCAACGCCAGCACTCAGCCACACTGTGTGTATGGGCAGCTTGCTTATAAATCAGTTTGCGCTTGAGCAATGCTTCATCGACGAGTGGGTTCACGGCAGCAAGCGACAAACCAGCCCACAAAGTCACCTCTGGTTTTAAATTTCCCTGTTCATCTACATGCTCAATAATTTGTATATGGTGTTCTTGCATGATTCGATAGTCATCCTCACCGTAGGCAGCCAACGTAACAATGCCCGTTCCTTCGTCGTCGGTTACAAAGTTGTCGGCGACTACAACACCAATTTTTTCGTCTGCAGTTCGATCAGTAAAGAAGTCAAAGTGTGGTTCAAACTGTAGTTTAGTGAGTGTGCTGCCTGCTTGTTTGGAGAGTACCTCATATGGTTCTGCGGTGAGCATGGCAAGACGTGAGGTGGCGAGAGTATATATCTCTGCTCCTTGTCGAACAGTGACGTATTCGAGTATGGGATGTACCGCCAAGGCAGGTGTCGCAATTTTATTCCACGGAGTGGTCGACCAAGCCAGCAGATAGTGGTTTTCTGTACCAACTACTTTGTATTTGTAGGTCGTGGCTGTTTCAGTCAGTGTACGATAGCTGTTATCCATGGCAATCTCAAAATTAGAAAGCGGGGTGGTGCATCTGGGACAGTAGAGAATGACTTTTTTACCTTGATAAATGAGTTTCTTATCTGTTAGTTGTTTGAAGCCCCACCAAACAGATTCCATGTATGAAAGGTCCATGGTTTTATAGTTGTGATCAAAGTCTACCCAGCGACCCAATCTCTCAATGATCGTTTTCCACTCTCCGTCCAAGCGCAGGACTTCTAAGCGGCAAGCGTTGTTAAAACGATCAATGCCATACGTCTCTATTGCTTGCTTGCCTTGTGTCAGGTTGAGCTTTGCCTCAATCATATTCTCGATTGGCAAACCATGACAATCCCAACCCCATACGCGTTCTACCTGGTAACCCTTCATCGTCCAGTAGCGGGGAAATACATCTTTACTGGTTGATCCGAGGAGGTGTCCATAATGTGGCATGCCAGTTGCGAACGGCGGGCCGTCATAAAAAACGTACTGTTTATTTTCTGGGCGGTTAGTAACAGAGTGCTCAAATGCTTTCGTGCGTTGCCAAAAATCAAGCACAGATTTTTCAATCTGCGAGATATCAAGTGTGTGGGGAAACATAGCGATTGTTTTATTCATACCTAAACCTGGTGCATGGTTTGTCAACGAAAGAGTGTTAGTTGGTTAGTGTTTTTTTCCTAGGTCTTAGGAAAGCGGGGATTTCAAACTCATCTTCAAACTCAGCAGCTGGTGTGACATTCCTGCTTCTTGGTGGTGGAGCGGGAGTTTCGAGTTCAAAATCTTCCGATTGTACAAACGGACTCTCACCGGCTTTGCTCGATGTAATTTGAGTTGTGGTCAGTGGTTGGGTAAAACCTTCTGGGGCACGATCTATTTTTGGCTCGACAGGTTCACTCTGAGCTGCTTTGGGTATTCTGGATTGCGAGTCACCGCTATACGCACCAAACAATTGGCGTTTTGAGCCCGCATAGCCCATTTGTCGTTCATCAAAACCAGTCGCAATAACGCTAATTTTTATGCTATTGCCCATTGTTTCATCGATCGTCGCTCCAAAAATTACGTTTGCCTGCGAATCGGCTGCATTCGAGATAATTTGCGAAGCATCAGAAACTTCAGTCATGGTCATATCTGAGCCGCCAGTGATATTAAATAAAATGCCTCGTGCGCCTTCAATCGAAACCTCGAGTAGTGGTGAGGCAATAGCCATGCGGGCAGCGGTTGAAGCGCGGTTTTCGCCACTCGCTTCACCAATACCCATGAGTGCTGAGCCTGAATCAGTCATGATTGTTTTTACATCGGCAAAATCAACGTTGATGAGGCCGGGTACGGTAATCAGATCTGAAATACCCTGTACCCCCTGACCAAGTACATTGTCTGCTAAGCGAAACGCATCGAGCAAGGTCATTTTTTTATCTACCACATCCATCAATCGCTGGTTGGGAATCACGATGAGTGTGTCGACAGTATCTCGCAGAAGCGCAATGCCTTCTTCTGCAGCCTGCATGCGACGCGTACCTTCAAAGGCAAATGGCTTTGTGACGACAGCCACCGTAAGGGCTCCCGATTGCTTGGCAATTTCAGCCACGATCGGTGAGGCGCCTGTGCCAGTGCCACCACCCATGCCGGCGGTGATAAACACCATATCTGTGTCATACAACAAATCTTTAAGTTTTTCGTACGATTCTTCTGCAGCTGTTTTCCCCACTTCTGGATCCGCACCAGATCCTAAGCCTTTAGTATAATTTGAGCCGATTTGCAGTTTTGTTTCTGCTTGGGAAGTCAGGAGTGCTTGCGCATCCGTATTGATAGCGATGAACTCGACACCCTGGATTTGTTTGGACGTAATCATTGAGTTGACAGCGTTGCTACCACCGCCACCAATGCCGATAACTTTGATTTTTGCGAAGGTAGTATTGGAGGGTTTGACTAGTGCCATATCGATATATCTCGCAGTGTATCATCAATTGTCTGAGAATCAACTGTGCCCAGGATACCTTACGGAAGGAGCGAAGAAAGTAATTTTTTTACTGAAGAAAGCACTCCACCAAGCTTTATATTTGGGAGTGATTTGAGTGAAAATGAGCGTTTCTGAGTACTACCACCAAGTTTTTTGCCATACTCGAGCAGACCTATGGCCGTCGCAAATGAAGGTTTATGAATATCACTCGTTAAACCACTGAGCCTGGTAGGTTCGCCAACTCGCACCGCCAGGCGAAGTGCTTTTTTTCCGATTGTTGCCATATCTTGTGTGCAGGCACCACCTCCCGTGAGCACGATGCCGGCTGGAATGCCGTCAAGCATATTTGCGTCGGTGAGCGCTTTCTCTATTAAAGAGAAAATTTCTTGAATCCGTGGGGCCATAATTCCCTCGACAATGGCTTTTTTCGAAAGTACTTCATCGCTACTATCAACTAAACCAAAGTCTTGCAACCGCAGTACATCACCTTTTTTCTTTCGGGTATTAAAATCTTCCTTTGATTCGCCAGGGAGCGGTTTCTGCGTATCAAGAGCGGCATCGGATAAAGAGACCTTTATTTTTTCGGCTGTTTCCAAACTCACTCGACAACCAAGGGCAATATCTTGTGTGATGTGTCGAGCGCCGACTGGCAGTGACGCAGAAAAAACCAACGAGCCCTCTTGGTAGGCACAGATTGAAGTTGAGCCTGCACCTATATCTATCAGCGCCACTCCAAGCTCTTTTTCAGTTTCTGTCAAGGTAACTTCCGCCGCAGCCAAACCTGAGAAGACAAAACCGTCTACCTGGAGTCCTAAATCAACCAGACACTTTTCGACGTTGATGAGTGTCGTGTTTAAGCCAGTAATAATATGTGCCTCAGACTCGAGTCGCACACCAGTCATACCCACAGGATCCTTAATGCCTTCTTGTGAGTCGACTTTATAAGCGTTGGGGATGACGTGGATAATCTGGCGATCAGATGGCAAAGAAAGTGCGCGAGCAGCCTCTGTGACTCGCTCCACGTCCGACTTGATAATTTCCTGCTGGGGTGAGGCAACTGCGACAACCCCTTTTGAATTGAGAGATTGGATGTGTGTACCGCCGACCGAAACGTAGGCAGATTTTACTTCTAACCCAGCCATACGCTCTGCCCCATCTAAGCTCTGCGTAATAGTATCTAATACTTTCTCCAGATCAATAATTTGGCTTCTGCGCATACCACGGGCTGGTACGACGCTTACCCCAAGGACCTGCAACTGTCGCTGCTCGTTAATTGAAGCGATCAGTGTGGCACATTTATCAGTACCAAGATCAATGGCTGTAACTATCGAGTGTGCTGGCATATTCTTTCGTGGCAGTAGCATAGCAAAATTATTGCTGGGTGCGTAGTACTGGTAGATCAAAGCGCAGATCTATTTCTCGCAGTGGCTCGTTTTGGTTGGTGAGTGTTTGAGATTGTAAAATCTGTTGTAATTGCCAAAGTTTTTTTTCTGGATTTTCGTAGGGTACAAAGATATGAACGCCATCTACTGATCTGAGTTCTGCAAAGTCTTCTTGTAAAGTGAGATCTGTTGCAAGCTGGGTGTTTGTTGCTTGGTACGCTATGAAGCTAAGAAAAAATATATGCAAACGCGGTTCGAGTATCAGGTCTGAATTAGGAAAAAGCGCTACTGCAGTTTGTACTTTAATGATAGGTAAATCTGGGGGTACCGAAAGAATCCCCACAACGCCATTTTCAGATACGACATAAACTTCAGCTGCGTTAAGCTGTATGCTATAGACGAGTGGGTTTTTTGTAAAATTTAGTTCCACTATATTTGGCAGGTATATTTTGTATTTTTTGAGCGTCAGATTGTGTGCTTGCCCATACGTCTCAATCACCGAGTTTTTATACAGGTTAGAAAAAAATATTGGAGTATTTTTCAGCTCAGATAGATGGTGCTCATTTGGGCAAGGAGCATCGGTTGAAACTTGACAGAGTATATGTTGTATGCGCAGTAATCTGTAAGCGACAATTATAAGTAGCAAAAAAAGTAAGCTACTTCCCCACTTTTGCAATATTAACCACATGTTTTTGTCTGTACTGCTTTGACAAGTTTCCACAGCTTACTAGTGCCTTGAGCGTCAATATTTTGTTGCAGAATTTTTTTCCGCCGTGCTGCCAGGTTGGTGGTCAGCAACTTGAGTGCAGCCAGTAAAGTATCGGGTGTTAGATGATTTTGCGTCACCACAATATAACCTCCAGATTTTGCTGCAAGCTCAGCATTTTTGAGCTGCTCCTGCTTGTGAGAAAATGGCAGGGGAATGAGAATTGCCGGTACGCCAAAATTTTGTAGTTCAAAAACCGTATTTGCACCAGCTCTAGAAATCACCACGCTCGCGTGGTTGTACAACCAGGCTAACTCTGTTTCAGTAATCCACTCTCGGATAAAGTAGCGACTTTGTGCAGCGTGTGAAAGTTGCGTCAAACTGCTTGAGAGCTCAAGGCGGTAATTGGTTTTTTTTGTCGGCGATCCACATTGATGAATGACCGACCAATCTCGAGTCAACTGGGGAAGAATTTGTGCCATAGCAGTGTTGATGACCTGTGATCCTTGATTACCACCTGTTACATACAGCACCGGGTGATTGGCTGCTGGAGTAAACCAAGCGGGAGTAACAGGATTTTTTTCGGCTAATTTTGGTCGGAGGAGGTTACCCGTAACCACAGTTTTTTTCTGAGGAAAGGATGCTTGCGAACTACGATAGGAAATGGCAATTTTTTTGCTAAACATGCCAATAATTTGATTACTCAAACCTGCAACTGCTGTTTGTTCGTGAGTTATAACTGGTATACCTCGTATCCAACTCGCAATTGCAACTGGTACAGCTAGATATCCACCAAAGAGCACAACCACATCTGGATGTTCAGCTGCAAGTATCTGGATTGCTCGCACCAACCCAAGTGCCACCAACCATATTTGGGTGAGGAGCTGAAGTGGCGAATGAAATGCAAGTTTGCCTGATTGGAATTGAATAAATTTTATTTTTCGTTCCGCAACCGCTGCGCTTTCTTGCGAACGTTGGCGATTTTCAATTTGGGAAAAGTTCCGACCCAAAAAAACGAACTCAGTTGTAGCTTGGCTGGTAACAAAATCAATAAAAGCTAGTGACGGGGTAAGATGACCGCCGGTTGTCAGTATTTTCATGCAGACTCTCTGGTGGCGCGAATGACCACTCCTGAGGCAAACAGTATCATGATCAGAGACGATCTGCCATATGAAAAAAATGGTAGCGGCTCACCAGTCAGGGGAATGAGGCCAACTGTGGCAAGTAAGTTAAGAAATGTTTGGCCAGCAATCCAAAAAAGAATGCCGTAAACCAGCAGTTGTTGCCCAGGTTTTGATTCCAGCTGTTTGGTCGCAAGGTAGAGATGAAAAAATAAGCACAAATAGAGTAACAGTACTGCAAAAGTGCCAGCAAAACCAATCTCTTCGCCTACGATGGCAAAAATAGAATCAGTGCTTGATTCGGGTAAGTACGAGAGTTTTTGTTGCGAATTGCCAATCCCTCTCCCGAGTAGCCCACCTCGACCAAATGCCAACTCAATTTGTGTGACATGAAAACTTGTGCCCAGTGGATCACTGGTGGGGTTAAGGAATGTTTTTACTCGTTCCAGTCGATATGGTGAAGTAAATACTGCGAGCAGTAGCAAAGGCAGACAAATTAAACCAGTGAGGAGTAATTTTTTTATTGAACCACCAGCCACGAAAAAAACTCCCACAGCAATACCCCCCAGAATAAGAGTTGATCCCAGATCAGGTTGTAGGAGTAAAAGTGCCAGTGGAAGAGTTGTCAAAACCAGGAATGGTCGCATGCGTTGCTTTTTTGAAAACCAATAGGCAAAGCTGGCTATCAGACAAAACTTCATTATTTCGACTGGTTGTAAGATCATAAAACCAAGGTTGAGCCAGCGACGAGCTCCATTGAGTTCCAAACCAATGAGGGGAAAATAAATGAGGAGCAGTAAGAGTACGCCAAATACATACAAAGCCGGACCCAGACGCAACCAAAGCGTGCTGGATGTCATCGAAGCCACAATAAAGGCACCAATACCAATCACAATTCCGAGTAGCTGCTGGTTCACTAAAGCGTATGGTGTGCCAAATGTTCGATAACTCTCATTAATCGAGCTTTCAAACACAAAAATCAAACCAACGAGTGTCAGTAAAATAACATTCAAAAAAAGCCAACGGGCCACTTTCATATGGTGAGTTCGAGCTTGGGTCATCGCACGACTGTTAGCCAAACGCCAAATATTGTCAGTAATATCTGGATAATCCAGGCACGTTGAACAATTTTTGGTTCCTCCCACCCTTGCGCCTGAAGCGTTAGATGAAATGGTGCGGCAGTAAACAACTTCTTTTTACGAAATCGCTTTGAGACGAGCTGCATAAATGACGTGGTAATTTCTAGCACAAAGATAAAACCAATGATCAGCAGAGCAAAAACTTTGCCAAGTAACAAACCAATGACTGCTAATGTTGCACCAAAGGCGAGCGAACCAACATCTCCCATAAACAACCGAGCAGGATACACATTGAAATAGAGAAAAGAGATCAGCGAGCCGATCCAAATGGCGATAAAAAGTGAGAGCGGAATATCAAGAATCGAAGCTGAGAGCAACCAAAGCCCAAACAAACAAATCATGAGCGAGCCAGACGCAAGTCCGTCGAGTCCATCCGTGACATTAACCGCATTGGCAAACGCCAGAATGGTAAAGGTTGCAAACGGAATAAACATAAGACCGAGATTAAATGTGCCGATAAACGGAATATTGATAAAGGAAATACCGAGATTTTGGTACAGCATAAGACTGATAATCAGCGATAGGGCGAGTTGTAAGAAAAACTTATGTTTCATCCGTAAACCAAAAAAACCTTCCTTCTCGAGTAGAAAAAACTTTTTTACGTCATCATAGAGACCAAGTAGGCCAAAAGACAGAAAGGTAAAAAAGATAATGTTGATCTCTGCGTTGATATCTCGATGCACGCTCGTTACCTCTTGCCCGAACATTTTGACTAATGGCAAAATTATTGCAAAAAGCATCGAGACAACCACTATTACCAGTAATCCTCCACCAATAGGTACGCCGGCTTTTTTTGCATGAAAGTGATTAAAAATCGGGGTAAGTTTGCCAAAAATATCAGAGGTTATTTGCGATTTTCTGCGAAACCTCCAAGAGTACAAAAGATTGATAAATGGCACAATGAGAACTGAGGTGACAATAAAAGAAAACAAAAGAACGCCAAAGGCAATGCCGAGAGATTGCATACGGTAATGATACTACGTTCTGACGATTTCTGCGCCGAGTGATCGTAATCGCTCGTCAAGCGATTCGTAGCCTCGATCTATATGTTCGATATTACTAATTTTACTCGTACCCGTTGCAATGAGCGCAGCAATCACCAGGGTCGCTCCGTGGCGTAAGTCCTTGACAGAAAACTCTCCAGCCCGTAATAGAGCTGGGCCGGTGATGGAGATGGCGTGGGGTATCTGCTGGTTACTTTGTGTGTAGTTGAAGTTGTAAAAACTTTCCGGGTCAACCACGTTTGGCTGAAAAGTCGAGATAGCAGCACCCATCATTTGTAGTTCCTTGACAAACTGAAAACGATCCTCATGAATCGTTTCGTGAATGGTGCTTCTACCGACTGCTTGAGTCATGAGTGTGGCCCAGAGTGGTTGCCAGTCGGTCATAAACCCTGGTGCTTGGGCTGTTACAACATTGGTTGCGGTCAGCGGACCTTTATAAAAGAAGCGCATGCCATACTGTCCGATCTCAAAGCCTGCCCCACTTGCGGTCAATTGCTCCAAGAAGGCAGACAAGTGGTTAACGTTGGCGTTTTCGATGATGATGTCACCTTTTGTAGCGATTGCAGCGCACGCATAGCTCACGGCTTCATTTCGATCGGGCATGAGCTTATGAATGGCACCAGCCAATTTTTTGACGCCAGTAATTTCGATGACGCGGGGTGCGGGTCGAGAAATTTGTGCGCCCATTGCCACGAGAAAATTAATTAAATCATCAATCTCTGGCTCTTCTGCGGCGTTTTCTAGCCTTGTGTTTCCTTCGGCCAAAACAGCGGCCAACAAGACAGTTTCTGTGCCAGTGTGGGTATTTTTGTGAAAGCGATACTTGGCGCCAACTAGTTTGTTTGTATGGGCAAAGAAGACCCCGTCTCGCAGAGTGATTTCTGCACCCAGGGCTCGTAAGCCATCGAAGTGCCAATCAAGGGGACGTTTGCCAATTTTATCGCCGCCGGGAAGTGGCACAATCGCCTGGCCAAAACGGGCGAGTAATGGGGCAATGAACATACTCGAGAAGCGACCTTGCTCGCCGACCGTAGTCGCGAGCTCAAAGGAACGGAGGTTTCTTGGGTCTATAACGAGGGCTCGTTCACCAACTGCTTTAACTGTCCCACCCAGTGAGATGATGATTTCACCAACTGTCGCAACATCTTGAATATGAGAAAAATTGAGAATTCTTGATGGCTCCTGTGCCAAAAGTGCTGCGAGCATCAGTTTATATGAAGCGTTTTTTGCTCCGCCGATGCGGACTGAGCCGAACAAGGGTTTTCCACCAATAATTTCGAATGTATTCATACGCTGCATTATACCTGCAAAAAACCCAGCTCCTCTGCGGCAAACCCTTTAAAAAAGATTTCTGGTTTGAGTGAGATGCCATATTTTTTTTGCACTGCCTGATGTACGAGTTGGATGAGTGCTAGATAGTCCTTCGCCGTAGCGTGTCCGGTATTAACAATAAAAGCTGCATGTAAGCGAGAAATCTTTGCGTCACCAATTCGAGTGCCAGATAGATGCAGTTCTTTGTCCACAATATGGCCAACACTCGGAGTAGGTAAAGAAAGCTTTTGTTGTATTTCTGGGGAAATATTTTGAAACACGCAGCCGAGCGAGCGAGCCGGTTGTTTCTGCTTTTGTCTCGACCACTCGGTTATAACGTGCCGGGCTTTTTGTTGATCACCGCGAAACAACCGCAGTCGCACTGAGAGCAGATACTCATGTGTATGATGAAACCTTGAGTAGTCGTAGGCAAACTCGAGTCGATCGGCTAACAACACTTTTTCTGTACCAGCGGAGTCGAGTATGGTTGCGGACTCAACATAGTCAGAAATATAGTGTGTGCCACCATGTATATTGTTTACCACTGCCCCACCCAATGTCGCGGGAATTTTGGTGAACCACTGTAGGCCAGTTATTCCTTGTTGCACCAGTTGTTGGATCAAAACTGGTAGTGCTGCACCAGAGTCAACCTCTATGATCACCGGCTTTGCCGCACTTTCGTCATAATCAATATTTTGAAACTGTGGCATCTGACTATCTGCTGTGGCTGCATTCCAGCGAGCAGCAATTTGCACGGTAGAGCTCGCAGTTGTTTGGGTCATCAGCACATTGCTGTTTTTTGCGGTATTTTTGATGACCAGACCACTAATACCTGTGTCGGCGATGAGTGTGTTCGCCCCCCAACCTAGGATTGTTATGGGTACCTGGTGACTCAAAGCAGCTCGCACAATTTGGATAAAATCTTGTTTAGAAGTACTCAAACAAAATAATTCTGCCGGACCGCCGATGCCCACTGTTGTGTGATGATCGAGTGGTTCGTTTGGGCGAAACACAATACTTGGACAAGCTTGTTGCAGCTGATCTTGCCAGGAGTTCATTGCCCTATTGTAGCAAGTTGTGTAGGAGATAAATATCTCCAGCCCCTACGGTGATGAAGACATCTCCCGAACGGAGGTTTTCTTGACACCAGGTGGCTAGGTCTGCAATGGTTGGAAGCACACGCGCCGTCTTCAGCTTCTTTTTCTGTTGTATTGCGGTGAGCAACATTTCACTCGAAATTGTCGAGTCACTCTGCTCACGAGCCGATGCGTAAATTGGCAGGAGCAGCAGCTCGTCTGCCGAAGCCAGAGCAGTTGCAAATTCTAAAAATAACTTTTTTGTTCTTGAGTACGTGTGCGGCTGAAAGGCAAAGACAATTCGCTTACTTGGTTCCCACTCTTTGGCTGCCAAGATTGTTGCAGCAATTTCAGCTGGGTGGTGCGCATAGTCATCGTAGTACTGCACACCATGCAGTGTTCCTTTGTTTTCAAACCGCCGCTTGGTGGAGGCAAATGATTGGATAGCTTGTATGCAGTCTATGGGAGAAAACCCCAGGGTGACACAGGCGGCAATGGTGGCAGTTGCATTGAGCAAGTTAAAAAAACCAGGCACGCGCAACGTGATAACGTATGATTTCCCCTGATAGATGAGTGTTGCCGTGGCTACCTTATCGGTAACAGTTACTTGGGGTAGTAGTTGAAAGGTGTCGTTTGGTCTGGAACCATAGGTTATTAGCTGAGTAACTTGGGCGGAGACTGCGGCAAGTGATCGTGAGTTGATGATGAGTGTGCCTGGAGTGGTTAATTGTTTAAAAAATTGATTAAAAATTGCTAAGGTATCTGCCTCTTCCGGATAAACGTCTGGGTGGTCATGCAGAATATTGGTGCAGACAATCACCGATGGTCGCAGGTAAGAAAACCTCGCCACTCGCAGTTTTGGATCTGGCTCTGTTGGGTTAGTGACATACTCGTCGGCCTCAGCAATAAATGTTTTACCAGTCGACGAAAACTTGCCTGTTTGTGTCAGTCCAACAATGCTACCAACGCCGATCGCATACGAGGGTTGCTGCCCGAGCCGTTCGAGAATCCAAGTGATCATGGCAGCTGTCGTTGATTTACCCCCTACACCGCAGACTGCGATCCCTTGTTTTTGGTTAAAAAATATAGCTAGTGCCTCAGCGTGAGAAAAAGTTGCCAGCCCGGTCGCCAGTGCCAGTTGTACCTGAGGATTGTTCACCGCTTGGTGGGCGGCTGTGTAAATGACACACTCAGTTTTCTCTGGCAAAGCTTCTAGAAAAGAACTTTGCACCGGAAGGTTCAGAGTTGCCAGTATGTCTTGAGTAACAAAATCCGCCGCGACATCACTACCCGTAATGGCTACTCCATAATCACCCAACAGTTGGGCGAGAGCGGTCATTGCTACACCTTTAATGCCAACGAGATGCACATGTTTATAAGGAAAGTTTGTCATATTGGCAAAAGTGAGGTAATCACAGGCAAGATTTTTTTACTGCTATGGCGCAGCAATGCTCGTTTGACCGCATCGACGCTCGATTGTTTAGGTGAGTTTTTTTGCAGTAAGGGATAGCTCAGCACCCTGGCGTCGTTAGGCAGATCCTGCAACACAGGAAACTCATCTTGCTGCGCGTAGTCATCGAGCAGTCTTTGTGGAATTGGATCTGCATTCACAATAATCTTGGTGAGCGGGAAACCAAGTGCGTTTTCAACTTTGTTGACATGATCCTGCGCACTCATTTCATGTGTTTGCGAGTGACGCGTCATGAGATTAAGAAAATACACGACTGGTGCTTTTGCATCTTTGATGGCTTGGGGAAGTCCAGGTGTAACGAGCACTGCCATGAGACTGGCATACAGATCTCCGGGACCAATGATGACTAAGTTGGCGGAGGCAAGTGCGGCTTGGGCTGCAGGATTGAGTGAACAATTTGGCGTCAGCGCCACAGAAGCAATTTTTTTTGGTTGATCGGTTTTTTCGTCCAACGTATGTTCGCCGACTACAACACTTCCATCTTGGTAGGTGATCGCCAAATTGACTGCCGACTCTGTGCTGGGAATGACGGTACCTTGAATGCGAAAAATTTGTTGGGCTATCTCCAAGGCTTTGGTAGTTGAGTGGTACGTATCTTGTAGGGCAGTCAAAATGAGATTGCCCAGGTTGTGGCCTTTAAGGCCACTACCTTTTTCAAATCGATATAACAGTAGTTGTTGCAGTGCGCGTTGGCTATCGAGCTTGGCGAGTGCGGCCAGTGATTGGCGCAGGTCTCCCACCGGGGGAAACCCAAATTCGTCTCTAATTCTACCGGTTGAGCCACCAGAGTCTGAGACCGCAACTATGGTGGTAATTTTGACCGGCAATTCTTTGAGCGCAGAAACCACCGGGTAAATACCTGTGCCTCCGCCAATGACCACGACGGATGGTTGCTTCATGTTTGCTTTTGAGCTAACTCGGTTACAACCTGGACATCATTCCAGGGAATTTCTTCTGTACCATAACACATACTTTGCTCGTGGCCTTTGCCAAGAATAGCGATGAAATCATTTGGTTGTGCAGTAGCCAAGGCAAAGCGAATCGCTGCTCGCCGATCGGCGATCGAGATGACTTTATTGTGATGTTCGGTGAGCTGCTCTTTCATTTGACGAATAATTGACCAAATATCTTCGGTGCGCGGATCTTCGGCCGTAAAAATGGCTAGATCAGCAATCTCGGTCGCAATTTTTCCCATGGCCGGACGCTTTTCCCGATCTCGCAAACCAGCGCAGCCAAAAACCACCAGCACCCTTCCCGGAGTTTGTTTGGCAGCTTGTTGTTTTTTGAGGGCAATGAGTACGGCCTCGAGACCTTGTGGCGTATGGGCAAAATCAACCAGTACCTGATACGGCTTGCCCAGGTCAAGCCACTGCATTCTACCCGGAGCGTGTCGGAATGTAGCTACTGCTTGGGTGAATTCCTGTGGCGTAATGCCAAGTACTGCACAGATTTGAAATACTAAGCGTGCGTTTTGTCTATTGTATTGTTCCGGAAAACGAGCAGAGATGGCGACTTGCACACCTAGAGGTAGGCGATCATGAGCTGAAAAAGTCAGTGTTTTTCTGCCAGCAATTTGCTTGTTTAGCAGCGAAAATGAGTGGTCGTCGGCGTTGAGGATACTTGTTTTGGTCGTTCGAAGCAGCAAAGCTTTTGCCTGAACATAGCGCTCATACGTGCCGTGATAATCTAAGTGCTCTCGATCAATATTGGTGATGGCTGCAACTTCTGGGTGTATGCCCCAGGTGCGAAATTGGTATATGCCGTGGGAAGTTGTCTCAAGCACGAGAAATTCGCACTTGGCTGCTACAAGCTGCTGCATGAAAGTATATAGGTCCTTCGGTTGTGGTGCGGTCACATGCAAGCCAGAGTCGCTCGGTTTCCTGCCGATAAAAAACCCAATCGTACTGACTAATCCCGATGTACGCTTGGCCGAGAGTAAGACGTGATGTAAAAGTATCGAGGTGGTCGTTTTGCCGTCGGTGCCAGTAATGGCGATAATTCGCAGTTTTTTTTCGGGAAAACCAGTTTGAATTTGTGCTGGTAACCCCTGTAACAAACCTGTTTTGAAAAAATGAAATGGTCGCTTAAGATAGTACAAAACCTGTGCAAGCATGCAGTCATTATAAAGCACAACCACGTAAGTTTAGCGACGTAGACTCAGCGAGATCTGCTCTGCTATCCGGTACCAGAGGGGAGCTGCGGTCTCGGCTGCCCAGGGAGAAGTGCTCGGTTCGTTTAGTTTAACAAATAAAAGAAAGTCCGGGTTGTGTGGTGGAGAAAATCCAATAAAACTGGCAATTGTTGCGTCTTCTTTATATCCACCTTCTTCGGCGACCTGTGAAGTGCCAGTTTTACCTGCCACGGGTATTTTTTTTGAGTAGGTCCACTGTGCTTCTCCATGCTCAGCGGCGTAGACCAACATCTGTTGCAAAGTCTGAGCGGTTGTTTGGCTGATTACCCGTTCTTCCTCGTGAGTAGGAATCGTATGGGTTTCTCCCGTAACTGAATCAAAAACTGAGGTAACAATCCGTGGTCGCAGTACCACACCATCATTGGCCACTGCCCCTACCGCTCGAACGAGCTGGAGGCTGGTAACTGTAATTCCCTGTCCAAACGAACGGGTGGCAGTTTCAACTGGTCGCCAACTGGTTGGAAATGGCGTACTGCGATCACCTTGCAAATCAACTCCCAGTTCTCTGCCAATGCCAAATTTTTTCAGGTACGCAACTAGCAGGTCTTGACCAAGTTTTTCGCTGATAAAAATCATCGCCGTATTATCTGATTTAGCCAGTGCATCCGTCATGTTCGTCTCGGGATTGTAGACATCATTCCATGTGCGGATGGTATAACTACCAAATTGACGTGGACCGGCACAGCTGTCACAGATAGATTCTGGAGTTATTTTTCCTGCATCGAGTCCGGCTGCCACGGTCAGAATTTTAAAAGTTGATCCAGGTTCAAAGAGCGTTGTTAACGACGGGTTTTTGTAGACTTCAGGGTCGAATTGATAAAATTTCTCTTGTGAGAAGGTGGGTGCGGCCGCAATGCCGAGAATATTACCCGTTTTTGGCTGGTACGCAATCGCCTCGCCACTTACTGCCCCATACCGGAGTATGCCGTCAGCCAGTTCACGTTCTAGGATTCTTTGAATATCACGATTGAGCGTGGTTGTTATATCTCGACCGTTGAGCGAGACGAACTCTTGTTTGTCTGAAAAGAGTTTTCCACCAAATGCATCACGAACAACTTGGTTTTGTACTTGTTGCGGTTGGAGTTCTTTTTCGAGGGAGCCTTCTAAACCAAAGTAGCCGATGTCGTCTCCCAAATCGGTTTTACCGATAAAGCCAGTTAATTGAGCCGCCATGGAAGCTTCGGGATAGTAGCGCACCTCATAACTATCAAAACCAATGCCCGAGAGCTTTCTGCGCTCAATTGCTTGCTTGGCTGACTCGCTGATTCTTTCACGCAGACCCACCCAACTCTTATTTTCTACAGACAGTTTGCTCTCAATCTCTGCAGTTATGTTCTGCAGCAGCTCAGTTTGTGCACTCGCCGAGGCTGCTTCATACTGCCTAAGGTCGCCGATAAGTTGGGTCGCTAACTCGCTGGCAATTTCGACAGCTGGGCGGTTAAACAGAGCTGGCTCAGCAAATAAACGGTAAACTGTTTGGTTGCCGACTAACAACGATCCGTCTGCAAAATATAGATTGCCACGACTGCCTATGCGACGCACTCTCTGTCCATACTGCTTATCTGCTTGTTCGGTCAGTTCGTCAGCGGATATGATCTGTAAAAAAAATAATCGTAGCATGATGCTGATTGAGCAAGAAAATATGAGCAATACAACAATTTTTCCCCGCCAAAAAAAGCGGGTACGAACTTTTTTCATGGATGAGTGGGCATTGAGTCTGCCAGTTTAGTTTGGTTCGATACTACGACTGTAGACTTGATGGGTTGGTACCCCAGCACTTGTGCTTCCAGCTCTAAGTCGGTGAGCGAACTGATCTGCGCTAACTCATTTTCTAAGCGCTTCTTGTGCGCTAACAACATATCTTGTGTGGAAATTTTCGAGTTAAATGCTGTATTACCTTTGACCCAGACTGATTCAGTCACCAGTGTCACCAACACCTGGCTCATCAAAGTCAATCCAAGCACTCCATAGTAGAAATATAGCTGAATTTTTCTCATAGTTTTTCTATAGCACGGAGCTTGGCACTCCTGGCTCTGGGATTTTTTTGTACCTCTGTTTTACTGGGTTGCAGTGGCTTTTTATGCAATTTTTTTGCTTTACCACAGATTTCCCACTGGTTAAACTGTTGTTTGACAATGCGATCCTCCCCTTCGTGAAACGCTATACAGACAATTCTTCCACCTGGCTTGAGGAGCGAAAGAGCTTGTGGCAGGGCAAGTTGTATTTCACTCAATTCGCCGTTAACGGCAATGCGGAGTGCTTGAAAAACTTTTGTTGCTGGGTGCAGTGAGCGCGATTTTCTGTGATTGATTCGCAGAATGCATTCGACAAGCTGCGTTGTGGTAGTAATCGGTTCGGGAGAGTGCTTGATGGCTTTGGCAATAGCATGCGCTTGAGTTTCTCCACCAAATTCTCGAAATAACTGCTCGAGTTGTTTCTCAGGTACTACGACCAAGATATCTTTCGCCATCACCGCAAGGCGAGTATCCATGCGCATATCAAGTGGTCCGACTCCACTAAAACTAAAACCACGCTCGGCAGACATGAGTTGCTCGCTGCTGGTGCCAAAGTCAAATAATACCGCCGAAATTTCTGTGCCCGCCAGGTGCTCAAGTTTGTGTATTTCTGCTGTCAACTTCGCAAATGATTCGTGCAGCAAGTACAACTGCTTTTGCTCGATTTGTTTGGCAAATTGTTGCTCACCTCGCTGTATGGCTTGTCTGTCCCAGTCAAAGGCGATTACCGTTGCACCTTGGGCTAAAATTGCTGCTGTGTGGCCGCCACTGCCAAATGTCGCGTCAATTACTACACTGCCTGGCTCAATAGTAAGTAGTTCGAGTGATTCGTCTAAAAACACTGGTTGGTGTTTGGTGTTCATACTTGACCTGGCAGCTGTTCGACTGTGGTTTCGGCAGCTACAACCAAAGTTTCCATATAGGTGTGGTATTTGTCTCTGTCCCAAATCTCAACTTTGCTGAGACTACCGACAATGACTAGGTTTTTGGATAATCCTGCGGTTGCGATCAAATAATCGGGGATGGAAATTCTGCCGAGCTTATCTGGAGTCAGGTTGACGGCATCATTGCTCAGGAGTCGAACTGCATCCCGAACGATTCGTTTGTGAGAAGAAAGTTGCGACAGTTTTTCAACTTCAAGTTGGTAGATTGTCTCGGGAAATAAAAAAATTGCTCCATCTAGTCCTCGAGTAATCACCCAGTTTTTTTGATGTGTCCGAAATACCTTGGGAAGCGAAACTCGTCCTTTTGACTCAAGCGTGTAGTAATATTTGCCGATAAACATTAACTATAAGATAATTTACCACTTTTTACCATTACTCGATATTATGACAACTCAACTCTAGAAGTAAATACAAAAAAAACACGAAAGAACCACACCGAAACTCAGTGAGAAGAAGTGCTGACAAAAATAATTATTGGACTACGACGACGTAGAGTGGCAAGAGCGACACAGTTGCACTTGCAACCTTATCAGCTTGGGTTGTAGGGAAACTTTTCCAGGCAGAACCATTCCAGCCAAGAATGGTCAAAACATCTTCGCTGGTTGCACGAATGCTAATTTCAGCTTCACCGGTGGTTGGTGCACTCAACTCAAGGGAGTAGGGTTCAGAGACCAGCTTGCCCGGATACCCATCGGGAATGCCAGACGCTTGGCTGAGAACGAGGTAGCGGACTTTTGCGAGCGCTATTGCTTTCAGTTGAAATTTCCCGTCTTTCGAAGAAAAACTAGTTTCTTTAGCTTTATTATCAATAAATTTCCACTCTGTCTTGAGACTATAGTCTGTTTGACCGATAAAGTTGGTAGTGAGTGTCCCGCCCTTAACATCTGCGTGGTACGTACAGGCACCTCCGGCGCTACAACTGCCCAATAGAATTTTTTCACTAGCCGGTAAAGTAGCCAATGATAGTGCCCCAAACGCCCCTTGTAAAAGCGTGCCGGCTTGGTATTCGAGTTCATACTCGACCTCGGTAGCGGTATTTTTAAGTGTGTGAACGGTGATAAGAATATTTTTCCCGTCTGCCTCAGGTGAGATCGAGAGATATGGTCGCTCTTCCTGAGGTATTATATTGACTGGTTGGACGATGCGTTTTTTTTCGGCTGGTGCTGGTTCGGACTGAGAGGCTGGTCGTAGTCGCCAAAAAAGTACGGCTGCAACAATGAGTATGACAATGGCAATGAGTGCAAAAAGTAATTTTTTCATAGTTCCCAGGGTAACATACGCAACTCGCCTGAGTCTAGCAGTTTTTTTTGAGGTGCTCGAGTACTTGACTAGAAGCCATCCGGACTTGGTCGGTGGTATCTCGAGTGCGGAGAGTCACGCTGCCGTCTTCAAGTGTTTGATAATCGATGGTGACACAGTAGGGAGTACCAGCTTCGTCTTGGTAGAGATAGCGTTTACCGATATTGCTTCTGTCATCCCAAGTTGCTGGAATCTCGGCGGCTAGTTGTTGGTAGAGGGTTTGTGCTGTGGCAACTAACTCAGGTTTGTTCCTGGCCAAGGGGAAAACAGCCACTTTATAAGGGGCAAGTTGACAGGGTAGGCGAAGCACAACGCGAGATCGTTCGTCATCTTCCCAATAGTGTTCAGCCAGAATCATCATAAATAAACGATTGATACCGACAGCTGGCTCGATAACGTGCGGAATGAAATGACGTGTATTAGTCGCATCGGTTACTAACTGGCTCTCACCAGAGAACTCTTGGTGCTGTTTCAAATCATAGTCGGTACGGTAGGCCAGTCCCCAGAGCTCTTTCCAACCAAACGGAAAATTATACTCAAGGTCGTAGGTGTCTTTACTATAGTGACTCCGTTCGGTATCTGTGTGCTTTCTCCAGCGCAAATGTTTCTCAGCAATCTGTAAGTCTTGGGTGACAAAACTCCACAGGGCCTGTTTCCATGCAGCAAGTAACACTTGCCAATTTTCTGTTTCTGGATCAAAGAAGTACTCAATCTCGGCTTGCTCAAATTCAAGTGTGCGAAACACAAATTGACCAGTTGTCACCTCATTGCGAAAGCTTTTGCCGACTTGACCAACGCCAAATGGCAGTTGGATCCGAGTCGAGTTGCGAATGTTGGTAAAGTTGGTAAAAATGCCCTGAGCTGTTTCGCCCCGTAAATAGACGCGTGATTTTTCACCAGCCACCGCTCCGATAGCAGTCTCAAATAGGAGATTGAAGACTTTCGGTGGAGAGACAGCATTCCCCTCGGGACTGGGAATCTTATGTTCGGCAATATAGCTAGCCATGGTCGCAATGGTCATATTTTCGGGTGCGGTATCTTTGAACTGCGGATTTTTTTCTTGCCACTCGGCAATGAGGTGATCTGCCCGATATCTTTTCTGTGTTACTAGATCTTCAACTAATGGGTCATTAAATGCGGTGGTATGACCCGAGGCGACCCAGGTTTTTGGATGGAGCAGGATTTGCGAGTCCAAACCGACCATGTCTGTTCGCTGCTGCACAAACACCTGCCACCAGAGGTTTTTGATGTTTCTTAAGAGTTCTGTGCCGAGCGGACCATAATCGTAAGAATTTGCTAATCCGCCATAGATACTTGAAGTTTGGAAAACGAACCCTCGTCGCTTGGTGAGGCCGACTAGTGAGTCGAGTGTGGTCATTTGGGCTTGCATGGCTGTCGAGATTGTAGCAATCAAGCAACTATTTGACTAGTAAGTACTCGAAGCTTCTCAGCGGGCGTTCAAAAATGACTGTCAATTGGGCCGAAAGTGATGTGTGCTCGTCGCTTGAAATACTGTACCCAAGTAAGCGAACTAACTCGGCAATTTTATTGCGCACCTCACTCAGTGAGCTTTGTTTTTGTATAACGGTAGCGTAGAGTGTCGTGATCTGAGAAAAAGTGGGTTCATCCAATTCTTCTGGGACAAACAGGCAGTCAAAGATCTCCAAAAGTTGCTGTATTCTTCTGATCTGAGCCAGTGAGTTGGTGCTCTCTAAGGCCTGGACGTGCAGTTTAGCCTGGGTGATCAGGGGAAGTGATTTTGTTTGAATGCAATGCGCAGTGACGAGTGATCCAGGTTCTAAATAGCTGCCGCTGCATGAGTTGAGACGACGTGTTCCTTTGGCAATGTAGACGCTCTTGCCTTCTTCCTTAGTGAGAATGGTGACTGCCCGATCAAGTTCCCCAACATTGGATCGTTTCAAAACGATTCCAGTCACGCTGTAGGTTTGAGCTGCCATCAATGCTTTGCGCTTAAAAAGTTGTCGAGTAAGCTGTATCTTTGGTAATATCAAGTTGTTCTTGATTGCCGGCGGTGTCCAAAAGAAGTGGAAAGTTGTCTATTCCACCCTGTTTCCAGATCTGCAGCTGATACTGTTTGTCATTGGCATATGGCACTTTGTACTCAAGCTTGATCTTGGCGGTGCCAAGCGGTTCGAGGGTAAAAAAGCCATTGATAACGGAAAACCCGAGCTCTTCGCTCATACTTGCCGCTTCTTTGAAACCCTCAGAGCTCACGAGAGTACTACCTTGCGGAACATAAATCCTTGTCCAATCTTTGAGCGTTGAGTTCAGACAAAGTAATCCAGCCTCAAGGTTGCAGTTGTCCGATTGCCTGGAATTTTTGTAGGTGATTTCTAGCTGTTTTGTAATAAATCCGTCTTGGGGAGCAGAAACTGTTTGTTCGACTTCGTAGGTAACAAACAGGTTCGATTTCGCACCAGCTAGATTGGCATTTACTATGGCTAAAAAGTCGGAATCCGGTACTGGCTTGAGTCGTCCCGCAGCATTGATGACTTCTGCAGTTTGCTGGGCCTTTTCATCGAGAAAGTAAAATTGGATGTGTCTGCTCGCAATATTGTCCATGCCGGTCTGAAAAAGCTGTGGCCAGACCGTTTTCGGACTAGCATAGGCTTTAGTCAGTACAGACCGCATGAGTGGTCCAATCACGCCCTTGCGATCGTCGCGCAAGTATGGAGTTGGCCGAGTAATGATTTCAGAAAGGATATAGATAATTTCCGGACAGTCACAGCGTGGATCAATTTTACTTGAAAACAGACCATAACCAGGGACCTCTACCGGCCCGAGCACTGAGAGTAGATCAGTTAGCACCTTTGTATTGACGGTAATGATGCCGTCAACATTATTTGGCTCTCCTGGAACCTTGCTGTATTGCGGGAAAAACTGATCCATAGAAACCTTGAAATCTGGGGAAATGTTCATGTCTCGCAGGTTCCAAGATTTTTCAGTTATCAAGTATCTGCCGAGCTCCTCTGGTATGGGCAGTTTGGTCTTGTATTTTTTGTCTAGTTCGTAGATATCGTCGGACTTTTCTGGTTCGACCTTACCATTTTCTACATTAATGACAGCAAACGCGGTTAAGAAACCGCCCGTTGGTCGTAGCTCAGCGTCATTTTGAAACAAGACCAGATATTTTTTCCGCTCACCTCGCGCACCAGCGATGCTGGGTAATTGCTCTATAACCGGTCTAAACTCTGTTACCGCGTCCACTGCAGCCGAGCTGATACCTTGTGTCTGCAAGATTGCAGCTCTGACAGGCATGCCTTGGACTGTCTCAGGATACCGCTGGGGAGCAATCTGCGCTAACTCAGTTTCCGCAATGATGAGATCTGTAGCAATTTCATCAAGGATAGGAGCAATTTTATCTAGAGTTTCAAGGACAATTTTTAATCTATCCTCTGCCGTCCCGCCTTGAAATGAGCCTTCACCAGAAAAGCCAAGTACGTCTGCATAAGGCACGATCGTATCAATAGATTTTCTCGCTGCCGATAAACCAGATTGAGCCGCGACAAAGGCATGCTCACCGTCAAGATAGTAATTTCGTACTATTGGTAAAACGGCATAAAATGCCAGCTGCGCATACGTAGCTTTCATTTCTGCCAGTTGGGTATCAATTTTGGTCAGATTTTCTTGAACTGGTGGTAGGTTTTGGGCTTTAAAGTGGCTATATGTTTCTTGCGTCAAAACTTGAGCCACTGCTGCCTGACTTCGCAGCGCTTGCAGTACTTGATATGTCTTGAGTGCTAAAGAAATGCCAATGCCAATGAGAATTGTGCAACTGAGTAACGCAATCAGTGCAATTTTCTGCCAAGTTTTTCGAGTACTCCACCAGCCAAAAAAACCTCGCACGACTGGTTCACTACTTGCAGGTTGGGTGAGTTCTAGGTGATCGATTACAGGTGTGACTGGCATATGAGATTTCAGTATAGCAAATAATGAGCAGACGCTCCAATCACCACTTTGAGATCATAGCCTGGGGAGTTTTTAAAAGTATAGCAATATCACTCCACAAGCTTGGCTTGGCTGCGTACTGAGCATCCATCTTGGAGCGCTGGATAAATGGCACTTCATTACGCCCGCTTGTTTGCCAGGGGCCAGAAATACCTGGTTTTATGCTCAAAATTTTAGCAATATACGGTCTTGTCTCTGGATAACGCTCACTTTGTTCCTCGAGTTCGCGCTTGACATATGCTCGAGGTCCAACCATTGACATTTCTCCGCGTAAGACATTAAGCAGTTGTGGGAACTCATCAATAGTCAGCGAACGCAAAATCTTGCCTAGTTTGGTTACTCGTGGATCATCAGGAATTTTCCAGTCGTTATCTTTAAATTTTCTCAGGAGTTCTTTGTCGTGTTTATGTAAAATTTCGTCGGCATCTACCACCATAGAGCGAAATTTGTACAAATTAAATTCCACACCACGCAGTCCTATCCGCTTATGAGTAAAAAAAATTGGTCGACCGGAGTCAACCAAGATCAGTAATGGCACGATGAGCCAGACGGGAAAAAATAAGACCACCAGGGTGAGGGCAACAAGCAGATCAAGCACGCGCTTTTGGACAAGGTACGTCATGGGCAGTTTTAGAGATACTCTATTTTTTTCTCTTCTTTGAGCCGTTCGACAATTTTCTTGACATCTTGGCTTTTTTCTTTGGGAATGATCATTAAAATTTTGTCGGTATCGATCACCACCATGTCTTGTACGCCCACCAATGCAATCAATCGACCATTCGTATGGATCAAGTTATTGGCAGAACCAATTGTCAACACTTCAGCTTTATCTGATTCACTCAGCACCACATTGTTTGCCAAATCTTTGGTTTCTAGCTCGTACACGACTTTCCAGTCGCCAACGTCATTCCAGCCAAAGTCACCCGGTATTAACACAAGATTCTCTGCCTTTTCAGAAATTGCATAATCGATGGAAATAGCTTCGCTGGCTGCATAAATTTTTGGTAAAAGCTTCATAAAACCACTACCTTTTGCCTGTAGCAGTTCTCGGGTTTGCTTGAACATCACCGGCATAAAAGTTTCAAATGCAGCAACCAGCGACGCAGCAGACCAAACGTACATGTTAGCATTCCAAAAGAATTTTCCGGTTGAGATAAAAGCTCTGGTCGTCGCTTGGTTGGGCTTTTCTGTAAAGCTATCAACCGAAAAAAGTGACAAGCCTTTATCGAGTTTTCCCAAATCATTGCCAATTTTTATGTAACCAAAACTGGTGGCTGGGTGGGTTGGCGTGATGCCTACCGTGACTAACGAGTCTTTTTTTGCGGCGACTTGGACAGCTGCTCGCATGACTCGGACAAACTCAGCTTCATCACTGACAACATGGTCTGACGCAGCATTGATGATGATGGCCTCAGGATCAAGCGAGTGCGCATACAGTGTGCCAACCAGCATAGCCAGCGCCGTATCTTTCTTTTCTGGCTCGGAAATAATATTTGCTTTTGGGATCTCCGGTAATTGTTTCAGAACTTCTGCTTGGTACTTGGCGTTCGTCACCACAATAATTTTTTCCCATGGCACGAGCTTGGTTACCCTGCGAACGGTGTATTGCAACATGGTGTCATCACCGAAGAGTTTTAGAAATTGTTTGGGTGTCTGCTCTCTCGATTTTGGCCAAAGCCTAGTACCACCACCACCAGCCAACAAGACAGCATATAAATGTTCGCTATGAGGCATTGTATTTTTCTCCTGCAATATGAGATTTCCATACATCATACACTATTGTTTTCATCGCTTTTTTAAATTGTTGAGCTGCGACAATTTGCGCCCGTTTCCTCAAGGAAGATCGAGAAAAAATATGTGTTTGTATGTTAGTAAAAGCCCTGGAAAGAGCCGGAATAGATTGTTCAGAAAGGACAAAGCCATCGTACTGATCTCGGATGATTTCTGCAGCTCCAGACTGTGAAAAAACAATTGCCGGAGTACCATGCGCCAAGCTTTCAATCGCCACTAGACCAAAATCTTCTTTACCAAGCTGCACCGTCGCCTGAGCGTGTATCAGCAAACTGGTTTTTTCTTGGTCTGAAACGGCTCCCAGAAACACAATCGTCTTTCCTTGAGTACGTGCTGCCTCTATACAGTGAGCAATTGTTTCGTGATTACGACGAACACCTGCTGCCTGGTTTGCTTGTTTGATCAGTTGATGCTTCATAACTCCTTCGCCTCCAACCAGTAAAATCACCTGCCTTTCCAACGCGGCAGCAATAACGAGGTCAATGCGCTTGTACCAAACCAAGCGAGAAAGTGATAAAAAGTACGGTTGTGTAGTGGGAATTGCAGTGTTTTTTAACGCTGGCAGTGACGGAATGGCAATCGGAGGGTAGATGCTCGGAAGCAGGTTTTTGGTGTAGCTGCCACGTAGTTGTTTGCACATGGTTGTGGTAATGGGAATAATGTAGTCAGGTCGTGCGGCGGCTGCTTGATCCCACCAGCGCAAGTATTTAAGCGGTGCTTGCGCCAAAGTGAGCATACCCGGTAGTTTCAATACTTTATACGTGCGCAGGTAAGCTGAACTTTTTTGTTCAAGATACTTTGGCGGACTAAATAAATAATTGAGGTGTATTTGTGAGGGTTTGGTGAGCACACCTTTCGCCTCTGCACTGCTGATTGAAATAACAATATCATACCCAGATACATCAAGTGCCTCAAAAGCAAGGGGGAGTAACGGTGTGCAGATTTCAGACCACTTTTTGATTATTCGCCAGCGATTGAGAATTGAAGCACGGACGCGTTTGGGTTGAACCCAGGGTGTTTGTGTTTGGTCGTAGAGAGCAGTAAATAGCGGCGCTTCGGAAAAAAGCGACAACAGCTGTTGCAGCAAGTACTCCGCTCCCCCATGTTTGGTAGTAACACGATCGTACACCAAGCAAATCTTCGGTTTAATTTTTAATCGCGGCAAAGTAGGCATCGGTGGTTTGTTTCGCAAGTACATCCCAGTCATATAACTGGGAAAAGCTACGGGGGAGCTTGGTACTTTGTTTAGCATTTTTTATTTCTTCCCAGGCTACTTCTAGTGCGTTGACGCTGGTTGGTTTAAAGAATACCGCGTGGGTTTTATAAATCTCGTGAAAAATGGGAATATCTGAGGCAATCAGTGGGGTATTCTGCAACAATGCCTCTAGGCCAGTGAGACCAAACCCTTCTGACAGTGATGGTTGGACGACAGCCGAAGCCTGTTTGTAATGCGCTGCCAACTCGTCGTCCTTGATTGATAAAAGAAATGACACTTGCGCCTCGAGTTTATTTTCAGCCACCTGCTGTTTGACTCGGGCTACAAATGCCGAGCGAGCGGTGACAATTTCAAGCTGTAGTTCTGGTCGTCGCAACAATAACTGGAAGAGTATCTCAACATTTTTGTGCGGATAGAGCGAGCCAACATACAGGAGGGTGTTCGATTTGCGCGCAGTTGCTGCCCGTGTTGTTTCGAGCAAGCTAGCAGCGACCCCTTCGTAAGTAACGAGGGTTTTATTCCTCGTTACCGGGAAAGTCGTGTGTAATTCTCCGGCGATTGTTTGAGATGGCACAAAGATTTTTTTGGCTTTGATGACGGCATGAGCGACAATGTGGGTGTAGAAGAAGTACTTGAGCCAGTAAACCGCTGGATTGAGTGTTGTCACTTGTAGTCCGCGCTGCTTATGCCAGAGGAGATCGTGGATGGTAACGACAAACTTACCTTGGTAGAAGTAGGGGACGTTAAAGTGTGGCACGTGGAGTAAATCAAGCTGCTGCTGCTGTAGTCGCAACAAAAACTGTGTTTGTTCAGCCAGTGAGTAGTGCTTGATTGGCGCGATGACAGTTTCTACCTGACGCAGTTGAGTCGGACAGAGTAACTGTGCCTGTTGTTGTGTGGAGCAAAACAACACGACCCGCGCTCTGTCTTGGAGCAAAGCAATTGCTTTTGGTACGTAACTAGAAATATAGCGACCAATGCCAGCGTTATGTACCCCAGCTAATCGACAATCAATGCCAATGCGTGGCACTCGAGTACTATGCGCTTTTCTTTCGTGTTGCAAGGGTTGATTTTTTACCACTAGTGCGAGTAGCTTTTTTTGGTTTTGCTAAAGCCTTGTCAACAATTTTTTCTAGCTCTGCCAATTCTTCTTGTGTCGTTCCCAGATCTTTGGCAACCAAGGAATCAGCGATGGCAAGCTCCGCTTCTGCCTGACGAATTTTTGCTCCTCGAGTAATATTGCCAAAAATGACAAGCACGATATAGGCAACGGAAATGACGAAGGCGGCAACAGGAATGTACTCAAGTAATTTTGGTTGCTCAAATAATTGTGCATTAGCGTACAAGTATTTAATCAGTAGCGAAGGAAGCAACGCGGTGATAAATAAACTTGCCACAACCGTAAACAGCCCCTCCATCGTGCGTTGGATCGAAGCAGTTCTCAGGTTTTGAATCTTAAATTGCAGAGTTTCTTTGTTCATAATCCGCCTTTCTTTAGTGCGAGAAAATACCTAAGCAACCAGCGTATCACAGTTGGATACCGTTTAGCATAGTGTTTATCGTAGTATTGTAGCATGGTGTTGTAGAAGTGAAACTGGGTTTTTTGGGCAATATTTTGTGAGGTTTGTTTAATGCCAGACTTATATTTATGGTGTATGAGTACGGTATGGGGGTAGAAAATGATTTTGTACCCCGCCTCCCGAAATCGTCGACACCAATCAAGATCTTCAGCGTACATAAAGAAGCGCTCGTCGAGCAAACCAATCTTGTGGTAGAGCGAGGTACGAGACAATAGGGCTGCACCAGAACAAGCGTCGATTTCGTGAATTTGTGCGTAGTCTTTGTATGTTTGGTGATATTGCGCAAATAATGGTGAGTGGGGGAATAACTGCTCAAGGCGGGAAAAGTAAGTCACTGCCGCCCAAATACTTGGTTCGCCACGATGCGAGGCGGGATCAAGTGCACCGGAAAAAAACGTCAGTTTGGGAGTAACAACGGCGACTTTGGGGTGGCTGTCCATGTAGGTAACCAGTTCATCTAGATTGGAGTGGGGGGTACATTCGATATCAGAGTTCAATAACATAGTGTAGCGAGCCGAAGATTGGGCGAGGGCTTTATTGTTGGCTGCTGCGAAACCGAGGTTTTCATCGAGCTTAATAATCCGTGCTGTAGGGCAACAGGCAGTCACTGTTTGCAGCGAACTATCACTACTGTTATTGTCAACAACGGTAACCAAGATCGAGTATTTAGTTTTGGTCAGATAAAATTGCTGCAAGGTGCTCAGGGCTTTTTCTATCCAAAAATCACTATTGTAGTTGAGAAAAATTAGTTCTAAATCTGGTTTATTTGTTTTCATTACTCGCTCCAATGCGTCGATAAATTATATCAAGTTGTGAGGAGATGCTTTGCCAGTCATAATGTATCTGCACAAATTTTTTACTCGCTTGGGCCAGTCGGTTTCGCAATGAGGCGGAGTGCAAGAGCTGCAGAGTTTTAGTTGCAAGTTCTTGTCCGGTTCTGCCGATGAGGACATGGGTACTCTCTTGCAGATGTAAGCCCTCAACGGCAGTTGGGGTTGCAACGAGCGGCGTACCTGAAGCCATTGCTTCAAGAACTTTATAGCGTGTACCTTTACCACTAAAAACTGGTGCAAGCAAAACATCAGCCACCGCGAACGCATCGCGAATGTCATATACCTTGCTTTTTACAATAATGTTGGGGTAACCATGCTCAAAGTTACGGATTTCGTTGGTGGGAGCGTTTCCGACAATATGCAGTCTCGCAGTTGGCAGGACAGCTACGATATGTGGCCAAATCTCGTGCACGAGAAAGCGCACGGCTTCTCGATTCGGCAACCACTTAAATGTGCCGACAAACAGAACAGTTGGATGCTTGTGCGCTACCTTGGGCTTCTCACTAAACCAATCTGCATCAACCCCATTGGCTACAACGGCTATATCATTCTGCACTTGGGTGGTTCGCTTAATAAATTCTTTGTCTTGTTCGCTCATGACTATCAATTGATCCGCTCGTTCCCAGTAGTACGTCTCCCACCGCTTAATCTTTACAATGTCTAGGTTGAGCAATGGACGGAGTAATGGGAACGCTTGTTTGGCATAACTTTCATACCCTAAGTACTCGATGGTTTGTTCCACCAAAATAATTGGTGTCTTGGTTTGCGGTAAGTGCGGCATCATGTAAAACGTCTCGGCATGGAGCAGATCAAAGTTAGTGCGTTGCAGTTCCTGCTCAATGGCTCGGGTTACTTCTGATACATAATTGCGGATGACTAAAAATGGATAGGAAGAGATCGCTGTCGCGGCAATGTTGCGCAAAGTAAACGGCGCTTTGGAGCGACGAAACACACGTACGTCTTCGCAAAACTTTCTTAGTTCAGGAATGTATTTTGTCTCCTCCGGATCTTTGATGAGGGAGAAAAGTGTTACTTGGTGTTTTTCTGTCAGCTGTTTAAGGAGGTTATAGGTTCTAATCTGACCGCCCGACAAAAGCGGGTATGGCAAGTATGGGGTGAGCATGAGAATTTTCATAGTGGGTTTTGTAAGTTAAGTATCAAATATTCTGGTGTTTTCTCAAGTGTTTCATACTGAGACTCCAGCAGTCTTGCCTCATCATCATAACTCGTGGTCACGTAGTACTGCGCACCAGCAGCGATTTTTTTATCAATCTCAAATCCAATTGGCCAGCCACGACGCTTGGTTTGCAGTAAGAAAGATGTATCGCCAAAGGCTGGAGCAATCACTAACCCATTTTCTGGTACAAGAGCTTGCACCCGCTCACCAGCTCGTAGGTGTTCCCAGTGATTAATTTTGTAGTACTCTTTGATCAAATTGTAGGAAAATAACAGCATCAACAGGTAGAGACTGCCAACAATCAATAGAGCATGACTTTGTTTTAAACGCAATTTCAGCCACTGGAAAAGTAGCCACGTACCTCTGGCAACACTAATGCAGACGATCGGCACAACTAGAATTTGATAGTAGTCATGCTGGATGTTGCCGCGAGCGATCACCACAAAGTAAAGCCCGATGCTGAGCCACCAACTACCATACACAAGTAGTTCGGCTCGTTGCAGCTTTTTCCAACCGAGGATTGTTGGTGACAGCAAAAGCGCCCCCGCATACCCCAAGATAAGTTTTATCAGCCGTTCATAGCCTAACCAGCGAAACCAAACAGGGCGAAGGCGAACGGGTTTGTCGTTAATTGGCCCGTTATACAACCAATCAGAAGCAGGAATGCCTGATGGAAATTGAGTTATCCAGTGTCGCCACCACCAGAGCGGTAATACACTAATGGGTAACAGCAAACTCCACAACAAATGGTGCCAGCGTAGTTTGCGTTCGATACCTTGTACGAGTAAAAGAGCCAGATAGATCGGGGTTAAAAAGAGAGCAAATGGTTTGGTCAGTGCAGCCAGAGCCAAAAATGCAAAACTTGCCGCATACTGCCACCAGTGATTTTTTGCCAACCAGTAGGCAAAAAAAGTCAGTGACGCTGTACTCAGTGCCACCATAACTGGATCGGGCAGAATGACCCGACTATAAAATACCGCATACGGCAAGACCGCAAAGGTTGCAGCTGCAAGCAAAGCGGTAGTTTTTCCAGAAAATAATTTTACAAAAAAATAGAGACTCACGAGCGTGACCAAAGAAAAAACCACCGTAAACAACCGACTGATCGCTACTAATGGTACTTGCGGGAACACCCGCAAAATACTGGCGAGAACAGCGTGAATCCAGGGAAACTCCACCATCCGATACCCTGGTAAATTGTCTTTGCCTGAAGCGATATTCGACAAGTCGTGAAACTGTGGATGCAAAATATCAACCCCATGTTTGAAGTACTCGTACGTGACCGACGCGGTATCTGCCTGGCGAAAACTATGCCACTCCAAGACAGGGTCACTGATATGCAGTAGTCGCAAGCAGGCTGCAACGACCACGATACCGAGTAATTGTTTATTGACTTGCATGGGTGCGCCAAGAATAAACTGCCATTGCCATGCCGGCATATGCCCAGTAGAGTTGGGCAATTTTTGAAGCAACGAAAACATCGATGTAATACGCATTGAGGAGTAGACCAAGTGAGCCAGCAATAAAACCAATGAGCACGATCTTTTCAAACTGATTGAGTTTGCTGTTGGTCCGCAGCAGTGTGCGGACTGAGAAAGTCAGAGCAGCTAAAATACTGCCATAAAATGTTAGGAAACCCGCCAACCCTGTTTCACCGAGTGTCCGCAAGTAGTTATTATCCGTGCTCTCAGCCTCGGTGAACTGCTGGATTGTTTCCTTGGTCAGCGTGGCATAGCCACTACCAAAAACCGGATTACGTTTGAATCCCTCAATCGCTCTAGGCCAGAGGGTATCGAGTCGTATGGCATAAGATAGGCCTTTATCAATGGCTGTTTGGGAGTAGGTGCGATCAACTTGTACCAAGACTGTCGTTGCGACTCCATCGGCAGAGACGGTGGCTACCAGTTTATTATCGGGCACATTGACGTACACGTCACTTGGTCGCTGTGGTGACGGTCGCTCATCTGATGATACCAACACCGAAGCCAATGCCTCGGCTTCTTCAGTTGAGAGGGCATTTTCTGGTTTGGCAATGGAAAATAGTTTTACGTCTGCTTGTTGCTGCCAAGAGTTGAGTACAGGAAATCCTTCAAGGACTTGTAACAAGCGCTCATACATATCTTTGCCAAAAAAAGCCAAAACCAGCAATATGCCAGTAGCAAGCAAGCAGACTTGACGGGCAAACCAAAGTATTTTCATTTTAATCGTCATTTGTTCGAGGGCGAACAGGAGTATCACGATGACCAGCGCGAGAATGAGTGCAGCAAATGAAGTTCTTGAAGCACTAGCGACTATGAGCCACAAACCAAAGTACAGGAGTGCGTATGAAGCAATTTTTTGCGGCTTTTTTTTGAAACTATAGGCAGCCGCCAAGACAAAAGGAAGGGTCAAGACCAGGTAACCGCCTAAGTCATAGTGACCAGCAAAAGTTGACTGTACTCGGGCGTGGGGTGTCAAATATAGCCGCAGCCCTTGGCTAAATTCTCGATTCATGGTCGAGTACACTGGCCAGTATAAGTACCGTTGTCCTACGCCATACAGACAGACAACAAACAGGGTCAAAAAACTGACCGTGATGAGCAGGCGCAGATCCTTTTTAGTTTTCAGCGCAGTAAAAATTATAAAAAAGAGGGTAAAGTACTCGAGATAGCGCAGGAGGTGCAGGGCAGATTTACCAATGTGTAGTGTTTCCAATGGAATAGTTTTAGTGACAAAAATAGCACTCAGCAGCGAAAGCAAGCCAGTCAGCAAGTACAGTCCCAACAGTTTGGTTAGGGGTAGTCGCCAGGTAATCTTTTTTCGTGCAAGCTGGACAAGCCAAACTGCCGTAGCGAGCGCAATGAAAAAATCCTCTAGCCGCACTCGTACCAAATAGCCAGGCAGCAGATCAAACAGTGGGAGTTTGGGATAGAGCGGTATAAAGCCGAGTAAAAAACCACCAAGCACTAAGAGCAAGTATCTATCAACCCAGCGCCCAATTGTTTTGAAAGTAGGCATACGAAACTAAACCTTGGACAAGAGACTGCGATACAAACGCGCCTCCTCTGATCGACCTATTGTAGCAAATAGCCACCAACGAAGCACGACTCCCAGGCGAATTATTGCGTTTACGAGCGGTCGTTGCCACAATGGCATATGCTTGGTCCAGATAAAGCTATAGCCTTTGAGCTCTCCGAGTATGGCGGTTTGTTTATTTGAGCTGCCTGCTTGTACATGCACAACGACCGCCCGAGGTTCGATGCCTACCTGCCAATGGTGCTTCTGTGCACGCAAGCAAAATTCCACGTCTTCTCCGTACATAAAAATATTTTCGTCGAGCAAGCCAATTTCAATAAAGACGGCTTTTTTGATGCAGACGGCAGTCGCGGCTACCCAACCCTGCAATCGTAGCTTTGTTGGTGTTGGCAGCGCTCGTTGACCGGTATGCTGGGTTGAAGGCAAGTATTTGCCCAAAAATGGCAAGTCATCAAACAATAACAAATGATTCGCGAGTGTCCAGAGCGTGGGGATAGCACCACCCTGTGGTTGCTCTGTGCCGTCAAGATTGCGCAGAGTTGCCGCCAAAATTCCCAGCCGCTGCATACTTGACTGAGTCAGGGTTTTGTACAGCTGGTCGATTGTTCCCGGACTCACCAATGTGTCTGAGTTTAACAGCATAAGTACCTCGCCGCGCGCCCGCGCAATGGCTTGATTATTGGCATGGGCGAAGCCGGTGTTTTTTGGGTTTTTCAACACAGTCAGTGGGAGAAAAAAAGTGGCAACGAGCTTTTTGACAGCTGCATAGCTGCCATCACTCGAATGGTTATCTACTACAATAACCTCAGAGTCATGCTTAAGCTGACTGGTGGGAGAAAATGAATCAACAACGGATTGGAGCGCCCGCAGCGTCACAGCTTGGGTATTATATGAGACGATAATAATGCTTACTCGCATGAGGCGTTACTGAAACCAGCGCGCTCTTCCAAGGCAATACTGTAAATTTGTGGTACGCTCACCGATCACTTTTGCAGGAACGCCACCAACTATGGTATAGGCAGCCACATCCTTCGTGACGACTGCACCCGCAGCCACAACTGCGCCCGTGTCGATTTTTATTCCTGGCAGAATGATGGCTCTTGGGCCAATAAAAACATAATCACCAATGGTCACCGCCGCTTCGATTGCTGCAAAGTTTGGGCTGGCTATATTGTGTTCACTCGACCAAATCATCACTTCCGAGGCAATATCGGTGTGATTGCCAATCGTAATTCCTCCCTGCGAATGCAGCAATTGTCGCCTGCCATCGAGCGTGACCCGCTCGCCGATAATGCTATCTATGCCGATGGTGATGTGTCGCGGATCGTAGATTCGTGCTCCCATGTGAACGGTCGATCCGACGCCAATCTGCATACCAAACAAGCGATAAAAAAATCGACGAACATGATGTAGTGGCACGGCACCAACGCCCCACCAGAGGAAACCAGTGACTAGTTCGAGCCAAATTGTGGTTACCCGACGAATAATTTTGTGCAGAACTGACATAGTACTTTCAACTATACGCCTATTTACTCGAGTTGTTGAGGTGCTTTTTGGCGGCGTCGGTGGTCATTCTTCCCTGCGAGGTCCGTTTGAGAAAACCAATTTGCATGAGGTATGGCTCGATCACTTCTTCAATGGTCACCGTATCTTCGTGTAGAGCTGCGGCGAGTGTGCTCAACCCAACTGGACCACCTTGGTGTTTATCCAGAATAAGCTCAAGTAGTCGGCGATCGCCATCATCCAGTCCGAGTTGGTCAATCTCAAATAAGTCCAGTGCGTCTTGCACCAACGCACCGGTAATCTTTGGATGATGATTGACCTCGAGATAATCTCGTACCCGCTTGAGGAGTTTGAGGGCAATTCGTGGTGTGCCACGTGCCCGTTGCGCGATAGCAATCGCCCCCGACTCGAGCAATGTGACACCAAGCTTGGTAGCAGAACGCAATAAGATGGTTTGTAGCGCGGGGGAAGTATAGTACGAAAGTCGATGGATAATGCCAAACCGATCACGAAATGGCCCCGAGAGTAGACCAAATTTTGTCGTGGCGCCAACTAAGGTAAACTTGGGTAAATCGAGTCGAATTGAACGCGCCGTTGGACCCTTACCAATCACGATATCGAGCGCATAGTCTTCCATGGCGGGATAGAGTGTTTCTTCCACGGCTTTTGGCAGACGGTGAATTTCATCGATGAACAAGATGTCACCTGGGTTGAGATTGGTAATAATTGCCGCGAGATCTCCCACTTTGGTGAGGGCAGTTCCAGAAGTAATTTTGGTTTGGACATGCAGCTCGCTAGCAATTAAGTGACAGAGCGTTGTTTTGCCGAGTCCCGGCGGTCCATAGAGCAACAAGTGGTCGAGTGGCTCTGCTCGATTGCGTGCCGCCTCGATCGCGATGGTCAGCGACTTTTTGACTGTTTCTTGACCATAAAACTCAGACCAAGATTGCGCACGCAAGCTAGTAAACAGTGCCACTTCTTCTGGCGAGTGTTCTTCCACCAGGGAAGTTGTGGTTGTCACTTGGTGTTTCCTAGTGTTTGGATGGTTTGCTTGAGTGCTTGTTCGAGTGTGACAGTACTCATATCTGTTTTGCTCACTCTGTCATACACCAGGTGTTCGTCGTAACCCAGTGCGAGCATGGCTTCAAGCAACAGCGCATGGTTGGTATCGAGTGTGCCAAGCTGTAGCTCTTCCAGACTGCCGAGCTTGCTTGCCAACTCAATAATAATTTTTTGGGCGAGTTTCTTACCCACGCGAGGAACCTGAGAAAAAAACCGCGTGTCGCCTGCGCGCACAGCTCGACCAATCTGTTCGCTGCCCAGAGAGCTCAGCTGCAAGGCCGTGCGTGGACCAATCCCAGATACTTGCAGGAGTAGCAAAAATAACTCCTTCTCCTTTGGTTCAGGAAAGCCAAACAGTTCCAGGCTAGTTTCGGCTACATGGGTATGAATCCACAGCGAGAGCGATTGTCCTTGGGACCAACTCGCAGTATGTTTGTCTGCGACTCGCACACCATACCCGACGCCACCAACCAGTAGCACAATTGGCGTACCAATTTCGAGCAATGTACCGGTTAAAAAAGCTATCATAAATTACAATTGAATCTGGTGAGCGGTCAATGCATGAGTGACTGCCACCGCGATCGCGTCCATTGTATCATCGTGCGCGACTTGACCGATCTCTGGGAATAGTAGTCGCAACATTTTGCTCACCCCACGTTTGTCTGCTTTGCCATGTCCAGTGACTGATTGTTTGATGGTCATCGGATTGTACTGAGCAACCGCAATATTGTGAGCGATGGCTGTAGCAATGACTGCTCCACGAATCTCACTGACTTTGAGTGCGGTTGTGGTATTGCGAGCAAAAAACAGTGTCTCAATTGCTAGCTCATCTGGTCGGTATTGTTCAATTAAAGCAGTCAGCTCTGCAGTAATAGCACTCATGCGCTGCACCAGATTATGCGTTCGGTCGGTGATAATACAATCATAGGCAAGTAGCTGCAGCTTTCGCTGATCGACGGTGACGACCGTCCAACCAAGTCGGTCGTATCCTGGATCAATTGCGATGATGGTAGTCATGCTGGTTTCAAGAGCACTGTCTGCCAAAGTGTCCGCACATTTTGGGCAGTATTGAGCCAACTAAACCGAGTCCTTTGTTCTCTACCCCGTTTGCGGAAAATGGCGCGCTCGCGTGCTTTCAGGGTTGCAACACGCCATAAGCCATCGGCGATTGCCAAAACATTTGTCGGATCAACCAAAATACCTGCATCACCTACTACCTCTGGCAAACTGGTAGCATTGGCTACCACAGGAATAGTACCAACTTCGAGGGCCTCAAGCGCTGGTATGCCAAATCCCTCTTTTAGACCAACCGTGACCGAAGCAGTTGCACCTCGCAGCAGCGCCCACTTTTCCCCTTCGGTCACAAAGCCAGTGATGTGAATATAAGCTGCAAAGGGAGATTGGGCAATGCGCTGGAGAATTGGACGAGCCAACCAGCCCTCTTTGCCTGCAAGCACGAGATGGTATTGCTGAAAGCTTGCTTGTTTTGCTAAGCCTTGCTGTTTACGAGAAAAACTTTCGAATGCCTCAACTAAACGAGTCAGATTTTTTCTCGGCTGAATTGTCCCAAGTGCAATAAAATATGGTTTGGACAACACAAACTTTTTGAGAATTTGGTCAATGTGTTCGATCGAGGCTTTTTCTGCTTTGCCTACCGCTGGGTGACAAATTGCGATGCGATCAGGTGCTACTTGGTAGTTTGTCATAATTTCTTGTTTACTTGCCTGACTAATCGTGATGATGCTCGCTGCGTGTTTGACACTGTATTTTGTCCAGTAGGTGAGCTGCAAACGATCTCGCAGAGTAAACAACTGTGGATGAGAAAGGAATGCCAGATCAAGCACAGCTGAAATATAGGGTATAGGTGCGTGTCGGGGCGCATAGTGCCCCGGTGTAAAGAACAAATCGAACTCATGTTGGTGGGCGTGAAGAAATTTTGGTAGTGCCCACTGGGTCCAGAGTTGTCGTGGACGCACCAAAATATACTGCCAGCCCGATCGTGCAGCCGGCATATCTGCCAACGGATGGGAAGTCAGGAGGATGGTGATGCTCCAATCTCGATCACGTGCCAGTAGTTTTTCAAGTGCAAGTAATAATTCGTGGGCGTAGATGTTACTGCCGACACGACTTTGCACATTAGCTTCGTTACCATCAACTGCTACGCGGTAGATTGCCATACTTGATTATGACACAAACGTCTGGACTGTTTGTTCGTAGGCATCGATAGTTTGGTCCGCCACTCGCTGCCAACTAAACATTTGTGAGCGAATAATCATTTTTTGTAAGCGTTTTTGCTGTTCTGGTAAGCCCTCATTGAGCACCGTACGTAAACCCAGCGCGATGCTCTCCTCCGACAGCGGATCAACCAGTTCTGCCGCGTTGCCAGCCACTTCCGGCATACTCGAGCAATTAGAAGTAACCACGGGAGTGCCGTGGTGAAAGGCTTCAAGAATGGGCAGCCCAAAACCTTCATGGAGTGAAGGGAAAGCAAACACACTTGCTTCGCCGTATAAAACGGATAAAGCCTCATCACTGACTCGGTCTAAAAACCTTAAACCAGGAATAGCTGCTAAGTTATCTGTTTTGTCCCAACCCACACTACCCGCAATCAATAATTCTAAATCCGGGTCACCAAGTGACTGCCAGGCAGCAATGAGTCGAGTGAGGTTTTTTCTCGGCTCTCTGGTGCCGACAAATAGGATATACGGCTTGGTGAGTTCAAACTGGCTTTTGAGTTGTTCATACCGTACTTCAGTCAAGTGCGTGTTGGTCAAAATCACTTCATCAGGCAGAGCTTCGTGTACCACATGGACACGCTCTTCAGGTATATCTAAGTACGTAACAACGTCATTCTTTGTCGCCCGACTGACGGCGATAATATGGGCGCCACGTTTTTTGAGTAACTCCCAAGATTTTTTATGCATGTTCATAATTTGTGGGTGGGCGGTCTCGGGATACTTCAACATAGCAAGGTCATGGATGGTGGAAATAAGTGGCAAATCTCTGTCAGGCGGCTGCAACCAGTCCCACGAGTGAAACAAGGCAATTTCAGGCAAAGCTGAGCGAATTTTGGGGTACTGCAGTTTGTACCAAAGAAAATTATACAGTGAGGGAGGGTAATTTCTGATGACCGTGTGGGCCTTTTGCTCTGAGGCATTTTTAAGCTCTTTTGCCTTAGCTGCAAGTTCTGCATGTTGTCGCAACGACGTACCATATAAGCTCATGCGGACCCGCTGATTTATCAGCAAGTGCCGAGTGAGATTAGTGGTATATCGAGACACGCCTCTGCCATACAAAACTGAGGTAATGTCGATGCCGACAGCAAGTGCTTCTGCCATAGTATTAACCCTCATCCCCAGTGCTTCGGTGATTAGTGAAGACACGTACAAACCCTAAGTTATCCGCAGAAAAGGAACCAGTTTCTCGGAAACCAAATTTTTGCAGCTCGAGTGTCACTAGCCGATTGGGGTCGGTGAGATCCTGCAGATAATCAAACAACACGATGTACTGGTAGTCAAGGGTGGGTTCGAGGATTTCTCTGAGCGGATAATTGTCAGTGATATAGATTGCTTTCGTTGTCAGTGTGGTAATTTTGGGATTGGCATACCAACGCCAAGGTGCAAAAGGATCGGGAAAAATAAACAGCGCCAGGATGTCTTGGCTCGGATAGCTTTGTTCCAGCTTGCCAATGATGCCGCGCCAATTTTCGCGCTGTAGCCAAGTATCAGTGTAATACTGCATGGTGCTCCAGATATTCAGTAAAAATAGCGTCCCAACTAGCGCATATCCAACTCGAGAAATTACTCGATTTTTTTGCTCTGCAGCCAGTACGAACAAATAACTCACCAGGCCATAAAAGCCCGCCAGTGATAAGAGTAGTCGTTTCGGTTGTACCACCGGAATAATCCAGGACGCCAACCAGCTCATCAGTAGTGGCAAGCAAGCCCAGCACAAAAGTAAGGCTAGATCTTTTTGCTTCTTCACCGAAAGTTTTGACCAGAGATAAAAAATGAGCGCACAGCAGCCGAGTCCGACTCCTCCGGCAACAAATAGATAGATCGGAGAAATCGACACGTTACTCATACCAAAAATAAACTTCGCAAAAACTAACTGCAGCGCTTTGTTTTGGGGAATGCTCACGACCGATTCCCAGCCTGGCAAATCATGACGCAAAAGCTGGCCAGCCTGTAGTTGGGCAAAAAACATCGGTAGCCATGGGGCAAAAAATAACGCGCTGGTTATTAGAGAGATAAGTAATTGTTTACGCATATCTGCTCGGATCAACAACTGCCAAATAACTTGCGTGAGTAGCAAAAATGGATACAAATATGAGCTATATAACCCGACAATTGTTACTATGGTGTACCAATGCCAACGCTTCTCATACAAAAACCACCACGAGGCAGCGGCAAACACGGCTGGTAGGGAGTAGGGTCGCAGTTCCTGCGAAAAAAAGATGTGGAGTGATGAGGTGGCGAGTAGTAGTGATGCAACAACTGCGACTCGCTTGCCTGCTACCCGAAGCAAGAGTGCGTAGGTGCAAACAATCGTGAGCAGTCCAGGAACCAGTGCCCCGACTGTGCGCAGCCACCATTCAGAAAACGAAAAGTAACTTGCGAAGTGCGTGACCAGATGTAAGAGCGGTGGCTGAAAGTCGGCCACTATGTCAAGTTGCTGTGAAAATGGTCGGGTACTCTCGAGTGCCTGAGCTGCTTCATCAAGCCAAAATGAACCGGTGAGCTGTGGTAGTCGTAGCAGGAGCGCCAGGAAAACGATCAACAAAAGTGGAAAAAACCGATGAGTTAAAATTGCGTGCACTGGCTTTCAGTATAGAGAGTATAAAGATTCTGCGCTATTCGACATGCATGGTGGGTTACGGTACGATACCTACATGAACCGTAGCAACCAAACAGCACTGGTGACTGGAGCCGCAGGATTTGTCGGCTCGCACCTGTGCGATTTTTTATTGGAGCGGAATTATGCGGTGTATGGCGTAGACAACTATATCACTGGCTCTGCGCAAAACCTATTGCATCTCAGAAATAACACTAATTTTTACTTGATTGAGGCCGACGTTTCCCAACCCGCAGAGAACTACTTGCCGGCACATGTTGCGTTTGACCTGGTGTTTCATCTCGCCTCCCCTGCCAGCCCACCACGCTACCAAGCGCATCCGGTCGAAACCTACTTGGTAAATTCACTTGGCACGCATTATCTCTTGCAACACCTGAAAGCAACATTTCCCCAGGCTCGATTTGTGTTTGCGAGTACTTCAGAAGTATATGGTGATCCCCAAGAGCATCCCCAGGTAGAGGGCTATTGGGGCAACGTTAATCCCAATGGTATTCGCTCTTGCTATGACGAAGCCAAACGACTGGGTGAGACCATCTGTGGTGTGCACGCTCGTGATTTTGGCATGGATGTGAGAATCGTACGTATTTTCAATACCTATGGTCCGCGGATGGATTTGCAGGATGGGCGAATCATCCCCAACTTTATTCGTCAGGCGCAAGCCAATGAGCCGCTGACAATGTATGGTGACGGCAAGCAGACTCGTTCGTTTTGCTATGTGTCTGATTTAGTTGCAGGTATTGCCAATATGGCTACAGTCGAAAACTTGGCTGGGCAAACGATTAACCTCGGTAATCCCAATGAAGAGCATACCGCCCTGGAAACTGCCGAGCTCGTCAAGCAGGCGTTTAATAAACCAGAACTACAGATTGAGTTTCAGGATTTGCCGGGAGATGACCCGACTCGTCGGCGGCCAGATATTTCCAAAGCGCGGGAGCTACTTGGTTGGGAACCAAGGGTCGGGATTGTAGAGGGATTGCGGAGGGTTATCGAGAGCTTAGGATAAACCCCCTAACCGTAAAGTTGTGGGAAGCTTACAATTTCTCCTGTTGGATAGACACCGAACCATTGGAGTCAACGCGCACTGTCACAAATGTATTTGTGTTTCTGCCAACAACACTGTTTGCCTGATAGGTCAGATTCCCATTCTGCTTATACGGTAACTGCTCCCCTTTCCCATGATCAGTAGTTAAAATATATGTATGCAAATTGGGAAACGCAACAAGTTTTGTTTCGAGCTGATGCATAAAGTTTTTTGGATTCGAAGTATCTTGCCAATTCAGATCGTGGGAAATAATAAAGAGATTCTTAATATTTGGTAGCTGCTCGAGCTCGAGCAGTGCATTAAAAGCAAATAGTCGTTGTTCATTGCTGGCAGTTGCATCTGCGCCGAGGTTGAGCATGAGGAAGTAATCGCGCTTGGTATAGAAACGCTCACTACCGATGGCGTAGGGTTTTTTTGGCAGCAAGTCGTAGTTGCCAGAGTTATAAAGTATCGGGTAGTTTGCCTGGTCAGCAAAACCTGCGTTGAAAAGAGGAATGGCGCTCGTATCATGCGTGTCAAGGACATCGCCAGAGATGACCAAAAACGCTAATTCTGCAGATTTGAGGGGCGCAAGTTTTTTGAGAAAGTTGAGTAGGTTGTGGGGCACCCCACTCACCGCATTTGGCTCGAAGCGATTACTCAAGACCACAAATGTGTAGGCTGGCGGCAGTTCTGCGGGTCTAAGTTGCTGAGCAGTAATCGATGTAGGTAGTGGGGAAATTTTATCTGAGAGTGTGGCAACACTGTAGAGGGCGCACTCGTCATAGCAATCAATGGTTGAGTAGCGGACGTCAAAGTTTTTTCGCAAGGTAGCAAAATCATCGAAAAGCGGCTGCGCGGTTGCCACGCCGTAATCTGCTAGAAATAACCGATTGCCTTGTGCCAATAAGTTAACATAAAGCGCGGTCAAGTCGGCAAAGTCATAGGTTCCCCAAACATTATTTGGGTGATCCATATATGTTTGTGCGGCTGACAGGGGTAGTACCTGATACTGCTGATTGCTATAGAGATCGATGTAGTACGGTGAGAGTGCCGTGATAAGAAAGTTGCTGGCGTTTGGTGTTTGTAAATCACTAGATAGTAAATTAGCGTTTGCCTGGAGCACTGCGTCACGCTTCGTCACCTGTTTGGCATTGCGAAAGTTTTCCACAAATTCTTGGCTAAAACCAGGGTGTACCAGCGGGACAAATAAAAACGAAGCCAGCAAAATTGCCCGCGCTAGACGAGCATGCTTTCCTTGTAAAATAAACTTTTGCAGCAACCAAAGCGCAATCGGTGCGAGAACGACCAGGCGGAAAAGTTGGGAGTCTTCGAGCGGAGCACGAGTAAAGCCAGACTCGTATGCCATGGTGACAATAAACAGCAACCCAACAAGTGAAGTTACGCCAATTTTTTTATAAACAAAGAGCAGTGTACCCAAGACAACAAGAAAGTTCAGGTAATAAAAAACAGTCGGATTTTGGCTCAACCAGACAAATGGGATAAGGAGTAGGCTGTAAGCAGAAAAACCGTTTTCAGCCAGTAAACCAGAATCTCGACAGAGGGTAAATGTTTGTTGTTTGCTGAAGCAGCGGGCGGCCACAAAGTTCTCGAATGCTTTGGTTGAGCTATCAAAAGCGTTCAATTGCGACTTGGTGGCAAGCGGGTTCTGTTGCAGCAAAAAGAAAGTCAGGCATATCGTAACATAGAGCGTTTTGTGACGAGTGAGGTGTTTGAGTACGCTATGAAAAACGATGTTCCCCTCTTCTCTTGCAACCAAACTGAGGGTAGCTCCCGTCAAACCCCAAAAAATAAAGGCCACTTTTGAGGCTGCAAACACGTCGATATATAGCGCGTTAATCAACAAACCGACACTGGCACCCAGGTAGCCGATACTCAGGGCGGCCAGTACACCAGTTTGTTGCGAGAGGTTACGCTTCACCAGCCGCATTGACAGCAAAATAAAGCCATAAAAGCAGATAAAACCAACCAGACCAGTCTCTCCCAAGGTTCTGAGGTAATTGTTGTCGGTACTATCTGCTTCGGTGAATTGGGCATTTTCAAGCTTTGAGAGTGTCCCATAACCACTGCCAAACAAGGGGTTATTGCTTAGTCCTTTGATCGCTTGTGGCCAAAGGGTATCAAGCCGGATGCCCATGGAAATGCCATAGCGCAGTGCATTGGGTGACCAAATACTTTTTTCGAGCTCACGAGTGGTAGTCACTACTCCATCGGGTGAGGTGGTAGTATGGCTTTTCCATTCGTAACCATCGCCGACTAAATCAACTGGGCCAGCGTTTTCTTTGGTTTGCAAGATGGCATAAAATAGATCGCTAAACCGGGCTTTAATTTTTGTACCGAAGAGTGTCAAAAACCCGAGCAACATGAGGGATACGCTAAAAATGGCAGCTGAGGTAAGCCAAAGTCTTACTCGCTTGTCTACAATTCTTTGAATGCTCAAGACTGTTACGACTGCGAGCGCAAACAGATACGCGACTAGAGCAGTTTTCGAGCCTGTTTCGGTGAGTAGCCAAACTCCAGCCAAGTGAGTGAGTTGTAGCCAGGCAAAGATGAGCAACTGTTTCTTCGTCCGCCCGAAGTTCACCAGAGAAAAAGAAAATAGTAACGGCAGAACGATAACCAGAAACGCGGCTAGATCATAGTGTCCGCCAAAGGTCGAGCTGACTTTGCCACCCGCTTCCAGGTAAAACGCTTGACCCTTGCTATACTCTCGATTCATGGTCGAGTACAACGGAAAATGCCAGAATTTTTGTCCCATGCCATAAAGCGTGACCAAAAAAGTCGTGCCAGCGAGCACAAAAAGCGCTACCCTGGCATGTTGTTTGGTTGTGACGCCAGAAAATACAATAAAAAAGAGCGCAAAATACTCAAGATAGCGGAAGTAATGTAAAGCACTCTTGCCAACGTGCAAGAGCTCAAGAGGAATAGTTTGCAGTAAAAAAACGCCCAGTGCGATCGAAAGTAATCCACCGAGTGCATAGATACCGACAAAACCGAGGTAGCCATTCTTCCACATTTGCCTATTCTTGAGGGCGTGCCAAAACCACAGACCACTAGCAAGTACGAGTAGGAGATCTTCAACCCGAACGCGAACGATGTAACCGGGAAGAATGTCAAACAGGGGAATTTTTGGGTAGAGGGGAATAAAGGCGAGGAGAAAGAGGGAAAAAGGGAAGAGTAATCTCTTCATGATAGTTTCTTGTTTTTGTCAGTGTCGATAAAATTTTGTTTTGTGGAAACTTTTTTACCACTTTCTGTTTCTAGTTGTTTTCGGGCATCACCAGCTATTGTTCCTCCTGATTTTGCAGCCTTTTTGTTCTCAATAAATCCTTGCGCATTTTTATTTTGAGTAATTTCTGTTGTCGCCGCTTCCCCGAGCATTGAAAATATGAGTTCTAAATCATTCATGTGATCGCGTAAATTTTCTCGCTTAAGACCTTTATAACTTTTATACTCGCTGGGAGTCATGCCGAAAGTTGCCCGAGAAATTTCTGCAGTTAGGATGGCATACTCCCGATTTTCCCCAACATTTCTTTTTTTCCATTCATTGGTCAGGGTTTCTCTAATTTCAACTCCTCGCATTCGCTTTTCAATCCAACTATCTGAATACCCCTTGGCTTTATAGATTGCACGAGCCCGTTGTGCAGCCAGCTCTGGGTCTTCAATTTCTTGAACTCGCTCATAACCGACTTTAGCCAGCCAGCGCTTGAACGGCTCAGCTTTCGGAGAAGGAATAGACTGAATTATTCTAAAAATCCCTTCTGTATTTGCACAGTTAATCTTTTGCATACCACCCGAAGTTGCAACTGGAAGGGGGGTGGCAATCTGCCTCCACCCTTTAGAAAGTTCTGGGTCTCTACGACGCATGTCCTTGATATAGCCATCGGGTTGAGTTGAGTTAGTTAAAGCTGAAATTACATCAACGATTGCAAACCACCATTGATCCTGGTGTACAGTTTTTCTAACTTGCTTGCCTTCGAATATAGAAATTTTGATATTGGAGGTCATGGACATGGCTATTTTACTATAAATGTAACCTATAAAGATTACATAGATCGTAGCACCCAGACTGCACAAGCTCTAGCGAAAAAGAGTCCTGAATACGTTTGTATGAAGCTATTTTATCAGCCTCATGACCGAGACCGTAGTTGATGACGTATACTTCCCGATTTTCTTCAAGCTTGTGTTTGTATAGGGCGATGAGGTCGGAGTAGTCGTTAGGACCCCAAACCGCTACTTTATGACCGCGAAAATCTTGCTGAGCAGAAAGTGGCAACACCTCGTAGTTGTTGTTGGAGTAATAATCGATCAAAAAAGGACTGATTGCTGTTACTACTACGGGTTTTTCTTGAGCTGGTTGAGCAAAATATGAGTTGAGTTGTAGAACACTTAGATACCACCATGGTGTCTCTGCGTGACGCAAGTTTAGTGAAATTTGTGATTTTACTCTGATTGCAAACGTCGAGGCTACAATGAGTGAAATAATAAGAATTAATGTGTAGAAGAAAGAGAGCTTATTTATTTTTTTGTATAGATCATGAGTATTGGTCAGAAAAAACCCTAAACCAAGCAAACAAGCGCTGATAACAGGCAAGATATATCTTGCGTCAGCGACATAAAAGAATGACATAAAGGAAATTTGCCCTATAAGGAGTAGTAAGATGCTTAATATAAACGATTTTTTGTGATTTCTTAAAAAAGAAATTCCAAAACCCAACATAGCTGCAATTGCCAACCACGCTGGGTATAACGCCTGATGATCCCAAAGAAAGGTGGTATTGCCCCCGAGTAATGTGTTCCAGTAAAAATTGATGTTTCTCAGAAAATAGTAGCTGGAAAAATCCGAATTTGGTTTTCCACTTGCTATATTTTGTATTATAGCGATACTGTTTGTTAGCAATCCAAATGTCCAGGCAAGTGTAAGTATTCCTAGTCCAAGCACTAGAATAAATAGTTTATTTATTTTAACTTTGCGGAGAAATTTGACGGCAATAATGAGAAGAGACATCATTGCTAGTGGTGCTGCCGCATACTTAGTTGCTACAAACGAAAGAGCTATAGCAACTTGTGCAAAAAGTATTTTTTTAGAATATTTCTGTAACAGTAGCCAAAGTGAAAGCAAAAATATTGTCTGCAGCAAGTTTTCTGCCATTGCAAGTGTGGGAAGCCAGTACAGATGATATGAGGTGACATATGCCACTAAACAAAAAAACTGAATATATGTTTGCTTAAACAATTTTGAGACTAGTAGATAAAAAACGCCGAGCCCGAGTAATGCTAATAAGACATTGGTAAAGTAAAACATGCGTGCGTCTCTGTACAAGACAAAGCCAGGCAATAGAACTATCGAATATAGTGGTGGCGTGGCGGATTGTATTCCTGCTCTGCCTTCTCTGCAGAGTCGCCAACCTTGACCAGAGAGCCAGCACTTTGGGGTGGTGACGTAATAAAAAGAGTCTGGAAATGGCTCGAAATTGGCAATTAAATTTCGAGAAGAAAAAGGATTTTTTGCAACTAATAATCCAAATAATAAAATCGCGATTAATGCCAAACCATAATTTTTCAAAAAAGTTTCGAGAAAATTCATTACGTTTGAAGAATAAGTTTGATAAATCTTGTTTTAAAATTTTCTTTACTAAAATATTTGCTTCGTAAAATTGCTGCCGAACTATATCGCTTCAGAAGTTTTGAATCATTAATAAGCATAAGTGAATGCTGTACGAGCTCATCAATTGAATTCCATTTAAAACCAGATTCTGAGGTGACTATTTCTTTTTGTCCTCCAGCATTTATCACTACTGGCACACAACCACTTGCCATTGCCTCAACAGTTGTAATACCAAAGTGTTCAAATAAAATTGGTGACTCCTCTTCGTTTTCTCCGAATCCAGTTGCATGCCAATAAATTTTTGCCTGAGAAAACAATTTTTGTAGCTCATTAAAAGATGCGTCAATATGAAAAAAAATTGGATATCCGATTGCTTGTGATCGAACTAAGTTAAGATAATGTTGATGGTTTTGTCCTTCCGCAACACTACCAACAAAATGTAACTCCCAGTTGTCTTGGATTTTTTGATTAAGTTGTTTAAATGCAGTCACTAGCTCAAACTGTTTTTTTGAATGACCAGTGATAAAGAATCGCCCAACGTGCAAAATAATATTCTTTTTTTGTTTGGCTGGAAAAAATGCAGTGGTATTCACTGGTGGGTAGAGCACTTCCGCGTGAACTTTCCAGTATCTTTTTATCCACTTTTGGCAAAATTGGGATATAGTGATAATTTTATCGTACGAAAGAAGATCAGCTGTTCTTGTGACAGATGGTCCCCCGTGGAGTCGCATTTCCCAAACAGGGAACATTTTCTTAAACGCATTGTAAAGAGCGAACCGAATATGAGGGATAGTTAGAGTTGTTAACGCAATTTTTGCTGAATATTTGTTCTTAGGAAGAATAATTGTAAAAGATTTATTTACGGTGGATTTTAAGCGAAAACCATAAATAATTGTGTTGGTTTCCTGATCAACCTTTCTCATCTCATAATCTATAGTTTTACCAGAAAGCGAAAATGTAATTCTGTCGATTACAGAAAAAGTAAAATTAGGGAAATACAACTCTATTTCAAAGTACTTGATAGAATTTTTGAAAACTATTGATGATTCATGTGATAACCACTTTAGAATTTTTCCGTTAATGTACTGGTCATATGTAAATCCTTCGTATCTTGACGGATAAATAAATAGTCTCCGTAGTATTGGAACAAATAAAGCCCGCTTAACATAGCCAAAAAAACTAAGACTAATTTGTCCAGGAAAAAATACTGATAACACTCCAAGCTTTGAGCGGTTGGAAAAATAATCAAGGTGAGAAGTATTGATAAAGAGATCAAACTTTTCTGAAATGCCAGATATTTCCTGACTTGAATATTCAGGTAAAAATTTGATTGAAATATCTTTGAGCGATACACCTATCTTTTTTGTAACCAGGTGTGTATCAAATTTTTTGTGCGTAAGCAATGTTACATCATAGTCCAACTTATTAAGTGTCTGAGCGTAAGCAAAAACAACTTGCTCACCTCCCCCCAGTGTTGATAACCACCTATCGTAAATTGCCGCCGTCTTATGCTTTACCATAGAGTTTGTGATACAAAAATCATTACAAGTTTTAGTATAAATATTTTACAAGCTCATTAATATTTCGAACCATCATTTTGTTTTGGTAAAATCTAGACCATAACAATCGTTTAAAGTTTTTCCTGAATTCAATAAACGCTTGCTTTCTACCCTTGGCTTTCTCAGATAGCATGAATTGATACTCACTGTAGTAAGCAGTAAATTGAAAGAGCTTTGTCATAGCCAGTGTAAAAAGTAATCTCGACAGAAAAAAAATAAATTCATATGCGAAAATATGTAGAGGAAAATGCGTGAGAAGTAAATATAATCGATTTTTTTCAAGCATTCTGATCATGAATATACTATCTTGTTTGTTGGTGGTAACTCTATGTTTGTGATAAGCAATCGATTTTGGTGCATACAATATATCCCAGTTTGCTCGCCATGTTCTTAAACTCAAATCGATATCTTCGTAATACATGAAGTATGCATCATCGAAGAGTCCCACCTTATCTATTACCTCACGTTTAATCAGGCAACTGGCTCCACAAGCAGCAAGTAGTTTCTTTGGTACATTATAATATTCGCTATCAAAATCATAAAATTCTTTTGTTTCACTTTCATCTCTACGTATAACACTTCCCCGATCTCTTGATAAGCCGTTGGCAAAAATAACATTACCAGCGTTTTGTATTAGCCAATGAAAATTTGCACTTGCCTGACTTTTACTAATCCGGATGTTAAGAGGCTTGACCTGTTTAGGACGGATTACATCTTTCAATAATAATATGTCATTCAAGTACACTTTAATCGGTGTTTCCTTATGAATAGTTTCTGGTATGCCGTGAATAGATATTGAGTAGTTTTCAACATTCTGAGCAAACGGCAATAAGACATTGGCATTGCCATTAGTCCATCTTGAGGAAATTTTTCCTTCATTCTTTCTATAGAATCCATTCATGTACCAAACTAAATTACTTTTTTGTTTTGAGTCACAAACAATATCTTCAATAAGTATGCCAAGGGGTGAAAAACCATCGATGCCTTTTTGTACATCTGGTAGTATCTCTATGCCCGAGGTAATTTTTAATTCAATAAAAGGAATATCAAAATATAACTTAGAGCAAACAATGCCAACACTTTTCTGTCTTGCCGCTAATACGAGTTCTTGCAACCAATTAGTATCTACTCGCACGTCACTGTTAAGTAAAACAATATAATCTCCCTTCGCATGTTTAAATCCAGAATTTGACCCGCCAGCAAATCCTTGATTATCGAGATTTTCTATGACCTGTACACTAGGAAAATAATGGTGAACAAACTTTACTGATTCATCATGAGAGTCATTATCAACCAGAATTACTTCGAAGTTTTTTTTTGGATAAGAACTCTTGAAAACTGCCTTTAAACAGTCTTTGAGCAGATCTTTTCCATTGAAATTGACAATAATAATTGAAACTAGAGGTTTTTCCATTAATTTAACAATTGGACAACGAGATGTTTCTCATCTTCGAATAAAATTTTCAATTGAGAATTAGATTTAAGCCATCCTTTAGTAATCAGAGCAGACTTTTCTGCTAGATCACTTTTATTCAACTTAATAATGTCAACATTTTGTTTTCTCATTGTTTCAAAAAATAGAGCGCGGTCCTCTGCTGTCAAAGCCTGAGATAATTGACTCTCGAAATATTGGTACTCCTCTGGATCATAACCTGCATAGCCATTAACCAATTTACAACTATGTGACAGTGATGACAACAGCTGCGTTGTTTTGTATGACAAGTTGGTAGCGACATTAGCTTCCATGCTCGTTTGATTGAGTGGATACTCCAAAAGAACCTGGGTGCTATTATGACATAATTCGGTAATTTTTTGGTATGCAGTGGGAGAGAAAAATTTAGTTTCATACTTTGTCTTAATTGGAAACACTTCCAAAACAAAAATTGCTAGAACGAGAGTATTAAGCAACAAGTTGGTTTTGAAAGAGAGTTTTGTAGTTAATTTTTGTAAACCTAAGATTGCAAAGTATGTTGCTCCGATATAAAACAGAAAACTCCAACGACTAGTGGCACGAATTGGCTCAAAAACTGGGAAAAACTTAAGAAGTACTGCGTATGGCAGAGGAATTCCGGTGAAATAGCCATTTACCGAAAGTTTAGGTCCCAAAGAAAAAAGAAATCCTAGTGCTAAAATTGTGAGAAAGAAAAGACTTTGCCTTGTTGTTTTGAATGAAATTGAGAATAATGATTTGCTTTTCTTGTAAGAAAATACACCAACTAACATAAGAGTACTTACTAACATACCAAAGCTAGTCGCGGGCTCTCCTACGCGATGATTATTGTATTGATTCCATTTTTTACCGAGAGTAGAGCTGGAAGTAGAAGTTTGATACATTGTGAAAATATAGTCAGTTATTTGCGCAGAGTATGTGACATACTCTCCATAATCACGAAATATTTTGTACGAATCTCTTACTTGCAGGTAACTTCTTACAAAAGGAAAAGCGCAGAGAGAAAAAATAAGAAGCGAAACCAAATAAAACTTCAGATCTTGAAATTTAAATAAATACCAAATAAAGCATATGGTTGCTAGAAAAACAAATAAGTAAACGCTGGCAAGGAATTGTATAACCAAAAAAATACCAATTATTATTGAACGCATGAGAGAATTTTGCTTTTGGAATAATAGTCCTAAAACAAAAAATGTCGGCCAATATGAGATCATCTGGAAATGACTTAGCTGAGAGAAAAAGTATGGACTAAATGTTAGTAATATACTTCCAGTAAAAACTAGATTTTTCTGTTTAAATATCTGATTCCAAAAGAAATAAATTGCGATACCATTCATGAAAAGTGTTAGTAAAAAAGTTAGATTGAATACAAGAATAAAATTAGTTAAAAAATGAGAGAGTGTCCAAGCTATAACGCTTTGAGGTAGAAGGAGGTCGGAAAAAAGTAATGTTCCTTCTAGCGGGAAAAAAGCGTTTGTAGTAAAAAAACCAGAAAATTGTAATGAGCTAAAGTGATTGATATTCTGATAAATGGTCCAAACGTAGTATGGATAATCAAACCAATCAATAAGACCCGTGCCAAGGTGTCGAAGCAGTGATTGAAAAAACAAGGCAGTGCTCGCCAAAATTACTAGAATTAATAGCAAATCAGTTTTAATTTTCATGTCTTACTTATCATCTTGGTTAAAAATACTATACTACACAGATGCATAAATTCCTTATCAAGTATTTTTGTTTTTGTTTCGCATTTTTTGTCTTCTTTTCTTCTGGATACGTTGACTCCCAAGACGGTTTGCAATACTTAGCTGTTTCTAGACGAATGTACTACGATCATACGTTTGAGATGCCGATCGCCAGTTTTGACACTGATGACAACATTCATATGAGTACGATAATTGGCAAAGACGGCAAAATATACAGTATCACTGGTCTTGGGTATTCACTAGCTCTTTTGCCAGCTGTGGTCTTGGAGCATTTGTTATCGATAGTTGCAAAAACTGCGCCGATTGCAGCTTTTCCCCTACAGCATGATTGGCCGGTTCTTTTGTTTGCGAGTATGAGCAATGCATTTTTTGGCGCCTTACTCACTATTGGCATGTATAAATTCCTGAGAGAACTGGAATTTGATCATAAAAAGAGTGTGTATCTCAGCTTTTTATTAATCTTGACTTCTAACTTATTTATATACACCAAACATACATTTGCGCATATGCTTTTTACTAGTTTTTTGCTTTGGACATTTTATTTAATAAAGAAACATAGTTTAACCCGCAAAAAAACTTATTTACTTTTTGCAGGCCTTGCTTATGGAGTTGTTGTCATTTCTTACAACCAAACATTTATTTTTGCTGCACCCGCACTCGTCTTATACTACTTTCTTCTAAACAAAAAGCAACCTGCTTTACAAGAGTTTTTATTATCTGTAAAAAAAGGGTTCTACGTAGTTTTGGGAATTATTCCTTTTTTTCTGGTGTATGTAGTTTTTGATAAGCTTCGTCTAGCAGCAACAGGTTTGGAAACTATTTCAGCATCTGCTGCTGCCCAAATAACACAGTTTCCACCAGCATATGTAATTTTTGAAGGTATTTGGGGGTTGTTGTTGAGCCCTGGAAAAAGCATTTTTCTATTTTCACCAGTTCTACTAATTCTAGTACTCTTCTGGCACCGGCTGGAAAAAAAATGGACTCCGGAAATTATATCGTTTGGTGTTCTTTTTTTGACATACCTCTGGTTTATTAGTACGTTGCTTGGTGGAACAGACTATCTGGTGTGGCACGGAGATTCCAGCTGGGGGCCAAGATACATGGTTGCAACGCTGCCATTTTTGTTACTACTTGTTGCACTTATTTTTAAAGAGATGACAAAGTCTGAGCGTAAGATTGTATTCTATCCCCTTGTTGTACTTGGTATGTGGGTTAATCTAATGGGTAGCTCGCTACCCTATCAAATCCGATTTGCTGGTTTACAAACGGATACTTTTTTCAATGGAAGAAATTTTACTGTTTATGAGTATGGTAATCTAATTCCACGCTACTCCCCTGTTTTTTTACAATCAAAAAAATTTATTAGAAGACTCATTGAATTACCAAACTTGTACTCACATGGGGATTACAATGTTCGCTTAATTGATGGTTTTGAGTACCCGTTTAATACCGGTTGGATGAATTGGCGAGAGGTACTCCCCCGAGCTACGATTTTGTTTGATGTACCAAATGGTACAAATATTGATCAGTTAAGTCTGCAAATAAAAAATTTTCAAATTGACAAATCAAGCTCTTACTCTGCTGAACTCAGATTTGCAATTAATGATGTGGAGATTATGCCAGTTCCACGAGCAGTAATTGCTATTGAAGAAGAGGCAAATCTTATGCTTGATGTATCAGATATTGACTTGGAGAAAACAGATAACCGACTCAATATTTTAGCCAACTTTACTAGTACTTCTTCAGCACAGCTGGAAGAACGTCAAGTGTTGTTTCTCCAACTACTTCGAGTCAATGCTGAACAACAAAACATTGAAACACTTGACTACCCATATGTTTCCCCAATATCAAAAAGGTTGTCAAATATTGACTACTCGTATTGGGGAAAGATACAAAGTAACCCTTGGGCAATTTGGCATATGCACTCTGGAATATATGAGAAAGTGTTTGATTTCTGGTGGTTGCGCCCTTTGCATTATTGGGATTTGCCAAAGAAAATATTTGGCTTACTATTTGTAATTGATGTGTCTACAATTATCTATTTTGGAATTAAGGTATTTAGAAGAACAAAGTAAGTTTTTATGCCAAAGTTGTCAATAGTTTTGATCTCAGACAGTAAGGAACGTGAGTTGAATTATTTGAGACACTTAAAAAAAGTCTTGATTAGTGAACTCAATGCCGATGTAACGATTATTGGTAGCTTGTCTGAAATACAACGTATTTATTATCTATTGAGTAACCTACAACCGCAGGTGGTAATCATGTCGCAAGTTTTTGAGCAGAGTTGTCAGGATTTAGCGCAATATGTTAGAAATTCTTGTTCTCAGTTAGTCATCATTCCTTGTGAGCTAAGAGTGTCGCTTGCATACAAATTGTTGGTTGAAAACAAATCAATTTCTCTTAACGATCATCTTGATTGGATATTTCTTCCTGGAGATAGATTAAAAGTACTTTTTGATAAAACCAATATAGAAAAAAGAAAGATGTTTATCACCGGTTCACCAAAAATAGATATTGGAATACTACAAGCAAAAAACTCTCAACTGAGTAAAAAAAAGTTTTGCTCAATCAATAAAATTCGCGCTCGCAACAAGAACGTTTTTTTCTTTACCTCTTTTATACAAACCAGTCTTGATTTTCTTAGACAAGATAAACTATATAGCAATCAGATGCAGTACAACATTGAGTTTAATAAAGAAGTGGCAGTAGTAAGTTCAATTTATGAAAGCGAAATACTATATTTTGCCAATCATCACCCAGAGTTGAACATTGTCATTAAGCCTCACCCGCTTGAGAAAACAAATTACCGCAAGTTGAAACAACAAGCAAAGAATAATAATGTGTATATTATTTGGGGTGCAATTGAAAATTTCTACCAAAGCATTGATTTGGCTGTTCATTGGCTTTCTACCGTAGCTCTCGAGTGCTGGATCAATGGGATTCCAGTCATCGAATTTTTTCCTGGTAAGTATGATGAGTTGTTGCCAGATTTTAAAGCCGGACATCCAGTAGTACGATCTGCGGCTGAACTTGAAAAAGCAATAAAAAAGTATCTTCAGCAGAAGTTAGAATCAAAGTATCTGGAAGTACAAAAAAAATATTTGAAGGATGTTTTTTTCAAAACTGATGGAAAATCTGCATACCGCATCGCCAAACTACTAAAACAGAAACTGCCTACCAAAATTACTCCTCATTTTTCTAGAAGAACTTCGGTGACATTTACTCTCTTTGTGTGGCTTGAAAAAGCATTTGGACAGGTTATTCCTCGTCGCATACTTTCATATATAGATCGCTCATATCAGGTTGAGTATGCCATCAACAACTTAGTTTTTGAGTGATAAGTCGGCGACTAATGACCAGCTCAAGGGCGTGCCTTTTTCTATGTCTTGTGCGGAATGACGGTTTAGAATTTGACTGATTTCAATGGGAGGTAAACCCGCAGCAGGCCTGATTGAGCGCACATTTTCATCTGTGAATAGCTCACCTTTTTTAATCGTGTTGACCACAAATAATGATCTGCCCAATCTGCGACTTTTCATTTGTTTTGCTGTTAGGTCATAAGTAGGTGACCCAAGAAATTTTTCTGTATCCCTAATATTCTTGACCAAGATAGAGAACGCGCTGCCGTCTAGAGAGAATTGTTTATCAAAACTCTTCATTGTTGTATCAAGAATAAAGTGTTTTTCAATAACACACGCTCCTAAGGCAACAGCTGCCACTGGTACAGTCAGGCCTGTCGTGTGATCTGACAAACCAGTTTTTACGCCAAACTCCTTAGCCATTTTAGGTAAAACTGCTAGATTTACATCTTCGAGTGGCGTTGGATATTCGGAAGTACATTTCAATACTACAACCTCTCTATTACCAGCTTTGTAGCAAGTTTCAATCGCAGCAGCTATGTCCTTTTTTTCTGCAATTCCTGTTGAGATCAAAATTGGTTTTTTTGTCTGAGCCATCTGTTTAATTAAAGGCAGATCATGAATTTCAAATGAAGCAACTTTGTGAGCTGGGACATGCATTTTTTCCAAAAAAACAACTGCTGTTGGATCGAAGGCAGATGCAAAAAAGAATAATCCGAGCTTGTGAGCAATTTTCTGTAGCTTGGGAAGCCACTCCCAAGGTGTGTACGCATCTTTATATAAATCATAAAGCGTCATTCCATCCCAAATAGTGTCACTTTTGATTTGAAAGTGCTCATTATCAGCCTTGATTGTGATGGTGTCTGGAGTAAAAAGCTGCATTTTGACTGCATCTGCACCAGATTTTGCTATCGCCTCAATACTTTTGACTGCTAGATCATAGTTTTGAAGATGATTACATGATATCTCGGCAATAATAACAACTCGTTGATTGAGTGCAGCAATGAACGCATTGTGATCAACTTTGATATTTTTATTTTGATAATTCATACATAAATCCTAACACTAAGACATTTTTTTGCGAAGTCATACCAGTCATTATAAAATTATTTTTACTAAAAAACTTTTGCGATGGCTTATTTTCAATTTTTACAAATGCTTTAACAGATTTTGCTTCCGGCCAATATAGAGTGAGTTTTTGTAAGCCGCTACTCAGTAGTCGTGAGCCAAATCCCATTTGACGATAGTTTTTGTCAAGACTAATGCTCAGAACTGGAGAAGCATCACTTGCATCACTGCGATCAAAACGAATTTGACCAACAAGTTGAGAGTTATATTTTGCTACCAAAAAAAAACAATTTTTATCTACTAGTTTGTTTGCAAGCCATTTATTGTGATCCAGTGGAAGAATTTTTTGTGAAGTGAGAGAAGCACTTCTTATACTTGGCTGATTTGCTAGCCTGAATAATTCTAGGTTGTCTGCGTTGCAAACAGGTCCAACTGTTAGTTTAAAATTAGTGCCGATCTCATGTGAAAACTTTTGCAGCAACTTAGTTGCAAGCTTTATGGCACCCTGATTTGTGATGTATTTCTGTGCAGTTTGAGAGGATAGTAACCGCGATTCTCGAGTTGTAAATTTTGAAATCAATGTAGTAATATTTTTAATTTCTTTCAAAGAAGACCGTACGTCTAAAAGTTGACAAAAACCTACTTGTTTCCAAGCTAAAGCTTGAGTAGCCTGATTATCAGCAACAACTATTGCGATGCAGGGTAAAGCAAGACAAGCCACCTCCAGTAGAGTTTGACCGGCTGAAACAATCGCTAGATCACACTTTTGGAAAAGCGAGATCATTTCCCCTGTGCTAGCAGAAGTGATTATTTTAGTGTAGTCATCAGCCATTTCTTTGATCTTGGAGCTATCGACAAAATCTGGTCCAATCACTACATACTTGAGTATTTTTGGGTACTGAGTTGCTATGGTTTGTATGAGAAGCCCAGTTACTTCCAATGGATCCTTCCCACCCAAACTAAGAACTATGGAATTGATCTTTGGTTTGATAGAAATAGGTTTCGTATACCAAAATTGCTTTTTGAGTGGATGGTATCTAGGTCCCAAGACGAGGTTCGACTGTAGCGAGTGGTAATGGGAGCGTTTTGTACCAAGTGAAGTATTAACTATCGTGCCACTTGGGTAATTAAGTCGTTGATAGTCGTCAATAAACACCGCCGAGCATCTTGCTACAATAGCTTGATATATTTCTAGTTTAGCCAAGTATGAGTCGATAATTATAAGGTCACTTTGTTTGAGTATGCTTTGGAGTACTAACTCGTCACTACGCCAATCTAATTGTTCTGTAGGGAATTCAAATACAGTTGGTGATTTACTATCTACTTGCACTACCAGTTTTGGTTTGGAGCCAATTGCAACGAATGCTTGTGCTATGGCTGTACAGCGACTCAAATGTCCCCAGCCATTTCTACCAGCTTCCGTAAGAATAGTGATATTACTCATGATTCTGCTTTCTCAAAGCGTAAACCATCTTGGCAATTTCTAAGTCATCCTTATCATCAATATCCACGGCTGATTGCCAAGATAATGGGAAAAAATTATAATCTGGTCCGTAAAAAGTACCTGATTTTTCTAATGCCTGTATCTTAGCCAGCCAAACAGCGCCAGTTGGCGCATATAAATCAGGTTGATCTTGTGATCGATTGTGTAGCTGCTCGTCAAAAAGTGGCTGCCACTTTTGATTTATTTGTTGGTGAGCCCACCATGGATTCATCCAACCAAACTTGAAACAACTAATTTGGAATTCGGCACCAGATTCTTCAAAATAGTTGAGTGCATTCTTAATGTCAGTACATGTGCGAAGAGGACAGTTTGGCATTAGCTGACAAACAACAGAGTATGTTTGTTTATGCTTTTGTTTGATTCTCTCAAGAGCATCTAGGGTAACGACACTTATAGGCGAATTGTCGTCAGCATACTTTGTACGTAAAAAGGGCACGATAGCACCATATTTGACTGCAATGTCTGCAATTTCTTGACTATCTGTGCTAACAACAACTTGAGAAAATAGTTTGGAATCTAGTGCTGCCTTGATTGTATGAGCGATCAGCGGTTGTCCAAAGAAATCAACAATATTTTTGTTTGCTATACGTTTTGAATTACCACGAGCTGGAATAATCGCAATAGTATTTTTTACCATAAACTCCAACCACCATCGGCAATTAAATTGTGACCTGTAATCGCAGAAGCAGATTCAGACTGTAAAAAAGCAACAGGACCAATAACTTCATCCGGTTCTAACATTCTCCCTTGAGGTGAAAATGAACGGTATTTCTTTATAAATGTCTCATCTGTTTTTCCTATAACTCCTCCAAATGAGACTGCGTTCACCCTGATGTTCTTATTTGCAAACTGGACAGCTAGTTCTTTGGTTAGATGGATTAAAGCCGCCTTTGCCGTGCCATAATGAGGGACTAGATGAGCATCTGGTTTACTATATAAATTTGGATTCTGGGCTACAACGCCATACATAGAAGAAATATTAATAATGCTATTTAAGCGGGAATCCTCTTGAAAAGCGAGAGCCATGCTGAGTTCATATGGAATGATCGTGCCAAGTAGAAGTTCTTTTTGCCAACTATGTCGAGTAACTGGAGTGTTTTCCTCTCGCTGCAAATATTTGACATTCCGTGCATTATTAACAAGCGCTGTTGGCAACAGTTTGAGTGACTTCAGTTTGGAAAGAATGTGTCTGACTGCCGTCTTCTCTTCAAGGTCGACTAGTATTGGAACGAGTAGTTGGTTTTTTGTTGAAAAATATTTTTGAAATTCTGCAATTTTCTCCTTTGAACGAGATGTATAGACAACTGTTTGTCCTTTGTACAAAAAGTACTCTGTGAATTGAGTGCCCAGAGTCCCAGTAGCTCCGGTAATAAATACTACGCCTTGTTCATCATGTTTCATGACTGTACTCCTCTTTCAATTATCTCCACTGCTTTCAATATTCGTTTTGTGCTTGGAGGTTGTACCTTTTTTTGTATTATATCTATAAATGTTTGTAAGGAGTTTTTAAATGCAGAGTATGTATCTGTAAACTCAAGCCGCTTGGTGCCTGTTTCACCGCGAATGTCAATTGTAATTGGAACACTTTTCTTTCCCGTGACAGTAAATACAGTGGTGAGGCTGTTAGGCCAAGTTATAGCAGTAGTTTGACCACCTGCTATCATTTTTGTTTTTGCCCCAATAATTTCGTCTTGCCACTTGATCATATTAAGCACGGGGTCAATAATGTGAATACTATATTTTAGCCAATCTTTACTGATATTCGCTTCAATACGATTAATTGTACCCACTTTACTTTTAATGGCTGGTGTAATCTGAAACTCTTTGGCAAAAGAAAGAGCAGATCCGGTAAATACTTGTCCTGAGTATTGCTGCATGTTGAGTATTTTTTTGGCAGTTTTAAGATCAAATGCTAGAGGTTTATCGATATAAATAGGTAAGCCAGCGCGTAAAAAATCTTTGCTCATTTGCCAATGATTTTCTGCGTCGTCTCGTGCTAGTAAAATAGCATCAACTGCACCAATAAATTGATGGGGATCAGCAACAATAATGGGAATTTTTGCAGCCTGAGAAACATTTTTTGATATATCTTGATCTTGCGTCCAAATGTGAGTGACTCTAGCACCAATGATCTGATCCTGAGGGAAAGTCTGTTGTGCAAGGTACTGAGAAATAACTGGAAACGGACACGATCGCATGCTTTCGATATCGTAGCCGTTAAAAATAGCCGACCAAGAATACGGATGCCCGTTTCCTGGGCTGAGCCCTAATATACCAAGCGAAAGCGGTTTGGATGTTTTTGCTGTCATTTTGGCCAATAGAGTGGAACGATCATTTTCAGGTTTTCGATCTGATAGGAATCGAGTTGGGGAGTAAGCTCATTGATCCGGTTCAAAAAGTTCGAAGCTTCTAGATTATGTTGTAATTGTGTTACTGTGTGAACTCCTAATACTAGCTTATCGATTTGTAGTTTCCCAAGAACAAATAGCAAACACAAAATATTAATAGGTAAAGAGAGTTTATTTGCCAATCTTTGTAAGGAAATAATTTGATTTTTGATCGGTTCAAAATACTTTGGCAATGTGTAAGGATTTCTGAAGAATAGACCTTGTAAAAATACTGATCGTGCGTGAATTTCGACCTTTTTTTCTTTAAGTTCGTCAAGATATGGCTCAAAACGCCTATCAAAAATATTGTATGGTAACTGGACCAATTCGAAAGGAATTTTGTTTTTGAGTACGTACTCCAAATCCTTTAGAAAGTAAAAGGAAAAACCAATTTTCTTAACTTTGTGTTCAGACTGAATATCTTGTAAGACTGTATAGATCTTTGGGTTATTTTTAAATTGTTCAAAATCATGAATTAAGTAACCATAGAGATAATTATTGTTGAGCTTTTTTAAGCTAGCAACAATGACCTGACGAGCTTGGTCTGGCGATGAAGCCGTTAGTTTTGAAACAATTTTGAATTCATGTTTGAATCTTGATAAAACTTTCCCGAGTACCTGTTCACTCTCACCATAGGCGGCTGCGGTATCTATAGTGCCAATACCAGCTCGTTGTGCGTAAGTAACTATACGATCTACCTCTTCGAGAGAAACCTGAGGATATGGACTCTGAATTCCGTAGTCAAGTCCAAACTGGACTGTGCCGAGAGCTACTCTATCACTCAAGCTCATGAAAAACTTTCTTGATAACTTCAACAACGTGCTGCAAGTCACTATCCTTCATACTGGGATACAGTGGCAAGCTAATTTCACGACTATAAAAATCCTCAGATTTTGGGCATAGTCCGGATACATATCCCAACTTTCGATAGTACGGGTGAAGGTACACTGGCAAGTAATGCACTTGTACCCACAGTCCCTTTGCCCTTAATTTTGAAAAAACTTGTTTGCGCTTGCTCTTTATGTGGTTTTTCAGTCTGATGGGATACAGATGATACGCGTGTTTGGTGCGATCTATGGCAGGTGGATACTCAAAGAAAAGATTATTTGCAAAAGCATGGTCATATAAGCTGGCTAAATATCGCCGACGCTCGACAAATGCAGCAACTTTTTTTAACTGAGATAAACCCAAAGCTGCTTGGAAATCTGTGAGGCGATAATTATAACCAAGTAATTGCATCTCATGATACCAATCCCCTTCATCTTTTTTTTCTAATTTATTTCTATCTTTGGTAATGCCATGAGACCTAAACATAAGCATAATTTCATAAAGCTTTTTATTATTGGTGGTAACAGCGCCTCCTTCACCGGTAGTAATGTGTTTCACTGGGTGGAAACTATGAACAACTGCATCACTGAATTCGCAAGAGCCAATTTTTTTATCGTTAAATTCAGCTCCCAATGCATGGCAGGCATCTTCAATAAGCCAGATTTTTTGTTTTTGATGAATTACAATTTTTCGTAACGCGGCTAAGTCAACAGGTTGACCAGCAAAATGAACAGCGGTAATAATCTTTGTTTTACTACCAATCAGCGGTTCAATCTTATCAAGATCAAGATTTCCTGTTTTTGGAACTATGTCGACAAATTTGACCTCTGCTCCTAGGTATAACGCGGCATTGCTGGTAGCAGCAAAGGTTAGAGAGGATGTTATACATTGGTCGCCGCTTGTTAGGCCACAAGCTGTGTAAATGGCATGAAGAGCAGCCGTACCAGAACTAAAAACAACGCAGTACTTTGCTTCAACGTAGTTAGAAAAAGCAGCTTCAAACTCTGTAACGACAGGTCCTTGAGTAAGGTAATCACTTTTAAGAATTTTGACTACTGCCGTAATATCATCCTGATCAACTCGTTGACGACTGTAGGGAATAATTTTCATATCCTCATGTATCTAGGTCAAGATCGGTAAGTAGTGATCTCATTCGTTCAATTGACAATACGTCTTTATTATTGGCACTAGTGTATGAGAAATCACTCGGAACTCTTTCTTTCTGAGCATATTGAGGGTGGTTTGCATTCCAATTTCTAAGATCCATTGGTTCAAGCATATACCTATCCCCTAAATCGTATGTTTGCAATGCTTCATCAACACTAATCATTGACTCGTGCATTTTTTCTCCAGGACGCAAACCAACAATCTCAATTTTCGCATCCGGCGCAATGGATTTAGCCAAATCAATCATCCTCATACTGGGAATCTTGGGAATAAAGAGTTCTCCCCCCTGCATTGTTGCCAAAGAAGTAGAGACAAACTGAACCGCCTGAGACAGAGTCAACCAAAAACGCGTCATTTTACCATCAGTAATAGTCAGAGTGCCTGAGCTTTTTTGTTTCTGAAAAAGCGGAATCACGCTACCACGACTCCCAATTACATTGCCATATCGAACCACGGAGAATTGACAACCACGGTCACCTCGGTAGTTGTTCGCTTGGACAAATAGTTTATCAGAACAAAGCTTTGTTGCTCCGTACAAGTTGATAGGTTGTGAGGCTTTATCAGTACTGAGAGCAATTACCTTTTGTGCATTGTTATCGAGAGCAGCGTCAATAACATTTATTGCCCCATAGATATTAGTTTTTATTGCTTCGATCGGATCTTGTTCACAGACTGGGACATGCTTGAGAGCAGCGGTGTGAACAATGATGTCTGCCTTATGACAAGCTCGACTGAGTCTATCCTTGTCTCTTACATCACCAATGAAGAACCTCAGGAGTGGAAAATTGGAATGGCTGGCAAGTTCATTTTTTAGTTGCCACTGCTTGAGTTCATCGCGACTAAAAATCCTAATTGATTCGGGACAAAAGTTATCAAGAAGATATTTGACGAATGTTTTACCAAATGATCCAGTGCCGCCGGTGACAAGAATTGTTTTGCCATTGAGAGTATTATTTAGTGCAGTTTTGGTCATAAAAATTATTAAGAGCAATTGCTAAGTTTTTTAATTGTTGCTCATAGGGCACGTCAGAACTAATTGCTTGCTGATGATAAAAAGATGCCTCAACTAGCTGGTCTTGAATGTAAACTAAAAACCTCAGTACGTCTAGTTCTACATCGGCACTTGTACTATTTTTTATTGCTTTAACAGCATTTTGGCATTCATCTACCGAACTAACTTGATAACTACTACTGCAAGCTCCATACCAGGAATTTGCAAAAACCATGGTTGGCTTATGTTGCTGTAAGCTCTCCCATCCCACAGTACCTTGGATAGAAGCAGTAAACTGAGATTTTTTAATCAGTTCCTGGCTATTCTGCTTAATAGGAACGAGCCTCACTTGGGGAATTTTGAGTAATCTTGAGTAGTATTTTGAGTCACGAAAATGTTTTGTTCGAACATCGTTGAGAGAAAACTCTCGAGGATGTTCCTTGACGTATATGATCCAGTCTTTTGGTAGCGAGTTTGAAAGAATATTAAGGGCTAAAAATTGGTCTTCAAAAACCCCACCCTCAGGCATTGTTGTGCGTTCTGGCTGATAATGGAGAGCAAAAAAAACAAATTTTCGACTATCATCAACTTCAGTCGTTAGTCTCTCGTAGTCTGTAATAAGAGATTTTCTCTTGAGATAAAAGGAGGCTGTCAGTAGTAGTTCTTGCCAATTTTGCAGTGGTCGGTTGAAGACAAAAATTGAATTTCTTGATCTTCTAAAAAGATGTCTGAATGTTTGTATAGGTTGAGAGTGTAAGGTAGAAACCACTCTTTTCAAGGAACGTAATACCACGTTGTTTTGGTTGTTTGTCAAAACTTTAGCGTTGATATTTTGTCCTGTTCTCTGCCAAGACCCTTCCCCATACGCTTGTGCATATAGTCTGGGATTTATGAGTGAAATAAGTTCTGTTTTTGAGCGGTTGTTCTTAAAATTTGCAGGTATCTGCCGACACTGTCGGTAATCTTCGATAAGCAAACAGTTTGTTCCAATTGAAGTTGGTGAAACAATGATTGTCTTAATTTGATACTGACAAGCAATAAAGAAAATTATATTGTCAAAACCTGTGTGTGGAGTCTGAGCAAAAATGATGAGTTTGATGCCATTTTCTTTAAAAAAGTTTAGCCAAAATAATAATAATTGGTAGTACAGCTCCAACCTTTGGTGAACAGAAATTGCAGTAAAAGCTAGTCTATCACTGATTTTTAGGAATTGAGATTCTAGCTCAAAAAACTGTTTTATATCATCAGATGATAGTGCCTTTTTTGAAATAGTATTCTGAGTGCTCAATTGTCTAATTCTGTCAGCATAATAAAAATCATAGATATTAAAAATTTTAATCTTTGGAGGCAGGTTTTTATTATCGAAGTAATTTACTCGATCAGAAACGATGGCGCTGATGGGCAACTTGAGCTTGAGCAGTTCTAGTGCAATCTGCTTCTGATACAGGTCGGTATGATCTACGAGAAGTACACTCATATCTGTAGAATTTTCTCTGCAAGCTGAAAGTCTAGTTTACGATCAATATCAATTGATCTTTCAGCAGGCATAATAAACACTCTTTGTTTCAACGATTCACTAAGTTGAATCGGCGTTGTGAGATTTTGATTTGCCATAAGTGAATCCCGTCGAATGGCATAAATACTATCATTCAACTCATACACTGGAGGAGCGTCTTGTCTACAACTTGGTTGGGGTCTCACTGTTTTTGAGAGCTTTGCCAAACCTGCAGTATTTACTTCGACCATATTGTAATAAGGATTACGAGCCGCTTCTGTAACTGTGTAGACAACATCAGTGTCAGGATTTTCAACTAACTTTTTTACCGTACCCTCAAGATCTTGTTGGTTGCGAAGTGGCGAGCCATTTCCCAAGTCAATTATTATATCAAAGTATTGCTGGTAATATTTTTCAGCTTCTCGAACTGCATGAATGACTGCAGCAATACGTCCGATTGTGTCGTTGGCCAATTCACTTGGGCGAATAAAGGGCACGTCAGCACCATACTCAATTGCAATCCTCTTAATTTCTTCATCATCGGTCGATACAATTACCCGATCAGCAAATCCAGATTTTAAACCAGTCTCGATACTGTGAACAAGTAATGGCTTGCCTGCCAAAAGACGGATATTTTTATTGGGTATTCCTTTTGAACCACCTCTGGCGCAAATGACAATGAGTACCGATAGGGTTTTATACATAGTAGCGTGTATCTTTTAATTTCTCACTGTTTGTCGTAGAGTCAAGTATACAGTGGGTAGCAGAATCAACAAAGAAATAAAATAATGACAAGAACCTCCACCTCTTCTCTTGAGAAAAAAGTTATTATCCTCACTGGTGGCTTAGGTTTGCTCGGAAAGGTTTTTGCTTCCAATCTCTTAAAGATGGGCGCTCACGTTTGCATTCTAGATTTAATTGAGTCAAAAATTGCACACGAACTAATCAAGTCAGAAATTCTTAATTCTACGACTAAGCGCTCTATAGTTTATTTTAAAGCAGATATCACACACAAAAAGGAGTTGGAGAGAGTCGCAAATAAAATCATAGATAAATTTGGTCATATTGATGTGCTGATTAATAATGCAGCTCTTGATCCCAAAGTACTCAATAACATCAGCCAGAAGAATTATTCATTTGAGGAAATGCCGCTCGCAAATTGGAATAATGAAATCACAGTCAATCTGACGGGCACAATGCTTTGTTGTCAAGTATTTGGTTCTCTCATGAAAGCAAATAGTTCTATTATCAATATAGCCTCCATATATGGAGTAGTTGCACCGGATCAAAGTATTTATCCAGCTGGTTTCACAAAGCCAGCTACATATGGAGTGACAAAGGCAGGGGTAATCCAGCTAACTCGCTATCTTGCGGCCTATTGGGGTCAAAAGCAGATTAGAGTCAATTGCTTGGTTTGTGGAGGGGTAGAAAATAACCAAAGTATTGATTTTATCAAAAAGTATTCTGCCAAAACTCCGCTTGGCAGGATGGCTCGAGCTAGCGATTTTATTGGTATTCTTTTATATTTGGCCTCTGATCAATCAGGTTACACGACTGGTAGTGTTTTGACAATTGATGGTGGTTGGACTGCTATATAGAAATCTTTAGATGGCAAAAAATTCAATTAAAGATTTATTGATCAAGCTTGGTTTGTCAAGTAAAGACTCATTTAAGCCTTTTTATCCTACAACGAGAGATAATGATTGTGTAGCCGTGGAAAAGTGTCAGTTGAGTGGTGCAGTGGTACTTTCTACGACGAACCACATTACTGATGAATACTATAAGCATCAGCAGCAATTTTTGTACTGGGGAAGTGCTGATCGTGCAGATGCAATTAAGAAGACGCACCAAGATGATTCAAGGAGAGCAAAAGATTTTTTAGACATTATTCAAAACAAAAAATATCTCGATGTGGGTACGGGTAATGGAGGCATCCTTGATCTTTTAGGTGACGAGGCTGCTTTGGCAGAAGCGGTAGAGCCACAAGATGTAGTTCGCAAGACTTTACATGAGCTTGGGTATACAGTTTATCCCAGGTTGCAAGCAGTTCCAACTGACACCTATGATGTTTTGTCAATGTTTCATGTACTCGAACATATACTTGAACCAATATTGTTACTCAAAGAAGCTTATTCAGCTCTAAAGAAGCACGGGACAATTATTGTGGAAGTCCCACATGCATGTGACGCACTTATAGATTTGTATAAACTCGATGAATTTAAAAAATTTACTTTTTGGAGCGAGCATTTATTACTTCACACCGAAACTACCCTGACGACTTTTTTAGAAGCAGCTGGTTTCTCAAATATTGAAATTATTTATCAGCAACGGTATCCGTTATCAAATCATTTATATTGGTTGCGTCATAAAAAACCAGGAGGACAAGATATTTGGAACTGTATCAACACTCCTCAGTTGAACGATGCCTACCAGCAACGCTTAAAAGAATTACAGTTGACTGATACAATCATTGCTCTGGCTCAGAAATAACTTGCTATGAAGACAATGCAAATCGGTAATACCAAAATTGACCAAAAGAGTTCAAGTTACATCATTGCTGAAATTGGCCTTAATCATCAGGGAGACATCAAAATTGCAAAAGAGTTAGTCGATAAAGCTGTAATCGCCAAGGCCAATTGTGCTAAATTTCAAAAACGATCGCTTAGTAAAGTATACAAGCAAGATGTGCTAGACGACATCGAAAATGAAGAACAAGGGAGTCAGTATTTGCTCAAGAATATTATAAAGTCTGAATTAACAAACCAAGAATTACTAGAACTGGCACAGTATTGTGAGCAACAAAAAATTGACTTCATGTGCACTCCTTGGGATTCGGAAAGTTTAGCTTTTTTATCAACACTCAATCCCCCAGCATATAAGGTTGGTTCGCCAGATATGACAAACCTTCCCCTATTAAAAGAGGTGGCATTGCTTGATAAGCCGATGCTGATTTCAACCGGTATGTCGTTTGTGTCTGAGATTGAGCAAGTGGCGAGATTTCTCAACGATCTCAATGCTGACTATATTTTCCTGCACTGTAATAGCACCTACCCAGCTCCATATTCAGATATAAACCTAAAATTTTTGAGCAAGTTAGCCACAATGGGCAGCGGATTGGTCGGTTACTCAGGACACGATACCGGCATTAGCATTTCAATTGCTGCTGTAGCACTGGGAGCTTGCATCATAGAAAAGCACCTGACGCTTGATCGATATATGGAAGGACCAGATCATAGAGCAAGTCTTGAACCTGATGAGTTTGCAGAGATGGTCAAACAAATTAGAATCGTCGAACAATCACTGGGAGAAGCCACAAGATTTATGTCTCGTGGAGAGTATTTGAACCGTCAAACTTTATCAAAGAGCCTTGTGGCCGCACACAATCTCAAGCAAGGACAAACTCTGCATGAAACAGACATTACGGTCAAAAGTCCAGGTAAAGGCACAACTCCACTTAAGATGTCCCACTTTGTCGGTCACAAGCTTATCCAACGAGACGTAGACAAAGACGACTATTTGTTAGAATCTGACGTTGCCATTAGACCACAGGGTTATGAGTTGTCAAATTTAAAAACCAATCACAAATGGGGAGTTGTTGCACGCATGAGTGATATTGATGAGTTATTAGGTTGCAACTCAGACTTTATCGAAATTCACCTCAGTGACTCTGATATTAATAAGCCTTTACAACAAAGAAGAACAATTGATCGAGAGTTAGTAGTTCATGGTCCTGAATACAATGAAGACTTATTGCTTGATCTTTCACATCCTGATGAAAAGATTCGCAGTGCATCTGTTGCATTTTTTAATCAAGCTTTTGGCCATGCTCGCGAGCTAAAAAAGTTTTTTAAGCAGTCAGAAAAATTAACTAAGTTTGTAATTCACCCCGGTGGATATTTTATGGATAAGGCCCGACTTGATATGGTTCAAGTATTGAATCAACAACTCCTCAAATCTCTTCAAGAAATAGATGCAGAAGGTTTTGAACCATTGGTGGAGAACATGCCATGCTGCCCTTGGTTTTTCGGTGGGCAGTGGTTTAGCAGTAACTTTATGGCTGCAGACGAAATAGTAAGATTTTCTCAGAAAACTGGGTTTGGGATTGTTTTTGATGTGTCTCACGCGGCATTATATTGCAATTTTTATCAGCAAGATTTAGTTGCGTTTACCAAAACAATTTTACCAGTTGTTAAATATATTCATATTTCTGATAGTAGTGGCACCAATGATGAAGGACTGCAAATTGGGGACGGTTCCATTGATTTTTCTGCTATTCTCGATATATTAGTCGAAACTGATCTGTGGTTCCTGCCAGAAGTCTGGCAGGGGCATAAATTTCACGGCGAGGGCTTTGTGAAGGCTGTAGACAGATTAAAAACAATAAACTCTGATTTCTAGATCCTCTTAAATCTAATAAAATTAGATACTTTATTAACCTGATTTTGCAGTAGTTTAAGTTGATGTGGTTCAAATGCCTCTTGAGTAAGAGCAAATACAACAGTAATTAATGTATAGGCAATACCAAATACAATATACACAGGCCAAGTATTTACAGTAATATCTAAGGTTTTGACCAAGATAAAAATAGTTATCAAAAAAGTAACGTATTTTATATAAAACTTCCAGGGTAAAGCAAACTCAATACGACTTTTAATTAATTTTGCCATCAGAACCACCGTTAGTATAAAAACAAGTGATTCTGCTAAAACTAAACCAGTGACTTCGAAAAAATAGATTAAGATAGCTCCTATTACTAAATTGGCAACTGCAATGACCGCCAACATCTTCATTCTCTCTGCAATCAGACCCATGCCATCTAATATCTTAGTGAGATAACCAGCTACGTTGCTAAAAATGTAGCCTATAGACATCACAACAAGTGGTGTTGCGCCAGCTGAAATCCATTGATTGCTGAAGAAAATGCCAATAGTATATTTGGGGAAGAGCAGTATGAAGAAATTAAAGTAGAGTGTTAGAAACGGTAGGATTCTAAAAATATTCTCAATTAATGTTCGCAATTTTTCCCTTTCATTTTCCATGAACTGAGGAATGAGAGGAAAGAAAATATTTTGTAGTGGACTCAGAAACATTGAAGGAATTGTAATTATAGGCAAAATCACACTGTATACTCCAACATTAGTTACATTAGTAAACAATGTTAAAAAAATCAATCCAGTTTGGTTGATTGCAAAATAGATAACTTGGTTTGATAGGTAAGGAAAGGTGAACTTACTTAATTTTTTGAAAATTTTCCAATCTCGATGCCATCGAACTAGCAAGGTTTTGTGAAATGACAACACAAAAAAAAGGTAGTGAAATACTACGAATAGTGATCCCCCCACCCAAATTAGGGCGTAGGTAACAATGTTGGTTATACCCATTAGAAAAGCAATTGCGCTCAATATAAACGTAGTTGCCAGCTGAATAATTTGTGCTGAAGAGTAATATGTTTCTTTCTCCAAGCCAATGAATAAATTTTTAAAAGTGGTTGTGATACTGCTACTGAGTATAAAAAGACAAAAAATGCTAATGAGTATTTGTGAACCCGCAACTTTGAAGTAATTGTTGGCTAACCACTCTGCATTAACTAGTAGTAAGATAGCTACGACAACCGAGATAAGAAAAGTGGCTACCAAAGCATGAGAAAAGAGTTGTCCAATCTGGTTTAAATCCTTCCGTTTGTTTAGGGGTGGAACAAAGTAGCTTAAACTAAAATTAAATCCTAGGTCTTGATAGGGTTTAAAAATTGAAATGAAGGCAATTATGGCGTATAACAAGCCGAACATTTCTGGTGACAAAATACGGGAATGTATCATTTTGATACCGTAACCGAAGGGCACAGCGAGTAATGTAAAGATTGTTACGACAGTACTTTTTTTGAGTAAGACTGTGGTAATTGAAGACTTATCTTTAGGCATTGTTATATTGTACACTGTGAAAGTATCGCAATGTCTAATGTTTAATTATGCCAACATTTACATTTAAAAAAAATGTGGTGGGTGACACTTTTGGCACTCGACAACATTTATTGGTTATGTTTCCAATGTCCAAAATGAAATTGCACCTTTATTTTTTTATTGCTTGGTGTCAGCTGTATTGGATAGGTTAGAGAGTTTGACCTGTTTTCCATAGTGAGTAGCAATCACCGCATTATCACTGATTAGACACGGCACTTGATCGATAATCGGATAGGCTAATAAACTTTCATCAGAAAAATATGAGCCCTTGAGCAATCTGAGGGGAGTTTTTGTGATCGGGCAGACAAGTGGATTGAGCACTTGCTTGTGTTTTTGTGAGTTTTTTTTGATTACCATCAAACCTGTTGGATTTAAAGGATTTCCTGTGACACCAAATAATCGATGTTCAACTACTTTTAGATTAAGTTCAATGGCCGTCTTATAGAGATTTTTTACATAACCGTGATCCTCCATGCGTTTCTGAGCTGATTTATTGGCCAATTCGTAAGCTGGCTCGAGAAGTATTAGGTATTTGTTGGTGATTCTCATCAATTCCAAAAGCGCTTCCTTCTCTCGACCCCCACTAGGCTCAATTGAGTGCGAAGTATACACAATATCAATTGAGCTATCAGCCAGCGGAGCATTGAAAAAATCTCCGGTAAATACTACCGCATGCTCAAGATGTTTCATTTGTAAATACTCAATAGCGTATTTTATCCTAGACCAGGAAATATCAAATCCAAAAATTTGTTGAGGTGTTTGAGGAAGTTTCTCAATGACATTTGCGAGAGTAGTAGCTTCGCCAACACCAACCTCGAGAATCGACCGATATCTTACTCCCAATCTGGTGATAACACGAGCAATTGCTGATGTATATAATTGATTGTATTCAGGATCTTTTTCTACTTGATGCACATAGTTGCCGCTCTGAAAATCATAGCTAATTAGAATCATTTCCAACGTATTTAGATCATGTGAATTCTGTTTCAGATGCTGGATGATGTTGCCTCCCTTTTCATAAACTTCCCTGATTGCTTGCAATGATTTCTTGTTCATTCTCGAAAATCTTTTATTTCTGTTAGTTGTGAACTATGATAGCGCACATTAAGAGTTTATCCATCGTTATCTAAATCAAAATCTGACTGCCAAAAAGCCGTTAAAAATATTCTTGCTAAAAAGAAAAAATCAAGCCGAACTAGATATTGTAATGTTTCTTCATTTTTTCTAAAGCAAAACTGTCATTCCTAATCATTTCCGTAGCAACGTGTCTTGAGTAAGTTGACATTGAAATATATGCAGTCGAACATCATCTTCTGGGCCATATATATTTCGTTCGTAATAATCTGGTAGTTTTCGAACGCGAGATTCAATCTTATCCCGAGCGAAATCAAAATGACCTTCTTCTTTACTTGGAATTACAAAAAGCGCACACTTTTCTGCCAATTGCGCTATTTCATCAGAGAGCTCATTGTCTCTATCAGTATTTGCTAGAAACACAAGTTCATTGATTGGGTTCTTTCCTTGAGTATAGAAAAAAAGTTGGGTAGCTAATCCCCAATCTGCGGCAACAAGTGTTTGATCGGGAGAAGACACAAAATCTACTACTTTTTCTGTAGAGCACGACCAATTCTTTCTTCCACAAGTTTTTGCTGATGCGTATTGAAATTGAATATAACTGGAAAAAAATAACGCAATAAAAACTACACTAAATAACGCAATAGTTTTCTTAGACTTTTTTAAAGCAATTAGATAGTTTGCCAATATAATCTGTGGTAATGGATAAATTAGTAAGTAGTGATGTGGCTTTCCCCAACCACCGAGTCCTGAATAAAAAATTAGAATAAGATAAAAAATAATCATTGAGTTGTATAGTGTACCCCAGAATTTGCTCAATGGTTTAAGATCCAAAATATATGCAAAACGGTCCACGCAAAGTGTTCCCACCGACACTGAAAGCG